>Ga0194134_10003197_pt1 | contig 18011 bp, 13 predicted proteins | sample TA2KigOff0mmetaG_FD_148602 | JGI IMG/M metagenome (GOLD analysis project Ga0194134, IMG submission 148602) | Freshwater microbial communities from Lake Tanganyika, Tanzania - TA2015056 Kigoma Offshore 0m | ecosystem: Environmental > Aquatic > Freshwater > Lake | place: Tanzania: Lake Tanganyika... | reverse complement strand
GTTTTACAACACTTTCTTACAACAAACTTGGCCAAAAATAATCGAACCAGGAGTTCGATTCCCACTTTTCCAGCGCGCGCACGGCCCCGAGAAAATCCGCACCTATTTTTGGAAGCGATGGCCAACAGGAGCCGGAAGAACTAGGCCGGAGCAATAAAGAGATCGCCCAAGTTCTTATTGCTTGAGTGAAGGCCTACAACGAGAACTTCAGGGACAAGGCGACCCTCCAGGTTTCAGGGGGTCTGAGGAACGAAAGTCAGCACCTGGTCTTAACGCCTGAGATGGTTAGAAAGCTGGCTGAGGCGAGGGCGAATCTTAAGGATTCGTCTTAGCCTGACATCCGAGAAAATCGACCCACCCCTTCCAGTCTTTGCGATATGTTTTTCGCGGTCCTCTTGGAATATCAAGAGGGCGCGGAGGCATATTGGCGATGGTTCCTACTAAATACTTTTCCCACCATGAATTCGGGTTATCGGTCTTGATATTGAGTTTTCTAAAGTACGCTTTGGCCGCTTGAAATGGGCGACATTTCCAATTTCTTTTTTTAGAAATTCCTGTCCAGTCGCTATAGTCAACCCATCCCTCTTCCTTTGTGTACCGCTTGTCTGGGTTGCTTGGAATATCCAGGGGCCTTGGAGGGAGTAGACTGGTTTTGCCATGACAATAATTTCTCCATGAATCAACTGCACTAGAGCCCCTAAGCTTCAGGGAATGAACAAACCTCCTTGCATCCTTGAAGGGTCTTTTGGGTGTTTTCTTTGTAGCTATCGTACCAGTGCCCAAAAAGTCTCCCCACCCAGGCCATGGCTCGTAAAAGAGGTGAGGGGCCTTCGGTAGTCCAGGCGGCATCTTCTTTTGTTTATCCACCCAAAGGTTCCAGCCAGGATGGCTTTTGAGATTTAAACGATGAGCATATTTGCGGGCTTTTTTATACGACCAAAAAACTCTGTGCCTTGGTGAAAGCTCTTTTGTGCCAAGCCAGTAACCCATTGCCAGACCCTTTTTTGCGAGTCTGTCATATTGAGGATAAACCTTTTGCGGATTACTGGGAATATCAATGGGCTTGGCTGGGAGATGGCGGAATTTACCCGCGCAGTATTCTTGCCAATCCGTGGAACTTTTTAGCCCAAGACCCCTTACGAAGGTGACGGCCTCATTCCAATCTCTGTAGACGAATGAATTCTTGTGAACATTGCTAGTGCCAAGCCAGTCGGGATCTGAGATGTACTCAACATAAACGCACGATGGAGCCTTTGGAATATCCGCTGGCAATGGTGGAAGGTCCTTGAGATCTCCACGTGCATAAGCGCTCCATTCATCACCACTTCTTAGGTGAAGATTCCGAGCAAAGGTTCTGGCCTTTTCAAATGGTCTCCATGCAAACTTTGCAAGGCGTTCCCAGATCTTAAGCCTTAAAGTGTTCTCAAAATCTTTGAGGTCGATACATTTCGAAATTCTTTCATCAATCTCAACCTTGAAACCGCCTCGATCGGTGGATGACTTACCGCCTGCGAGGGCGCCGAAGTACTCCCTTATTCGCGAGTCCTGAAAATTTAGCGCCGTAAGAATCAATAAAATCTCTTTGTATGATGTTGAAGTTATGATTTTCTCAAACTTATCCCGTTTATTATGCACGATTGGGAGGATCACATAACCTAGAGCCTTGCCTTTATGTGGACGGAGGGCCCGACCTACGGCCTGAACAATATCCACTCGACTTCTTGCAGGATCGGCAAAGAGAACAGCATCAATGTTGGGAACATCTATACCCTCCGTCAGGCATCTGGCATTGGTAATTAGGGCGCGAGCATCCTTCGCAAAACTATTTATAATTCTCGCCCGAGACCCAGTGGGTGTGGTTCCGCAAACATGGTAAGCGTTTAAATGGTCGTGGGTTCCTTGCCTTTTTGAGTAAACGTCATTGAAATCTCTGAAAGCTCTTGCCCGCCTGATGCTTGAATGGAAGGTGACAGCGTGGCGTATGGGATATTTCCGCATTGCTTTTCTGAGTGCGACTAGTGCTACAAGACCTTCTGACTCCATTTTTTCCGTCCATCCTTTAGGCCGTATGTATTCTCCACTTTTAATCAGGGCCGCAACCTCATCCTTGCTAACCGAAATCGTAATTGGTCTGTAATCAACCAAAACTGGAGGATCCTTGTACTGAAGAGCCTTTTTAAATGAAAGATGATGAAGCTCCTCTCCATAAAAGCTTGAATCATCCATGCTGAAAACCTTATCCGTTTTGTCCCTACAACATCGTTCAGTTGCGGTCATGAATAAGCGTTTTCTTATGCTAATATTCTTCTCCGAAAGCAGGTGGGCGAAGCGCTTGTCTTTAGGCCCAGTGGTTTTGTGGGCTTCATCTAGAATCCCCAAATCAAACTTATATCCTGCTTTTCTGCAGGCCTTAGCTAAAATATGAGAACTCTGATAAGTGGTGAAAACTACCGCTAAGGTGTGATGACGTTTTTTTAGCCAATTCACAATCTCCATTAGGCCCGTTTTTCTCGGAACAGCTATATCGTGAGTTAGGACAGCAATGTCGTCCCTTTCAATTCTGGTGGCTGATTCATCACTACAAACGCAAATCCACTCCACATCCTGGCCCCTGGCCATCGATTCCCTCATCCACTCTTTCAGGGTCTGCTTGATCAGGGCAAGGCTTGGGACAGCTATCAGCACCTTTCTGGCCTTGAGTCCTTGGGCGATGAAATAGGAGGTAAGGCTCTTGCCCGTTCCGCAGGGCATAATCAGCTTACCCCTCGTATTTGATTTTTTGGCGAAGTAGGCAACCGCGTCCTTCAGGGCCTCCTTTTGGTGAGGGCGGGGGAGCCTTTTCTCAAGCGGTTGTCTCTTGTGCTTTAAGCGGGCCTGAAGTCGGCTAAAAAATTCTCCGTCCAGGCCTTGCCAAACGTCCAGGGCCGCGAATCCGATCCTGTCCTGATCCTTGAGGACCTTGGTGATCCTTTCCGTGGTCGATGCGATGAGGCCAAAGGAGAAGCCACGACAAACCCCAAAAGCCAGGCCAGTGAAGGTAGAAATCTCTCGCCAGGTGACTGACTGGTCGGATTCCTGCTTATACTTGCACTGAATCGCCCAGTATTCGCCCTCTTTGGTCTCGGCCACCAGGTCGATGCCTTTGTCCTGAGGGGGAAGTTTGAGACGTTCGACAAGGATGGTTGGAACTTCCTTCAGGAGCCATACCTTCGCGATCTTACTGGAGTACTCTGGCTCGAGGAGGAGGTAGTGTTTGACGAGCTCCTCAAAAAGATTGCCTTTCTGCTTCTTGCTAAGCCTAAACCAAGATCTCTTGAGGTCGTCCCAGGATCGGCATCCCTTAAGGGTTGAAATCAGGTTGGGTCCCATGGCGGCCTAATGGCACAAAATATCCTCCTGGTATCACCTAACTCCAGCTTCTTTCCCAGAATCAGGCCTTTTTCTGTCCAAAAGGGGTAGCCCCACCGATGTCCCACCCCTTAAGGGAGACTAATGCGGTATTTTCAATTCAATGGGGTTGAATAGGATAATCGAATAGAAACAGGATTAAAATGGTCATTTCCGTAGTCATTCTCGTTTTCCTTGTTCTTGGGCTGGGTTTTGCCTGCCTTAATCTTTTTGCCTATTGGAAAAAAGCAAACAAAGATCGGGACGAAGCCCAGCGATTACAAAAGGAATGGGAGGCCTTCGGGCTGACGACAAATGAGGAGAACGAGGCACTCGCCAAATACAAACCCATCGCCGATATAGAAGCCCATATCGCAAAACTTGAAGGCGAGGCTGGCGCGAGGTTGGCATCCGTGAACGAGGAAACGGCGCAAAAAGAAGCTGTTCTTAGGGATGCCGAGGCGAAGGCTATGGCCGAAGTTCAGGCACGGATTGAGGAAGCAGAGCGGGATTCAAAAAGCCGGCTGGTTACCATGACTTCCCAACTGGTTGAAAAAGAAGCCCGACTTAAAGAGGCACAAGATTTACTGACCGCCACTAGGAACATTGTGGAGGGTTACGGCAACGAATACTTGGTTCCCAAGGAATCCATATTTGACCAGATGGCCGAGGAGTACGGACACGAGGTTGCTGGTATCAAGCTCAAGAGCGCACGGGACACCACCCGAAGGATGATCCGCGAGGGTTCCTCGGCGAAGTCACAGATTCTTGATCCCCAGCAAAACGAGGCCGCGAAGGATTTCATCGTGGATGCCTTCAACGGAAGGATCGAGGGAATCCTCGCCAAGGCGAAAAAGCTGACCGAGAACTACGGGGTTCTTCGCCAACAGATCATCGACTCGTTTAATTTGGTCAATGAAAGCGGCAGACATGTGGGGACGGAAATCACCCACCCTTTCCTTGAGGCGCGCCTTCAAGAGCTAAAGTGGGCTGTGAAGGTTCAGGAGCTGGCCGAAGAGGAGAGGGAGGAGCAGAGGATTCTCAAGGAGCGTTTGCGGGACGAGGCCTTGGCTCGAAGGGAGGCAGAAAAAGCAAGAAGGGAGGCCGAAAGAGAGGCCGAAGAAGACCGCAAAATGAAGGAGGCGGCTGAGAAAGAGGCTCGGCGAAGAAAAGAACTGGAAGACGAGATCAGGGCGAAGCTCGAAGCGACCCAGCGCGAACTTCTGGCAAAGCAGAAGGCGGAAGCCACCGACGCGGAAAAAGCCAAGATTCAGGAGGAACTTGAAAAGCTAAACGCCAAGCTCGAAGAAGAACGAAAAATGCGGGAGGATGCCGAGGGTAAGATCGGTGACTTGGAGCTGAGGATAAAGGAAGCCGAGAAAAAGAGGGACACGATTGCCTCCGACCCTCGGGGTAAGATCTACATCATCTCTAATGTCGGCTCTTTCGGGGAACATATCTACAAGATCGGCCTGACCCGCCGTGAGATCGAGGAACGGGTGAAGGAGCTTGGGGATGCCAGCGTTCCTTTCGAGTTCGATGTCCATGCGATAATTAAAACCAACGACGCGCCCGAGCTTGAAAATAAGCTCCACCGGAGGCTCGCCATGTTTCGGGTCAACAAATCCAACTGGCGAAAGGAATTCTTTAAAATCACGATCGGCGAACTGAAACAAGTCATCGAAGAGGAGGGGCATGAGACAAGTTGGACAATGCTGGCTAAAGCCCTTCAATTCAGGGAGACGCAGGTTATTGAAAAAAGGATTCAGGAGGACAAGCAATTTCGCGAACAATGGCTGTCTCGACAGAAAGACTTGGATCTTCGGATCGAATCCAGAGGAATGAAAATAGACTCCTTTGAATGAGGGCGAGGGTCTTCGCCAAAGAGCTTTATGATGCGAAACGGCTGTCTGAGGAGGGGTGTAAGCGGGTGGAAAAGTAATTCCCTAAAGCAGGAAAGGGTGGGTAACTTTATTTGATAAGGATTATTTGGGAAACAAAATGAAAAACACAGTGTTTTTGCTTCTGCTCATGGTTTCAGTGGGGCTAACGGAAGATGCAAAAAAAGAGTCTGAAAAAGACTTCAGGGGATGGTCTGAAGGCGACTTTGTTGAAATAAGACTAAGTGGAGCTCCGCAGGAAGGTGACAGCAGATGGCCGTATGGGCCTGTTAGATGGACATTCTGGTGGGCGAAAATAGACAAAATAAGCAAAACGCATTTAAGGATAAAATTGTTTTATGAAATATATTCTTTGGATCGTAGGGATTGGGATCGAGTGAGAGGGGACCCTGAAGCAATGAAAAAGGTTCTAACTAATGTAGGGGGGCGACTTGTCAATGTACACAAAGGATCTGTTTTAGACATGAAAGAATGGCAGCGTGGGACGTATCCGCTCCGCCCCGCTTCATTATGGGACATACTCAGATGAAAAGAAGCTGGGCGAAATCTCAAGCTTGGGTTAATTGAAAACAAGATACGGTTTTACACTTGCCGCAAGCTACGAACTGCTTGCCCTTGATTTGGAGGCTTTAAAAAACGGCTTAATCACAGAAACAAACGTACCTACTTTAGAAAGAATTGCATACCTGGAGGCCTACAGGAAAAACAAGCCATTTTTGCTTGAGGGTGAGCTTTTCCACGCAGGAAGCAGCGTATGCTTTGGCGATTTTTCTCAAACAAGGAGCCGTATATGTGTTGGTGAAATCAACACTCCCTTGGAAAAAGAAGTATTTTGCCAGGGCGGATATTCCCCGCCCTGTACGCTTGCTTATCAATTAAACAATTCGTTCTATCCCTTGCTTGTGTTGCAGGTTCATTTCCTGTTTAGAAAAGAGCCTTTTTCAGTTTTTTTAAAGGCAGATGAGATAACTTTTGATGAATTTAAGAGATCATCTTTTGTTTTTGCCATTTACAGTAGGCAAGCGGACGAATGGGCTTTTAGACGGATAGATTTATCAGTCCTTCCTGAGCAGTATTGGGATGAATCAAAAAAATGGTCTCAAAGGGAAACCAAATGTTCTGATATTAATCAAAAGATTAATGAGGAAAAACACTCCCTCGGTTTTTGGCATGAGGCAAAACTGTATGCCGAATCTTATCTAATCCCAAACATAGGTGCCAAAACGGCATTTTACTTTACGAGAATTGAGGAGGAGTTTTGGCATTTACTCAGGATCTGGCACAAAATGGGCTCAACCGGTCTTGGAGAGATAATTGAATTGGAGGTCGCCAAATTCCCAAGGTCAGAAACTCAATGGGATTTAAGCAGTCCGGCCGCTCTATACCTACAGGCTGTCGAAAGGATCAGCAAGGACGCCAATTCCTTTCTGGCGGATTTTATTGCCCTATCAAAAAGAATTAATGAGCTCGGCTTAAACTCATTAGCTGGTTGGGTTAATGCCTTTTTAAGGCTGTGTATTTGGAGTCCTTCAATAACTAGCTACGGAAAGAAAATTCCAACCATAACCTTGGCAAATCCGTTTGTTTTAGAATACATCGATTTAAGCACTGATTTCTCAAATGAAAACCTGGAAGAATACTTTGCCACCATGTCATTTGAAATGCCGTGGTATTTTAAGGAAACCATTGGAGCTGGCAACATCCAGGTAAGTAAGGATGTATTTAAGGCGAACTTCCCATTATTTCTGGACAATCTGGACGATGCAAAAAACCTGATTAAAGACCAGCTAGAGGAAGCGGTCGCATTAAAGCAGTCCGTAATTCCTTTCGGTGGCTTCTTTTTGCTGCAGGGCGCGGTTAGCGGACTAAAGCTGTTTGAAATAAACCAGGACGTATTTTGCGTCTTTGCCTTCAACAATGGGAGATACATTCGGTTTATAATCAATCCCTACGATAAAACCCTAACCTGCCCTCCCGATCCTGGATCAATTGCATTTAGCGCGGGTGAAAATCTTTATCAGACTGTAAGGGTCGATGAATTGCAGTGCCCCCAACTTCTATGCCTTTTTGTTTTAATTTCTGCCATTATTCGTGACTCATGGGTCGTTGAGGTGCGGGAAGCAGTTTTCGGGGCGGGTGTTTTTAAAAGAAAGGCTTCCCCGCTGCTTGGAGACAGACGTGAACCGTTGGTAGTTTATCTGCCAAGGATCCGATATGCCAGGAGGTCTGAGGAAGTGAATCAGGTAAGACAAGAACTTAACTACGCAGTTCGCTCCCAGCACTGGGTTAGAGGGCATCTACGAAAAGCTGTAAAGGCGTCACCCGCGCAGATTTTGTTAGCACAGAAGGTAGGAGTTTATATTCCAGAGGGTAAGACTTGGGTAAAAGAGCATCGGCGTGGAGACCAGGCTGCCGAAAGAATTTATAGAAGTCGGTCTGCGCTAAGACTTCTCGGCGCGATAACCGCCGACACCGCTGGAGCCGATTCCTGGTTTGGATTCGAGCGAAACGTCAAAAGGTGGCTGGAATCCTTTGGTTATGAAACGGAACACAAGGCCGCTTCACGTAATGGGGATGGTGGAATTGATATTCAAGCCTCCAAAGGCTCCGAACACTTGTACGTGCAGTGCAAGTATTGGAAAGATCCGGTTGGAATAAATGTGGTTAGAGAGATGATTGGAACACTTATTACCTATCCGGAGAACTCGCGTGGAGTAATTGTCACCAGTTCGGAACTAACTATTCCTGCACGAGAGCTGGCTCTTCAGCACCGGATCCAGTTTGTGGAGAACGTAAGTTTTGAAAGGCCGATAGATAAAGGTTTAAAAAAAAGGCCTTAAAAGAATCCAGCACTTCGAAGCTCTTTCCTAAACGAGAGTCACCTAGTTTACCTTAAGGTATCCCGAAGCGATTCTAGGTGGCCAAGAATCGCTGTTCTTTGAAGTTCCGTTGCCCGTTTTTCAAGGGCTTGTTTTACCCATCGTAAACATCCCTCCCCATCCGTTTTGATCCACTGTGCGATAAGAATTGAAAAATAATCGCCGCAGGGTGCTGGTCCGGGTTGTGGGAAAGGTTCGAGGCGGAGGAGCCAGTCGGCTATTGCAGAAAAATTAGGATCATTTTGTTTCGAAAGGCCTTCCACAAGCCCCATTAGGGCCGGTTTAATTTTTTCCTTATCATTAAGCTTGGTAATTTCCTTTTTTAGATCCTCCGGGGTTTTTCTGGCCCATAGCCCAGCAATCCTGAATACTTGAGGGTTTCGAACATCTGGATTTTTTAGTTCAGTAGCTTTTCGAAATGCTAATTTAGGGTTCCGCTCAAATAATTTGGTAAGTGTAAAAAAAGCAGATACTGAAGTAGAGTTACCAGTAAGCTCTGATGGCAAGGTATCAGAAATATCAACGATCCATTCAATGGTCTTTTCGGGTTCAGTTGCAGCCCATATCAAGGCAACCATGTTTAAGGCATCAATCCGGGCCTCATCATCCAGTTCAAGTTGGGAAGCCCATTCTGCTGCCGTCTCTGGATTATGTACTGCCTTTTTGTAAGCAATGACTCCAAGCGCCTGGTTACGTTTGGGCCCTCTAGCCATGACCTCTTGGACGTATTCATCTGCCTCCTGCGTCCCTTCATTTTGCGTGGTATCATAGGTACACTGAAGGGCTAGGTCGTATTCCTCTTTCTTGAGGGTTCTTGCCCACGCCATGTAGTCCTTGGGGTTTTTGCGATGCCACTCAGATGCAAAATAAAATGGGAATTCTATATCAAATCCAGCGTTCTTTCTTTCAAGGCTAAACAGAACCGCTTCTTTGGGATTGCGGGTACCTTTTTCAACTATTTGAATCTCGTAGCTCTGTTGTTCATTTTCCCTGGCTTGAATAGCATTTTCTTGTTTTAAGATATCGATTTCACCCTTTAGTTGATCAATAAACTTATAAAAAATCTCCTTATTTTCATTTAAAGCTTTTATCCCTTGTGGGGTGCAAATCATGACCTTCCTGTCTTTCCAAATAGCCAATACCCCACTCTTATCTTGCAATTTGTAAATCCGGGCGCTGGGGACCGCTTCTTGTTCGAGCAGCACCCAATTTGCTTTTTCAGGTCCTTTATTGCGCTCAAGAAAAGAGGTGATTTCCGTTTCGGTAAAATCCTCTTCGTTCGGTTTTTTCTGAGTGTGCAGAGCCGACTTTCCATCAATCATTATCAGAACTTCTTCAGTCTTCGGAAACAAATAAAATAAAAAAACAATGTGATTATTAATTTTCCTTGTCATTGATGCCTCGCCCTTTTCAGCTTCAAGCTCCTGGGTCGTCTTGCCGATGCTTGTCCATGCTGTGGCTGGGAGCAGATAACAAATGGTTATTGGCAGTAACGAAAACAACACTTTTAAAAAATTCATTTAGACCTTTTCCCTCTTTGTAATAAATGGTTCTTCCGGTTCAGTTGGGCGAAAATGCTGAGTTTTGCCCCTCAGCCTGGTGTCCTTGGATCGCCATTCTTCTTCGCATAACGGACTAGTCAGCATCCCGATTGCAACCGCTGCCCGACGTATTTCAAGTAGCCTCATTAGGCTACTTTGTTTTGCTTCGGACTCACTCGACTTAAATTACTCTATCGTTTACTGTCTACAATATTTTATCTTGTTAAGATGAAGTTCTAATAAACAGAAGAGGTCGCCCCCTGGATTAAAGTGCATTGGGTTGGATCCGCGGCGGGCGGTAGGGGCTGGTTAAGAGCTTTTAGAAGCAAACACAGGGGCTTTATCGGTGTCTGTGTGACTGTTGCCTTTGGAGCTAAGCCAGAAATGAAGTGGGAGTTTGTTTAGCCGGGTAAGCCGGTCCATTTTTATGAGCCTGTTGCGCCAATGTACATCGCCGGCCGACCTCTGTCGGAGAAACTCTTCCAGCCAACAAAGCTGGCAGGGTACAGAGACCAAACTGTTTGGAGCCTATCGATCCCAATCTTGTTGTCTGTGATGTCTGCCTGGGAAACCATTGCGCCTTTGAAGCTCTTGATCCAGCTGATGATCCGGTCAAGGGTGCCTTTGGACCGATAGCCAAGATCTGCTGCCAGCATCCCAGCGAGCTCTTCATGAAACCACTTGGTGAGTCGAATTGCCCGTTGGAGTCGTTCGGGACAAAAGGCCTGACTAACCTCAGGGTCTAAGAAGACCTTTTCCATGGCATATAGCAAAATGTAGATCTTAATCGTGTGCTCGCGTTGCCTGCCAAAACAATCCTTCCACTGCCTTAGTAGGCTGTTTCGAAAGTGAACCTCCTCGTTGTTAATTTCGTTTAAGGCCCTTTTGCCATCGTTGTCACAGGTAAGGACTGTTGGGCTCCCTGTAAAACGGGCATCCATCAAACCTTTGAGGCCTAGGGTATAGGTGTCCCAGTCCTGCTTGGATGGCTCGCTGAGGTCGTCTGAAATTGGAATTTCAGTGTTTCTCGCGTCTACAAAAAGGCAACGAGCAAAGAACCCTCTACCGCTCGCCTCCTTAGAGGCCTGAAGCTTCTGTTTTACCAGAGGTTGCATTAGCCAAGTTAATCCAAGCCATCCCTGTGCCGTAATGCGGCCTCTCGTTACCGTATCATTTGAATAAGGGGAATTGGAATATTGGCTAAGGAAGAAATCGAGGTCAGGGCATTCTTCATTTTTTACACCCAGTCCCAGCACCTGGAATATCTGGGCACTTGATTCATCCAGGACCTGAAAAAGGTATTTATCAAATGACATGATCGTTCGCACTAGGCACGGGGTCGTACTTTTCCCGGCGATCAGGGTAGGAGTTGCTTGAAGCGCTTCTTGGACTTCCGCCAGATCACGGTAGATCTCAACAGCCTGACGTTTTGGGGCCTTATTTTTTCCCTTTCTAGAGTCCAAATCCTTTAGCTCCTTTTCTAGTTTTCGTTGTTGATCCTTTAACTTCGGATAGACCTCCTTTTTGTATTTTTCCTGCAGCTCTTGTTCCGTTTCCCTAATCGGATCAAAAAAGCGTAATAGGGTGGTCTTTCCAGAACCTGGAGGAGAGGTGATAAGGCTGTAAATATTCCCATAGGTCAGTCGACCAGGGGCAAAATTGTCCGCCACAATTGAAGTCCCAATCGAATTGGAAATAGCACCAAGGACGCTTAAGCAACTTTGCGGGATTTCAATCTTATGAATACGATGCTGCTCCTCTGCCAAACGCTGAATCAGGGGAGGGAAGGTATCGATCGGGAAATCATCCTTTGCGCCATTCACCCCGTAAAGGCGTTCTCCATTAGGAATGATTGATGGATCTAGGCGCTCTAGGTGTTTTCGAAAAACTAGCGGGCCGTAATTGATGTCCCTCGGTTTGTATGTTCCTGGCTCAAGGGAGCTCAAAAAGTCATTAAGCGACCAGTTAGCGAAGGCACCTTTCTTGTAAGCGTCATTAATATCCTTCCCAAACTTCGTCGAAATATGGGTGAGCCATATTCCTGACGCCTTTTCAATCAGGCCTCGTGATAAATCTGGCTGTCGAATCCAGGAAAGACCTGGGTCGTCATTCTGGGTGATGACGATGATCTTTTTTCTGCCCCCCAGGTTTTTTCCGACAAATCCGAATAAATCCCTTAGCAGGTGTACGCCACGCACACCTAAAATGCACGTATTCAACGGGAAAGAGCCGGAAACGTGCCATCCAGCAGCAATAGATAAAGCCATAGCATCCCAACCACCTTCAACGACCAGCAGAACCTCTGCCTTTGTGTAATCTCCCAAGAGAAAAGGCACGATGGGAAGAGGTGTCTCGGCCGGGCAGCACCGCCAGTTTTTAAAGCCCTTAATTTGACGGCCAAAGATCCGGTGAACCATCCAATGATCTGTTCTAAAGAACCCCTCAAAGGGAAGTGTCCACTCGCCTTCTTCCGTGACGCCCACCTTCTTTTCGGCGATCAACCAATCGATGGCCTCCTCCGGAAAGCCCCGGTATTGGGCCAGGGCTTTCCGGTCGTCGGCTGTGTTGGCGAGTCGCTTGTTGTCTTCCAGGAAGTCGGCCGCCTCGTCACTGAGCTCCGTGCAGAGGCGGTCGACCATCTCCAGCCCAAAAAAATCGGGCGTAAGCTTTCCGTCTTGGATTGATTCAGACATAGAGATCACCTGAATGACGACTACTCGTCGTTCTCGTCCTCTTGATCCTCCTCCTCATCAAGGGGGAGGTATTCCACGATCCGATTACGTTTGATCCCGTTGTAGGATTCGATGCCGACTCGAATGTCCCCGATCTTGCCGATCAGGTCATTAACGAAGTCCTCATCAATCTCAATTTGAGATGCGTCTTCACCGTCTTCCGGCGCTAGGCCAAAGCAGTCAAAGAATTGCCGGGCTTTCCATTTTGCCTTTGCGGAAAAGACAATATGGTCCCGGATACTTGTACTGCTGCCTTCGGGTTGAACCCCGATAATGACCATGTCATTACCGGCTGCGGATATTCCAAGCCTGGCCGAGGTGATTTCCCCCTCGTATTCGCCCGGCTTGATTACCTCCCGCTTTGCTTCGCTGTCATGGTAGTTGAATGTTATGCTCATTCTATTTCTCCGATTCTTTCCTGGTGGTTTTAATCCTTCCGGTTTGGCCAGGAGCCCACTCCGGATGGTATTGGTTTAGACCGGCCATTCGGCCGAGTTCTTCCAAAGCTGTCTGAAAATCAACGCTGGTAAGCTTTCGGTGGGCATCGATTACATCCCCATGGCGGTTGCACCCGAAGCAGTGGTAGTGATCTTCGTAAAGAAAGCAGCTGGGGGTCTTTTCTTTGTGAAATGGGCAAAGAATAACAAACCGGCGCCCTGTTCTTTTTGGAGAAAAATGCTGTCTGCGGAAGTACTCTGGAACAGGCAGCGATCTTTTCAGGAACTCAATCTTCTCACGTAAAATCATGGCCTAGTCCTCTTGGATAGGGTTGCGATAAGGTTTTCAATGTCCTCTGGGCGAAAGAGCACGATGCCCTTCATCCCGCATCGCCCCCTGAGGGTGGTTGAGTTGAGCCGCCCGGCCTTGACCATGTGGTAAAGAAAGCCGCGCTTGAGGCCGTACAAGCGGGTCACATCAGCAACCCGAATAAACACGGGCCTACTTGGAAGTTCTGCCGTCTCCGTTGTTAAGGTCTTTCTCATTTCGACTATCGCCAAAATGGTTTGCCCCGAAAAAACGTCAACGACCTCTAAATCCTACATGGATTTGGGGCATGGCTTGAAGACACAAAAAACCCCCATCTGGACGCCCAGAAGGAGGATTGTTCGGATTTCTCGGATTCTTTTAGGGGGTATCCAGTTCTTTAATCGGTACCAAATTCTTATTCAACCCATGAGAACTCAAAGACGGGCCTAGTATTTTTGGATCGTCCACCTTTTCGCCCCCAACCCTTTCCGAGTCTGCCCTGCGCGTAGTTCCAGTAAGCAACGCGGTTATTTTCCGAGGCTAGGACAGATGTATTGCTCGCATGACTTGTGCCCAGAACCCTGTCCATGGCCTTGAATGTTTTAAACCTCTTGAAAAGTCGATGTACGGTAAGAGCATAAAGATCCTTTTCAATCGTAGAACGACCGCGCCCCTGTATTAGGCCAGCTTTGCTTAAATGATCCTTAAATGACTTTATGGTCGCATCGGCGCTGTGTTCCATATCGACCAAAAAGACTTTTTTGGACGGGTATGCAAAATCCCCTTCAACAACATAGTACCCAGCAAAATTCTTATGAAAACCCCTCCAAGCTTCCTTATCAAAGGGGGCATATGGCGTAACGTCTTTGACTATATCCAATATCTCAGACGATGTTGTTTTTGTGTTTTCAGGAAAAACCTTTGGGAAGGCGGCTTTTATTTCTTCTGGGGAGAGATCCAAAAACGGCTTCTTCGGCCAATGCGGAGACTGCCAAAAGGTATTGAAGATCTGCCCCAGCCCATAAATGTGAATGGTATGGAAAGGATCTTTGGTCTTCTTGTACCGTTTTTTGTCCCTGCTCCAAAGGAAAGGGGCAAATTTAAGAAACAGATCAAAGTTTTCTCGTCCGTATTCCCAGGCTACAGCCATGGGCCTTTCCTTGGCTTTAATTTTAGAGAAATCCCATTCGTGGGGGTTGGCCTTCGCCCAGGCGGTCGCTAAGGCGCGCTTTTTGGAGGAACGATGTGGCCTTAGGAGGCTCATTTCTTTTCGTGATCCATTTCAAGTTTCACCATGCCAATCCATGTGCCAGCTCCGGGAATTCCTTTCTTTGCGGCCTCTTCAAACAGCTCGAGCGCTCTTTTGTGATCTTTCTTAAAACCAGATCCCCCGGTGGCCAGGAGTTTTCCATACTGAAAACTCGCAGCACCATTGCCCATGGAAATGGCCTTTTCGATGTATCCTACCGAGATATCGTCGGCGGCGGATTCTTTGAGCAACTTTTTGCGATCCAGGTAAAGACCGAACGCCAAGGCATATCCGTTTGAATTACCCAGTTCTCCTGATTGGACGCACCATTTTTCGCAGTCTTGAAGCGTTTCCGCATCTGCCGTTTTGCCTGCCTGGGTTAATTCCATTACTCGCACTTGCGCGTATTTAACGCCCGCTTTAGAGCTCCCAGAAATTGCAGCAGCTTTAAACAAGTCCGCAGCCTTTTTTAGATCTTTATCCATTATGGTTCCAGTGGCGTAAAACCCAGCCAAGATTTCATTCCCCAGCGGATCACCATTACTCGCAAGTTGATTAGCCAGTCCTAGCACATACTTTTGGGATTCACTGTTCCAACCGGATTCTTTTATTCGAAACCCTGCCAGCGCACTAATTGCAAATCGATCGCCCATGTCAGCGGCTTTTTGAAGGTATTTCTTACCCAGTTCGGGGTCCTTTTCTAGTCCGCAATAACCTCCGTATGTAGCCATACCGAGCATCATTAAGCCTCCGGGGAAGCTTTGATCTGCCGCCTTGCGGAACCAACCTATCGCCTCCTTACGATCCTGCTCGTTGCCGCGCAGCATACAGATACCAAGCCTCGTTTGACTGTTTGGGCGCCCACTCTCCGCTGCCTTTTTTAGCCATTTTAACCCTTGGTCTAGGTCTTCGGGGGTAGAGATATTTTCCAAGTATGTTTCAGACAAAACTTCCTGGGCGGTGGCATTTCCTTCGCTAGCCAGTTTTTCTAGAAGACTGATAGCTTTAGTCGGTTCGGTCTTAAGAAGGGCGGCGGCACTTGCAACATCGGTGCCTTTCTCAATTTCTTCCTTACTCCATTGAGGAGACTTCTGCTTCCACTCCACAGCCTCTGCTAATGGCACAAAACTTAACTTGGCTGGTTTTTCATCATACTGAGCTCGGATTGCTTTCAGCGTTGTGATGGCTGTTTTTGGATCTGAGACTTTGCCTCCAGTGATTCGGCAGAAGATGCCGACCAATTCCTCTTTGGCGTTTAAAATCGGCCCCCCCGACATACCCGGAAGTCCAGGAGCGGAAATCAAGGCCAGATCCGAAGTGGATCCCATGGCTCTTTCGAATCGACCCTTGGTTTTGACAGGCCAAAGACTTCCTAATGGAAAGCCAAGCCCCCAGACGTCGTCTCCCGCAGAAGCAGGGGAATTTCCCAGCTTGGTGAAAGGCAGTTCGCTGCCAGGCACCCGCAGAAAAGCCAAGTCGTTCTTCAGGTCTCCACCGTTGATCCCGGTGACCTCCAAAAACCTGCCATCCCAAAGATGGGCGTAGAGTTTGGTTTGTTCGGCAACCACATGAGCCGCGGTAAGAATTAAGCCATCGGGAGAAATCAAGGCACCGGTGCCCAACGATTCGCCGTTTGCACTACAAATCCGCACCAAGAAGCGACCGCTTGGGGAACTCCAGTCTTCCGAAGCCCATGCAGCGGGAGAGATTTGGCTGACCTGGTTGGTGAGGGGGCCCAAAAACAACGACGCCTGAGTCAGCGCCTTTTTGGCTGCTTCAAAATTTCCCGAGGCAAGAGCGGCTTGCCCAATCAGCATCGCGGTTTGCTGGTAAACATTTTCAGCGGAAAGTTGTCCCACCTCTTTCCAGATGGTCTTGGCCCCTTGAACATCTCTCTTTTCGGGGGAGGCCGTGAATAGGTCCTGGGCCGTTTGCATGCGGCGCTGGACGTAGACACTTAAAAATTCATCGGACTTGTTTTGTTGGAAAAAATCCGTCTCTGGAATTACGGATATATTGGTGGGAGATGGGTCCTGGCCGCTTACGTCAAACCCCGTGAGTCCAAGGAAAAATAGGCCGCACAAAAATACCGGCATAGGGAAAGAATAAGAAGGGTCTCGGGATGACGTCGACACGTTAAGGTCCTCCAAGACTGGGTATAGTTTCAACGGCCGTGCGCAGGGCTATTGGAGAATGATGGGTGTAGATCCGGTGGACTTCGGAGGAATGTCCCGCGAGCTCTTTACGAAGCTCCTGGCTTACGCCTGAGTTGGCCATAAGGGAGACGAACGTATGCCTCAGGGAATGGAAAGTCTTAGCTTGGAACATTCGGGACCCAGGCCGCTTTGTGGGCATGGTATCGATTCTGGCTTTGTGGAGAAGGGATAGAAAACGACCCGACAGGCCGGTTTTCCCTGAAGTAGGAAGATGGATCAGGTTTGGCAAAAGAGGGGCATCGGGGGAGCGTCCATCAACAGGGAGGCGGAGCAAGGCGTCCATCAGGTCAGGGTGGATGGGAACTCGGACCTTGGTGGCATTGGGAAGACGGGCTTTCTTGAGGGGAAGATAGGTAATGGTCTTTTGTGAGAGATCGACGTTCCGCCAGGTCAGGGAAGCGGCGTCTTTGATACGCATGCCGGCATAGGCACCCAGGAGGGTCATGGCCTTCCAGTTATTATTGGCCACGCCGAGGATGGATTTGAGCTCTTCGATGGTGAAGGGTTCCCGGCTCATCCGGAGGCCAGGGGGCGTGTCGACCGCCTCGGCTGGGTTGGTCTGGGTCATGCCTTGGCGGCGACCCATATTAAAAAGGTTACGCAGGATCTTAATCTTCACGGAACAGCTGGCGGCGGTGTCGCCCTTTTTGGAACACTGGAAGATATAGTCCTGGATATCCTGGGGCTGGATATAGGAGGGGGGATATTTGACCCGGATGGCCCCCAGGAAGGAGGCAAAGTCCCGGGCGACCTGTTTGTACCGGATAAAGGTTTTCTTGGATCGGCAAAGCAGCTTGGCCTCAAGCCAGCGAGAGATGAGTTCGGTGAGCGGGGTGAGGGTAGGCTGGGGAAGGGTCTGGCCGTGGATGCCCATGATTTTTTGAGAAAACTGGTGGGCGTGGATTTGGCGCTCAATTTTCTGAAGATGGGGGTCGGCAATTTTTCTGGAAGTTTCCTCGGCTTCCTCGGCCATGCGGACCGCTTTGGCGTGGTAGCGGGTCTGGGCGGGAATTTTGCTAGAGACCTGGCGTTGCTTGCCGTCCGCCGAGCGGTAGCAAAGCATCCAGAATGGAGAGCGCGGATGTTTTCGAATTGATGCCATTTACAACGCAGTTACAACACGCCACCGTTGCCACGGCAACTCCCGATGAAAAAAAATGTTGTAACTCAACAACAGTGGCAACTGTGGCAAGAAATCACGCCCACGAGGGTTCGATTCCCTCCAGCCGCACCGTTATTGTGATGCCATGGCTCGGACCCCCAATGCCTTGGCAAATGAAGTTAGCCCCTACCTGTTGCAGCATGCCCATAACCCGGTGGCGTGGATGGCGTGGGGGCCGGCGGTGTGGGAGAAGGCCA
>Ga0194134_10003188_pt1 | contig 18068 bp, 10 predicted proteins | sample TA2KigOff0mmetaG_FD_148602 | JGI IMG/M metagenome (GOLD analysis project Ga0194134, IMG submission 148602) | Freshwater microbial communities from Lake Tanganyika, Tanzania - TA2015056 Kigoma Offshore 0m | ecosystem: Environmental > Aquatic > Freshwater > Lake | place: Tanzania: Lake Tanganyika... | reverse complement strand
CCTTCATGAAGGCAACCGTCACGCTCGATGATGGACCGCAGCCCGGTCATTTCCGTGCGGTGCGTGTTCAGACGCCACGAGCGGCAGCGAGTGCGCGGTACATCGTGAGCCCAGGGCGCGAAGCTGAAGGCATCCTCGAAACGCCCGGGGGACAATCGGGTGATCCGCGCTCGCCGCACTACCGAAGCTTGCATCAAGCCTGGCGCAATGGCGAGCAGACGCCGCTGCTGCCCGGACCCGCGACGCGGTCGATCGTGCTCGACATGGTCAAGTGAACGTCAACGCCTCGGGCTCTGCAACAGCATCGAAGGCAGGCATGTCCAAGCAGGGCGTGGTCACCGCCCGGGCCCGTTGATCAATTCCGCCCACGATCCGGTGCGCGGTAGCTCTCACGCGGCGTCGTGACCGGCACGGCGCCCTCGGTGGGCTTCAGCCTTTGGTCCTGCGCAGCCGCGCGGAAGATCTCGAACGTCGTGGTGTGCAGGAACCGCGTGATGTCCTTCTGCATGCCGACGAGGCTGTCGTGCAGCGCACACGGCGCGCCGACGCCGCAGACGCCGCCGCCGAAGGGGCACATGTGGCTGTGGTTCTCGCGCTCGAAGAGCGCGTGCACCTGCTTGAGCGTGATCTCGGCAGGGGGGCGTGCGAGGGCGTAACCGCCGCCGGGCCCCGGCGATCCGGCGACGATGCCGGCCTGCGAGAGCGTCGAGAGGATCTTGGCCACCATCGGCGCGGGCAGGTCGCGTTGATCGGCGATCTGCATGGCGGAGAGGCGTGTTGCACCGCCGTCCCACACTTCCGCAAGGCGGCTCAGGGCCCCGATGGCGCACTCAGTCTGCTTCCCGTACACGAATCCTCCAAATTGGAGTGTTGTTCGGTGGTTTGGCCCGACCCGCCGGGCTCCTAAAACGAAATAATGATAGAAGATTCCGACATTAGTCGCACCCCGTTCCTCGCTCTGGTTTCCGCTCGGGGCCTGACCGTCGTGACGGCCCATCCGAATCCGTCGTGGTCCGCTCCGCGATCGTCGGGTCCTGAGCATCACTCAGCGACCGTTCATGATCGAGGGGCGGTAGTGTCTGCTTCGGAGATCTTCGCATGACGCAACAGACCGGGACGATTGCACTCTGGCGCCTCTATGAGACCGTTCGGCCCGGCATGCAGTCGGATGAAATTCTGTCCATGGCGCGGCGGGGCGAGTTGAGCCCGTTTGATCGTGTTCGGCGTGGTGCTGGCCCGTGGCGTGAGGTCGGGTCGCTCGAATCACTTCGGCCAATCATGGATTCCATGCTTGGCCAGCCAGAGGTGCGCGAGGTGTTGCAAGCGCTCCGGAGCGACGAGCCAGCCTCGATCGAACTTGGTCTGGCCAAGGCCCGGGCCCTCGGCTTGGTCGGCATGCCGTGGCTGGCCGCCGTGATGATCGAGAGTGTGCTGCGCCTCCGTGATGATGAGCAACTCCCGACCGTCGTGATGGTTCTTGATTCGCTTGCAGGATGGCCCGGCATTCTGGGGTACATGGGTCGCGAATTGCACGGATCTCAGGCGAACCAGTCCGCCCATGTCATCTTGCCCAGTGAAATCATTGACTACATGGTTTCAGACAGTGGCCACGCACGGTTGTTCTTCGATGTGACGAGGCGATTGGTGAACGATCCAGGCATCGCTAGTGCCCTTACGCAGCGTCTTTGGGATGAGCCGGATCCTGATGATTCAAATGCGAAGTGGATCCGTAGCGTGCTGCGTACAGCCGAACCTGCGAGCCTGCTACGGACGTTGGCTGACCATGAAGCTCGATCGGAGGCCAAATCTGTCTTCCTCGAGACATGGATGCTTCATGCGGCTGCTGGCTCGGACCCCGGCGATCACTCTTGGGGAGGCGTCGTACATCGTTCCGTCACGCACGGCAGGGCTCATATCTGCATCGAGGGGGGCGCCTCAGGCCTGAGTGAAGCGGGGCTCGCCACCTTGATCGCTTGGTTTGAACCGGCTTGGTGGGAAAGCCTGGTCGTGAGGAATCTCGCAACCGGCACGGCTTCGTTGCTCCAAGCAGCCCACGATGGGCTCGTGCACGGGAACGAGCTGCGCCTCGACGAGACCGAGGAGTTTCAGGAGGATGATCCTGACGAAGGCATGAAGGCGGGTGAAAGCCGACTGATTGCACCTCTTTCCTTCGTACTCCGACTTCAACTCGAGCGGTGTGCCATGAACTCCGGGGAAGTGAGTGCTTTGCGCCTCGCACCGCCCAGCTCGGGGTACTTCACGGTGATGGAGATACGGGAGTGCCCGGATCTTCCCGATGAGGTCCTGTGCTGGCTTGCAGCCCATTCGTTTGATGCACTTGCCCAGGGTGAGACAACACCGGACTGGGAGCTTGACTCAAGGTCAGGAACGCTCTCCATCGAAGGCATGCGCCGCCCGGTTTCCTTTGACGGTGTGCGAGGTTCACCCCTGTGGTCACTCGACCTTTCTGATGTGCCGATGGGCGAACTCCCGGCCTCGGTGATGCGAGGTGCTGCATTCCCTCGACTGGAGCGGCTCTGCATGAGGAACTGCAGCCTCGGCACCCTGCGTTGGGGAAAGTTGCCCGAGCCGTTCATCGGCCCCATGACGCTTCGGAAGATCGATCTCTCGGGGAATCGCATCACCACCGTCGAGGGTGAGTTTGATGAGTTGCCCAAGATCGAGCTGATCGACTTGAGTGACAACGCAATCCATTCCATCGATGCAACGGGGTGCATCGACATGCCGAAGACGCTCCTGCTCGCACGCAACCCCCTTCGTTCGGCCCCCGACATCAATTGGCAGACCACGTATGACCTTTCAGGAACATTGGTCACCGAGTTCCCCGCATTCGGCAATGATCGCTGTGAACTGGAACAACTGACCTTGCCATCAACGCTGCGTTCGATACCCGCAAGAGTGTCGGAACTCGGCTCGCTGAAGACGCTTGACCTCCAGGGAGCACAGTTGGAGACGATCCCTAGCGAACTGTTCTTGCTGTATGACCTTGAGTTAATCCAAGGCCTTCGGGGCGACATCGAGATCCGTGACGTCGAAGTTGAGGAACCGAGCGATGCACATGGTGATGCCGATGAAGACGATGTGATCGTCGAGAAGGCAGATGCTGATGCGGATGATGACGATGCCGAGGACTCTACTGATGAGGATCATGATCAGTCCGTCGTGTTTGGTGAGGAAGAGTCCGAAGAGCAAGTCGACCCCGATCAAGATGCTGAGAGCACCGGTGAGGACCGCCCCGAGACGCTCGAGGATCGCCGGTCTCGTTTGCTTGTCCTTCGCGCCAGCATGCAGGGGGTGGTGCCACCGGACGATGACGGCCCGGAGCTCGACGAGTCATCCATGGTCCAGAGTTCCCGCTGGATCCAAGTGATGCTTGATGCAGCCGGGCACGTCACGCTGCCCCATTGGATCGCCCGGCTCGACGTCATTGGACTTTGGCTCTCGGGATTCGGAGGCGTTCGCCTACCGGACTGGTTGAGCGCGCTACCTGAGCTGCGCGAACTTCACCTGTCCGGATCACGCGTGGAGGAGTTGCCGGCGGAGTTGTTCGTGAACGAGCTGATGGAAACCATCGCCTGTGACTCGCCTGCCTTGGCTCGGATTGAGGGGCATGAGGCTGAACGCTGGGGAAGCCGTCTTGAAACCCTCGACCTGGTGGGTTCCGGGGTTGTATCGCTGCCAGATGCCATGGCTGGTGCCCGCGGGTTGAAGCATCTGCTGCTGAATGACACGAAGGTCAGCGCCCTGCCGAATGCGTTGCTTGGCTTGCCTCTCGAGCGGCTGAACATTGCGGGCTGCCCCATCATGTCCCTGCCAAAGGGTAGGACAGGGCTGGGACAGCTTGTGACCCTTGAAGCGGCGGGATCAAAGCTCGAGGCTCTCCCCGAGTGGATTGGTGGCTGCCGCTCGCTCTATCTGATCAACCTTCGTGGGGTGCCCATCCGGTCCATTCCTGCCTCGATCCTCGCGTGCTCGGACCTGAGCGAGATTGTGATCTCCCGGGATGCACCTCTCGATGCAGAGAGTCGATCTGTGCTCAGTCGACTTGGCAAGGAACGCGTCAGGTACTGTTCTCCTGATGAGTGATGGATCAACCCGTATCGAAGGAGTACAACCATGATTTTCCATGGCCCTCATGTGAGCGGTAGCGAGTATCGGCAGCTTCTCGAACTGGTCTGTACCACGAATCGTCAGTCGATTGCGCGCGGCCATCAGCCGGTCCCGCTGTGCGTGTGGGGTCTTCCGGGGATCGGGAAGACCCAGTCGATCCGTGACTTCGCCGCTGAGCGAAAGATGGGTTTTCTCCAGATCAATCCCGCACAGTTCGAGGAGATGGGCGATATCACCGGTATGCCGCGGGTGCATGATGGCGGCACGCCCGACGACCCGCATGACGATGTCACGCTCTATGTCATGCCGGAGTGGGCCCAACGCATGCATCGCCTCGGTGGTGAGGGCATTCTGCTGTTGGACGATGTGAACCGCGCCGACGATCGCATCCTGCGGGGCATCATGCAGCTGCTTCAGGATCGCCGGATGTTCAATTGGCACCTGCCGCAGGGCTGGCAGATCATGCTCACGGCCAATCCCGATGGTGGCGACTTCTCTGTGACACCAATGGACCAGGCCCTGCTGACGCGCATGATGCACTGCACCATGGAGTTCCAGGCACCGGCGTGGGCAACGTGGGCCGAACGCGCAGGTGTCGACGCGCGAGGGATCTCGTTCGTGCTGGCGTATCCCGAACTGGTCGGCAAGGGCCGCACCACTCCCCGAAGCCTGACCTTCCTCTTCGAGCATCTCCGAGGCATCGGTGATGTCTCCCAGCATGCGGCCTTGGTCAACTTGCTTGCACACAGTTGCATCGAGCGCGAGGCTGCCGTCGCCTTCGTCGGGTACTGCAACTCTTCGATGGCACATTTGCCCTCACCGCAGGAACTGCTCGGGGCGGACCTGATGGGCGAGATCCTTCCTCGGCTCTCGAAGCTTGCCTTTGATGACGCCGGTGCGCCAAAGGTCGATCACCTCTCGGTGTTGGTCGAGCGCCTGCTCGCCTACGCGCGAACGCGTTCGACACCTCTTGATGCACGCGCCCGAGAGAATCTGGTGGCCTTCCTGATGTGGGATCGACTGCCACGCGAGGTCGTGAGGATGGCCTGGCTTGCCGCGCGGGACATCGAGCACCTTCGATTCTTGAGCCAGGTGGATCGCCTCGCCCTTCGAGCCTGAAGCCATGGACCGATCGACTGAGGCACAGGCATCCATCGGCCGCGCCATCTCGGCCCTGCTCCTGAACCATCCGTTCCATGCGCATGTCCTGATGGGCATGAAGCGCCAGCTGACCAGCGATGTCGAGACTGCAGCAGTATCGATGCGTGAGGGTCGCATCTGCCTTCTGGTCAACCCCACGTTCTGGTTGGACCGCCTGACCAGTGATCGGCACCGTCAGGGCGTGCTTCAACATGAAGTGCTGCATGTGGTGCTCGGGCACTTGGTGCGCCACCACGCCTTCAGCGACAAGCAACGATTCAATGTGGCCGCCGACCTCGCGGTGAATTGCCTGATTGGACTGGAGGAACTCCCTGCAGGGGCGCTCCATGTGGCGACGCCCGGCCTCTTGGATGAGCCTGATCAGCTCACCTTCCAGACGGTCGACTGGTACTTTGAGCGGTTGCTCCAACCGGCCGCGGAAAGCGCTGCCGAGTCCGCTGCAAGCATGTCCGGAGCCGGGTGCGAAGTGTGGGCGGATGTCGATCCCGCGCTGGCGGCGTCGGCTGCGGGGGAGTTGGTGTCGCGAAGTGCGCGAGCCCTCGGCAGCAGCGGCCTGGCTCGTCTTCCACATGCACTCAGGCGCGCGGTGGAAGCGGCTGATCCTTCAGTCGAAGCTCCGGTGGATTGGCGGCGTGTGCTGCATGTCTTCAGCGGGCGCAGCCGGCGTACACGGCTGGCCACCACGCTGAAACGCGCTTCCAAGCGCTACGGTCGCGTTCCCGGTGTGCGTGTTCGATCGTTGAGCCATGTAGCCGTGGCGATCGATACGAGTGGATCGATTGACGAAGACCAACTAGCTCGATTCATGCGCGAGGTGGACCGGATCTGGCGAACCGGGACCACGGTCACGGTCATTCACGCCGATGAGTTGGTTCGACACACCGAGCCCTACCGCGGTGTGGTCCCGGAGCTGCAAGGTGGGTGTGGAACGGACTTCGATCCTGCCATCGAGTGGGTGAATGCGCGACGACATCTCGTCGATGGACTGGTGTACTTCACGGACGCCGATGGCCCACGCACCGTGCCATGCCGTTGTCGCCTGCTCTGGCTGGTCAGCCAAGGCAGTGAGCGCCACGGCCGACCCCGATGTGCTCTGTCTGGTGAGCGGGTGGTGCGGATGGACCCGTTGTCAGGGTGACGCTGGGCCACCGCCCAGCAGATCGTCGTCCGTCGCGTCATCGAGTTCCAGTTCGAGTTCGTCACCGAGGTCGAGTTCCAACAGGGGCTCGCCGAGGTCGATGGCATCAGGAGCGTCATCCACACCGCCGAGTTCGCGCTCGAGCGTCTCACGGATGGATCGGTCCATCGCGGCCAGTTCCTCCGGCGACGCCTGGAGGGAAGGCGAGTCGTCTTGGCCGGGTGCAAATCCGATTGCCTCCGGTGCGCGGCTGGGCTCCAGGCCAACGGGTGGCATCTCAGGTTCGGCGATCGAATGGCTTCTCGCAGGAGCCATTGCCTTGGGCGGGTCGAGATCAACCGAGTCTTCCTGAGCCAATTCGGGAGTGCCCTCGCGCTTGAGTCTCCGGCACATCTGCTCAAATGTCTCCTCCTGAATGACCGACTGGATCACGTATCGCGGCGTTCCATCCTCAGGGAGCGAGAGCGGGCCTTCGGCCGGGGTTATTGGAGAGGAGGCTTCAGCGAAGCTCTGCAGACCCTCACTTCGGAGTTCGTTCGAATCCTTCATTACTCCAGCTGCTTCAGCAATCAATCGGAGCGGAGCCTTCAGATTGATCCACGTGGGGGAGGTCATACCTTCCGCCCTGCGCAGAGCCGATCGTGCCCACTGGCCAGCTAGGCGGTTTGACTGCTTCCTGATGATTTCGGCCATAATTTCAAGAACGGTAGGGTCGCTCGGAATCGAGTTGATCCCATGTTGACGGAAGGCGAGCAAGGTTAACTCGGTGCATGAGGCGGCCTCCGTCGGCTCAACGCGAAACAACTGAACGATGACGGCAGAGATCCGGCGGCCGGTCTCGGGGGACTCGAGCGGCGTCGTTGAGAGTCCGAACTCGATGGCTGCGACAAGTTGCGTTGCGGTGAGCATTCGATCACTCCTCGTTCCGATGGGTAGGGTTAGATGCTAGTTCCCACGGATTACCCTTGGAATACCCGCTGGGACCATTTAGGATGAACCTTCGCAAGGACTGGGAGGCTGGGCATGGACCACACAGACGCAACGCTCATCGTGATGCTCTGGGTGGCTCGGTGCGACGGGCCCCTGAGCCGCCACGAGTTCGTCGAACTGCTTGCGTCTTCCCTGAGGGCATCCCATCCAGCTCCGACAGCTGCTCGGCTCGAAGCCTGCATCCGGCGGATGTCGACGCTCCAGCCCGAGGAACTCATCGATGCTCTTGCGTCGATGACGTTGGATCGGTCGATTGAGCAGCGGAAGGCGCAACTGAAGTCCGCCGTGGCAATGGCCATGGTCGATGTTCGTGCTGGGGTCTTGAGCGGTCCCGCGGACGTCTTGCCCACTGCGGCCGTGCACGTCTTGCGAATGCTGGCCGACGCGTTGTCGGGAGGTGGAGACGGACTTGCGTGGCTGACCGAGTCGTGCCGGAAAGCCGGCGTTCGGGTTCCGCTCGCAGGCGACTTGTCCAGCGCCGCGTGGTGGATGAGCATTGATGCGCCCATCGATGCGGATCGCGACCGCATGCGGGCGTATACGCAGGACGAGATGCAGCGCGTGCGGGATCTTGCAGTGCTGGGCCTGGAACTCGACGCGACCAGTGAGCAGATCGAGCAGACCTTCCGGTTTTGGGTTCGTTTGCTGCACCCCGACACCCTCCGGCAGCTGCCCCCCGATATCCAGACAATTGCTGAGCGAACCTATCACCGAGTGCAGGATGCTCGGAGGAGGCTGAAGAAACCATGAAGGATCTCTATGGCAGGCTGGGATCACGCGGGCCGAAGGATCAGGCCCCCGTCGAGCGGGCGCTCCGTGAGCAATCGGGGGATCGGCAGGATCTCCTCGATGCCGCATTCGTCCTCAGCGATCCGTTCCGCAAGCAACAGTACGACGACTGCTGGAAGACACTCGTCCTCGTGGCGATGATCCGCCACCGCTTCGGAATGACGCAGACTCCGCTGTGGTGCACGCAGTCTGCGGGCGACTTTGCCGTGGTTCCGTGGTCGCCCGGGCTTGCGGCACAGTGCCTGCCATTCGATGCGGAGGCTCCGCGCCTGCAGAAGAGCTCCTTGGACGGAGGGGCAGGTCCTATGCTGCCCCGCGCATGACCACTCGATACAACCACCGCAATGTTCGGATCAGCACGCTGATTGAGCAGTCCCGGGGCGTGAACGGATTGATCGCCGTGCCGGACATCCAGCGTCCCTTTGTTTGGGCAAAGAGTGAGGTCCAGTCCCTGCTGGCCAGTGTTCTCGCGGGTGTTCCCATCGGTTCCATGCTGTTCGGTCGCGGCACCGAGCCAGGCGACCAGGCGGTCATGGGCGGTGGAGCGCGATTGCCGGGGGCCGTCGCAGCGCCTCATCCGACGAAACGCTGGCGGGTGCTCGACGGACGGCAGCGTCTGACGGCTCTCAGCATTGGGTTCCAGCGATTCCGCCCAGGGAGAGTTTCCCCGTTTCTCGCGGCCCAGCCGGTCTGGTTCCTGCAGTTCGATGCTGTGCTCGACGAGCCTTCAATGCTTGAATCGGCCGTCGCCTTGGAGCAACTTCTCGTGCCTCGCCGATTCAAGTCTGCAGGACGATCAGAAGGCACGGTGCGGCTGATGGAACCCCAACTGAGCGAGCCCTTTGTCGGGCCTCCGTCCGAATCAAGCTCCCTTCTGCTCCCGCTTCCGTGGCTGATGGCGTTTGCGATGGCGAAGCGAGATCAATCAGACAAGGACGCGGAGCGACTGGATTCCTTCCGACAACGAATCACCGACAGGGCTGGTGATGAAGTGCTGCGGAGACTCACGGAACGCATCACCGAACACTCTGTGCCAGTGACGATTCTTGAAAAGAAAGACGAGGAGTACGAGCGACAGTCTTTCGTCCGCCTCAACACCACCGGGATGCGGCTGAGCGACCTCGATCTCGAGTTGGCGCATCATGGATTGCGCGCCGATCTCGATGCCTTGACGGCACTCAACGCCACGTTCGAGGACATTCGACATGGGCATATGCTTGAGGTGCTGTATTCGATGCATCCGCACTTGCCCAGGCCGGATCACCTCAATCCGGATGCGAGTCGGCCGGGAGTTCCGATCGATGCCCGCGCCTTGGCCGACTCCAACGTGCGAGAATTGCGCAAGCGCATCCGGGAACTCAATGCAGAGACCATGAAGGACAGGGCGAGGAGTTTCCTTGCCGAGTCGGGCCTGTGCTCCCTCGATGACTCGCCCGTCGAGGAAGTCACCCAAGCCGCACTGGCTGTGATGGCCGAACTGCTTTCCGACCGATCGCAGCTTCGCCAGAAGTTGCATTTGGGGCTTACGGCGATTGGCATCGGGGCATGGTGGTGGGCGCGATCCGCTCAATCGATCTCGTCGGACGGGCGACCAAAGGCCGGTGAGTTGATGGCAGACCTTCGGATGTGCGTGGAGGGCGGGTTCGCAGGGTGGAACGACAGTCTCATCCCGGAGTGCTCGAGCATCCTCGATGGACCGGCGACCGGTCGCCGTCGGGAGTTGCTCTTCGCCCTCCTGCGCTCACTCCGCCTTCCTGATCTTGAGCACGGCGGTCGGTACGACCTTCTTAGGCATGAGCGTTCATGGGACCTGCACCACATCTTCCCGCGCGCATATCTCAAGCGACTTCTCTTGAAAGTGGAGTGGCGCCTCATTGACCACTGCGCCAATCTCACCCTGACCTCCGCTGATACGAATCGGGGAGTCCTTGGCAGCAAGGCCCCAAGCCAGGTTCTCGAAGAGTTGGCAGGGTCGGCAGAACATGCCATCGGTGCCGATCGGTCGTACTTGCTTGCTGAGCACGGGATCTGTCGGGAAGCGTGTTCGAGCGATGACTTCCATGCTTCGCTGGCTGCCCGTCGGCGCTGGCTGCACGATGAGCTCCTCAAGAAAATGACCATCATCGGGGCGCCGGCGCTGTAAAGGTCCATTTAAAGTTATTAGGACTCAGTTCTGGTTGAGTAGCCCTCGATTGGCCGATACTCTCACTCGCGGGGATCTGTATCGTGGACTCCTTCGGTGTCCATTTCGGCTCGGATACAACGACTTGAGCACAAGAATGAACTCGTACTCCATCCGGACGGCTGCGGCGACCCTGTGTCTCATTCTTAGTTTCGTTGGAGCTCTTGCGGCGACGACCGCCGAGTCCACCGCTGGATACGCCGCCGGGAGCACGCAGGACACAGATGCTGCGCGCAAGGAACTCGAGCAGACCAAGGCTGATTTGCAGGCCGAGCGCGAGGCTCGAACCGCGGCGGAAGCGGGTCGTGAAGAGGCTCGAGGTGGCTCACGGGTTTTCTTGGCGCTGGCTCTGCTGTTGGGGTCGCTGCTCGTGGCGACCGCCGCTCTGCTCGTGTCCTCAATCAAGTCCAAGCGGCCGAAGTGGCTTCACGACCTGCTTTCTGATGGTGGTGAGCAGCCGTCCAGCTCCCCTGACGCTGACAAGGCCCGCCGAGCTGCTCAGGTCAAGCTCGATGAATGGCTCAGCGTCCTAGCGAAGGAGTTGGAGGTCAACCCAGGATCAGATGCCGCTGAAGAGGCGCTTGACCATGATCGTCGGGCGCTTGGCCGCGCATGTGCCCCGGGGCTCGGTTCAACTCCGCATCATCAAGGACCAGCCGTCAACCCCGCGTCGGTTGGGTCTCCGCTTCCCCGACCCACGGCGCCCCTTGGCGAGGCTCCTGCCACGGCATTTGGTGCTGCGGCGCGATCGCAGGAGCAGCATGGCGGCGATCAGGTCCGTGAGTTCACCTCCTTGATCATGCGCCTGGCGGCTGCCGCGCAGCAACCCATCGACTCGGCGAGTCATACGAGCCGGCTCCAAGCAGCAACCGATCTCTTAAATGTTGTCCGAGGGCCCGCTCGCGGGCGGTCGGGAAAGGCGGAAGAGCGACGGGGTTCAGAAGCGGCCGCGTGCATTGAACTCGCTCGCTCTGCAGTCGAGTTGGCGCAGGGTTGGGCATTCAACGGCAAACTCGATCAAGCCAAGGCGATCAGTCAGACCGCGAGCGCGCTCTTCGCAGATGCCCTTTCGTGGCTGCCCGACAAGGACGATGTCCATGTCCATGTTGAGCAGGCACAGTTGAATGTCGTCCGTGCGCTCATGGAGACGGACGAGAGCCAACGCCTCGCCCGCCTCGGCGAGGCGCTCAGCGAGGTCCACTCGGCTCAGCGCAAGAATCGATCGGTCTCTGCAGCGTCTGGAACCCCAGCGTCTGGGACCGCGGCGACGACGGTTCGCCGCGTTGATGACCCGCGCGTCGAGAGCCGGCTCGAAGAATTGGCGCTCATGATCAGGTTGGACGCGTTGCGCGTCCCAACCTTGAAGATCCTGTCGCAGAGTGAGTTCAGGCCGGGCAACGCGACCAACCTTCTCTCCGAGGCCGTGCTCCCCCTTTCCGTGGCGGAGCCAGAGTCCGGGGTTGCTGGCCGTCCGCAGTCTGTGAATGACAAGAGCCTGAAGCTCAGTCTTCAGCAGGTTGCAGGTTGGGCCACCCAGACTGCGGACCCGGCGTCATCGCACGATGTTGCGAGGCCCATGTTTACGACGCCAGCTCTCACCTCGAGTGGTCGATCCATGGCGTGGAACATCCTGCGGCTGCGCCTGGAACTCTGCATCGTGCATGCTGCTGGCGGCGCAGCAGTCGCGGCCTTCAACCAACCCACGATGGCAGGTGGAGCGGACGAGACCCTGACGAGCGGCTTTGGACTTGGTGCTTCACACGCAGACTACAAGCAGTCTCTCTTCGACGCGGTCGAGCCGTCGAACCCTGACAATCCTCGGCAGCCCGGAGTGACTCACGCGGATCTTGTGGCGCTTCGCCACTACCGGTTGCTTCGATTGGCCACTCCTCACGGTTTCGCCACGCCGACGCCGGCAGTTCCGTTTGCATCGGCTCCGGGAGGCCTCGGCTCGACTTACGCGACTGCGATTTCGTACTTCGCCTCGCTGGTGAAGTGTCGGAAGGAGGGTCGTGCGGCGCCTGCTGTTGATGTGCTCAAGGCCATCTGGAATCAATATCTTGATGCTGGATTGAACGAACGAACCGGACTCTTCGAAGGTCGGCGCGCGACGGAAGCCGAGCCTCTCGGCCGTTCCACCCATTTCCGGGACCAGTACTGGCTCGGCCACTGCTTCTTCAAGGCTCCGACTCCGCCGACTCCACCCGACGTACAGGCTGGTGACCGAGCCGCGACGCAGCAGCCGGAGGTTTCGGCCGTCAGTTGCGTGCTCCTGCCCATCCGCGGCAGGGATGCCGCGGGCAAGGAGGTGGTCCGGGGCCTGAAGTTGGTCGATCTTTCCACCGCGTATCGCCAAGGCGACAACCTCGCGAAGTTGAGGGAAGAGGCGCGACGCGACCGCGTCAAGCAGATGTATCTGGGCCGCCGAATCTCGGTCAAGACAGGCGGTCTGGCTCCCCAACCGGTCCGACGGAAGGGCATCTTCGGGCTGGAATTGTCGGCATATGAGGTGGAAGCCCAGATCATCGAAGTAGAGGTCGATCTGGACGGCGGCGCACGGGTCAACTGCCTGCAGCTCGCCGAGTTGAAGTTCGACATGGTTGACCCGATCAATGGCGACGTTCCGCTTCGGGTCGAGGTGTTGAGTGCCGCTTTCCAGGATGGCCAAGGGTGGCATGCTGTCCTCGCCAATGCGGCCGCTCATGCCGAGGATCACGTCTTGTGCGAGTGCGAACAGCCGACGCGTCCCTTCGCCATCGTGCCCGAATGTCCGCCCCTCCGCGTTGCCCCCTGGCCCACGGAGCAGCTGGTGGAAGTTCTCCCGTTCTATACGAATTTGCTGATGTACATGGCGGGCGATCTCGATCAGTCCTCGATCCGGTCAGAACTGAGCGCGGCACTCCGATCGCTGCACGAGCAGTTTGGCGCCGCGCGGGACCTCCACACCGATCTGAAGTTTGATGAACAGTCCATTGGGTTCGTTTCGTACCAAGCGATGCGAATGGCCCATTGGCGGTACCGAAAGCAGGGCATCGAACGCGAGTGGCAGTGGATCCTGGCCCTGATGCCCGCAGCCGTGGAGCCCTTCATCCGCCTGCTGCAACTGGACGGAAACCAGACGCTGCTAGGAGTTGCCCAGCGCAACGGCATCAAGGCGCCCGATCAGCCAGTGCAAGTCAGCATTCAACAGCCGCTGCCTGGTGGTGTGTATCGCGAAGGCGCTGCGGTCACGCTCCAAGCGTCTGCCAAGGCGATGGACGGCGCGAATCTGTCAGCTTCGATCAAGTGGAGTTCGCGTTCGCAGGGCGAACTCGGGGCGGGGGCGTCCCTGTCGATTTCGACGCTTCGCGCAGGCCGTCATTCGCTTGTTGCGACGGCCGTCGATGCCTCTGGGCGTCCAGGGGTGGCCGAGGTTTCGATCGACGTGGGCGACGCGGGCTGGACTGCGCAGCCCCAGAGTCCCGCGGTTCCGCCGGTCGGCATGCCATGGCCGCGGCAGGTGGGTGGTTCGCTGCCCCAACGCGTTGCGGAGTACTACGGGTTGGCGGGGAGTTTCATGGATCCGCCCGCGTGGTCGAGCCCGCCGACGCCGCAGCAGCGAAAGCACCTGGAGGGGCTCGTTCGCTCGGCACAGAACCAGCTTCAGGCGAACCCGTTGGCCTTCGAGTTCGGGCGGCAGTTGCTTGCAGAAATCGCTCGCGTATCCGCCTGACCTAGGTGCCGCTCGGCGCCCCTGAGCGCCCACGCGGTCATCGGCTTTCGCTATGCTTCCGGCCCGGGTTCGCTCCGGCGCTTTGTCAAGAAAGATAAGGATCATCATCATGCCCATTGTTGACCAGATTCGTAGCCAAGTCGTCGTGGCCATCCAGGTTGAGGCTCGCGCCCAGCAGCCCCATGCGGGCGCGTTGAAGGAGTCCTTGACGAAGCTTGGCGATTTGCTGGGGCCTCAAGTCCTTTGGAATCACCTCAGAGCGAGCCACATCGCCGACGGAAACGATGGACTCATCCCGGCCAATCTCGGCGCCAGTCTGTCGCATGCCATCTTCCTCGATGTGCTGAGAACCCCGGCTGAGTTCCAGTTGAACGACGAGGTTGTTGGTGGTTGTTTCCACACGCTCGCCTTGGGATCGGTCGGATGCCTCGGCGTGGATTGGCTTCATGGCATTGATGCCGCATTGGGCTCGATGGACCCGATCGCTCGTGCCGAGCACCCGATGCTGTCGCCCCACGGTGCCGCGTCGGCACTCCGCGCCAAGTTGCTCGGCGGTCATCACGCCCAGCACGAAGATCAGCCGCTGACGGCACTGAAGCGCGTGGCTGCGCTGGGGGCATCGTGGGACAACGGCCAAGGCCTCGTTGGCGAGCAGCTCAACGCTGCGTCGGTCAATGGAGGCGGCGCGGCCATCAATGTCGGTGCCCTCTCGGAGGCGTTTGACTTCGTGGATCGGCTTCGTGTGCACTGGTTGGGTAACCAAGGCGCGGTGGATCGGCTTCAGGCTATCTCGACCCAGATTCGCGAGCGCCTGCTGCAGGCCGGCGCCGGCGGCCAAGCGGCAGCGCGCCAAGCCCTGCAGCGCATCAGTGTGCTGCAGGCAGTTGAGCGCATCGCCACGCGACTCGCTCAGCCCGGATACGCTCTGGCTCCGTGGGGGCCCGCTGATCATGCGGCCGTGGCCGATCCGCTCGGCGGCGAGCGCGAGCAGTTTCGGCTTCCGACGCTGTTCAAACTGGTCACGGCCAGTGATGTTGCGTTGCTGACACCCGAGTTCCGCTTCCGCCTGCACTGGTCACTCTGCCATCCGAGCTTTGGGCTCGAGGCGGCGCATGCCCCCGGACACCGTCTTGCGAACTATCCTAGGGCGACCATCCAGCACCATGATGAGCGGGGAGTCATTGCTCGTCTGCGATTCATGATGCGGATCGCGTTGAACACGGCGCCTGGAGTCGGAATCCCCGGTTTGCCGCAGCGTTTCGCGGAGCGTCAAGCGGACCAGGGGCCTGCCGATTATGCAGCGCTGGCGGTTCTGTGTCGTGACCCTGGATTGGACCCCAACGTCCGCCAGCTCATGATGCAGTTGGCTCCGGGGCAACGGGTCGATCTGGCCAAGCGACTGATCAGCATCGAAATCGACACGTTCCGTGCGAATCCGGCGGACAATCCCGACACGGTCGCTTGGATCAAGGAGATCCTCGGGACGTTGCCTCAGGCAAATCGCGAGGCTGCCTTGACTGCAGAACTTGCGGCAGAAGGGCAGATTCGATCCGATCCAATGTCGGCGCGTGCGGCATACTTCAGGCGCCGGCTCAACCGCCGCGAGCCGCCACGTTGGGAGAACATCGTGCTTGAGGGGGCAGGCGATTTCAAGACTTGGCTCGAGGCCAGTTATCACCGTGAGTTTGATGGCGTGGAACTGGTTGACCTGTACAACCGGGTCGAGCAGCTGATTGAGGATCAGGAGCCCGAGCAGCGCCACAAGTTCGAGCAGGCACGCGAAGCCATCAGCGGCTTTGCGGCCTTGGCCGCTGGCGAGCCGCCGCAACAGAACGGCTTCTTCGGCCCCGGAGTTGGCGGAGCTCAAGCCTTCAGGGCGGCAGCCTTGAACCAAGTTGCTCCGATGGGTGGCGTGTTGAGTCTAAAGCCGTTGCACGCCTTGGTTCTGGAGAGCCTGGGCAATCCGCAGGCTGGCGAGGCGCTTAGCGGGCTGGCCATCCAGCCGGCAGCGGGTCATCCTGAGCGTGAGTCGCTGGATAAGGTGTTCATCGATCTGAACAATGAGTTCGACGGCCTCGGGCGCTCGCGCGCCGTGATGGTGGCCATGGCGGCGCGGGCCGATGTCACCAGGGCGGCGCTGCAGGCCGGTGGTCGCCTGCTTGGCGATCCCCACACGCCGAGTTACGGTGGCGTGACCCCGCTCATGATGGCTGCGCGTCATGCGGCCGATGGCAATCGGGTTGCGCTTGACTCGCTCCGCCTGTACATCGATTCGCTCGATGTCCACCGCCGTGAACTGCACGATAAGCGCGGGTGGCGAGCGGTCCATCATGCGCTCAAGGCCGGCAACACGCGTGCAGCGCAGATGCTCGTGAGAAGTGGGTGCAGCCTCGGGGTCTTGCGTGGGGATGGCGTGTCGTCCCTCATCGCCGCGTTTGGAGCCCCGACTGACAAGTTCGAGGAGACCGTGCGTTGGGTGGTTGAGCAACTTCAGCATGCTGTCCCGGCCGGTGCTCCGGCGGGCGCTCTGATGCATGAGACCGTTGCAACCATCGTGGGATTCGCGTATCCCGCGGAGCCCAATCGCGATTCTCGCGGCGGCAGGACGAATCTCCTTGCCGCTGCGATGCGTCGCCCGGCATTCCAAGAGGCGCTGCCTTGGCTGGATAGTCTGGCTACGGACTACCCCGCCGCGTGGAACGCTCCGATGGTCGCGAACCCTGCCAACGTGCCGGCCAACATGGTTGATCCTGCACTGGAGGACGAGGTGTGCCGGGTCATGTTGGCGCCGGCTGAGTTTGTGGTTGGTTTGCTGAACACCGCCCCGCACTTCGCTGCCTTGGTCCAGAACCCGGCTTGTGCGCAGCGGGTTTGCCGCAGCCTGCTGGCGGAGTTGACCGCGCAGAACATCGACTCGGTCGCTGCCAAGTTCTCTGCCTTGATCGCCCTCGGGAATGTTGCGGACGCTGACCACGTGGATCCTCTGGTCGGCAACATGTTCCACCATCTCGTGGGACGGCTTCGCATGATCCAAGCAGAAGGCGGTCAGTTGCCTGCACCTCGTGCAGTCTTCCGCTTGGTGCAAGTGCTTCTGAGCGCTCCGGACTCGGCTGCCGCGCTGTCTCAGAACTTCCCCGCCCAGGATGGCACCGATCCGATCTCAAAGGCCACTCGAGCGGGTCTGCATCTCGTCAAGTTCCTGTATTCCCAGAAGTTGCAGGGTGCACAGGACGACCTCCATTTGGCGGCACACTTCTTGGCAGATCCAGGCCGATATCAGGCCGATGTCGATCCCAACCAGCAGCTGATGCGGGATGGCAACGGCATGGTGACACTCCATCGCGGGGTGGGCCAGCACTTCGACCTGGGCATGCTTCCGGGCGTTCCCTCCATCCTCATCGAGGCGCCCTTCGAATCAGAGCAGTGCGAGGCGTTCCTCCGCAAGGCAAAGATCCGCATCCAGCGCAATCTGAACACGGAGTTGATCGCTGCTGGCGAGGATGGGATCGGCGGTAGTCACATCCTCGCCGTTGACCTGTCGGCCTTTGTCAAGTGGGCCGCCCACCAGGTACGTATGCAAGGCTGAGCCTCAGGACTGGGATCTCACAATCAACGCGGCTCCTCCAGCGAAAATCCGCTGGAGGAGCTTTGCTTTGGTGACTGGTCTGTTCGGCGCGGTGTCACTGGCGGTAGTTGGCTCACGCCCAGTCTGGCGAACCAATACCGCGCTGCAGGCAAAGACCGCCGGCGAGCGCTGTGGGGGCCCGCCGGCGGCGCTGTTCATGGTGCTGCAATCCAACAATGGTGAAGAGTCAGCCCCTGCGCTGACGACGGCTGAATCCTGCAGCAGCAAGCAACAGCGCTATCGCGCCGGGGGCCGGCACGTAGTTGAACGCCATGGTGATGGTGCCGCCGCCGTTGTCGAACGTGCTGCCGCTCATGCGCACGAGGAGCGTTCGTCCCTC
>Ga0194134_10003182_pt1 | contig 18106 bp, 11 predicted proteins | sample TA2KigOff0mmetaG_FD_148602 | JGI IMG/M metagenome (GOLD analysis project Ga0194134, IMG submission 148602) | Freshwater microbial communities from Lake Tanganyika, Tanzania - TA2015056 Kigoma Offshore 0m | ecosystem: Environmental > Aquatic > Freshwater > Lake | place: Tanzania: Lake Tanganyika... | reverse complement strand
GCTCCGAATCCCAGCAACGGCAGATCCTGCGCCTGATCCGCAATTCCAAACGCCGCCACGCCCCATGTGCGCTCCGCCGGGACCGGTTTGGAATGGAGGATTATGGACGCCTTGGACACCTGCTCCGATCCGTCCCGATCACCCAACTCGACCGCTTTCTGGGTGAGATTGACGTGGTCCGAAACACCCACCGGACCTGCCTGCCCTGCAGCCTCAAGTTCCTCGCCTTCTGCCAGGTCTTCTCCCGGGATCGCCTGCCCCGTCGCCACGCCCTCTACATCACAGAATTCCGGGCGCGGTACGCCGACCACATCGGGCACCGGGATTTCATTGCCGAGGTTCAGGAGGCAATCAACGCGGCAATAGGCTCCAAAGACAAACATCCCCAACGCCTCGGACATGTTATCTGACGCCCACAACACTCCCCCATCCAGATTTTCAGGACGACTTCGTGACACAAGTTGCCGAAGTAATTGGTTCTCACCGCCGAAAACGCATCAAGCCCGGTGGCTCGATGACGGGCTGTGCCAATTACGCCCATCCTGAAGTTCCCAACCGACTTGAGAGCGTCTCCCACTGGTCACTGCCACAGGTCGCAGTCACAGGTCGGTAGCCCCGGTGTTGGATCGTGATTGTGTCGCCCGGAACGAACTGGTGCCCCTCCAGGACTCCGATCTCAAGGGGACTTTCGACATGGAAGCGCTCCAGCAGCGCCTCCTGGGTCTTCTTCTGGCTACTGGCACTCACCCGCACCTCCACCATCACCCGGATCGGGATGGAGGAATTGGGTGGGATCAACACTATCGCTATCCAAATATCACCAAGTCTTGGCCGAATTAGGGATTTGCCTTGGATTCTCGTTAACTACCGTCGTGTAGGTTGCGATGTCCGAGATTCGAAGAACGCCGCCCGGAGAACGGAGGTCGAAGGCAGAACAGTATTGCACCAAGAATCATGCCTCCAAAGGCCACCCCACTTCCGGAACGGAATACGAATCGTTCCAGAATCCACCCGATGGTCCATCCAAGGCCCGCCCCAAGTGCACAGGAAACCGAGGTCCAAACGAAGCTTCCGAATGAACCGGTCAACCACAGCAGAGCGACCATACCGGCAATTGACCCAAGGCGAGAGTAGTCCGAGGCCGCATTCGGTTGAAGCAATGTGGCCGTTATGAAACCCACTATGGCATCACCCAGAAGTTCGATCGCGGCGATGAATGAAACGGGGAGAAACCTTTCTGCCGAGCCAAGAATTGGAAATCAGCGGGGTTGAAGCAGCAGAGCTTTACGGGACTCGTAGTCGCCCGGGGAAATCCGGCCTTGATCGCGCATCTCCCGCAGTTTGATCAAGTGCGCCCGGATCGCAGCCGGCGCATCAGCCGGAATGTCATCGACGAAAACGAGCGGGTCAGGGATGGCAACCGGTTGCGGGATTACCTCTTGAGTGAGTGGGACGGGTTTAGATTTGCAGCCGAATTGAATCGGAAAAACCAACAAAACTAGAGCCAGCCGGTTGATAAATAACGAGGCGACATTCACATCAAAATCCAAACGATTAAATTTTAAAACTGCCGTCCTGAAAATTTTATTGAGGATTTAAACCTCAATGATCGATTAAGATTTCCATTTTTCCGTACAGCTTTGGAGCCCCTCCCGAATAATCAACACCTGCATCAATCAACCTTTGATTCCACCTCACTAGTTTCACCTCCATTTTTGAGGCATAGTCCCGAACCGCTTTAGAGGCTTTTTCCCTCAAACGCCTCGCTAAATCATCTTCGACATCACGAATTTCAACGACCATCTCAAACAGTTTTGTGTGAATTGAAGAATTCTGTTTTATTCTCGAAGCGTTATTTGGCCAATCCATTTCCATGAGAAGCCAACCGTCCTTGGTGAAGGGCTCAGGAACCTTCAGTCCACGCAATTCTTGACCATCCTCTATTTTGGCAGACCAATCTCTGGAAACGGCATCAAAGGATCCTGAACCGGACTCTCCTTGTGCTGCGCCAATCAAACTTGTAAGGCGCAGTTCCACCAATAGCCTAGCTCTCTCACGGGAGGATGCGCTCTTGGTATTGATGGGCGCAACAGCCACAAGTTTTAGGGGCGCCGCACCTTTAGTGCAAGCAGCCCCAATCAATAGAATAGCCAACGCTAGTGCTATAGAGAAGCACTTCATCCTAGTTCGATCCCGTTAAAAATCATCATCTGTCTTTTTCGGTTTCGCACCAGTTGCTCCATCAAGCGTCTTCAGGGAATCGGACTGCTTGGCCTTACTCTTATCTTTCTCTGCCTGTGCCGAAGCCGCTTGCTTAGCTTTTGCTTGGGCTGCACGATCAGCCTCTTGTTTATCAAGGGCTGCTGACGCATCCTGACGTCCTTTATTGTAAGAAGCATTGTCATTCTTGGACGCTTCTTTAGATGCTTCTAACTGATCCTTACGCCCTTGGAGACGCGAGTTTTCTTTATTGGCTGCTATTGCCGCTGCATAATTAATCTCTTCAATGTTTCTCGCAGCTTTGACCGCGTCAGGATCAATACCGCTTACCGTCACAAGCATGGTGGCTCCAGTGAGAGCATGCTTCACCTCCACCTCGTGCACTCTACCAAGGCCGTTGATATTTTGACCGACCAACTTTTGGGAAACGGTTTTTTGAAGGGACTCCATCGCTTGTTCCTCTTCCTTCCCGTCAGCAGTTGTAACGGTTTTCGCCAACTGCTCCGCTTGCTTCGCAACCTCAACGTCTGCTCGAAGGCTTAGAACCGCCATTTGATCAGCTAATAGTCTCGCTGAGTCGCGATTCTTCTCCATTCTAGACGCTTGATTCACGACAGGTCTAGCCGCGATTCCAAGGAAGTGACGACTACCAGTTTCGTCCATGTAGGTCCTCGGTCCGACCATTGCACCCAAATCTTGACCTTCTAACCATTGCTCCAAGGTCTGTCCTTTTTTTGCAGGCTTATCAATAACTACATCTATTCCTTGAATGATTGCACGAGTCGCTTTTTCAAGACCCACACTCCATACCAACGCTACAACTACGGAATATTGTTCGGAGTTGCTATCCCAAGACTCTGTTTGGAAGATGCAAGTTGAACCGAAAAGAGGCATTTTCGCCAATTTTGTCACTCGATTACTGAAAGAGCGCGTGACGGAACCTGCCTGCTTTTTGATTTCTTCTTGGATTTTCACCATCTCACTAGACGCTTCTTGATACCTATCTTTGGCCTTCTGGAACTTCGTCCGCTTTTCTTCCTCGATTCCTGCCTTTGAGTAAGTTGCATCAAGTTTTTTGATCGCGGCATCCATCAAAGCATCAATCCGATCCCGGGTGGTAGCACCTTGCAGGGCCTCAGCTTCCTTCTTGTCCATATCTTCCAATAGCTTGGCAACCGCTTTTTGCTGGGCGGCAAGCCTCTTTTGAGCCGCTTCCATTTTTTCTCCGAACTGGGCATTCAAATCTGTTCCAGGCGTCTCCGCCTGCATTGCAATGTCCATTTTCGAATTGGCAAATTCGACAATTTGTGATCGCGCATCCAAAAGCGCACGCTGCGCAGCAATTTCTCGATTCAAGCAAAACTTTCCAGGATCGATCGATGGATCCTCCGAATTAAACTCACCTTTTCCAATCGCAATATATCTATTTTTCGTTTTATCCCAACCTTCTTTATAACCCCCTTCCTTTAACCATCCTCGGATTAGTGCGTCCGCCTTAGCACCCGGCTTGTAATGATCACCTGTTGGTGATGCCTGTGCCTCTTGCACCGCCTGCACGCCTCCATCGCCTCTTACATCAACAACCTTTTTCTCCTCGACTTTATTTTCATTCGGCGCGGCTTCGTCCGCTGCGTTAGCGAAGCCTGAAACAAGGAACACCAAAATCGTTGAAGTAAGTAAATTTCGATATGCGTATTTCATATGGAGTTTCAACATTTCAACTATTTCTTTATTTGAAAAGGTCATCTACTGCGCTAGAAGCAGGTTTTGCTTCAATTATAGTTTTTTTGATCTTACCCTCTGCGATTCGGCATACCGAATCGATCGCGATTTCTACTGGTTCGCTGACAAGTTTGCAATAGCTCACTTTTGGCAGAACGCGAACTACTTCAAGATCGCCGATTCGAGCTTCTTCTCGACCTAGCTTCTCTCCCGTCGCGGGATCAACGAGCTCCTTGCCTGCTTTGAACACTGTCAATCGAGTTCCCACTAAAATCCCCTCGCCACCCCGGTCGATCACGATCTCTCCAGAATCAGAAACTGATACCACTCGTATAGGATAAATAGTTTCAAGGATTCGACCGGAGAACAAGCGGGCGGCGGAACTGGTCACCGATTGATCAACTTGTGGAGAGAAAAGAGAGATGTCTGGTATCTTCTCCAGCTCGGCCTCACTCGCCAACACAGTCTGACCCGAGTCCACCCGGATTACCCTGATCCGAACCATACCCGCAGCACGCCGTATTTGTGTGGTCTTCCCACCCACGGTAACCGGGTTATCGAAAATCGTTACCCCCTCCGCAAATCCAGTTACCAAGAATTGGGCTCCCAGTTTATTGGCTTGTCGAAGAGCGGATTGGACAGCGGTTTCGGAGATTTCAGCCTTGCTTGCTGTAGCTACTACGTCCTCGGAGAACGTCTCATCCACCACAGCGAATTTTCTGCTCGATGTCAGCAAACTGACGAGACTCTCTCTAAGAGATTTCCCAAACTCAGCGGCCGGGACCACTTTCCCAAGAAAATTTGGCTCGCCGACCACTCGAAGTGGTAGGATGGCGATTGTCTTACGCGTCTCATGCGTCCCTGCTCCAACAATTTTAACAACCGCGACGGTTAACTCGACTTTGTGTCGACCGTCCACAACCTCATCTTTGATGATTTCCCATTTGTCGATCAAACCATTACTGCGTTTCTTGACCTCTGAACGGTATGCCTCGGATGACTCGAATGAATTTTTCCCATCCTTTCCCGTTGTCTCCAACGCCATAAGTTGGGTCGCAGAGGCGGCATCCAAAGTGACTCCGGCCACCTTGGATACCGCCTCCACTAGTGCCTCTTGGATCGCAGTTACACGATCCTTTCCTTCTCCCTGACTAGACACTACCTCAACCAATGCGGTTGCCGCTCGAGACTCTTCAAGGTGAAGACACACGAGCAAACCGACTAGGAGTGAGACAACTCTAGTAGAGAGATTCATGGAGTTAGCTCCGCTAATTTTGGTCAACCCTTCTTAGGAGTAAACTTCTTCTCCGGTCCGGATTCAGGAATCCCAGGAACTTGGTTTTTTCGGCCAATTTCCCAAACCATATATCGCACATCAGCAATATCTATGATATCTTTAAGACAAAACGCACCGAGAACCACAAGATCCTTGTACTGCAGGGCTAACGCTGGATTCGCCTGCGCCTGTTTCATCGCGTCCGTTATGGCGAAACCAACTGGTACTGCAGTTGCAGTCATCAGACCAAATGCCTCACCCAATTTGTTGTGTCCTTGGGAGAAGAGCTCCTTCTGTTCAGGAGACATATTTACGGCATCCTTCTTCGATTTCTTTATCGAGTCGAAATTCTTTTTTGCTGCACCAATCCGTGCCAATGTAATAGCTTTTTTTGAATCAGTACCGACCTGCTCCTTGACTTCCTCCATTTGGAGATTTAGAGCTTTGCAAAAAAGCACTGACGCTTCGTATGCTTTTTCTGCAGCTGGAGTCACCTTTTCGAAGGACTCCGATTCTAGCTTTCCGAGATCTGCGTTACTTCCCCCTGAAGAATCTCCACCACCAATTCCAGGAATTTTTTTCCCAAGTCCACCCAATTGGGCATGGGATGTGAGCGTGATCGCAATAGCTGCAATGACAATTAGGACTGATTTCATTTTGTTTTTGTTTTAGTACCGTTAGAAAATACCTTTGGCATTTAGTTTGTCAGCCAACAGTTTTGCAGCTTCCTTGGCAGCACCGGTCAACGCAATAGTTTCAGCCTCCGTCGCCGATTCACCATCCCCCGAAAGCTGAATACCCGCCAACGACGCGGCTGTTTCAGGAAAATCGCCCCTGCAATCGATGATCTTGGCATAGATTTGGACATTTACCTCCGTTCTTCCGCTGACTGGATTCTTGCGAGGAGGCTCGAGTGTCAACGTTCCATAGCCATAGAATGGGAGCTGCGGTTTCATACCCTTGCAGGCCTCCGCAGCAGCTTCGACTAATTCTTCCGAGATATCATTTCCAACCTTGAAGGACTCAACAAATTTCTCAACGGCAAACGCGCCATTACTTCTTTTGCGAATTGTAGCGCTAGGAACCACGCGGAAATTCCTCGTGGCTAGGACTCCTTCAATAGCCGAGTTCAGGCTATCAGCGGTCGCAACTTCATAGGTTCGCTTCTCACTTGAGGTTGTCACAGCGGATTTTGTCACAACCGCTTGATCTTTCTTGTCAACAACCGAGACCGACGCCGTGCCACCAGAGGCCTCCTGAGACGTGGTCTGTTGAACTGCTGAAATCTCGGTCGCTGCCGTGGCAACCTCCGGACCCAAATTTTTGACACTCGATTGACGCCTCGAAACAAATACCATCGAGATGTAATTTTTTGAGCCCGATTCCTTTGGAAGCACCGTATTCAGCTTTGCTTCATCCACAAAACCCACAACTGAAACGTTCACAGTCTTTGTTTTTGAATCAACAAGCTCAGCAACAGTTTCAACATTGCTTACGTAAGCATCTACATCTTTCAGGAATTGATCCTGGTATGGGAGCAAAAGTTTCTGCCGATCCTCTGGAACTTTGGTGAAGTATGCACGGATTACGGCTCGTTGAGCCTCAAGCCTCGCAGCAGCGAGCTCCTCTGGGGTGGGTTTTGATTTTTTGAGTTGAACTGGCCCACTTGAGGCTTGAATACGCACCCGACTCGCGTCTTGAGCGCAGCAATCCACCATGAAACAGAGGAGAAACAGCAAATATATTTTTTGAGCCGATGAAATCATACTCTAATGGTTTTGATTTACATTGAAAGCTTCACCGTCAGTTGTTTCCACTTTTTATCTTTAACAACAGTCTTCATAAATTCATTTTCAAACCCGTCTTCAATTGCTTTTCGGTACATCAACCGTTTTACACTTGCCGCCTGTGATTCGGCTGTTTCTGGAGGGAAACCACGATTAGCCCCATACCCCCATAGCTTCTCGTATTTTAAATTTCCAAGTTCCAAGAATTTTATAATCATTCCAGCTCCAAAGACCATGGTCGTCTGAACGTTGTTTGAGTACTTTTTGACAACCTCATTGCCAACGTTCGAAATAGAGATTTCAGCAACCACTGTCGGAGGCGGTAGTTGAAAAATTTTTTCTGTCGGCTCATTCGCCGAAAGCTTGCTTTTATCAGCAAAACTTACAGTCATTTGGTTGAGCGTGCTATCTCCATCAATGGGAGGAAGTACGTTGATTCGGAAATCTTCGACAAGCGACGCCGCAATTTTTTGACTGAACTGCCGACGAATCCGGATCGCTTGAAGAGGGTCCTCTGCTTCTAATTCTTTTAAAGAAGCCTCTTCGATTGTAGGCAAATTGACTTGGAGGCGACCAAAATTCGCTTTCGGTTTAATGGGAATATAACCCATCTTAGTTTTGACCCTCGATATTAAATCTCCGTTCTCGTGTTGCGATTTGTAAATAGCCTCCTCCAATAATCGAGCACGCTGATCCGCCGATAACGGTTCCTTTATTGGATCCTTGTCCCCAAACGGCACCATCGTGGAGACGATTGCACTCGAAACAACAACACCTTGTTGGAAATCAAAAACGACAATAGATGCAGCGACAACAAGTTGGCCATAGTACTCATTTCGGTCTTTGAAGGCCAGCTTAGATTCGATGAAGTCTTCATCTTCAATGACGCACCCCATCACAAGTCCGTCTCCTGCCGTTAAACTGAATTGTCCACCCACCAATATTTGGCAGTCGGTTCGATTTACGTTGCGTGCTATTCCCGAAAGCGTCTCTTGGAGTCTTTCCAAGGTCTTCGCCTCACTCAGCATTGGGTACAGCTTCGTGCGGTCCACATCTTTGCCCCGAAACATAACCCCCCCCCACTTCACGCGCGGCTCTTCGGCCACGAGTTGGACGGCAGTCAGCAACACGAACATCGCAGCAATCAATCGAGCGCCCATTTTTATAACAATCCCGCCTGCTTGGAGGATCCGGATCAATTCCATGGAGTGGTGAATGGAGGTTCGATTGGGGTCATTTGAAAGACCTAGGATCGCATCCTTCGAGACACGATGGGAGCCCAACTATGACTCGTATGGTCGAAGAGAAAAACGACCATGCGACCCTCTCAGGGTAGCTCCAGCTATCTTCAGTCATAGTCCCTTCTGTTTTGCTTTATTTTACTACAGAACGCTTCCCCTCTAGTTTCGCTGGGAGTCTTGGTACTTCAGGACAAGTATTAAAAGAGCGTCTTGACGTCGATAAAAATCTTTAAAACGAATGCCAACAATGACCTGGAAAGCTCAGGGGGGGCTGAGATTCCGGATCCGTAGGATAACCGTCGAGAACTCACCTACCACCGCAGAAGTCATCCTCGGATCGGCGAACTGATTGATCACAACCGCGGACGCAGCCCGTTGGCCTGCTACCGAATGGGGGTACTAGGCCAAGGCGTCGATTCGATCCGACTCGCGTGGCGATCAGGCGGTCTCCGAGGGAGATTTCGCCCACCTGAGGCGGCCGTCAGAGTCGACCACACGCCCGTCCCCTTCCAACGCTTCAATCTCCCGATGGATTGCCTCTTTGACGTTCGATCCCGCATGCGACAGACCGAGGAGCTGGGCGACGGGTGATGGGAGCTCATCGCGAGTCGCACCGTGCGATCCCGTCAGAAGAGTACGGATCGCCTCACGGATCTCCGCGGGCGGGATTCCATCGGCCTTGCGGAGCGTCTCCGACGATGTCTGCGCACGGTTCCGCACCCGGATCTGCGTTTGCGGAAGCCGGAGGAATCCTTCTTCCTCCAGGAGCCGCCCCTGGACGCTCAATGTTGCAACGCCTTTGTCCACCGATTCCACGATCGCCTTCGTGATCCTCGCCTTCCTCCAGAGGGTCCGGATCCGCAGACACAGCTCGTCCCGATGCATCGGCGCCTCCACGGTCAGGATTTCCTCGAGAAGGTCCGCCATGCGCTTGGTCGAAACCTCCTCGGGCTCCTTGTTGCGGGGCACTTCCGGGCACGCCTCCTCGTAGTGCACCACATCCCCCCCTGCGGCCTCCCCGGAATCCGGTGCATCGGTCCGTCGGATCGGTTCCGGAACTGGTTGAGGGGGTGGCTCCAAGGATCGATTGAGTTCTGTCGTCGACGACCGCGCGGTGCGGAGGGCGGTCTCCAGTCGACGGATCTGACTCCCGGGATCCTGGAACCAGTCGAGGCTCCAGATCCGATGGATTGTCCAACCATGGTCCTCCAGAAGAGCCTGTCGCAGGCGATCGCGATCGCGCGCCGACCGGGAGGAATGGTAGGACGCGCCATCGCACTCGATGCCCAGCAGGTAGCGTCCGGGGCGATCGGGATCACGGACACCGATGTCGATGAAGAAACCGGATTGCCCGACCTTGAGGTCCCCGGAATAGCCGAGGGACTCCACGGCCCGAAGGACGGAGGTCTCGAACGGAGAGTCCGCGCCGCGACCGGTGGGTTGCGGCGTTCCGAGGATCCCGGTCGCGGCGTAGCGGAGGAATGATTTCAGCGCAGCGACTCCACGGCCACCGGCACGATCGAGATCGATGTCATCGGCAGTGATGGAGGCGAACACCAGACAGCGGCGCTTGGCCCGGGTGATGAGGACGTTGAGACGTCGCTCCCCGCCCTCGGCACCGAGCGGACCGAAACGCATCGCCATGTAGCCGCTGGCATTCCGGCCATAGCCGACGGAGATCAGGATGACATCCCGTTCGTCGCCCTGGACACTCTCGAGATTCTTCACGAAGAACGGCTCGTGGGGATGGGCGGCGAAGAAGGGTTCGAGGTCGGGATTCCCGCGACGGAGGAGCTCGAGTTCATCGAGGATGGCCTGCTGTTGTCGGGCGGAGAACGAGGCGACGCCGAGGGAAAGCCCAGGACAATTGCGGGCGTGCTCGAGGATTTCCTGGCACACGGCCGCAGCCTCGATCCGGTTGGTCCCGCTACCGCCGCTGTCGAACACGCCGGCCGGGACATGTCGGAAGTCGAGTCCCAGTCCGGGGTTCCGTTCCTCGGCACTGGGGACGATGAACAGCTGGTCCTCGTAGAACTCGCGGTTCGAGACGGCGATGAGGGATTGGTGGCGGCTCCGATAGTGCCATCGAAGCATCCGCTCAGGGAGTCCCCTGGCGCGACACAGTCCAAGGACGCTCTCGATATCCCTGGCCCCTGCCATGGAGGACTCCTCCTCGGGGTCCTCGGACTCGGTCTCATTGGTGGTGAGGCGTGAAAAGAAGCCCGTCGGCGGGAGCTGTCGGGTATCGCCGACCACAACGACCTGTCGACTGCGGGCGATGGCACCGAGGGCGTCGACCGGCTCCACCTGGCTTGCCTCGTCGATGACGAGCAGGTCGAACTCAACGGCACCGGGTTCCAGGAACTGGGCGACGGAGAGGGGACTCATCATGAACACGGGCTTGATGGCCTGGACCACCGAACCGGCATCGCGGAGCAGCTTTCGAACGGACCGGTGTCCCCGCTTGCGCTCGATCTCGCTCCGGACGATTCCGACGGCACCGACACCACTGGCCCCTCGGGGAATTCCGCAGAAATGGGTCTCGAGAACCCGGTATCGCGCCACGTTGCGGCGCTCGAGGTCGAGCGACCGGAATTCCTCGATCCGCTTCTGGTGGAGGTCCCCGACGAAGCCCTCGAGGTGATCCCGCCCCCGCATCAGCTCCCCGAGGATCTGTCCGAGGTACAGGCGGTCGTACGCGGTTCCGGCCAGATCGGCTGGGATCCGGCCCGACTCAAGATGATGCAGGAGCGACGCCATCCCTGCCGATCGGATCTCGCTGCGGATCCTGTGGAATTGGATCCATTCGGGCAGCCGTCCGCGTCCCTGTCCCCAGTCGCGAAGGCGTCCCGCGAGGATGGAGATGTCGAGCGCCATGGGATCATCACCACCCAGGGCCTCGACCGGGTCGAGGTCCATGGCGCCGAGCGCCCTGCCCAGGGCGACACGAACCTCCTCCAGCAGGGTCCCAAGGGAAGCCGATGCAGGTGCGAGACGGGACGCCGGGACGTCGAGGGCTGCGAAACAGGACAGGACTTCCTGCCCAAGGTCGGAATCCCGCTGGGTCTGCATCCACTGGAGGATGCCCGCCAGCCGGTCCCAATCGGACCCCTCACCCTGCCAGAGGCTGCCGAAGGCCTCCGTCCCAAGGGAGTCCGAGGACCGGATCCGGTGTCGGAGGTGCTGTCCCTCGACCACACGGTCGAGGAGCGCGAGTCCGCCTTCATTGGGCGCGGGCATCGGATTGCGGAAGGTGGTGCGGGCGGTGACGAGGGCGCGTCGGTAGTCGCCGGAGAGGAAGCGGAACCACGAGGTGGCCCATGCGGCGATGGAGGTTCGGGTCGACTCGAGGTCGCGGTCCCAGGTGCCGTCGACAACGAGGGGATCCAGCTCCTTCCTCAGAGCGGCCCATCGTCGTCCATCGGCCACGAGTTCGGTGACGGTCTGGAGGTTGGACCTCCATGGGGCAGCGAGGACGAGGGTGCGGTCAAATGCCGGTGCCGAGGCGATCGTGGCGGCCTTTCGGGCCAGCACATCGGCTTCCGCAAGGCTGCGGGGGGATGGAAGGCGGAGTTCCTGTCGCAGGGATTCAACCGTCCCGAGAAGCCGTTCCATGGCCTCGGCGGCGACATCGATGGCGTTGGCGAGACGGTCCAGATCCATTGGAAGCGTGGAGGTCAGGCGGGTCCCGCGCCACGGATGTTCGGGGATGGGGCCGATCGTACCGATGCGGCAGGCGGCGTCCTGGAGCAGGCCCCGAAGCTCAAGACGCCGGTCCGCGGACCAGGACTCTGCCCCTTGGAGAGGCTCGACGGCCCCGAGGTTGGGAGTCGCCTTGAGAGCCGCAATCTGGCCGAGGACTTCGAAGAGGCTGAGTCCCGAGGCCGGGTGCAACGCGTGGAGCGCCTCGGCATGGCGATTGAGGATCCCCCGCTTCTCCTCGAGCCGGGAGGGGACCTTCGCGGTCCCGGATGGGACCGGTTCGCCCAGCTTCCAGGTCTGGTCGATCTCGGCGAGGACGGCACGCTTGTTGGAGCGGTTGCTGTGGAGCTCGAGGCACAGGGCCCCGAGCTCTTCCTTCTCGAGGCGGCGTTTGACGACCTCAAGGGCGGCCAGCTTCTCGGCGACGAACAGGACTTTTTTCCCATCGAGGACCGCGGTGGCGATGATGTTGGTGATCGATTGGCTCTTACCGGTGCCAGGAGGTCCCTGGATGACGAGGTTGGCGCCGCGTCTCACCGCCTCGATCGCCCGGGTCTGGCTGCCGTCGGCGTCCACCACGTGATCCAGGCGCTCCGCGGGGATGATCTCGTCGAGGTGGACATTCTCCGGGACCGGGGAATCCGCCGCGGGAAATCCGTCGCGGAGCAAGCCGACGACGAGAGGGTGCTCGAGGAGCCGTTCTGGGGAACCCCAGTTCGTGGGATCGAGATCCCGGAACATGAGGAACTTCGCGAACGAGAAGAATCCCAGCACGATCGCGTCGGGCTGGACATCCCAGCCCTCCTGCTGTCGGACCTGATCCCGGATCGCCCCAAAATAGGCCTCAAGATCGATCTCATCGTCGTCCGGAAACGAAGGCATCACGATGCCGAAGTCGGTCTTGAGACGGGCCCCAAGCGACAGGTTTTCCTCAAGGTCGTCCCCGGTCCAACGGATAAGGAACTGGTCGGAGGCCGTCTTGCGGACGAGTTCGACCGGGATGAGGAGCAGCGGCGCAGTCCGAGGCCTATCCGAGGACTCAGCCTCGAGCCAGGTCAGCTGGCCGAGGGCGAGGTAGAGGATGTTGACACCTTGTTCCTCAAGGAGGGTCCGCGAGGTGCGATAGAGATCCAAAAGTCGGCGGTCCAGCGCCTCCGGCGCCATCGCGGTCTGGAGCTTGGAGTCAACAAGGTGACGCGGTTTGACAGCCGGGTCTGTCGCCCCCGCCGTGACACGTCCCCTGGAGGTGAGGGCCTTTGGCGAGTTCTCCAACGACTGGGCACTCCCTCGTCCGGAAGTGCCGTCGTCACTGGGAATGAAGACCAGTTCCTTCTTATCCTGGCAGAGCATCCGCAGCACCTCGACGCCCGATTCCCGCACCACACGTACGACCCTGGCGCTCCGGCTCTCGTCAGGAATCGAGAGCAGCCGGTTCCGGGTCGAAAGATCGAGCAGCTCCTGTCGGCTGTCTTCGAGGGACTTGGCAACCTGTTGCATGGGGTGGGAGGAGTTCAGCACGACCTCAGACAACCACGCCAGCCCTCGATGCGGAAGACAGGTGGAGCTCCCAACGATGCATCCAGCTCAGAACAGCAGCGAAAGAGCCCCGAACCAGACGGCTGCGAGCCAGAGCACCAGCACCGCCTCGGAACGACCCAATCCGGCACGGGTCAGACGATGTGAGAAATGGTTGGTGTCCCCGATCCAGAAGGGTCGACCCAGACGTGTCCGGATCCAGACCACCGAGACCAGATCCGCCAGCGGCACGGCCAGGATCAGCAGCGGACACAGCACCGCCCAGCGGCTGGGCTCGAGCTGCTTCGGGGAATAGAAATGGGGCAGGACCGCCAGGACCGATATCAGGTAGCCCACCAGGTGGCTGCCTGCATCCCCCAGAAAGACCGACGCCTTCGGGTAGTTGTACGGCAGGAACCCCAGGAGGGATCCCAGGACCAGCAGGGCCATCGAGGCGACCAGATACTGCCCCTCGCGGCCGGCATGGAACGCGATCCACCCGGAGGCGATGGCACCGAGGCCCGCGCACAGGCCGTTCATGTTGTCGTTGATGTTGAAGGCGTTCGTGACCGTGAGGATCCACAGGACGGTCACGGCGTGGCTGAAGACGAGGCTCGGGACGAACAGGGTGATCCGGATGCCCGACAGCGAGACCGCCAGGGCAATCAGGCACTGGCCCGCGAACTTGGCCCTCGGGCTCAGTTCACGGCGGTCGTCCCATCCGCCCAGCGCGAGCATTCCGACAGCACCCAGGAGGAGGGTGGTGAGCTCGACCGAACGACGTCCGAGTCCATAGGACAGCTTCGCCAGGGGCTCCGCAGGCATCCACTGGAACACAATGGCGAGGACCGCCGCACCGAGGACCGCAGCCATGCCGGTGAAGACGGCGAAACCACCCGCCAGAGGGACCGGGACATGATGGATCTTGCGATGGCCGGGGTCGTCGACCCAGCCACGTCGACGACACCAGCGTCTCCAAAGCGGCAGGGATCCCGCCGAGACCAGGAACGCCATCAGCAGGACGGCTCCGTAGAGGTTCGTGGGAAATGCCATGGATCCGACACCCTTCAGTGGGCCGCGCCGTTCCTATCCTGGGGACCGATCCGCCGGTAGAGGGTTGCCAACCCCTCCACCATGGTCTCGACCCGGAACCGTTCCGACACCCACTCCCGCCCCACCCCTCCGAGACGCGCCCGGAGACCGGGATCCCGGATCAGGTTCTCGAGACACTCCTCCAGTCGGACCCGGTTCCCCGGCGGCACGAGGAATCCGGTGCGTCCGTCGAGACAGACCTCTCCGGCCCCGTCGCAGTCGTAGGCCACCACCGGGCGACCCGCGGCCAGGGCCTGCGGCAGGGCCCGCGGGAGACCTTCGCGACGGGACAGGTGGATGAGGAGGTCCATCTGTCCCACCATCTCGGGGACCCTCGAAGGGGGAACCAAGCCCGAGAAGACCACCCGCCCCCGGAGATCCGGCTCCTGGGCACGCGCCTCGAACCGCGCGCGCCACGGCCCATCCCCCACCAGCAGAAACTTCAGCCGGGGATGCCGTCGAACCAAGGCCGGGGCGAGGGCGAAGAGATCATCATGCCCCTTCAACTCGAACAGGCGCGCGATCATCCCCACCACGATGTCGTCGGGCCCGAGTCCCAGGCGACGGCCCACCCCAGGATCCCGGGTCGCCGAAAGATAGGGATCGAGGTCGAACCCGCTGAAGATCCGCGTGTACTGGTCCGGACGTCCGATTCCGGCCGCCAGGTACTGGCGGGTCATGGCCTCGGCCACCACGACGAAGTGGTCCGTCACCCGTCCCACCAGGCGTTCGGCGAGGGTGAAGGCCAGATTGGCGCTGGTGCCCTGGAACGGACCGAAGCTGGGTCCGTGGATCGTGTGGATGACGCAGGGGACCCCGGCCCGATGGGCGGCGAGCCGGCCGACGAAGCCCGCCTTGCCGCTGTGCGTGTGGACGATGTCGGGCCGGGTGGACCGGAACCGCCGGAACAGCTTCCGATAGGCCCTGAAATCGGCGACGGGCCGCACCGGACGGATGAGGTCCGGGATCACCGTGAGACACCCGGGGTGGTCGTCGAAGACGGGCTCAAGGGTCCCCTCGGGACCGGTCGTGGGACCGGAGATGAGATCGACCCGGAGACCGGGACTTCGTCGCAGACCCAGCACCGATGAGACGGTGTTCTCCTGGGCCCCGCCCACGATCAGGCGGGTGATGACGTGGGTGATGTCCATCAACGCCCGCCACCGCGGAGGACGCCGAGGCGCTGGGAGACCGTCGAGTACTCAACGGTGTTGGTCGGAGCCAGCTGGAGATACTTCTCGAGGTGCTCGATCGCCGCGTTGGTGCTCTTGCGGCGCAGCGCGATCTCCGCCAGGCCGTACTGCAGGATCGGGAGATCCGGGAACTTCTCCTCGATCTCGAGGTACTGCCGCTTGGACTCGTCGAGCCGGTCCAGCTTCAGGAGGCAGACCGCCTTGTTCAGACGGGCCGCGGTGTTGTCGGGCTGGAGGACCAGCAGCTGGTCGAGCAGCTTCAGCGCGGGCTCCCATTGGGACCGGCTGATGTAGATGGCAGACAGCCGCACGGTGGCCGGAGGGTCGTCCGCACGGATCTTGCGCCACTGCTCCAGCAATGGGATCGCCTCGTCCAGCCGACCCTGTCGGATGAACAGTTCGGTCAACAGATCGAGCAGGGAGGTGTCGTTGGCGAACTGGGTCCGCGCATTGGTCATGAGAGACTCGGCCCGCTTGAGGTCGCCCTGAGTGAGGGCGTAGTAGATTTCCAGCCGCTGCTGTCCGGCCGAGAATTCCCGGGTCGGATCCTTGGCCTCGGGCGACCGCGCGAGGGCGTCGAGCTCCTGTCGGACCCGCGGATACCGCTCCGCCTGGAGGAAGGCCTCGATCTGGCCAAACCGGGCCGTCGGATCCTTCGGATCGAGCTGACCCAGCCGCTGGAACGTCTCCCAGGCCTGGCGCGGGAGGCGATCAACCGAGACGAGGAGGCCGCCGCCGAAGTTCCTCAGGAAGACGGGTTCATCCACCGGTCCATCGGTGCCCAGCACCTCCTGCAGCACGGTGTCGGCGAGCGGCTTGTTGTCGTCGGCCCCGGGGGCGCGCCCGGCCCGCAGGGCCGCATTGACGTTGGCGTTCGCCTTGGCGGCGCGGTTGTCGGGATTGAGCCGCAGGGCCAGGTCGAAGAACCCGGTCGCATCGGCCAGACGGTTCTGGCGTTGCAGCACGACCCCCACGCCATTGGCATTGCGCGACCAGAACGAGGCCAGTTGTTTGCCGTCCTTGGTGCCGAGGGCACGCGCGCGGACGAGGGCGTCGAACGACGGAGCCATCGCGGTCCAGGACTTCACAAGACCATCGAGCTGCGCCGAATCGAGCGGCACGGCCTCGAACGCCTCGGGTTGGGGGACGATGGCGTACACGGGACCGTTGGGGACCGCCCTGAGCTGCTCGAAGAAGAATCCGAAGCTGGGATGGAGATAGGCCGCCCGTCCCTGGGACGCGAGCTGGGAGAGGACCGCGATCGAGGCGCCGGCCACATTCTCCTGGACGTCCTTCAGGACCGCGAACTCCGGGAGGGATTCCCGGGTGCTGTCGGCGAACCAGCGGCGATACACCGGGTCCGATCCTCTGGAAGTATCGAAGAACCCATGTCGGGGCGCCTCCGGCAGCACCACCCGGGCGGCCCGGGCAAGCCGGGTGAGGGTCGGCTGGTCCGAGAAGACGGCCGTGGGCTTCGATGGCAGCGACTTCACGACATTCTGGAAGAGCTCGAGCGACTGCCGGCCGTTGGCGGCCTGGATGACGGGCCAGTTCTTGGCGAGCAGGGCGATCGGGATCCCCACGCTGGCCACCACCACGATCCCACCGGCCAGCCGCCCCAACAGGTCCAGCAGCGGATTCGGCTTTTCCCAGACCTTGGTCGGGGGCACGAAGCCCACCACGAGAAACCACCCGGCGAGATATCCGGCGGCCAGCGCGCCGGTGAAGGAGAAGGTCAGCAGAGGAAGTCCGCCCGAGGCCTCGTCGAGATACATCAGGCGGCGCGCGCTGAACGGCGTGTCGAAGGCCACGAACGAGATCGACACCAGCCAGAGGACCTGCAGGAGGATGATGCCGCCGATCGTCATGTACCGCTCGACGGTCGAGGCCTTGGTTCCCTGCCATCGGACCCCCGCGAAGACCAGCGGCAGCACCAGCACCAGGCCCAGCAGCAGCGGACGTCCTCGTGGGATCCCGAACAGGTAGGCCTTCTCCATCATCAGGTTCGCCCGGAGCGACCACCAGAACCCGAGTCCGGAATGGTCCCCGAGGGACTGCCCGATGGGCACGACCAGATAGGCCACCAGTCCCAGCAGACCCCACAGGATCAGCCGCGTCAGGAACACCGCGTTGAAGAAGGACCAGCCGCGCACCCCGATGATGGCGGAGAGGTAGAGCGGAAAGAATCCGAACATCGCCCAGTTGGCGGTCATGGACAGCCCCCAGACGAAGGCCCCCGCGAACAGCCACGATTCCCTGAGGTCCAGCCGGTATTCCAGGACGCAGAGGGCACAGAAGGCGAAGAGGAGCAGGTCGAGCATCTCTCCGGTCTGGAGCGTTGCGTTCTCCCAGAAGGTC
>Ga0194134_10003179_pt1 | contig 18127 bp, 18 predicted proteins | sample TA2KigOff0mmetaG_FD_148602 | JGI IMG/M metagenome (GOLD analysis project Ga0194134, IMG submission 148602) | Freshwater microbial communities from Lake Tanganyika, Tanzania - TA2015056 Kigoma Offshore 0m | ecosystem: Environmental > Aquatic > Freshwater > Lake | place: Tanzania: Lake Tanganyika... | reverse complement strand
GCCTGTAAGTGCTCATTAGCCACGGCTCCTTTCCATGACAGCTTCGACGAGCGCCGCAATGTCAATTAGGCCCATCGCTATTGGGTTGGAATAGATATAAAGCATTACGGCTGGGATTGGCGCGGCGAGTAGCATAATGATTGCTGCCCATAGTGTTGTCCATGCTCCGCTATGCACCAAGAATGTCAGCAGGGCTAGGGCGAAAAACATGATCCCGATGGCCAGCCAGAGCTGAGTCGGGAATGTCTGGCGATTGAGGGAGAGGCGCCGTTCTCGTGCATCGACGAGATCAAAGCCAAAATCACTGACTTTGCGAAAGTAGTTGATCGACTCTGGTGTCTTGGCAAGAGTTTCGGGCGGCGTGGCATCAACGGTGGCGAGAAAGTTGCGTAGCCGATCGCTGGCGAGTTCTGTTTTGTCGCTTGGATCTCCGAGTCGCATCGTTACAGACTCATCATGCGCGATCGAATCCGTGTAGTCGTAGAGAAGTCGTCTCGCCTCGACGCGTTGCTCGGGAGGTAAAACCGACATCACAGCACCCAGCTTGCTGACTGTTACCACTTCTTGTGTGATCGCAGTGCGCAGGTTGGTGAACTGAAAGATCACATTCGAGAGGAGAAATGCGGTTGTCAGGGTATAGAGAGAGCCCAGTGGGCTAAGCAGGCTCGGTTGGAGCTGGATGTTGTGGCGCGATTTGACCCATCGAGCCAGCAGCAGTGCGACGAAGGTCAGCAGTACAAAGAGGCCGTAGAGAGTGAGCATCAGTGGAAGAAGGCTCCTTGTCGACCCATCAAAAAGGACAGGCTTACATCATTGCCTCCGTTATGTCGGTCGGCGCCAAGGTTGATGCGGTATCCCCCAAGATCGATGTCGTTGAGCTGATCGAATGCTTGGATCAAGCCAGCACGCGTTGGATTTGGTCCGGCTTGTTTTAAAGCCCTCACCAGTGCCGTGGCGGCAAGGTAGCCTTCAAGGCTTGAAAAGCCATACTTTGCAGTGCTGCGATTACGACGGATGGTGTTTTGGTAATCCCGCACGACTGGTAGCCTTGGATTCCATGGGAAGGGCACCACCTGACTGATGCCAATGCCATGACGCAAATGAGCTGGGAGAGCTCGTGATAACGCATTGCTGCCAACGAATGACACGTTCATCACTTGGGCGTCATTGCCGTGACTTCGGAGATTTTTGATGAAGCTGGCGACTGTCCCGTATGTTGATATCAACAGAACTGCATCAGGCCTCGCCAATGCGACCCGCCGAGCGACCTCCATCGTCTGTTTCGAATTACGCTTGACCGTCTGAACGGATACAGGCCGAAGTTGTCGTTTGGTCAGCGCCTTTAAGGCGCCAGTGAGTCCGTCGCGACCGAAGGCATCATCTTGGTAGACGATGGCGAGATCGCGTCTGCCATAGCGCACCAAGTAACTCACGATTGCTTCGGTTTCTTGGTGGTAGCTCGCTCTGACGTTGACAATGAGACGATTGATTGGATTGCGGATCAACTGGGCACCCGTAAGTGGTGCGATCATCGGCACCTGGTGCTTCTCGATGACAGGAAGAGCTGCCTTCAGCGTCGGTGTCCCGACGTAGCCAAAGAGGGCAAAAACTTTATCTTGCTCGAGAAAACGGCGGGTGTTCTTGACTGTTAGACCAGGCTCATAGCGGTCATCGCGATAGACCATCACCACTTGCCGGCCATGAATGCCACCCTGGGCATTGATCTCGTCAAACACCTGATGAGCTCCCTCTCGGAACTCTCGACCCAGATCGGCGGAAGGTCCACTGAACGCTGCTGACTGGCCAATCAGAATCGAGCGTGGCCCAATTCCAGGCTCCGCTTTCGGAATCGCTGACCACGCAGATCTGCCAACAAAACCGTGTGCCCCAACCGCGGCTAAAGCGCCGAGCATTCCGAAAATGCCAAGTCGCCTCAGGCAGCGGTTAAGACCCATTTCTATGGCACTCACCTCTGATTAACCTAGCCAGGCCTCTCCTGCGTGGCAACGGATCGCAGGTCTTCTGGCGAGTGGACGGTGGCCACATCGACTGCTCTAGCTCCAGGCACCTGAGCTGAGGATGAGTCCGAGGATTAGAAGAAAATTCTGGGCAACTTTCGCAGCTGATCCGAATCCTCCTCGCTTGCGATTGCGCAGGACTCGTCTTTTTCGGTATCGCTGGCATCCTGCTTCCCTGCTTCCTCAGGAGTGTTGCCTGTTCCTGATGGGTGATGAGTTTCCTGTTGCTCCGACATCTTGTTCTTTTGCAGTTTTCTCAAGTTAGGTAGCGATCGCTGGCTGTGATTGGTCCGATACAGTTCTTCGTGCGATTCTTTGTTTTGATCTGTTTAAGGTGCTTCCTTTTCTTGTTGTCCCTGGCTCTTTGTAGTGAGGTGCCATCGTTGTATTTGATTTGTGTTTGTTTAAGGCCCTTGTCCGTCGTTGGCGGTGCCTTGGTTTGGTTCCTTTCGGATTGCCTCCCTGCGTCTGATCAAGAGTTGGTTATGGCCTGTCCTGATTGATGTGTGCCAGAACAGAGTTGCCGAGGGGAAGGAGACACCGCGGCATCAACCAGGGCGGCTACTGCTGCCCTTTTTTCTTGCGATGACCTTGTGGATATCCATGTGCTTTTCTCCCTCACCAGATGCCCTCGCGCAGAGGGATTTGGCGAGCGCTCCAGATCCGCTTAGCGATTGGGCCTGCGAGAGCAGTGCTTCTCGCCAGTAGCGCTCGCAGGGCGGCACTCGAGCCGAGCAGGTGTCCTTGGCGGGCCTCAGCGGCCTGCAGTTGCTGCATCCGTCGAATTTCTGGTCGGCGTTGCTGCTCGATCTGCTCCGTTGCCTGATCCAGGGCTTGATGGTCGCCACACGGCGCCAGCAACGTGGCGGCAGCGAGGCTGTCGCGCAAGGCCATGTTGATCCCCTGAGCCCGCACCGGACTCATCGGATGGGCCGCATCACCCAGCAGGAGCACGCCCGGTCGCTGCCAGCGCTCCGCCATCGCCACCTGCACGCTCAGCCGAAGCGGCTTGCTGAGCTGATCACCTCTCTCGCGGAGCAGTTCAGACAGAGACGGCGATCCCATCGCGGCGAAGCGTTCAGCCCACTGCTGGGGGCTGCGCTGCGGTGTGGGTTCGCCAGGTTCCACTAGCCAAGCCAGCTGCAGATCGCCTGTCGCGCTGCGGCAGGCACTGGCGATCGATCCCCCGCGCACCAGGGTTTCAAATCCCCAAACGACGCCGTCTGGGATTGGTCCCTTCAGCACAAACCAGAGCAACTCCAGGGGTTTTCCCTGGTGGTTAAGGGCCAGGCCCGCCTCGCGCCGCACGAGGGAGCTGCGCCCATCGCAGCCCACCACCAGGTCCCCCTGGAGTTGTTCACCACTGGCGAGCTGAACTCCGCTTACCCGACCGTTTTGGTGCAGCAGGCTATGCACCGTTTCACCGCAGTGCCAGCGCAAGGATGGGCAGGCCCGGGCCTGCTTGAGCAGGGCCTCCAGCAGGAGTTGTTGTGGCACCAGGCGGCAGGGCTGCAGGGAGCCCATCGGCTCGGTCACCTCAAACAGCAGGCGGCCTTCGACCCGCACCCGCCAACCCTCGAGGCTGCGCTGCGGCAGTTGCTGCAGCAGATCGAACAGACCCATGCGGGCCAGGGCTTCCTGCCCGCAGGGCATCAGGGCATCGCCCCGAAATTGCCGGCTGAACTGGGCACTGGATTCGAGCAGGTCGACCGAGCAGCCCGATCTGGCCAGTTGCAGAGCCAGGCTCAGGCCCGCTGGCCCGGCTCCGGCAACGATGAAGCGACTCACCCGTTGATTCAGTCGGCGCTCAGCAGGCGGACGCCACTGAAGAACAAGGAAATGCCGAACAGGGTGCCCACGGCCCAGAGGCTGTCAGTGGGCCACTCGGCCACCAGCAGACCCCCCAGAAGTGCGGTCACCAGACCATCGGCCAGCACGAGGCCCCGGGCCTCAGCCTGGCTGGCGGCCGCTGCGGCCAGCTCCATCACCCCTTCAAAGATCAGCAGCAGACCAACAAACAGGGTCAGGCTGATTTCGCTCTCCACTGGGTAGGCCACGACCCAGAGGCCCGCCACCAGATAGAAGATGCCTGAGAGGGCGCGGAAAATCTTGCCCTTACCGCCTTCGGCCTGGCCGATGCGCAGCAATTGGGTCACACCGGCCACCGCCGCAATCACCCCGATGCTCAAGGTGAGCGCCGTGGCTGAGATGAAGGGCAGAGCGATCGAGGCGGTACCCGCCAGAAAGAGCAACACGGCCGTGATCCGGCGCATGGTCTTGGGATCCACAGCCCAACAACAAAAAGCTTCCCAACCTTAGGAAGCTTTTGCCCAATCGCCTGAGCAGTTCTTAGGGTGCGACTAGTTCCAGGCGATCAGCCTCCGCCCCATGGCCGCGATCTTCAGTGACAACAGCCTCACGATCGGTCGCACGCCCCTGGTTCAGCTCAACCGCATCAGTGACGGCTGCGGGGCGCGGGTGCTGGCCAAGATTGAAGGACGCAATCCCGCCTACTCAGTGAAATGCCGCATCGGGGCGGCGATGGTGGCGGCTGCGGAGCGTGATGGTCTGCTGGGCCCCGGCAAGGAACTGATCGAACCCACCAGCGGTAATACCGGCATTGCCCTGGCTTTTGTGGCGGCCAGCAAGGGGATCAAGCTCACCCTGACGATGCCGGAGACGATGAGCCTGGAGCGGCGCAAGCTGCTCACCGCGTTTGGGGCCCATCTCGAACTCACGGAAGGTCGCCTCGGCATGACCGGTGCGGTGAACCGGGCTAAAGAGATCGCCGCCAGCGATCCCGAGCGTTACGTGCTGCTGCAGCAGTTCGTGAATCCCGCCAATCCCCAGATCCACCACGACACCACCGGCCCTGAGATCTGGAACGACACCGATGGTCAGGTGGATGTGTTCGTGTCCGGCGTCGGCACTGGGGGAACCCTCACCGGGGTCAGCCGCTACATCAAGAACACCCTGGGCAAGCCTCTGCACACCGTGGCCGTTGAGCCGATCAACAGCCCAGTGATCAGCCAGACCCGAGCTGGTCAGGCCCTGCAGCCCGGCCCCCACAAGATTCAGGGAATCGGAGCCGGCTTCGTTCCCGGCAACCTCGATCTGGCGATGGTGGATGCCGTGGAGCAGGTGAGCGACGAGGAAGCTGTGGAGATGGCCCGTCGACTGGCCAAGGAAGAAGGCATCCTTGCCGGCATCAGCTGTGGTGCGGCGGCGGCGGCGGCTGTGCGTCTTGCGAAAGACCCCGCCCATGCGGGCAAGACGATTGTGGTGGTCTTGCCCGATTCCGGGGAGCGTTACCTCAGCTCGGTTCTGTTTGAAGGGATCTTCAACGAACGCGGTCTGCCGGTCTGATCCGACTGGTCCTCAATCGGCCATGGGGGTGACGCCCTGCAGCCGCTCGTTGAGCTGCATCGCCATCGATTGACGACCCACCGCCAACACCTTGAGGGTGTCTTCGTGCATCCGCAGTTGGGCGTCGGCCACCTGCATGCCGCGCACCAGTTCCTTCACCTCATCGGGCAGGGCGTTCAGGTCGTAGCGCTTGCCCTCGAAGGTGAGCACGGGAGGCTGTTGGGCGTCGGACTCGGTCATGGAGCGCTTAGGAGACCCGCTCAGATTACGGACCCTTCGGAGCTTCGTTCTGTGGGGAGTCCTGCGCCGGAGCGATCTGTTTCGGCAGCTCCCGCAGGGGCCGCTTGAAGAAGAACATCAGCAGTTGGCCCACCTGGGCGGTGGTGGTCATCTCCCAGCCTTCTTTCCCCAGAAGGTTGAGGAAATGCTGCAACTGCTCGGCGGGGTGTTTGGGGGCGGCCTTGGCCTTGGCCTGCTGCTCGGGTCCGTATTGCTGAGGGAATTCCCGGCTGATGAATTCCGGGCTGAGGGTGCCGCCCAGCTTTTCGCTGGCCACCTTGGGGTCCGGCGGTGAGGGTGGGTTGCTGCTGTCCACATTGATGTGGATCACCCGGTATTCCCACTGGGGCATCACCCGTGGCATCGCGCCCTGCAGGTTGGATCCAGCGGAGGCCTCGCTCATCCCACCAAATTAGGCACCACGAATCAGTTGCCGCTCGCAGAGGTCGCGATAGCGACCGGGGCGGCTGATCAGCAGGTCGTGGTTGCCTTGATCGACGATCTGCCCGTTCTCGAGCACCAGGATCGAGTCGGCTTCCTGCACCGTGGAAAGGCGGTGGGCGATCACCAGCACCGTGCGCCCCTGCATGGCTTGATCGAGACCTCTCTGCACCGCCTCTTCCGATTCCGCATCCAGGGCACTGGTGGCCTCATCCAGCAGCAGAACAGCGGGGTTGCCGAGCACGGCTCGGGCAATGGCCAGCCGTTGCAGCTGTCCTCCGGAGAAGTTGCTGCCCCGCTCCTCCACCCGGGCGTCATAGCCACCGGGGAGGGCCTCGATGAAGCCATCGGCATTGGCCAGGCGTGCCGCCGCCTGGATCTGCTCGCGGCTGGCGGGACGCCCAAAGGCAATCGCCTCGGCCACCGTGCCGGAGAACACCGCGCTCTGTTGGGGCACCAGGGCGACCGCTTTGCGCAGTTCAGACGCCTTGAGGTCGGCGAGGTTGCGCCCATCGAGCAGCACCTTGCCGCCCTGGGCAGTGTTGAAGCGCAGCAGCAGGGAAAACAGGGTGCTCTTGCCGGCTCCGGAGGGACCCACCAGGGCCACCACCTGCCCAGGTTTCACCTGCAGAGAGAGGTTGCGTAGCACCGGCTGCTTGGGGTCATAGCCGAAGCTCACCTGCTCCAGGAGCAGTTCACCCGCCACGGCCCCCAGGGGTTGGGCGTCAGGGCGGTCGGGCTGCTCGACGGCTTCTCTTTCGATTTCACGAAGCCGCTTGAGCGAGGCCTGGCCCTGCTGGAACTCGTTGAAGTTGGTGGTGAGGTGGCTGATCGGATCGATCAGCATCAGCAGGGCGGCCACATAACTACTGAAGCCCTGCCCGTTGAGATCCCCGCTCTGGATGCGGGCGGCACCCATCAGCAGCACAGCCAGGATCCCCGCCGCCTCCAAAAATCCCACCACCGGATATTGGAGGGCCAGCAGCTTCTGGGTGCGGTAGCGGGCTCTTCGGTGCAGGTCGATCTCCACCTCAAAGCGTTCCTGCAGCCAGGGTTCAGCGGCGAAGGCCCGCACCAGGGGCAGCCCCGCAATGGCTTCTCCGAGCAGGGAGGCCAGCTCGCTCACCTGCTTCTGGCTCTTCTCAGCGGCCCCCATCACCTTGGCCCCGAACACGCTCACCAGCACGGCCACCAGGGGTGCCAGCAGGAGGGTGCCGATCGACAGCTTCCAGTCGAGCCAGACCATGTAGCCGAACACCACCACCAGTTGCAGCACCGACGGGGTGGTGTCTTGGATGGTTTTGTAGATCACCTCACCGACCCGGTCGGCGTCTTCGGTGAGGCGGTAGGTGAGGTCTCCGGCGGAGAGCTTCTCGAGCACACCGAAATCCAGGCGCTGCAGGCGGGCAAACAGGCGGCGTCGCAATTCCTGGCTCACCTGCAGGGCGGGCCCCGCCAGCAGGGTGTCCTGGCCGAACTGGGCCAGTTTCTGGAGCATGAACACCGAGAGGGCCAGGCCGATCACCCGCAGCACCTGGCTGAAGTCACCCGCTCCGATCGCCGGGATCAGCTGACCTGCCAGCCAGGCCAGCAGCGGCCAGCAGACCACAAACACGAGCATGCAGACACCACCGGCCACCAGAGCGGACCTGTGGGGCTTCAGCAGCGGCAGCAGACGCCGGAAGCCGGCCGATGAGGGTGCGAGCATCCGGGCAAGCTATCAGCGCTTTTTGGCGACACTCCCCTGCATGCTGCGCAGGCGTGTGCGAGACCTGTGTCCCACTGCACAATGCGATTGGTGTGTTGTCGAACGGTGTGACTGGTTCCTCCAGCAAGCCCGAATCGATCCGCCTGGATCAATTCCTGAAATGGCAAGGCTTGGTTTTTACCGGCGGAGAGGCCAAGCAGCGCATCCAGGGGGGTGAGGTGCGGGTGAATGGCTTTCAGGAGACCCAGCGCGGCCGCAAGCTCAAACCAGGTGATCGCGTTGAGCTGGCAGGGCAGACCCACCGGGTGCCTGAGCGCCTGGAAGAAGCCTGATCCCACAAGCCTTTAGGGTGGTTGGCTAGTCAACAGAAGAACGCAGTGGGCAAGGCTGTCATCGCGGGTAACTGGAAGATGCACATGACCTGTGCAGAAGCTCAGGCCTTTGCGGAAGCCTTTAAGCCTCTGGTGGCGGGTCTGCCCTCCGACCGCGAGGTGGTGTTGGCCCCTCCGTTCACGGCGATCGCCACCTTGGCCAGTGCCCTGGTCGGCAGCGGCATCCATCTGGCTGCCCAGAACATTCACTGGCAGGAGAAGGGTGCCTTCACCGGCATGGTGTCGGCCGGCATGCTTCTGGAGCATGGCGTGACCCACGCCATCGTTGGCCACAGCGAGCCGCGCAAGTACTACAGCGAGACCGACGAGCAGATCAACCTGCGGGCCCGCAGTGCCCAGAAGCACGGGATCATTCCGATCCTCTGTGTGGGCGAGAGCGATTCCCAGCGGGAAGCCGGTGAGGCGGAGAAGGTGATCCGCCGTCAGGTGCAACAGGGCGTGGATGGTCTGGATCCCGCCCGCTTGATCGTGGCCTATGAACCGATCTGGGCGATCGGCACCGGCAAAACCTGCGAAGCCGCAGAAGCCAATCGCATTTGCGCTCTGGTGCGCGAATGGGTGGGTTACCCCGAGGTGGTGATCCAATACGGCGGTTCCGTGAACCCCGGCAACATCGATCAATTGATGGCGCAAAGCGACATCGACGGCGTTCTGGTGGGTGGTGCTTCCCTCGACCCCGAAGGTTTCGCCCGCATCGCGAACTATCAGAGCGTCAGCGCCTGATGAGCCAGCGCTTGGGTCCTCGCACCCAGGTGATGGGGGTGATCAACATCACCCCCGATTCCTTCAGCGATGGAGGCCGCTTTGAGACCCCCGATCGCGCTCTGGCCCAGGCGCGTCGCATGCTCTCAGGAGGTGTCGAGATCCTCGACCTCGGCGCCCAGAGCACGCGCCCCGGAGCCAATGATGTCGGAGCGGAGGTTGAACTGCAGCGCCTGCTTCCGGCCTTGCGGCTGATCCGTGCAGAGGGCCAGGGTCTGCTGTCGATTGATACCTATCGTGCCCCTGTGGCAGCAGCGGCCCTAGAGGCCGGTGCTGACTGGATCAATGACATCAGCGGCGGTCGCCTTGATCCAGGCATCTTGAAGGTAGTGGCCGAGGCGGGCTGTCCCTATGTGCTGATGCATTCCCGCGGGGATAGCCACTCCATGGATCAACTGGTGGATTACGGATCTGAAGGTGTTGTGGCTGGGGTGCTCTCAGAACTGCGCCGCGCCAGTGAGCGAGCCCTGGCAGCGGGGGTGCGTCAGCAACAGCTCATCTGGGATCCAGGTCTCGGCTTCGCGAAGACCACCGAACAAAATCTTGAACTGCTCCGCGGCCTGGAGCAGTTGCAGCAGGACGGCATCCCGTTGCTGGTGGGCCCGTCGCGCAAGCGTTTCATCGGCGCGGTGCTGAATGAGCCCAGAGCCAAAGCTCGCCTCTGGGGTACGGCAGCGGTTGTTGCCCACTGTGTTGCTGCGGGCGTCGCTGTGGTTCGCGTCCATGACGGTCCTCCGATTGCGCAGGTGGTGCGCATGGCGGAAGCCATGAAAAAAGCTCCCTTGCGGGAGCCTTGATCTGATCGAGTTGTTGGCTCAGCCCTCGCTGACGCCCTCGATGCGATCTTCGATCTCCTGGTAGATCTCCTGCAACTGCTGGATGTTCTCGTCGGAGGTTTCCCAGTAGCCGCGGCCATTCACCTCGAGCAGGGTGCCAACGATGCGGCGGAAGCTGTGGGGGTTGAGCTCCATCAGACGCTTGCGCATCTCTGGGTCATTGATGAAGGTGTCGTTGGCTTCTTCGTAGACGAAGTTGTCAACGGCTCCGCTGGTGGCACTCCAGCCCAGGGTGAAGTTGAGGCGCTTGGCCACTTCGCGCACACCCTCGTAGCCCGAGTTGAGCATGCCCTCATACCACTTGGGATTGAGCAGCTTGGTGCGCGAATCGAGGCGAATCGTCTCGCTCAAGGAGCGAACCTGGGCATTGGCGGTGGTGGTGTCGGCGATGTAGCTCGAGGGAGCTTTGCCGTCGTCGCGCAGGCCCTGGATCAGCTTGGTGGGATCGCTGTCGAAGTAGTGGCTCACATCGGTGAGGGAGATCTCCGCCGAATCCAGGTTCTGGAAGGTCACGTCGGCGGTCTTCATCACCGACTCGAACACCTCTCGCTTCTGGTTCATCTCGCCGGGGTTGTCGGCGTTGAAGGCGAAGGTCTTACGGGAGAGATACATCTCCTGCAGTTCGTTCTCCTCCTCCCAGGTGCTGTTTTCAACGGCAAGGTTCACGTTGGAGCTGTAGCTGCCGCTGGCGTTGGAGAACACGCGGGTGGCGGCGTCGCGCAGGGAGATGCCCTCCTTCTCGGCCTGCTCCTGGGCGTGCTTGCGCACGAAGTTCATCTCCAGGGGCTCGTCGGCCTCAGCCGCCATCTTCACGCCCTGATCGATCAGGGCCATCTGGTTGATGAACAGGTCGCGGAACACCCCGCTGCAGTTCACCACCACGTCGATGCGGGGGCGGCCCAGCTCTTCCAGTGACAGCAACTCGAGCTTGTTCACCCGGCCCAGGGAATCGGGCACGGGTTTCACGCCGATGAACCAGAGGATCTGGGCGAGGGATTCGCCGTAGGTCTTGATGTTGTCGGTGCCCCAAAGCACGCAGGCAATCGTTTCAGGCCAGGCGCCTTGCTCTTCCTTCTGCCGCTCAATCAGGCGATCCACCACCACCTTCGCTGCAGCCACAGCCGCCTTGGTGGGGATGGCCTGGGGATCAAGGGCGTGCAGGTTCTTGCCGCTGGGCAGCACGTTGGGGTTGCGAATCGGGTCTCCCCCAGGGCCAGGCAGCACGTATTCGCCATCCAGGGCCTTGAGCAGGCTCTGCATTTCCAGATCGGCGCAGACCTGCTCGAGGCAGAACTGCAGATAGCCGAACAGCTTGTCGAGTTCGGCCTGATCGACATCGGGGAAGCCGGCCGTGCGGCAGGCGCTCAACCAGGGGCTGGGCAGCTTGAAGCCGAACTGCTCGAGCAGGTTGAAGAACCAACCGAAGTTGCGTCGCAGGGTGACGCGACCATCGTTGCCGGTGACCGCCTTCACCATTGCTCCGATGGCGGCGCGGGATGTCTCGGTGATGACGCGGTTCAGCTCCACATCGGCGAGGACTCCGTCGTCATTGCCGGCATACACGTCGGTGATCGTGCGGCCTTTGCTCTCGGCGAGCAGGGCGGGAAGGGAGCGAATGCCGTCGTCTTCGCGCTCAAGAGCGGCGATGTTCACCAGGGTGGCGATCGCTTCTTCGGCGGTGGGTGGCTTGCCGATGGTGTGCAAGCCGCAGGGGAGCAGCCGGCTCTCGATCTCCATCAGCTGGCGGTACACCGCACCGACCACGCCATCGCGGCCGTCGAGATCCAGCTCGGAGGCATCGACTTCGGGGAGATCGACGTCTTTATCGAGATTGCACTGACGCGCGGTTTCCACCACCGCATTCACGATCTGGATGCCGCGGGAGCTCTCACGCAGCTGCTGGTAGGAGCCCACCAGTTCGCCCAGTTCCTTAAGGCCCTTGTAGAGGCCAGCGTTCTCCGCGGGCGGAGTGAGATAGGAGATCGTCTCTGCGTAGCCGCGCCGCTTGGCGATGGTGGCTTCCGAGGGGTTGTTGGCGGCGTAGTAGTAGAGGTTCGGCAGGGCCCCGATCAGGGAGTCGGGATAGCAGGTTTCGCTCATGCCCATCTGCTTGCCGGGCATGAACTCCAGCGAGCCATGGGTGCCGAAGTGCAGCACCGCATCGGCGCCCCACACCTTCTCGAGATAGGTGTAGTAGGCGGCAAAGCCGTGGTGAGGGCTAGCGCTGCGGGAGTAGAGCAGGCGCATCGGATCACCCTCGTAGCCGAAGGTGGGCTGCACGCCAACAAACACGTTGCCGAAGTGCCTTCCGAAGATCAGCAGGTTGGTGCCATCGGTGTTGAGGGTGCCAGGGGGCTTGCCCCAGTTCTCTTCCAGGCGCTCGGAGTAGGGCGTGAGGCGTTCGTATTCCTCAACGCTCATGCGGTGAGCGATGGCCAGCTCCGGTGATCCCTCCAGTGCCTCGGGATCCTTGAGCACCGCCTCCATCAGTTCCTTGGAGCTGCGGGGGAGCCCGCTCACGTCGTAGCCCTTGGCCCGCATCTCCTCCATCACGCGGTGGATGGAGCCGAACACGTCGAGGTAGGCGGCGGTGCCGACATTGCCCTTGTCGGGCGGGAAGCTGAACACCGTGATCGCCAGCTTCTTGTCGCTGCGGGGCTTGATCCGCAGCGAGGCCCAGCGAATGGCCCGCTCGGCGATGGCATCCACGCGGTCTTGCAGGGTGTGCGCCTTGCCGGTGGCGTCGTCACGGCCGGAGAGCACGATCGGCTCAATGGCACCATCCAGCTCGGGGATGGCGATCTGCAACGCCACCTGCACCGGGTGCAGGCCCAGATCGCTCTCCTCCCATTCCTGGGTGGTCTGGAACACCAGCGGCAAGGCCACCATGTAGGGGCGGTTGAGCTTCTTCAGCACCTCGATCGCCTTGGGGTGATCCTGCCGGGCCGGACCGCCCACGAGCGCGAAACCGGTCAGCGACACGACGCCATCCACCAACGGCACATCGGGATTGATCGGGTCGTAGAAGAAGGCGTTCACCGGCTTGGTGAAGTCGAGACCGCCGCAGAACACTGGGATCACGGTGGCGCCGCGGTATTCCATCTCCTGGATCACCGCCACGTAGTGGGCCTCGTCCCCGGTGACGATGTGGCTGCGCTGCAGCACCAGACCGATCACCGGACCCTTACGGGCCTTGTCGGAGAGGTCTTTGCGGCTGGAATTCCAGTTGAGGTACTCCTTGAGGTCCTCAAACATCCCGGGCGCCAGGGGGTGCCAGATGCCCAGGTCGGGGAACACCACCGGATCGGCGACCTGCAGTGCCGGACGGTCCTCTGCGGAGCGGGGGAAGACGTATTTATCCGCCAGCATCAGCAGGAAGTTCCGGAGGTTGTCCGGAGTGCCACCCAGCCAGTACTGGAAGCTGAGCATGAAGGAGCGGGCGTCCTGCGCCTTCTCCACCGGCAGATACTTCAACACCGTGGGCAGGGTGTTGAGCAGCTTGAGCATGGCGTCCTGGAAACCAGCGCCGCCGGCCTCCTTCCGCTTTTTCATGAAGCCAGCAATCGCCGACTTGCTTTGACCCAGCTGGGCCATGGAGAAGCTGCCCAGCTTGTTGAGGCGCATCACCTCCGGCATGGAGGGGAAGACCACGGCAGCCTTGAGCCGGTCGCGGTGCGGGGCGACCGCTTCCACCACTTTCTGGGCCAGATCTTCAATGAAGATCAGCGAGGCGATGAACACATCGGCTTCGGCCACATCGGCGCAGAAGTCGGCGTAGTTCTCCGGGTCGCGCAGTTCCTCGATCAGATAGCCGCTCAGATCCACCGCCAGAGGACCGTTTTGATCGTTGAGGGAGGTGGCTGCCTGGGTCAGGGCGTTCTGATACTGCGGCTCCAGCACCACATACACGGCCTTCATCACGGCCCGGCCGTTCACCTCCGCGGGGCTAACGCGGCGGGAGGCGGAGCGGACCTGCGTGAACATGCGCGCTGATTGAGCAATGTGAAGCAGCCTACGAAGCGCCTTGCGTTCTGCGCGAGCGACCCTCTCGCCTGTAACAGGCACCGCCTCAGGGCGATGCCGCACTCGCAAACGGTGTTAAGGAGCGGCATAGGCTCGGGCCACGATCTGGTTGTGTCCCATGGCTCAGGCTCCATCCGCCAAGCCGATCTCTGTTGTGGTGGCTGGCGCTCTGGGGCGCATGGGCGCGGAGGTGATCAAGGCTGTCGTTGGAGCCTCGGATTGCCAGCTGGTGGGTGCCATTGACACCACCCCTGGCAAGGAAGGGGTGGATGTGGGCCTCGAGCTGGGTCTCGGTGAGCTGGAGGTGGCGATCACCAGTGACTTCGAAGGCACCCTCTGCCAGGCCAGTCAGGCGGTGCGCAACGACGGCCCCGGCATGGGCGCGGTGCTGGTGGATTTCACCCACCCCTCCGTGGTTTACGAGCACACCCGGGCCTCGATTGCCTACGGGGTGCACCCCGTGATCGGCACCACGGGTCTGAGCCCCGACCAACTGAATGACCTGGCCTCCTTTGCCGAGAAGGCCTCAGTCGGTGGGGCGGTGATTCCCAATTTCTCCGTGGGCATGGTCTTGCTGCAGCAGGCCGCCGCCGCCGCCGCCCGCTTCTACGACTTCGCGGAGCTCACCGAGCTGCACCACAACCGCAAGGCCGATGCCCCAAGCGGCACCTGCATCAAGACCGCTGAGTTGATGGAGGAGCTGGGGAAGAGCTTCAACCCCCTTCAGGTGGAGGAGCACGAAACGTTGGAGGGCTGCCGGGGGGGACAGCGCGAGAGCGGACTTCGCCTGCACTCGATCCGTTTGCCGGGCCTGGTGGCCCATCAGGAGGTGATGTTCGGAGCTCCTGGTGAGACCTACACCCTCAGGCACGACACGATTGACCGTTCGGCCTACATGCCGGGCGTGCTGCTCACTGCCCGCAAGGTGCGTCAACTGGAGGGGCTGGTCTATGGCCTTGAGCGCTTGCTCTGAGCTCCAGCACCGCTGAAACTGGCGCCATGCTGATCCCGCTTCGCCCCGGCGAGCTGCCCCGGCTCATCCCCGCGGTCGCCACTGGGCCGCAATTCAACGCTTGCAGCGGCAACCCCCAGAAGGTGCTGCAGCGCGTGTTCATCTCTGTGATCGGCGGGGTGATCAGCCTGCTGATCAGTCAGGGCATCGCCTTGAGCAGCCAGGCCTCCCCGATCCTCTTGGTGGTGGGCTTTGTCTTCCTCCTCTATTTGCTTTGGGGGCCGATCGTGGAGGCGGGCCGCAAGAACGCGACCCTGCGCCGCTACCCCGCGGCGGCGATCTTTGAAGGGCAGGTGGCGGATTACTACACCAAGGAATTGGTGGAGGGGCGTCAGGAAACCACCGACAAGCAAGGCCGTCTCGAACTGGTGGAGAACCGGCGCACCTGGATGTGCCTGGAACTTGAGGATGAAGACGGCTATCTCGGAAGCCTTCGCTTCCCCTACGACAAGAAGCACAAACTGATCCGACGCGGCGCCGTGGTGCGTTGCCTTGTGCTCAGTGAGCGCAAGGATTTTTCGCGGATCGGGGCCCTCAGTGACGCCTGGCTGCCGCAGCTCAAACTTTGGGTCGGTGAATACCCCTTTCTCTTGCGCCCGGCCTTCGAGGAGCTCTGCCTGCGCCGCCTTCGCTGAGGGCGCCTTGTTACAACGCGCAATATTGCGTTACAGTTCCTTTACGTACAAAAGACCGGCGATGACCCAGGCCAATCCTTCCGCTCCCGCCGTGATCCGCGGCGCCACCGTGACCACCGAAGACGGTGGTCGCCTCAATGCATTTGCCACCGAGCCCCGCATGGAAGTGGTGGATGTCGAAAGCGGCTGGGGTTTCCACGAGCGTGCCGAGAAGCTGAATGGCCGCATGGCCATGCTCGGCTTCATCGCTCTGCTGGCCACCGAGTTCGCCCTGGGCGGCGAATCCTTCACCCGCGGCCTGCTCGGCATCGGCTGAGCTCAGTCTCTCGTTCCCTTCCATCACCGCAGCACAATTGAGTGCTGCGGTTTTTTTGTGCCGATCAGCCCGTGCCAACCCCTTCAGTGCTGACTGCCCGGGTGCATGGGGCGGGGCCCACCGGGGCGCTGGCAGCTTTGGCTCTGGCGGATGTTGGCTGGAGGGTGCAGTTGCGCGATCCGCTGCCAGCTCACGACTTGTGCAGCCGCTCCAGGGCCTATGCCCTTACCCACTCCAGCCGGGAGCTGCTGGAGCAGCTGGGCCTGTGGCAGTCGCTCCAGGCAGCGCTTGCTCCGTTCAGGCGCCTTGACCTGTGCGATCGCGCCACCGGTCAGCGGGTTCCTTTCCTGGGCGCTGATCTGGGGAACGGCCGGACCGAGTTGGTGGGCTGGATCCTGGAGCATGCTCCCTTGATGCAGCTTCTGCTGCAGGCGGCTGAGGCCCATCCCCTGATTCAGCTGGATCTCGGCGCGATGGCTGACGGGGCTCAAGAAGCGGTGGATCTCTGTGTGGCTGCCGATGGTCATCACTCCCCGACCCGACAGGCCTGCGGCATCGCCCACTGGCGTTTCCCCTACCGACAAGGCTGCCTCACGGTTCAGGTGCGTTTGCGGGGATCGGATCCCGATCAGGCCTGGGAGCTGTTTCGCCCTGAGGGACCCTTCGCCGTTCTGCCCCTGGGTGGCGATGCCTTTCAGTTGGTCTGGAGTGCTCCGCTTTGGCGTCTGAGAGAGCTGGAGCAGCTCGATGGCGTGGCGTTCCTCGACGCCCTCTCGGCGGCACTGCCCGAGGAGCTTCAGGTGGAGGTGCTGCTGGATCAACCGCGCGCCTTCCCGGTGGCCCTGGAAATGGCCTGGCCTTTGCATCGCGGCCGCACGGTCTTGCTGGGTGAGGTGGCCCATCGCTGTCATCCCGTTGGTGGACAGGGCCTCAATCTCTGTTGGCGCGATGTAGCCGAGCTGCAACAGCTCGCGGCCCGTTGCACTGGAGGCCGCCTGTCGCCGTCGCGCCTGGGCCGTCTCTACACCCGCCGCCGCTGGCTGGACATCGCCCTTGTGCTTTGGGCCACCGATGCTCTCGTGCGCCTGTTCTCCAACCGCTCCCCACTGCTGCTGCCGCTGCGCCGTGTGGCCCTCTCCTCGCTTGGACGCTTCCAGTGGCTGCGCCAACTCAGCCTGCGGGCGATGAGCGATGGCCCTTGCCGCCTCTGGATGCCCTGATCAGCATGGGGCATTCGCCCAGGTGTGATGGTGATCAGCACCTCTCCGCAACCAGCTCCCCATCAGGAGCTGTTGCGCTTCCTGCGCTCGGAAGTGGGCCTCAGTGACAACGCCATGGGCCTGGGGCTCAAGCAGGCGCAATTGGAGCAGGCCCCTTTGCCGATCGTGCTTTGGCGTTACGGCCTGATCAGCCTCGAGCAGCTCGATCAGGTCTTGCTCTGGCAGGACCAGAACCTCTGAAGGCGGCGGTGTCTGTCGTGAGTCGTGTCTGAGCGGAGTCGTGTTGGTCGCGAGTGGTGTTGGTCGTGAGTGGTGTCTGTGCTGAGTCGACTTAGTCGACCAACCTCGGAGCAATCTCAGCAGGGTCCTTGGCTCCAGCACGACTGGCCCGAAGAGCAGGCGCTTGAGAAGCGATGCCGGGAGGTCTGGGGCCTGGCGGCGGTTATCAGTAGACGATCAGAGACTCCACCGGCACCTCAGCCGGCAGTTTGCTCTTGCCGCCGAGGTCGGAGAGTTCCACCACGAAGGCAAACCCGCAGAGGTTGCCCCCCACACGGTTCACCAGTTCTGCGCAGGCTCCCGCGGTTCCTCCGGTGGCCAGCAGGTCATCGACGATCAACACGCGCGGGCGCTGCTCAAATCCATCCGGGAGGATTTCGAGGCGGTCGGTGCCGTATTCAAGGCTGTAATCCACCCCGATCACCTGCCCGGGAAGCTTGCCGGGTTTGCGCACCGGGCTGAAGCCGATCTGGCGCGCCGTGGCTAGGGCCGTGCCGACGATGAAGCCCCTGGATTCAATCCCCACAATCAGATCGGGCTGGAGCTGATCGCAGATGGCGCCTAGTTGCCGCATCACTTCTTGCCAGGCGCTGGCCTGACGCATCAACGGGGTGATGTCGCGAAAGAGGATGCCTGGTTTGGGGAAATCGGGAATTTCCCGCACCAGTTGGCGCAGATCGAGGGCGGTCATGGTCGACGAATCAGCGCCACAGCTGGCAGTATCGCAGCCATGGCCGATGCTTCAGTTCCCTTGCAGACTCCCCTCTCCCGTCGGGGCATTGAGCGCTTGGACCTGATGCTGCTCTGCGCCGAAGCCCTTGACCTCAATGGAGGTGAAGC
>Ga0194134_10003177_pt1 | contig 18133 bp, 16 predicted proteins | sample TA2KigOff0mmetaG_FD_148602 | JGI IMG/M metagenome (GOLD analysis project Ga0194134, IMG submission 148602) | Freshwater microbial communities from Lake Tanganyika, Tanzania - TA2015056 Kigoma Offshore 0m | ecosystem: Environmental > Aquatic > Freshwater > Lake | place: Tanzania: Lake Tanganyika... | reverse complement strand
TGAAATGTCTTCATAAATTTCTCCTTCGAATTCCTGTTTGAATTTTGTTGTTTTTAAGTTTGTCCAATCAACATACCTTTTAGAATTTTCTAACTCTTGATTCTGATTGTATTTGAATAGTTTTTTCGTTAGGTTATATTTTCTCTTATTGATTTCAATTCCTTTATATGCTTTCCATTTTCCGGAAAGCGTTTTTTGATTTTTCTTCATTGTAATCTGGAAACTACCATCGTATTGATCATCACCAGGTTCTTTTAGATTGAGAGTAAATTCAGAATCTGAATCAGAAATAGTCCCCGAAAACGGTCGATAATTTCCTGCTACGATTGAGTGCCCTTTAACTTCTTCTCCGTTAATCTCCTCTAAAGAAATGGTTATTTTATTTTCGCGTCCCCAAGACATTGCGTCATCAATAAAGAATATTTTGTTTTCTTCCATATCAGGTTCAAACCATCCAACCCAATTTCCTATTAAATCTTCCTCGTTTTTTACAATTAGATTGTTATTTCCAACTAGCGTATGGCTTTTAGCAGTTTCGTTGGAAGACGAAGTTATTACTTCATCTTGAACTTTTTTATCGCTTTTAATTTGCTCAGAACATCCTGATATCGAAATAGCTAAAAGAAAAATAGAAATATACTTCATTGTTTAATGTTTAGAATTTAAATATACATAAGAATGTTGGATACGGTTATTTTTTGATGAGATTATTTTAAAAGTGGAGAAATCTATCTATAAACCTATTGACTTTTGTAGCAAAGGAAGTGGAATAAAGAGTTGACGCTTACTTCTAGAATCTAGGTAATTGTAATATGCTCAAGCATTATTATTAAATAGTTGAATTAGAGTAGATTAAATTCGGAAGTCCTCGAAAGGTGTTTTGAAATTTCGTCGCATCCAATAATTACAATTTTCGATGTTAAAACATTTTTAATTTGTTTGATGAGATTGATGTTTTCTTAATTTCGATTGACCATTTTTTGTAGTTGTTAAATTTAGAATATTCCTATTTTTGTGTAAAATAAATTTAAAATGAGATTACTAACGATTATTCTTTGTTCACTCACTTTTCTTTCTTCTTGTTCAAATGACGAAAAGAATTCTGTAAACGCATCTCAAAATACAAATACAGAAAAAAGTGTTTCTAACAAAATTGCAAAGGACTCAATAACAGAGGATAAAAAGGAACCTGAAATTATTGATGAAACAAATTATGATTTTTATTCTAAGAAAATTATTAAATCGGATAAAAACTATAGTGAAATTGAAACGTGGTTAAAACGAATTGTTGCAAATGACTGCAAAGGAAGGATTTGCGACGGTGATCTGTCATATATGACAAAAGATTGTTATAGTTTTATTACTGATGTTATTGACAATAATTGGGGTTATCCGGGAAGTATCGAAGACAATGCACTAAAGAGAAAATGGAGCGATAAGTTTGATATGAAGTATACTCAATACGGTCATCTTTTTGAAACAGGCAATGGTGGCTGGGGAACAAAGCAATTGACAAAAGTTAAGTATTTAGGTTCTTTAAATAACGGTGATTGGTTTCAGTTAACTATTAAAGGTGGTGGCGGTGAAAATGATTTTTCAGAAACACTAATTCGAGTGGTAAAGGTTATTCAAGAAAATCAAAAATATTACATCTCAAATTTTTTAGGTATTTCAGAGAATTAAAAAAAGTGCATATTAGATTAAAATAAGTAATTTATGAAAACAAGAATATCAACAAAATTCACTTTTAAGAGTAACTTACTCGTTATATTTTTTATTTATTTTAATCAAACATTTTTTGCACAGCCAATTCAAGACTTTTCAGTGAAAACAACTTTGAATTCTGTTGAAAGAAAAACAATGTTAGATTTACTTAGGACTAAAGTCAAAAAAGAATTTAACCAAGATGCTCGATTTTCTGTGAATCATTTTCTAGTAAGTGGCAATTATGCTTGGTTTACGGGTGGAGTAACTCGATCTGATGGTCAACGAATTATTTTTGCAAGTGACTATTTGGATTGTTGTCATATTGAAGCGCTTTTTGAAAAAGATAGTAAAGGAAAGTGGAAAATTGCAGAAAGTAATGCGTTTTCAACGGATGTTTGGTACACTTGTATTGGAATAAGGTATCCTTCAGCTAATCCCAAAATTTTTACTCCTGGAGCAATGGAAGATTATTGTCAGTGAGGTGGATTTTTATTTTATGTTTTCAATCCTTAACGCAGCGAACATATCTTGCTGAATTTTTTGGTTCGCTGAATGACCACATGATTTTATTCTCTTCAAGTGAATATCCCAAAAAATGTACGCAAAAAAGTTTTGACGAAACAATATCAACAATTAAATCAGTAGAAGTCCAAAATTCACAATAGTGGTTTAGGTCAGAGAAAGTAAATCCCCCCTCCTCTATTGATAACGTTCCACCGCAAAAAGACTTAAAATTCATCTTTTCCAAATTCGTTTTCTTGTTATATAAATCTAGAATATTCCAGTCATCAAGATTCGATACATGCCATCCTTCGGGTGCTAAACCACGCGGATCATTAATAGCAAACCAGTTATACAATTTACCATATTTCGCGCCATTTCTAGGGTCGTTATTATAATAACACCAAGCGGGTTGTTTATTTGCACCAGCTCTGTCCCATTCCTCATTAGTTTTCGCTTCAGGTATTGGGTCTCCATTTCTAAAGGTAGATACATTCAAGTTTTCAGCCATCCAAGTTTGGGTGCCAATTTTAACCGTTTTAATATTTGTTTCAGAATTACTTTTTATTAGTGATAATCGTTTCAAACTATCCTTTTTAAATTCAATTTCCTTTTCTAATCGGGAAATCTCGGATACTTTATTTTGCTTTTCGCTTTGGTTATTTTTTACCTGATTTTCAATTGTTTTTATTTCCTTGGATAATGAATCAACTTTCTGTTTTGATTTGGATTCTTGAATCTCCAAAGAGCCAATTGAAGTTTTCTGAGCATTTCGTTCTTTAGCAATGACCTGATTGACGCTATCAATTTTAAAATTCAATACCTCAATTTGTTTTTTCTTGGATTGTGAAAAGGAGACATTTTGAGACATTAGAATCCCAAAAAGTAATACAAGAAATGACGTTATGATTAATTTCATTCTACTCATACTTCATTGAGTTTTCATTGAACTTAAGGATAGTAGTTTTTACTTTTTTGCCATGACTTTTTTTAGTTTCAATTAAATCGTAATATTTTGAATTAGTTGATTTTTGGAATTTAATATCGTATTCGTCATCTATATTCTGGAACATACTACTACCTTTATTTGCTTGATCATTTTCATAAGTTTGACCATCGTAAATTAAATGGATTTTATTTTCATTATCAACCCCATAAATTGCTCTTTTCCCCATTTCAAGACCCATTCCTGTGTATCCCCCTTCTAGAATAATTGCCAATTTTTGATCTCCAAAAAGAACAAATTTGTCTAACCAAGCAGGGTTTCCGAAACCAGCACCTGGATTGTACTCTGTGTTTTTTGAATGATTCAAAAGTTTCCAATTGTCATTAATCACCTCAAAACACGCTAAATAATTAGTACCTGAATAAACATGATAATGATTAGGATTAGTTACACCCATTACAACTAAACAAAAGACTTTTCCTTTAAGTTTGTAAAGTTGTTTTCCAATAATTTCATAAGTTGGCTTAATTTCAGGATTTTGAGAATTCACAAATGCCTCGCCTAAATCTTCATCTCTAACATTCATCAAGTAAATTAATTCCTCATTAGAGATATTAATTAAACTACTTTCCAATAACTTAATAGGTTGGTCATCTATAATTGCTTGAATACTATCCTCAATAGATTTCAACTCGCTTTGAAGAGATAAAATTTCTTGATCTAAATTTTGATTTTCTTTAATCAGATTCTGCAGATTTTCATTTTTTGTTGAAAGCGTTTTTAATAATTCACTGGTCTTTTGGTCCGAATTAGCAATAGAAGACTCTAGTTCCTTTTTTCTAGTTTTAAAATTTTGTTTTTCAATAGATTGAACCGTTATCAAACTATCTATTCCATTATTCAAAATTTGAATTTGTTCCTTCTTGGATTGGGAGTAAGCATTAGAATTTAAAAGCATAAAAACTCCAAATATCAGAGCTGTTCGTCAAGGAATTTTTGATGGACACTTTCGAACAAAAACTGTAGAATCAAAAAAAGTGTTTAACCGGAATCGAATTAAACCTGAAACGACATAAAACTCCGTTAGATAGAATTATTTTTACATTTTAATTGCAATATTACAAACGAAAGAAATCTCACATGAAATTAAATAAATCAGAAATTGGTTTAATAATGACACTTTTAACGTTGTCCTTTATTGGCTTCATAATAAAGCTACCCGCTATTTTTAGAAGTCACGACAGAGAGTTACATTTTCTTTTTTATCTTCTTTTCGCCTTGTTTCTCACCTTGCTTTGCGCACAAAAAAAGGTATTGAACCACATTCTAATTTCATTTTTTCTATTTTTATTTGGGATAGGAATTGAGTGGATGCAAGAGATTTCTAACAAAATTCTGCATAAGAAAATCCATGGGCGCTTTGATCCTGAGGATGTGTTTTTTAATGCTTTAGGCTTAGTGTGTGCCTCTGGATTTTGGTTCACCTATTTGATAGTAAATAAAATTTTAAATTCTAATAACAATGAAAACCCGCATTAACCCTGAAACTGGAAAAGAAGAATACTGGAACCAACCTCCTGGACTACCTGGTATTTGGATGACCCGTGGCTTCTGCGATCGCTGCCAACCTTTCTACACGTGCTTGGGCCTAATTGATCTTAGCGATGCCGAATGGCAAAGCGTTGAGAATTTAATGGCTGAGACCAACGATATTTTAGGCGTAAAAAAGGTTCTTGAAAAGAAGGATTTAAAAACGTGTGGGAGTTGAGGGGGTGAAAGGACTTCGTTTTGAAAATAAAATGATCTCCCAACCATCAACGTAAAAAGTGAAGAACAAATTCAATTTTAGCAGGAATGCATTTTACAGGGTTCTTCACCTACCCACTTTACTTAAAAAATCACCAATTTCCAGTAATTGTCGGTGGACTTCTTTGACAGCCCATTCTTCTTTTATTCTTAGAAATTCTTGTTTATCTTTCAAAAGACGTTTTGATTCAGATTGTAACATTTCATAAAATTCATTTCTGATCTTTTGATAATTAGTTTTCAATTCAACATCCAAACTCAATTCAGAAATTATTGATAATACTATTTCATGCTCCTTTAATTGTTCTGAAGAAGGCAAGGGTGAAAGTCTTTTTTCCAATAAAATCATTCGTGTATCGAGAAGAACCGTTTTAAGTTCCCTTTCCTTCTCTCGAATCTCAGATGCTTTCTCATAATATTGACTTTGAATTGCTTCCTCCTTTTGTGTGAGCAATTTAGCTAATTGTAATTTAATTTCAAGTACATACTCCTGGATTTGGAGCAATTTTGATAGTTCGCTCATGAGTTTAGTATTTATAGTCAAAAAACATAAAGTCCACATCGCATAAATCGATACGAGTAATTTTACCATCTTGTACTTCTATAAAAAGAGTCACCTGATTTTGATCACCGTTATTATTCCGTTGAGTAATTAGAAGACATGGTTTCAACAAGTGACTTGTCCACTTTTGTGACATTTTCAATTCTGCCGATACTTTGGTCTTGTTCCTCGCATTGCGCAATGTTTGTAGTTTTCCATTGAAATAGTTCAAAAATGACTGCTTGCCTTTTAATGATTCTATCACCCATTGTGAGTTATATTCCACTTGTTCATCGAGCAATGAAATTAGTTTATTTGAATTCAAGGTGTTCCAGCATGTTGCATAAATCTCCAGAATTTCTATTTCGGTTTTGTGTTCTTCGTTTGTCATTTCTTTTCTTGTTTTAATTTTTTGATCTTTCTACATCCATTGGGTGAGCCACAGTTATCCATTTTGAATAGTCTATTCTGTAAAAATTAAAGTAATTTCCGGGAGCTTCTTTCTCGATTACATCTATTTTGGCTGTCCCGGCAGGTAATGCCGGAAAAATGAGCGAATAACTGAAAAATTCTCCTTTTCTTTTGAAGAAGTGCTTTGTGGGCGCAATTGGAATTCCAATGGCACGAAGAAGTCTGTATTTTGTGGTTGAACCAACAGGTGAGATATACGCATTTTTGTCCATATCAATCCAACCACCATTGTGATATTCATTAGATGATCGAAAAATAAAATCAATGCGCGTATATTCGTCAGAAATTTCAATGCTTTTCATGCGATGATTCAATGTGTGATCTAAGGCATTTGGATTATACAATTTAATCGTTGTTGGCAACGTTGTTTCGCGCACTACTTCCAGTTGTTTTTCAATTTTTGTTTCCATGTTTTAAAATTTTATGGTACAAAGAAAAATCGAGTTTCCGTATTCAATATACGGAATGAAAAATAAGTTGTACTTTTAGTAAAACTTTGAAAAATGCCGATAAACAAAAGCGCTTACAGACGATACAAAATCATCGATCAGCTTGTGCTGAATAAGATGAAACGGTTTCCAACCATGACCGAAATCATAGATGCTTGTTGGGACAAACTGGGAATTGATACCTCACCTGAAACCATTCAAAAAGACATGGCTAATATGCGGAAGTTACCGCCAGAAGGTTTTGATGCTCCTATCTATTACGACCACAAAGGAAGAGGCTATGCTTATTCGGACCCGGATTATGAATTAGGAGGAGTTTCGTTATCGGATACAGATATTGAAACAATTAGAGAATCGATTGAATTTATTCAAACCATTGGGGGTTCCCGAATCAGCGAGAAATTCAACCATGCTATGGAGAAAATATTGTCAACATCGATAGAAGAATTTTCAGCGGGAAATACCAAACAAGCCATTTTGCAGACTATGAATCCGCCAAAATCACGTGGTTTTGAGCATTTCGATTTGTTTTACAAGGCTTGTCGTGAAAAAACTCCCGTTTCATTGGTGCATTACTCATACAAAAAACGAAATTTCAGTGTACTTACGATTCATCCTTTTATGATTAAAGAATTTGAAAATAAATGGTACGTAATGGGCTTTTCTGAAAAACACAATCAGATTCGTACTTTTGGATTAGACCGGGTTTTTGATCCCTTTTTATTGAAAAAGAAATACATTCCAGTTGATAAATCAACTTGCGAAAAGGAAGCTCATGATTATTATGGCGTTTTCCCTATTCCTAACCAGAAAAAACAAGGTGTTAAAATACACGTAAGCGCATTAGTAACGAATTATTTTGAGGCCTATCCGATACACGAAAGCCAAGTAATCGAAAAAGAAGCAAATGGTTCATCGGTAATTAGTTTCAACTTGATACCTACCATAGAATTAACCCGTCTGTTTTTATCACACGGCTATCATGTTAAAGTAATAGAACCCAAATGGTTGATTGAATTTACCGAAAACTTAAAGTAACATGAAAAGTAAAACAAGTGAGCCGATATTATTCGAAATCGCAGAAAATAAAGATCTAGCGGACAATCCTAAAGTGCTACGCGTCATCTTAGACCCCAAATTCACACGGATCGACTTTGGCTACAATGCAACTGGACAGTACATTAAAGGAGGCTGGATACGCATGTCACCTAAGACGTATGTAGAAGTGCAAGGTTTAGCTGAGAAATTTCTTTTAACAGAAACAACAGGAATTACGATTGCTCCCAAAAAAGTGGTGTTTCAATCGGTCAAAGACTGGCAATTTTTCACCTTGTATTTTCAACCCATTCCGCAGAAAGATTGTGTAATAAATATCATTGAAGAAGAAAATCCAACGCCAGATGATTTCAACTATTATGGAATTGAGCTGAAGATGAATGAGGGAGTTGGGATATTACAAAATTTGTAGCAATCAGTAATTTACAATTTATTGATAAGCTTAAAAATACGTATTCACCGCAAATTCAAATTGATCAATAAAGATTTGCTTAAATGGACCTATGTCCCATTTTAAGCTCAAACAACCCCAAAAATGAGTTCTATTTCACTTTATTTTGAGCCGTATCCATCTTCTCCTCTTCTGCCTTACCGGCAGACAAGTGAGGGGAGATTAAGAGGGGTGACTCAAACACATATCAAACTCGGTTAGAGCGGGGTGACTCAAAAAAACTAACATCATCAAGAAAAAAGTGGAAAAACCCCGACCCCGTACAAAGAATACGGACTGCCTTCTTTTCTTTGTCTCAAATTAAGTGATAAAGTTTTACCGGATATTTAAAACTGTTAAATGAAGCTGCTCATTTTTCAAAAACGGTGTAAACCTGTCACTAATGGAAATACCCATCCACATGGAGAAGCGAACCCTGACTTGCACGATCTGAAGTTTTATCACTTACGGCGGTCAGGGTATGTTAACTAACACGAAAAACAAAAAAACATGAGCAATCTTTTAGACAACGATTATTTTAGAGACTTCTTGCAACAAGCAGATGAAGCGTTGATGGTATGCACTTCCATTCATTATTTGCCGTATCGCGCCATAGAACAATCCTTGATAAACAACGAGGAATATTTCCATCTCTTTATTTGCGACAACTACCCGGAGTTTAACCTCAGCGATACGGAAGAAAACAGCGAAAACAAAGCATTCATACGTCAAGAAATTACCGGTTTTCTCTGCAAACAAACACGCCAAGAAAAAGTAGAAATCTACCTAGGTTTCATGACCTCGTATGGTGTTATTGAAGACTTGATGTATTTAGGTCTGGAAGAACGGGAAGAACTGGTCAGAGATCTGGGATTGAATGAAGGATAAAACCATAAAAATGAAAGATAAATCATCAAAAAAAACTGTTAGTTCTAAGGACAAAAAAGCGAATAAAAGGGACTTATCCTATAGACGCATTCTAACCTACGAAGAAGCATTGGAACAGCAAAAACGCAACAACCCGGATGCTTTTCGAGACTGAACGACTGGCTAAGGAACGCTAAAAACAAGGGCGCAAGAGACAATAACTGCATCTATGCATACCTTGACGAACCGCTTGTTATACGCTTGGAGATCACGATCAGTGATCGTTCTTATGTTTTCTGAAGCTGTGATGAGAAGGACGAAGACCGCTTTTTCTTTTCTTTAATTTCTTTAAGTTAATTTTATAAATAAATGTAAAAATATGAACCGTATTATTGGATTGATAATTGGGTTTTTAGTTAGTGTTTCAGTTTATGGACAAACTGATTTAAAATCGAAGACAGCGGAACTTGAAGCACTTAAAACAAAGGAGAAAGATTTAGTTGCTGAAATTGAAATTCTAAAATTGGCTGAGCTACGTAATATGATGAAGTCAGTTGGATATCCTAGTAGTAAGAGGGGATTAGAAATCATTGAGCATTCAGGAATGATTTTAGGATTTAATTGTGATTATGATATGGCGGAATGGAGTTTTCACATGCTAACTCCAGATGTTACGTTCGGAAATGTATCAAGGTCTGATGATTTTAGAGTAGATGAAAAAGTAAAATGTGGTAGTGCAGTTGAAGCAGATTATTTCCTACGAAAGGAGGAAGCGGACGGGACTTTTTCTGATGATGGTTTTGGATTTGATCGTGGGCATTTAGCTCCTTCCGCAGATTTTAGGTGGTCTTCAATTGCACTAAGTGAATCGTATTATTATAGCAATATGACTCCGCAAAGGAAGGAGTTTAATCGAGAATCGTGGGCTGATTTGGAGGGTTTACTTAGGTCAGTTGTTGACCAAGAGAAAAAAACATTTTACATTCTTACTGGACCTGTTTTAAACGATGGCTTGCCAATTATTGAACGTTCAGTAAACAAGTTACGCATTCCTCAATTACACTATAAAATAATTGTTGATGTATCACAGGATAAGCCCAGAGGTATGGCTTTCTTGATGCCAAACAAAAAATGTGAAGGAAGATTGAGTGAGTATGTTGTGAGTATTGATAGTATTGAACAATTAACTGGGCTTGATTTTTTTCCATCAATTGATGATGCTTTGGAATTAAGAATTGAATCTAAATCTGATTTTAATAATTGGATGACTCAGCGTAACGCTAATGATGTTGAGCCATTGAGTCCTTTTGAATTACCAAAAGATCATTTCAATACGCAGCAAGCATCATCAAAAGTAGGAACTATAGTTTCTATTGTAGGAAAGGTTGTAAGCACGAAGTTTATTCCAAAGTCACAATCTACATTTTTGAATTTGGATCAGTCCTTTCCTAATCAAATATTCAGTATCAATATTTGGAAAAATGGACGAAGGAACTTTAGCTATAGACCAGAAGAAGAATTGAAGGGAAAATACATCGTTGTTACAGGAAAAGTAGAATTAGATAAAAATGGAATTCCCTCAATAAATGTGACTAAAGAAGAGCAAATTCAAATTTGGGATGAGGAAGAATAATCCTTGAAACTTGGTGTTTTTTTAGTTTTTCTTTCTCCGGTATTTACCTCTTGTTTGGTAATAATACCGTGAACGATTTTGATTTTTGATTGCGTTTTTGTCTGTACTAACTTTTCTGCGGACGTGCCCTTTGCGTGTTTGACCTTTGTAGTTTACGGAGGGTTTGACATAAGTGCCGCCAGCTTTATCCGATTTCTTGAAATCGCAAGATGGAATGGAAAATGTTAGGACGCCAAATGAAACCAAGAAAAGTAAGTTGACCAAACAACCTCGTGATGTTTTGTTGTACACTGCTTTTTTTGGATTTGTGAACCACCCAAATCCTTTCGGTGCTTTGAAACCTAAATTGTGGCTAATAACTCGCTTCAATGATGTGCGTGCGGCTATTCGTTTGGCTTTTTGCTTCTCTCCACTTCTTTTCGAGTTGAAATTCGTATCTTTAATCTTTCAATGAACAACCAAAAAATATCCATTCGTTTTTTTAATGACCGCGAGGTTCGAGCTGTTTGGGACGAGGAAAACGCCAAATGGTGGTTCAGCGTATTGGATATTGTTGCTGTGCTAACCGATCAAGACGATTACACGAAAACCAGAAATTATTGGAAATACCTGAAGGCAAAATTGAAGAAAGAAAAACATGAGTTGGTTAGTCTCACTACCCAACTGAAACTTCAAGCAGCAGATGGAAAAAAATATAAAACCGATATGTTGGATAGTGATAGGGTGATTTTGCTGGCTAAAAATTTTCCGAATATCGGAGCTATGAAATTTCTAGATTGGTTTTTATATAGTGATAATAGCATCGATGGTCAAAGTAAGAAAAAAGCATATGCTTTATTTGAAAGTTCATTCATAGAAAGTATCGAAGTTGGAACAACCAAGGGCTTGCAGCAAATCCATGCCTACCTTTTTGGTGGACTGTATGACTTTGCTGGTCAAATTCGACAAAAGAATATTTCAAAAGGTGGTTTTCAATTTGCTGTATCCCGATTTCTGGGTGAAACACTCAAACAAATTGAGGATTTGCCCGAAAATAACTTTGATGAAATCGTGGAGAAATATGTTGAGATGAACATTGCGCATCCATTTATGGAAGGTAATGGAAGAAGCGCGAGAATTTGGTTGGATTTAATTCTTAAGAAACGACTCAAAAAATGTGTGGATTGGAGCCAAATTTCCAAGGGCGACTATATGAATGCCATGATTGCAAGTCCTATCAATAGTCAATTGCTAAAAACCACTATTTTATATGCCCTGACCGATAAAATCAACGATCGAGAAATGTACATGAAGGGAATTGATTACTCGTATTATTACGAGGAGAATGAGTAGATTTTTAACCCAAATTCAATAATCACTTCCTCCTATACTTACTCCTCGTTTTTTAATAATACCGTGACCGATTTTGGTTGAGGATGGCGTATTTATCTGTGCTTACTTTTATGCGGACGTGTCGTTTGCGTGTTTGACAAGCTTAGATTAAGATTGTCAATAATCGTATTATAATCATTTGTTAATTTGCGAAATTCAATGATTTTTCAAAAACCTCAAGATGTTTTGCCAAAACAGTTAATTCTTTTTCATGTGCATCTATTTTAGGGTGTGAGATTTCAATTTTAACCGATTGATTTTTCCAAATAGTTTTAAGAAAAAGATGATTGTGATTGTTTACGAAAACATCTTTTTCCTCCCTAAATAAAGGAGATTCTGTAGATAACTCTTTAACGAGGTGCGTATTCTCTATTTTCCATCCTTCAGGAATAGATTCAACTGATCTTGCCTTTGGAAGTGATATTTCATTTAAAGGCTCAATATCTGAAATGGGCAGATTTAAATCTTCCTTTTTTAAATCACTTTTCAATAAATTTAATTCAACAAAATCTGCACAATTAATCAATTGTTCGAAGGCATTTTGAATTTCTTCTTGACTTAATAAATTATTATCTAACGTTGTGAGAAACAAGGGTAATTCAGTAGCCATGTATATACCCCAAATAGACCCTGTTCTTTGCGATGGATCCACACATAATTTTACATTTCGGTTGTAAATTGACTTTATTGCATCACTGGTAGAAAAAGTTGTTTTAAAAAATTTCGAAAATTTCGAAATTGGCGCTAAAGGTGTTTTTAATCGGACGCAATAAACGCTATTTCCATAAATTCCAGTACCAATTGGATCAAGTATTGTTTCAATTACAACTGGTTGTTTCCGGGTGTTCAATTGTGGATCTACCAATAATTTAAATTCACCATCTTGTTCGAAAGAAAAGATTTGGGAATTATATTTTGTCAGAGATGAAATTGCGTTAAAAATTGCTTGATGAAAGGGTTTAAGGGTTATTGTTTCACGATTTTTATATTCACATTTAATGGAAGTAAAGTCTTCATTTGTTGTAGGATAAGGATCACCTATTTCATTTTGAATGGGAGAACGCAAGAATTGCAACCAATCTTCATTGTCTGTTTGCTGAAAATCAAAACCATCAGAGTTTTCTGTAATTGCACCTTTATCAATTATGCGTTCTTCAAAATACTTACGTTTTACAAATCTTTTTAGTTGATCTTCATCGATACTATTCCTCAAAAATGGATAATAAATCAAAAGGTTTGCATCCTCATTTTTTTCAAGCTCACGCTCTATCTTGCCGAACATACGATCGATTCTGCCTATTCGCTGTTCATTATCACCTGGTGTCCAAGCCATGCCATAATGGTAGATAGTTTTACAAAAATACTGAAGATTCACCCCTTCTTGTAAAACCGAAGTGGCAACCAAAAAATCAGGATAAAAAGGCGTATTAAAACAACGAAGGACTTTCTGATTGGAATTATCGGCATTGTAAGGATAAATAGGCTGTGCATTATTGAATGAATCCCAACTTTCTGTTAAAAGCTCACTTAAACTATTGATGCTGAAAACTTTGCTGTAGATTGTTTTAAAATGGAGAATACTCTCTTTGATTTGGTTATACAGTCTTTGACCCTTTAATTCTGCCCTAACGAGCTCGCAAAATACTTGATAATGTTTTAAAGGTGAAGTAAAGAAAGTGGATTCACTTCGAAGATAGACTTCATACAGCCAAGCTACAGCAATAGAAGCGAGCAATGTGCCTTTCTCAATAAAATTGGAAAAGGACTCTCTTTCATAAAAGTTAAGTTCTTCATAAGCTTTTATAATTAGGTCTTTTTCTTTGTCTTCAGATAGCACCTCAAAAAAGAGCGTTAGCAACGTATGAATCGGTTTGTCTATTATTGTAGGATTATCCAAAGGTTGTTTTGTAAGTAAAAGACTTTGAATATCCTTACTTATCGCTACATCCTTGATTTTTATAGTTCTGTAAATTAATGCTGAAAGGTAAAAATTTTCTAAGTGTCTTGAGCCTATTTCAAATCGATGAGAATTGAGATTCAGGTAGGGTTCTTTATAATAATCGGCCCCAATTGAAAAAAATAAGGAAAAAATAGAAGGTTTTGAATGAGAAAACTTCAACCTAAAATTTGAGGCATCAGTAGCTGGAATAGCATCTTGTTTAATTATCTTGAATAAATTAAGAATTTTAGACTGAGGAATTTTTCCTGATATTTCCTCCCGTATAATTGCACGTTGGTCATTGAATTCATGTTCTTCATCAAGTTCAATATTCTTTCCCTTTGAATTGTGAAAACTTTTTCTATTCAATTCAGCAAATGGAATTTTGTCACTCAAAAAAGCGAGTTTATAGGTCTTGTGTAATCGTTCATCTTCAAATTCAATGATTCGTTTGGCTATTTCATAAACAGATGCAATTCGACGAACGAATACAACTCCCTTTTCATTTTTATGGTTTTGACTCAAATCCGTAACTAATTTATCGTATTTTGGATGCTTGGGATTTGACTTAAAAACATACTTATATTTTGAGGAGATATCTAATAATATTTGAGTATCTGAACCTGTTGTGAAATCTGAAGAATTTTGTAAAAGAGCATCTTCTTGTGGCTCTGTATTTTGTTCATTTTTAACTTGTTTTTCTGTAGGAATGAATTCAACACCTTCCAAGTAGCGCATCATCCTATTTGCACCCTGACCACCACTTTTTTTCTTTTTGAAAAGTTCTTTGGCTAATTGATGTTGATAGAGCGCAAAAAAAGATTCACTCAATGGATCATTTTCAAAATTACTTTCTGAGGCAAGTTCTCTTCTGTAATTGTATTTATTCAGCCCTTTTTTACTTAATCTCCTCAATCTTCTAACGCAGATTTTCTCTAGAATCATGTTGTATGGTAAATCATTGAATTGATCTGAGAAATAAGCAACAATATTATGGATGTCTTTTGAGGAACTATGATTTGGAGTTGCTGTTAGCAACAAAACCTTTTCTGCTATTGGTGAATAATCATTTGAATCTGGTTTTCCGAAAAATAGTGATGCAGAATTAACTTTTAAGCTTGTTCCTTCTCTCCTTCTCAAATAATGCGCTTCATCAATAATAATGAGATCAAAATAAGGTTCTCCGGTGGGACTATACCGCATTATTTCATTGCGTAATAGCCTCATCAATTCGTTATTATAAGACAAGTCTTTGTTTTTACTCAAACTTTTGGCAGGATCTAACTCTTCAATACCAAGCTTTTCTAATCTTTCTATACTGCGATCGGCGGCCATTAAGGAACTAAAAGATGAAATTTTAGCAACAAACAATTGACCCCATCCTTGTTGTATTTCTTTAGTTAAATGATACAAGTTCCCTGTTTGAATCATTTTTTTTACAGGTACTTGTCCAGCAATGGATTTTACGATTTCATCCGTGTGTTTGTAGTGATGTCGGATAAAATTGAGGTATTCTTTTTCCCAATTCCTGCCGATTTCTTCCCTCGGAACCAGGACTAATATTTTTGCATTCGGTTTTTCGTTCCATAAAGCAGCAATAACGCTTAAAGATTGTATGGTTTTACCCATACCAACCTCATCTGCCAATAAAGCCAATCTATGTTCTTGAAGTAAATTGTAAATTTTGGCAGTTCCTTTAACTTGTAAACTACACATGTCTGTCCCTTCTGAAGAATAGACCCATTCTTTATCTCGGACATTAAATCTTACAATTTTATCAATATATTCTGGGGTAATCTTCATTTTACTCTTCCTTCAATAATTGATGAATATAGCCTTCCCATTGATTTTGTAGCTTGGAGTCATTAATATTAAGGTAACTTTTTAGTGATCCGTTTTCAAGTTGATTTAATGATTCATTTTCGTCTTGAATTAGTGTATTGTATTTTTGAATTAAAACATTTGTTTTTTCAATTAAAAACCATAAATAAATAGGACTTTTTTTGAAATTACTTGGGTCACCTTTCAATACTCTTGACAATTCCGTGAGATGTTGACTCAATTCTGTTATGCTTCCCGGTAGCACGCGACCAATTTTAATCAAATTCTTTTTGCGTTCTGATGGTTCATTTATTTTTTGCGTTTCACTAATTCGATTGCTAATGCATTCAAAAGCATAGAAACTCATAAACCAAGCATTGCTTCCGGTTCCGGAGAGTATTTGCTTGCTATTGTCATACATCTCGTAACCCTCCATTTCTGAAGAATAAATCAATCGTTGAAGTTCTTGTTTATCTTCTGGACGTTCATTTACCCAACCTTTCATTAAATCGTCTAAATTCTCAAATCGATGAGTTGGACGGTTGGCAAATCCAACTTCTCGAAAATAGCCCGAATAGCAAACTTCATCATTTTGCACAACTTTATAATAACGATTGGTTACAAGTGATTTAATTGCTTCTCGACAATTTATACCATACTTCAATTCATGTATGCTCTTTAGTCCTAGGCCAGGAACTTCAATACTTGTATCAAGTGATAGGCTATTAAGGAGCTCATCAAAAGTTGGGCTTGCTAATTCAATACGAAGCAATTCCCAATTTAGAACCAAATCAATGACAATGGGAAAATTTACTAAGAGTTCTTGTTTTTCGTCTTGCAATTCTGCTGCTTCAGAACAAATTGGATAATGTAATATTTCTAAATGATTTGTCAGCTCCTTTTTGATGTTAGAATCAATTCGAGAAATAATTCCTGCCTCAATGTTATTGCCTCCAACATTTGAAGTGTTCATTCCAGCTTCCGTCATATTCCATGAACCAATAGCTACATAGTCATCCGTAATCCATACCTTCGCATGAGCCAATGCTTCCGTTAATTCAGTAGGTAATTTTTCTTGTTTGAAAATAACCTTTTTCTGAGTTATGCACCTTTCATAATTACCTTCAGTTAATCGAATTTTTCCGGCAGCACTTTGATCTGGAACTACATGTATTGTTTCAACTTCTGAAAAATGGCTCGATAGTATTTCAAACAAATCTTTAGCGAAGTAAGGACTCCAAACGGTTAGATTTGAACAAGGCTTTTTTTGAACGAGACTATCTACAAATGAGTTAACTGAAAATGAAGATTGAAATTTCCAAGATGCAGTAGGTTTTGCTCCCTGCATTTTTCTTTTCAAAGATTTTATCATTCCCTGTTCGTTTTCTTCTTTTTCATTACTGAAAAGTTTCCCAAAGAAAATGAGTACCTCGCTGATATTTTCTTTATCCTTTAATTCCTCCAAAAAAAAGCATTCCCGATTTTTACCCCATCCACCAAAGGTTAAGTTTGCTGAGGATACCATAAGCCAAAATCTACCGTCATATCCTTCGAGGAGTATCACTTTAGGATGAAAAACTCCGTGTTCAAATGTTTTTGTTTCATTCGGGTTAAGTTGCTTGATATCAATAGGATAAAGTGGCGCTGTTGTTTGTTTGCCACGTCCGGTAGCCATCAATGCACGGTAATCATAAAAAACTTTGAATTCTAATTTATCGTTAATTAGGTCTTCCTCGGATGCTGCCAGTTTATCATTTATTATTTCATAATCCTGAGGTATTTTCAGATCTGAAGGAAAGTTACCAGTAAGAATCGATAATAGGTATTTCTCAACAAAACTAATATCCAAGTTAAAGGTAGTAAACCAAGCACGTTTGATGACTCCCATTTTCGTGAGTTCTTGTTCAAAATAGCGATATAGTTTTATCCCTTTATCCATTAATTAAGACTTTGTTTCATGGAAAGTAATGTTTCAACGTAATACGTATGTCGCCACGGTTTTTTTACGAGGTATTTTTCCAATGTATTGTATGAATCAGGCAAATTAGGGGCAAAAAAATGACGAATATTAAGATCTTCCAATATATCCAACCAAGATGTTCCGCCTCTCGAATTCATAACGTCTTTGTGGTAATTCAATAATTTAAAAATAAATGTCTTTTCGTCCATATTTTCGTGTAAAATTCCCACTAATTTTTGCAATCTTGGATGAACGTCCACCTCGGAAAGATTTATTTCATTGCGAATAAGTTGGCGAATTTCTCGAATTAAAGTCATACACTCCTCATTCAAAACAGTAACGGATGGTTGGGCAATGTATCGAAAAATAAAGCTCAAGTGTGATAACACAGGTTCAACTTTGAGGATAGTATGAATTTTTTGTTCTTCCGAGGGTTCATTCACTAGTCGAAGGGCTGCTGATTCAAAAATTGTTTTGTGATTTATTTCTTGATTCGGTTGTAATTCAGAAACTATACTAAAAATAGCTGCAGCAGCACCTGAATTAAATCCGAGGCTATCTTTCCAAAAGTCTTGTAGTTTTATTGACAGTTTTCGGGTGCTAAAACTCTTTATGTAATGAGAAGATAGTTTATC
>Ga0194134_10003168_pt1 | contig 18177 bp, 17 predicted proteins | sample TA2KigOff0mmetaG_FD_148602 | JGI IMG/M metagenome (GOLD analysis project Ga0194134, IMG submission 148602) | Freshwater microbial communities from Lake Tanganyika, Tanzania - TA2015056 Kigoma Offshore 0m | ecosystem: Environmental > Aquatic > Freshwater > Lake | place: Tanzania: Lake Tanganyika... | reverse complement strand
GCCACCACCGCGCCGGCATCAGAGTCGGGCAGGGCATCACCAGCGCCGCGGGGCAGGTAGTGCTCCAGCACGGCCAAGGCCACCTCACGGGGCTCCCCCTCCGCCAACAGATATTTGCCGCCCATCACCCCCTGAAGTTCGGGGAATTCACCCACCATCTGGCTCACCAGATCGTGCTTGCACAGATGGGCTGCCCGGCGGGCATGGCTGGCTGTGGCCGCGGGAAGCTCCAACAGCTCCAGCAGCACATCCGTGCACCACTCCAGACGCTCCACCCGATCAAGCAGCGAACCCAGGCCAGCCGCAAAGGTCACGCGGGCGAGCTGATCGCGGCGATCGATGCTGGGCACCGCACGATCGGCATCCACAAAAAACTCAGCATCCGCGAGGCGGGCCTTCAGCACCCGTTCGTTGCCGCGGCGCACTATGGCGAGCGCCTCAGGCCGGCCATTGCCGATGCAGAGGAAGCGAGGCAGAAGGCTGCTACGGGCATCCAGAGCCAACGGATCCTGTTCGGAACCCTGGCGGTAGAGCGGCACATAGCGCTGGTGGGCGCGCATCACGGTGCTCAGCACTTCAGCCGGAAGCGAGAGGTAGTGCTCATCCACGCAGCCTTCAATGAGCAGGGGAGCCTCCACGAGATCCGTGAGCTCTTCAAACAGATCCTCCGGCAGATCCGGGGTGGCCTGAAGGGCCTGGGCGGCTTGATCCACGTTGGCGCGGATCCACGCGGCTCGCTCGCCACGATCCACTTGCACACCCGCGGCTGCCAGGGCTTCGTCGTAGGCGGCAGCAGTGCTGATCGCAACCGCCCCACCGTGCAGACGGTGGCTGCGGCTGGTGTTGCCGCTAAGCACCTCGGGATCACTGCCCTCCAGCCGCACCGGCACCACCTGGCCATCGAGCATCGCCACCAGCCAACGCACCGGCCGTGAGAAGCGACTCTCCCCGGAGCCCCAGCGCATGAAGCGGCGCCCCTGAAGGCTGCTGATCCATTGGGGAATCCACTCACCCAACAGCTCAGGAGCCGAACGTCCCCGCTCAAGCACCGTGGCGAACACAAAGGGGCCCTTCGGGGTCTCGCGCACCTCCAGTGCCGCAGGGTCGATGCCGCAGCGCTTGGCAAAACCCACGGCAGCCGGCGTGGGAACACCGTCTTTGAAGGCCTGAGCCGCAGGAGGGCCCTTGCGCTCCTCCTCCAGATCGGGGGCGGCCGCCTCCAGATCGGCCACCTGCACCGCTAAGCGGCGCGGTGTGCTGGTGCAGCGAATCGCGCCATGGCCCAGGCGTGCCTCGCCCAGATCACGGCGGAGCATCTGCTCGAGCTGCGGCAGCGCCAGGCGGGCGAAATCAGCAGGGAGTTCCTCGGTCCCGATCTCCAGCAGAAAGGTCGACACGAGGTTTCACCCAAACAGCCGCCCACTGTATTCAGGCAAGTCTTCAGGCCCGTATTCAGACCAGTGCTGATCGACGTTTCGCTACGGTCATGTCTCCACTCCGATGCAGCGTGTGACCGTGACGGCAGGGTCTGATGAGCAGAGCTCTGAACTTCAGAGCAGCCGCAGCTTCTCGCCCTGCATCGCCAACGGGGCTGAACGCTCCAAGTTTGAGCAACTGAAGGCCGATAGCGATTACCTGCGCGAACCGCTGGCCACCGAGCTCGAGAACGAGCAGCCCAACTTCAGTGAAGGTGCCGTTCAGCTGCTCAAGTTCCACGGCAGCTATCAACAAGACAACCGCGATAACCGCCAGAAGGGGCATCAGAAGGACTGGCAGATGATGCTGCGCCTGCGCAGCCCAGGCGGCCGCATTCCGGCCTCGCTGTTTCTGGCCATGGACGATCTGGCGGATCGACTGGGCAACGGAACCCTGCGCGCCACAACGCGTCAGACCTTCCAGATGCATGGGATCCGCAAGCACAACTTGCGGGAAGTGATCGGCACCATCGTGCGGGGCATGGGCTCCACCCTGGCCGCCTGCGGCGACATCAACCGCAACGTGATGGCCCCGGCTGCTCCCTTCGACAAGGGCGCCTACCCCGCAGCGCGCCAACTCGCGAACGACATCGCCGACACCCTCAGCCCTGTTGCCGCTGAAGGGGCCTACCTGGATCTCTGGGTGGATGGTGAGCTCAGCTACCGGATCAAGCCCACCCGGGCGGTGAACAAGGTGCGTGAACGCCAGCAGGAAGGCGGTGTGTTCAGTGGCGATCGCGAGGAGCCGCTGTATGGCACCACCTATCTGCCACGGAAATTCAAGTGCGCCGTCACGGTGCCGGGTGATAACTCGGTGGATCTGCTCACGCAGGACATCGGCTTGGTGGCCTTCGCCGATGCCAACGGCAGCCTGCGCGGTTGCAATGTGTATGTGGGTGGTGGCATGGGCCGCACCCACAACAAAGAAGAAACCTTCGCGCGTACCGCCGATCCCCTCGGCTACGTGGAGGCCGAGCATGTGCTCGATCTGGTGCAGGCGATCCTGGCGCTGCAACGCGATTACGGCGATCGCAACAATCGGCGCCACGCCCGGATGAAGTACCTGATCCACGATCAGGGCATCGCCTGGTTCAAACAGGAACTGAAAGCCAACTATTTCCAGCACCCGATCAAGGGCATGCGGCTGGAACCGAAGGCCAAACTGCTCGACTACCTGGGTTGGCATCGCCAGGGCAGCGGCACCTGGTTCGTGGGCATCCCCCTGTTGTGCGGTCGCCTGGCTGGGGATCTCAAGCGCGGCCTGCGCCAGCTGGTGGAGACCTACCAGTTGGAAGTGCGGCTCACCCCCAACCAGGATCTGCTGCTCTGCAACATCGGCACCGCCCAGCGCGGCAGCGTGCGCGCGGCCCTCGAAGCCATGGGCATCACCACACCCGAGGCGCCGCCGCTGCTGGCCCGCCATGCCATTGCCTGCCCTGCCCTACCGCTCTGCGGGCTTGCCGTGACGGAAGCGGAACGGATCCTGCCCGAGGTTCTCGATCGCCTCGATGCCCAGCTGCGGCGGCTGGAGATCGAGAAGTCGATGCTCGTGCGGATGACCGGCTGCCCCAACGGCTGCGCCCGTCCCTACATGGCCGAACTGGGCCTGGTGGGCGATGGCGTGAATCAATACCAGCTCTGGTTGGGTGGCACCCCCAATCTCAGCCGCCTGGCAGAGCCTTACCTCGAGCGGATGCCGCTCGAGAAGCTGGAAAGCACGCTCGAGCCGCTGCTCCTCGGCTGGAAAGCCGCAGGTGGCCGCCGTTCGTTCGGTGATTACGTGGCGAAGCTCGGGCGTGATCAGGTGAAGGAGCTGCTGGCCGGGGCGGCCTGAGCGGTTGGGGAGCCGCCCTTTATGGGCGCCTCCTCTGATCGCCCATAAAGGGCCTGCGCTTGGCCCGTACGCCAGGCCCACAGCTGATCGCCATGGCTGAAATGCCACCACTCATTCGGGTGTTGGGCAAAGCCTGCCTCCAACATCACGGCAGCCAGCAGGTCGCGGCGTTGTTGAAACCGAGCCGCCTGGCTGCGCAGTGCTGGATCGATGGCTTCCCGTGCAACCCCGCCGAAGTGATCGGGTTCTGACACGGGCCCGATCGCATCGATCGCTGAGCCCAGATCGAGGGGCGCACCATCCGAATCCGCCAGGGTGAGATCCACAGCGGCCCCAGTGCTGTGGGGCGGTGGCGTGGCCGGATCCTCACTCGGAGGCGCCCAGAAGCGGCCCACCTCTTGCTCTACCGCATCAAGCTGAGGACTGGGCTGCTGTGGGTCGATCCCACGCCGCTGACACTCCTCAGTGATGGCGTAGGCCACCATGAAGCGTTGGACCGCCAGCGGCCGCCAGGCATCAAAAATGGCGAGCCGATAGCCGGGGCTGCGCGCCTGCAGCAGCCGCTGAGCCTGCAGCAGCCTCTCGATCACCCCCTGCCGCAGGCGAAAGGGGCATGCGTCCGCGCCGTAGGGAGCACCAGCCATCACGTAGGGATGGGGCTCCAGCCGCAGCAGATCAGCCGGCAACGGCAGCAGCGGTTCAGCGCAGTCGTGGATGGGGATCGGGCTCCAGGGACGCATCGTGCTCAGTTCAGACGGGCCGGGGCCGCCGTGCGCTGGCGCTGGTCCGCCAGGGCGGCGGCCAGGCCGGCATGGGCCTCCAGGCTGGGATCGCTCTCCATGATCTGCTGCGCCACCCGGCGGGCCTGCTCGAGCACATCGCCGTCGTCGGTGAGGCTGGCCAGGGCCAGATCCGGCAGACCGCTCTGGCGGGTGCCCAGCACCTGCCCAGGCCCCCGCAGGCGCAGATCCATCTCGGCGATCTCGAAGCCATCGGTGGAATGCACGAGCACCTCCAGCCGCTGGCGGGCCAAGGCGTTGCGGCTGTCGTTGATGAGCTGGCAGTAGGAGGCCGCAGCGCCGCGCCCCACCCGGCCCCGCAGCTGGTGGAGCTGCGCCAAACCAAAACGATCGGCATGCTCGATCACCATCACGCTGGCCTCGGGCACATCCACGCCCACCTCCACCACCGTGGTGCTCACCAGCACCTGGGTGTGGCCAGCGGCGAAGGCCCCAATCGCCGCCTGCTTCTCGGGGCTGGGCATGCGGCCGTGCAGCAAGCCCACCTGCAGATCGGGAAAAATCTGGGTGCTCAACTGCTGGTGCACCTCCACCGCGGAGCGCAGATCCAGCTTCTCGGATTCCTCCACCAGCGGCAGCACCACATAGGCCCGCTGACCCAGGGCAACCTGCTCACGGATCAGCTGATACGCCTGCTCCCGCTCCCCAGCTGACAGCATCGCCGTGCGGATCGGCGTGCGGCCTGGCGGGAGCTCATCGATCTGGCTCACCTCCAGATCACCATGCAAGGAGAGGGCCAGCGTGCGCGGAATGGGCGTGGCCGTCATCGTGAGCAGATGGGGCTGCAGGCCCTTATCGAGCAGGCGGTTGCGTTGATGCACGCCAAAGCGGTGCTGCTCATCCACCACCACCAGGCCCAGGCGGGCGAACTGCACGGGATCTTCCAGCAACGCGTGGGTGCCCACAAGCATCTTGAGGGTGCCGTTGGCGAGATCAGCCAGCAGCTCCCGCCGCCGCCGCGCCGGTGTTGAACCGGTGAGCAGAGCGCAGCTCACGTGCAGCTGCGGCAGCCATTCACAGAGCTTGCGGTAGTGCTGCTCAGCGAGCACCTCGGTGGGTGCCATCAGCGCCCCCTGGCAGCCGGCTTCGATGGCGGTGAGCAACGCGGCAATAGCCACCACGGTTTTGCCGCTGCCCACATCCCCCTGCACCAGCCGCGCCATCGGCTGGTCGCGCTCCAGATCAGCGCGGATTTCAGCCAGCACCCGCTGCTGGGCGCCGGTGAGCGGAAACGGCAGCAGCTCGAGAAATGCCGTGAACAGGCCGCCATCGGGATGGTGCAGGGCCGGAGCGGGGCGACTGGTGAGTTGGCGGCGGCGCTGCAGCAGACCCAGCTGCAGGAACAGGAATTCATCGAACACCAAGCGTCGCCGCGCGCTGGCCAGGCTCTGCTGGTTGCTCGGTGCATGAATCTGCATGAGCGCCGTGCCCAGATCCACCAGCTGCTCCTGCTGTTGCAGAGCCAATGGCAATGGATCCGGCCAGCGCTGGGCCGCTGCCAGCAGGGGGCGCACTAGCGCCCTGAGCCGATCCGCCGTGAGGCCTTCGGTGAGGCCGTACACCGGCAGCAAGCGGCCGATCTGCTCGCTCTGCACCGGTGCATTCGGGCTGGCCAGCACCTCCATCAGGGGATCCTGAAAGGCCGGGCCATAGGGCGTGTCTTTCACCAGGCCGCTCACGGCCACCGTGGCACCAGCGGGGTATTGCCGCTGCTGCGCCTTCAGCCAGGCCGGTGAGCTGAAGCGTTTGCCAGCAAAAAACTTGGAGATGCGGATGCGGCCGGTGATGTCCACCAGCTGCAGTTCCAGGATCGAGAGGTTGGGGTTGCGGGGGCTGGTGAAGCTGTGGCTGCGGCGCACCGTGGCCACGATCGTGGCGGTGCGGCCGGGCTCCAGCGCTGCAATCCGCACGAGATTGGAGTAATCGAGATAGTCGCGCGGGTAGTAGCGCACCAGATCCCGGGCCACCCACAGATCGAGTGCTGCTAACCGCGCAGCGCTCTTAGGGCCAACCCCTTTGATCTCACTCAGCGGTGTTTGCGGATGGATCACACCGCCAGCGCCGCTGGCACTGGGAGCATCGGAAACCAGGCGCAAGCGGGGCGCCGCAACAGGCAGCGCCGGTGCATGGGCGCGCTGCAGCTCATGCAGCGATTGACGGGTGCGGCGCACCAGGGCCTGACGGCGAGCCTGGCTGAGCTCGCCATAGGCATCGAACTGTTCGGCCAGTTGGCTGAGCAGCTGCTGCTGATGCGCCGGCAGGGTGAGCGGCACCTCGCGCAGGCTGCGGCTCAGAAAGGCCTGGAAGGGCTCACGCCGGCCCTGCAGGTTGCCGAAACCGTGATCAGCCTCGAGCTGAAGCCCCTGCTGGAGAGGCCGCAGCCAGGCCTGCAGGCTCAGGAATGCTCCGCCGCCGGCTTCTGGTTGTGAGCATGGTCCTGATACCACTGATGTTCGGCCTCGAGGGCATCCAGCCGGCGCTGCCAGCTGCGGTAACGCTTGGCCATTGTGCGCAATGCACGCCGGCGCTGCTCCAACCGCTTGCGGCAGGTGCGCAACCGCGGTTGCTCATATTCCAGATCCGAGCTGCGCAGCAGCAAGGTGAGCACCTCGCTCGGTGCATTGGGCCCCAGCACCTGACCCAGCGGCAAGGGCAGGCGCAGCAGGTTGGCCGGTGCCGGCAGGGCATCCACCTGCCCATCGAGCACCGCATCCAACAGATTCATCGGCAGCAGACCCTGGGCCAGCCCCAGGCGCAGCATCTCCACGTTGATCGCATGGGAGAGGTTGCGGAGCCGCCGGCGCAGGGCGCGATCGAAATGGCTCCACCAGCGCAGTTGCAGGATCGGATCGCGAGGCAGGGTGGTTGCCGTGACCCGCGGATCAAGATCAGCGGGAGCAGCCAGCAGCATCGCCGCTTCCGCTTCACTGCTCGACTCCGATTCCGGCTCCGGCTCCGCGGAAGCCTCAGCCGCTGGGGTGGTGGCAGTGGTTGAGGCCTGAAGGCCCTCAGCCGCCATCTGAAACAACGACTGCAACAACGCCTGCTCCGACGACTGCGGCTCAGCCGGTGGCTCAGCTGCGGCCTGCGGCGACGGCAGGCCCGGTAGGCCCGGTAGGCCTCGATCAAACAGATCAGCCGACACCGGCAGATCAAGGCTCAGATGTACGGATCCACTGGCCGGTGGCGCGGCGGGGCGATCGCCCGCATCGCGATCGGTGGTATCGGCGCTATCTGCAGGGTCGCCATTGAGGAAGGCCTCCAGCATGCGCTGCTGCTGGGTGCGTTGGCGCCGATGCTCCCGGCGCTGCTGCTGGGCAGCCAGCCCGATCACCTGCTCGATGGTGAGCAAGGTGCCGGTGCGCTGCACCAACTCCTGCAGCCGCTGCTGGAACGCCTGGCGCCGCTCAGACGGAAGCTGGTTGTAACGCTCGGGCACCACTTGGGTGGCCAGATGAAAACAGGCCTGCTGCACCGCGTGCAACAAGCCTTCTCGCAACACTTGGAGGTAGAGAGCCAGATCGCGATAGAGCTCAGGCGCCAGCTGTTCCTGTTGTTGCAGGAGCAGATCGATCTGGCGCTGAGCCTCCTCGGGCATAGGGATCAGGCAGCCTGCATGGCAGCCACTTCAGCGGCGAAGTCCGTCTTCTCCACTTCGATGCCTTCACCCAGGTTGAAGCGCACGAAACGACGCACCTGAATATTCTCGCCCACCTTGCCGGACACCTGCTTCACCAGTTCGTCGACGGTGAGGTTGCTGTCCTTGATGTAGGCCTGATCCATCAGAGCCATCTCCTTAAGGCGCTTGCCGATGCGGCCAGCAACGATCTTCTCCTTCATCTCTTCCTTCTTGCCGGCGAGGTCATCGCGGCCCATCTCGATCTGCTTCTCGCGCTCAGCCACCTCAGCCGGGATGTCGTCGACCTTCACGTAGTCAACGCTGGGGCAAGCGGCGATCTGCATGGCCACGTTGCGGATCAGCTCCTGGAAGATCTCACCGCGCGCCACGAAATCGGTTTCGCAGTTCACTTCCACGAGCACGCCCACGCGAGCGCCGGTGTGGATGTAGCTACCGATGGCGCCTTCAGCGGCGGTACGGCCCGACTTCTTCTCGGCAGAAGCGATGCCCTTCTGACGCAGCCATTCAACGGCTTTGTCCTTGTCGCCGTTGGTTTCTGCAAGAGCTTTCTTGCAGTCCATCATGCCGGCGCCGGTGACGTCGCGCAGTTCTTTAACGAGCTTGGCGGAGATCTCAGCCATGGATCTGGGGAGAGTGAGGGAAAAGATGCAGTGCTCAAACGGGCAGGAGCTCCCCCTCAGGGAAGCTCCAGTGCCGCAGGGGTGAGGAGATCAGCGATGAACCTCGCAGGGATCACCGCTGAAGAGCTGTCGCTCAGCCTTCCTCGTCGTCGTAGCCGCCGCGCTGGTCATTGGCGCCATGGCGACCTTCATTGATGGCATCGGCGAGGCGGCCGAGCACCAGTTGCACCGAACGCACAGCGTCGTCGTTGCAGGGGATGGGCACGTCGCAGAGGTCGGGATCGCAGTTGGTGTCGAGCATCGACACCAGGGGGATATCGAGCTTGCGGGCCTCGAGCACAGCGTTGGTTTCGCGGCGCTGGTCCACCAGCACCACCACGTCGGGCAGACGGCGCATGTTCTTCAGGCCGCCCAGGTACTTCTGCAAACGCTCGAGCTCACGGCGCAGCACAGCCGCTTCCTTCTTGGGACGCATGGCGATGGCGCCGGAGGCCTCCATGCGCTCCAGGTCCTTGAGGCGGTCGATGCGGGCGCGCATCGTGGTCCAGTTGGTGAGCATGCCGCCCAGCCAGCGCTGGTTCACGTAGGCAGCACCGCAACGGGTGGCTTCGAGGGCGATCACCTCGGAGGCCTGCTTCTTGGTGCCCACAAACAGGAAGCGCTTACCGCTGCGAGCGGCACTACGCACCCACTTGTAGGCGTTGTTCATGCAGACGGCGGTCTGCACGAGATCGATGATGTGAACACCGTTGCGCGCGCAGTAGATGTAGCGCGACATCTTGGGGTTCCAACGGCGGGTTTGGTGCCCGAAGTGGGCACCCGCCTCCATCATTTCGGCGAGAGTGACAACAGCCATGAGTTGAGGGTTTCGGGTTCGCCTCCACCTGCCAGGGACTCCGCGAACGGGTCACCCGAAACATGCAGGTGTGCGGTGTGAATGAACCCAGTGACCTTACCAAATGGCAGTGCAGCACTCCCCTTAGGCGAGGCCCTCGGTCCGCGCCTCGCGGTAGAGGGCCCGCACACCGATGCGGTTGAGCGGCAGCCGCAGCAGCTCCATCGCCAGCCCCGGTTTGCCGCTGCGGATCAGCCAGGCCAGCAGCGGCCTCAAACTGCGCTCGTTGAGCAGGCCCCCCAGGGTGAGCAGCTCCCAGAGCAGCCTGTGCAGCACAGTGAACTGAATGATGAAGCGCACCCGGCGGGTGGGGTGCTTCCGGTAGAACACCAGGCCCATTTTCGCGCGCTCGCCCTCCACGGCGATCAGGCGGGGCACCTGCTCCAGGCTCAGGGGCGGATGCCAGTGGTAGCCCACGGCTTCGGGGCAACGCACCAGCTCCACCCCCATGCGCCGCAGCCGCTCACCCAGCTCCAGGTCTTCCCAGCCGTAGAGGCGGAAGCGGGTATCGAACAAGCCGCTGCGCTCCAGCACCTCACGATCGATGGCCACATTGCCGGTGGCGAAATAGGCCCACGACAGATCACGGAGCTTGTGGGGCTCACTGGTGGGATTCTCGAAATTGGCGGTGTTGATCACCGCGCCGTAGGTGAAGCAGAGCCGATCGCCGCGCTGCTGCCAGCTCTGCTCCAGGCGGCGGGCGTGGCTGATCAGAAAGGTCTCGGTGACCACCAGGTCACTGTCGATGAACACGATCACATCGCCGCGGGCGTGATCCACGCCCCGGTTACGACCTTCCGCCGGGCCGCCATGGTCTTGCTGCACCAGGCGCACATGCGGAAAGGCGTGGCCGTTGCGCAGCAGCCAGTTCACCGTGTCGTCGGTGGAACCATCGTCGACCACCACCACCTCATAGGCGCTGATCGGGGCTTCCAGCCGCTGCTGCTCCAGCGCCCGCAGACACTTCTCCAGGATCGGCAGCCGGTTGTAGGTGGGGATGACGACGCTGAGGAACATGGCGCGGCGGAGGGGTCAGGCCAGATGGGGGCTGGAGCAGTGACAAAAAAGGGGACCCCGCAGGATCCCCAGCTGATGCTTTCGTGTGAAGCGATCAGTCGGCAGCGCCACCGTTGTTGGCTGTTCCGGTTACGCCGTTGCCAGCACCTTCACCGCGGCCATCGTTGCGGAGCTTGCGCTTTTTGAATTTGCGGGCGTAGGCGCGGTTGCGCTCCTGCTTTTCTTTCTTGAGGTTGCGGCGTTTGGCCATCGAGACGGCTGGAACTTTGGAGTAAACACCACACTACTGAATGGGGTTCAGCCTCTGGTGCTTTGCGCCATCGCTTCGGCCTCGCTGAGCCGGCCATCCTCCATCCGCACCAGGCGATCCGCGATATCCAGGATGCGGGGGTCGTGGGTGACCATCAGCACCGCACATCCCTGCTCGCGGGCCAGCCTCTGCAGCAGCTCCACCACTTCGCGGCCGGTTTTCGAATCCAGCGCCGCGGTGGGTTCATCCGCCAGCAGCAGGCGCGGTTGCGCCGCCAGGGCGCGGGCGATGGCCACCCGTTGCTTCTGACCGCCCGAAAGATCGTGGGGCAATTTGTTGAGTTGATCACCCAGGCCCACCGCTCGCAGCCACTCGCGCGCCTGATCACGGCGGGCCCTGTAGCTGAAACCCGGCAGCAGATCCGATCCCATCTGCACGTTCTGCTCCGCGGTGAGGCAGCGCAGCAGATTGTGGCCCTGGAAAATCATCCCGATGGAGCGCCGCAGCTGCTGGCGTTCGCCGCGGCTGGCCCCCTCCAAGCTCTGCCCCAACACCCGCACCGTTCCCTGCTGCACCTGGCGCAGGGCACCCACAAGGGTGAGCAGGGTGGTTTTGCCGCAGCCGGAGGGGCCGGTGAGCAGCACCACCTCACCGGCCTCCACCTGCAGGTTCACGCCCTGCAGCACCTGGCGACGCATGCTGCCGCTGCCATACCAGTGGCAGAGGTCGTGGAGATCAATCGCAGCGGCAGCAGCCATGGTGGTCAGAAGATCTCCGCAGGATCGGCATCCGCCAGGCGCCGCATGGCCAAGCCAGCGGAGGCCATGCACATCACCAGAATCATGGTGAACACCGTCACCGCGCGGGTGGTGTCCATGTACACCGGCAGCTGGGTGGCATTGCGCACCAGCAGATACAGCCCCTGGCCGGCGGCATAGGCGGGCAGATAGCCAAAAGCCGCCAGCAGCAGGCCTTCGCGGGCCACCACACCCAGCAGGCTTATCAGGTTGTATCCCATCGCCATCAAGGTGGCGTATTCCGGCAGGTGATCGCTCACATCGGAATACAGCACCTGGTACACGATCACACAGCCCACCACAAAGCCCATGGCGGCCCCCAAGGTGAAGATGAAGCCGATGGAGGTGCTGGTGCGCCAGTAGTTCTGCTCGAAGTCGATGAAGCCCTGCTTGGTGAGCACGGTCACATCACTGGGCAACTGGGCCTGAAGCCGCTCTGCCACCGCTGCGGGATCACTGCCTGGGTTCAAACGGATCAGCCCCACTTCGATGCTGCCCGGGGGGGTGTTGGGCAGCAGCTCGAGGAAGGTTTCGGAGCTGGTGAGCAGGTTGCCGTCGGCGCCAAAGGAGGTGCCCAAGCCCACCAACCCGGCCACCCGCACCCGTTTTCCGGCGATCTCACTCTCCACGGTGCGGCCGGCCTTAAACCAGCTGGCCACCGGGCCGAATTCCGGCCGTGACTGCTCATCAAACAGCACACGGCCCTTCTGGGTGAGCAGCCGCGCTTTCGGCGCCAGGCTCGGATCGGTGAACAGGGGATCGTTGGGCTCGAACCCCAGGGTGAGGATCGAGCGGGTGCCACGGGTTTCGGGATTCCGCCAGAGCAGCAGGTTCCAGTGCACCGGCGTGATCCCTTCCACCTCCGGTGCAGCCATGGCCTGCACCAGGCGCCGCTTGGGGAAGCCCGCCATGCTCACCGAGCTGGTGGAGCGCGGGCTGATCAGCACCAGATCGGCATCAAACAGCCGGTGGATGGTGACGCTGGCGTCAAACAGGCCATCGCGGAACCCCAGCTGCATGAACATCAGGATTCCGGCGAAGCTGATGCCAGCCAGTGCCACCGCCAACCGCACGGGCTGCCGGGTGAGCAACAGCAGCGACAGCGGGATGCCGCGGCGCTGCCAGAGGCCGGCCAGCCAGCCTTGAACTCGGTGCAGCAGTTCGCGCACAGGCTCCAGACTCACGGCGTAAAGCGCGCGATCACCTTCAGCCCGGCCAGATCGCGCACCTTGCCCGCATCAGCCGGATCCAGGGCGAGGCGCACTTCCACCACGCGCGCATCGGCATCACCGGTGGGATCGGTGGAGAGCACCGCGCGCTGGCGCACCTGCGGTGAAATGCGAATCACCCGTGCCTGGAGACTGCCCTTGAAGCCGCCGTTTTCACTCACCAGCGACACCACCTGCCCCAGCTTCACGCGGTTGATATCGCTCTCGTACACCTCCGCCACCGCTTCCATCTGATCGCCGGCACCCAGCTCGAGCACGCCGTCGTTGGCGGGGCGTTCACCCGGGCGGCTGTGAATCTTGAGCACCGTGCCCGCCAGGGGAGCGCGCAGTTCGCTGTCGGCCAGATCCACCTGCAGACCCTTGCGCTGGGCCACGGCTTCGCGCAGCTGGCCCTGAAGCTTCACCAGCTCATCTTTTTTCTCTTCCAGCAGCACCATGGCCGCGGCACCGGAGTTAGCCGCGCTCTGGTAGCGCTCAATCTCACGACCCTGCAGGCGGATCTGCACCTGCAGGCTGGCGATCCGGGCCTGCAGGGCGGCCAGATCGGCCACCAATTTCGGGCGGCTATCGAAGGTGGCCAGCAGTTCTCCCTTCTGCACCCGCTGGCCCTCTTCCACCGCCAGGCTCAGCAGCCGCGGGCTGCCCCCCATGGCACTGGAGGGAGCCGCCAAACGACGCACGTCACCGGCGGGCTGCAGGGTGCCGAGCGCCGACACCGCCTCCAGTCGCGGAGCGGTTGCGGCAGCCGGAATGGGAGCGGGTGGTTTGGGCTGGGAGCGTCGGGATACCGCCACAGCCAGCACCACTACCAACAGGGCGCTGCCCGCAATCAGCCAAGGGCGACGCATCAGGCCAGAGGCAGCGGATCGTCGAAGAGCAGCTCCTCGATGTAGCGATCGGCCCAGGCTGGATTGAACGCCTTCTCCAGCACTCGCCGGGTCTTGTCGTTGCGCTTCTGCTGCCGGCAATAGGAGAGCTGCCCTTCGTGTCGTTTCACGGTATCCGGGTGGTCGATCGGCTGCGGTTGCGCAGCCCGGCAGGCAGCGCTGAGCACCTGCAGAAAGTCGCCCACAACACCGATGAACTGCTGTTCCTCCTCCTGATCGGCTGGCCGCACAAAGCGCACATAGGGAGAGAAGATCGTGCCCCACTCCGGCAGCTCGCGCTCCTGGCTGAAGCTGCGCTGGGGCAACGCCGCCAACCCCTGAGCCACGGCATCAGGCAGCGCACCGGTGACCGGCGAGAGATCCACGATCGCGGCCGACACCACACCGCGGCCCGCCACGATGTCGGCACCGAACACCGGTAGGTCGTAGCGGGGGTCGGGGAAATACACGCAGTGCAGGATCTGCAGGCCAGCGCCCAGCCGAGCCGTTTCGAGGTGGAGTTTGCGCAGCCCCTGGCACTGGCGCAGCTCATTGCGGATGAACAGCGCTTCGCCATCGAGGCTGCCGCTGATCGCCTCCAGCTCCGGGTCCACAGCCAACGGCTGCAGGCCAGGCAGCTGATCCCAGCTTTGACGAATCTGATCGGCCAGTGCATCCACCAGCGGATGAATTCCCAAGGCGGCTGAACTCATCGGGGTTCCTGGGAAACAGGCTGCCGATCCTGACAGCAGAATGAGGGTTCAGACACAGCGCTCGATCCGTTGCCCGCGTCGCCCGGTCTATCGACCCCGCCCCTGCCGGACCCGCGGCGCCACCAACTCGAGAACGGCGTTGGCCTGGTGCAGATCGCGTTGCCCGAGGCGCCCGTGGTGTGCCTCGATCTCTGGTGCCGCGCCGGTAGCGCCTGTGAAAGCGAGCCTGAATCGGGCTTGGCGCACTTCCTCGAGCACATGGTGTTCAAGGGCAGTGAGCAGCTTGACGCCGGTGAGTTCGACCTGAAGGTGGAAGCCCTCGGAGGCAACAGCAATGCCGCCACCGGTTTCGATGATGTGCACTATCACGTGCTGATCCCGCCCCAGGCGGCACCGGAGGCACTGGAGTTGCTGCTGGATCTGGTGCTGCAACCCCGCCTCGATGACGGCGACTTCGCCATGGAGCGCCAGGTGGTGCTCGAAGAGCTGGCCCAAAGCGAAGACCAACCGGAGGAGGTGGCCTTTCAAGAGCTGCTGCGCCAGGCCTGCGGCAACCATGCCTACGGACTGCCGATCCTGGGGCGGCGCGAGGCGCTGGAGGCCCACACCCCCGAAGCCATGGCCGCCTTCCACTGGCGGCACTACCGCGCTGATCGCTGCTGCCTCTCTGTTGCGGGCCCCCTGGCTGGGCTGGAGCTGGAAGCGCGGCTGAACCAATCCCCCCTGGCTGCGCTCCAGCCCTCGGAGCCGCTGGCGGCCGTGCCCGAGTTGCAGCTCAAGCCGGGCCGCGATCGGATCGAACTGGCGCGGCTGGAGGCGGCCAGGCTGCTGATGGCCTGGCAGCTGCCGGGTGCCGCCGATCAAGACAGCGTGATGGGCGGTGATCTGCTCACCACCCTGTTGGCGGAGGGTCGGCGCAGCCGGCTGGTGGAGCAGCTGCGCGAACGCCTGCGCCTGGTGGAAAGCATCGATCTCGATCTCAACGTGCTCGAATCGGGCTGCCTGGTGCTGCTGGAAGCGGTGTGCGACCCCGAGCAGCTGCCGGCGGTGGAGCAGCAGGTGCGCCAGGTGTTGCTGGAGTTGATCGAGCAGGCGCCCAAGCCGGCGGAGCTGGAGCGGGCCAAACGCCTGGTGGGCAATGGCTACCGCTTCAGCCTGGAGGTGGCTGGCTCGGTGGCGGCGATGGTGGGCAACAGCCAGTTGTGGGGCAGGCACCACAACCTGCAGCGCCCGCTGGAATGGCTGGAGGGGTGGAGCAGCGAGCGGCTCAGCCGTGAAGTGATCCCATTGCTGCATCCCGATCGGGCCTTCTGCCTGCAGGCGGTGCCGGCATGAGGGAAAGCGCGGTGCAGCAGCGAGTGCTGCCAGGCGGATGCCCGCTCTGGCTGATCGATCGGCCCGGGGCCGGCATCCTTTCAGCCAAGTTGTGGCTGCGGGGGGGCAGCAGCAGTGATCCCATCGGGCAGCGTGGCGGCGCCCAGCTGCTGGCCGGAGTGTTGAGCCGCGGCTGCGGCGAGCTCAGCGGTAATGCCCTGGCCGATCTGGTGGAGGGGTGCGGGGCCGGGTTGCGCTGTGAAGCCGCGGAAGACGGCACCTTGATCAGCCTCAAGTGCGCCAGCAGCGATGCCGAGGCCTTGTTGCCGCTGCTGCTTCAGATGGTGCGCCGGCCCTGGCTGGTGGACGATCAGATCGACTTGGAGCGCCAGCTCAACCTGCAAACGCTGCAGCGGCAGAAGGAAGACCCGTTCCAGCTGGCCCACGATCAGCTGCGCGGCCTGCTCTATGGCAATGGGCCTTACGGCCACGATGCCCTGGGGGTTGAGGCCGACCTCAAAACCATCAGCCGGCCAGACCTCGAGCAGCTGGCGCGCGGCTATGGCCGCTCAGGCGCCGTGCTCGTGCTGGCGGGTGAACTGCCCGCCGAAGCCGAGAGCTGGCTGCTCTCAGGCCTGGGCGGTGAGGCCTGGCCCTGCTGTGCTCCTGAGCGCAAGGCCGGCCCAACCGGCCTGAAGCAGGCGCAGCTGGCCTGCAGCAACGACGACACCGAGCAACTGGTGCTGATGCTCGGCGCCAGCACCACTCCCCTTGGGGCAGCCCACGCCCTGGCGCTGCGGCTGCTGCACTGCCACCTGGGGGTGGGCATGTCGAGCCGGCTGTTCGTGGCGCTGCGGGAGGAGCACGGCCTCGCGTACGACGTAGGCGTTCACTACCCGGCCCGGCTGGGGGATGCGCCCTTTGTGTTCCATCTCTCCACCAGCAGTGATCGGGCAGCGGAAGCCACCCGCGAGCTGCTGAGCGAATGGCAGCGGCTGCTGGATCAGGCAATCAGCGCCGCCGATCTGGAGCTGGCCCTGGCCAAGTTCCGCGGCCAGGAGGCCCTGGGACGGCAAACCAGCAGCCAGATCGCCGATCGCCATGCCCTCGTGCTGGGCCATGGCCTGCCCTTTGATTTCGCCGATCGCAGCCTGCGCGAAGCCGCCGAGCTCACGCCCGAGCAGCTGCTGGAGGCGGCGCGGGAGCTGCTCGCCCAGCCCAGCCTGAGCCTGTGCGGCCCTTCAGAGGCCCTGCAGGAGGCAGAGGCGGTGTGGCAACGCCACAGCCTCAGGAGTTGACGGCCTCCAGCTGACGGGCCTCCAGCAGAAATGTGCCGCGGCGAAAGCGCACCGCCAACTGCTCCAGAGCCCGTATGCCCACCACCTCGCCCTCCTCCTGCGCATCCACCAGATCGGGCGGACGCAGCATCGGCATCGGATCGGCGCTTTTCAGATACGCGGGCAGCTCGCGCAGGCGAACGCGGCTGCCCACAGCGAAGGGCACGGCCGGCGATGCGGGCTCGGTCATGGCGACACAATCGCTTGCAAGACCACCACTCTCCTGCAGGATGGGGCGAGCGACCGGCCCTTCGTGCGAGCCCTCACCAACTGGAGCGGTGCCCTCGCCGGTCTCCTGCTGATTGTGTGTGGGGGCTTGGTGCAGGCAGCCCTGCCTGCCGTTGGGCCCAGTGGCTTCAGCCTGATCGCCCTGCCGATCACCCTGCAGGTGCCTGCGCTGCTGCTCACCGCGCTGGTCTGCGGTGCCCGGTCCGCCATGTTGGCGGGCGTGGCCTACATCAGCCTGGGACTGTTCCAACTGCCGGTGTTCCAAGCCGGTGGCGGGGTGAACTACCTGCTCGATCCCGGCTTTGGCTACATCGCCGGCTTCCTGCCGGCGGCCTGGCTCACGGGCCGTCTGGCCCGCCAGAACGGCATGGACAACCTGCTCAGCCTCACCGGTGCCGCCATGCTCGGCCTGCTGGTGCTGCAGCTCTGCGGCCTGGCCAATCTGCTGCTGGGGGGCCTGGTGGGCCGCTGGAACGGCGCCCTGCCCCAGCTGCTGATCAGCTACAGCTTTGGCCCGCTTGTGCCGCAGCTGCTGCTCTGTTGCGCCGTCGCGGTGCTGGCTCTGGGGCTGCGGCGTGTGTTGCTGCTGCAGTCATGATTCGTCCGGTGTATCTCACCGCCCTGGTGGTGGTGGTGAGCGATCAACTGAGCAAGCTCGTGGCGCTGCAGCAGCTCAGTGGCCGCGGCGTGCAGCCGCTCCTGCCAGGCCTGCTGCAACAGCGGCTGGTGTTCAACACCGGAGCAGCCTTCAGCATGTTGGAAGGCAATGCCTTCGCACTCGGACTCGTGAGTGCCGCCGTGGCTGTGGGCCTGGTGATCTGGATTCAAACCAGCGGTGCCCTCAGCCGCTGGCAGAGCCTGGGGCTGGGCCTGCTGCTCGGTGGTGCGATCGGCAACGGCCTGGATCGCTGGCGCCTCGGCAGCGTGGTGGATTTTCTCGAATTCGTGCCGGTGCAGTTCCCGGTGTTCAACCTGGCCGACACCGCCATCAATCTGGCGGTGCTGTGCCTGCTGATCGATCTGCTGCGCCGCCAGGATGGGCGTCATGACCGCCCGGCCCGCTGAACTGAGCTGGACCACCCTGGAACAGGGCGAACAACGCCGTGAGCTTCAGCCCGGCACTTATCGCATCGGTCGCGATCCAGGGACGGAGCTCTTGATT
>Ga0194134_10003166_pt1 | contig 18184 bp, 15 predicted proteins | sample TA2KigOff0mmetaG_FD_148602 | JGI IMG/M metagenome (GOLD analysis project Ga0194134, IMG submission 148602) | Freshwater microbial communities from Lake Tanganyika, Tanzania - TA2015056 Kigoma Offshore 0m | ecosystem: Environmental > Aquatic > Freshwater > Lake | place: Tanzania: Lake Tanganyika... | reverse complement strand
GGAGGTCGAAAGGTGACGCCCGCAGTGGGGGATTAGGGAACGAGGAAAATTTTGCCCGTATACGGGCACTTCACTTCCGTTCCTGGGGCAAAACCCTTCACATCCACCAACCCGGCGTAGGGGGCGTAAGGACTGCGCACCATGCCGGCTTTTCCGGAAACTTTTTCGCCCTTGGGATAACTCGCCTTGGCCGGCGCGCTGGCGCCGGCGGCATCGGGCGGCGTCCACGGCCGCTTCTCCTCCGTGGAGGAGCTCGGTTTGGCCTCCTCGGTCGGCTTGGTCTCCGTCGTGGAGGAGGAAGCCGTGGTGTCCCCGTAGGTCGTGGTGACCTCCGTGGCATCATCCGGCACCGTGCAACCGGCCAACAGGGCCAGGCCGGGAACGAGCCAAAATTTCGCCAAAGGAAATTTCATGAACATCAGAGAATAGTCGAAAAATCCGGCCTCGGCAATACCACGCCTAGCTCTATGCGAACGACAGCTTGATCCGGAATTCCGCTTTTTCCTTGGGCTTCAGATCCAGATGCTGGCCCAGCAGAAACGCGTTGCCCTGCCGGATCGGTCCCTCCGGTCCCACCTCCGCATCCAGCAACGGATAGCCCCATGCCAACGGCAAATTGTCCGTCATGATCCGGACTTCCATCCCGTCCACGCTTCGGGCCGACAGTCCTTTGACACCCGTGGTTTGCCAACTTTCCCGGTCGGTTTTTTGCAGATCCCCCGCCTTCACGATGCCCCGGCCTCCCTGGTCGGGCCCCAAGTTCAAGTTCAGTTCGGTGGCAAAGACCGCCTCCAGCGGCAAGGTCCCCGTGTTGGTCAGTTGATAGGAAACCTCCACCACCCCGCTGGCCGCATCGATGGCATAGACTTTGTCCAGCTGGCAGGGTTGCCGCAGGCCCATCCGGTACAAACCCCCGTCGCGAAAAAGTTCGATCGTCACCCGGCTGCCCGTCTGCCGCATCTGGCGCAGCTGGAACGGCTGCAGGATGAAATCCCCCAACTCCGGATAGGTGCCCGCCGACAACTGCTCCACCGTCGTCCCCCGGGCAAAAAAATGTTCCTGGAAAATGTTGCGGTCGTACCAATCCGTCACCGGTGGCGGTGCCGCATTCGTTCCCTCGTCCCGCCGCGTCAGCGTGTTTCCCAGATTGCGGCCCAGGGAAGGCAGCCCCAGTTCCAGACAACAGCCCCCCTGGTGCGGCGCCACCAACATCGTCAGCGACGGATGGGCGGCGGAAATCTCCAGCTGGCCGTCCGCGTCAAAATCTTCGCGCAACAGCTCCGTCTCCACTTGCCCCTGCCGCAGCTCGGCCTCGGCGGAAAGGAGCTCTTTCCAGATCGCCTCCCGCAAATGGGGCAGATGCAAGCCGCCCTTGGTGCCGTGCCACTGCGCCGTCGAGCACTGCGCCCGCCAAAGCTTCTCCTGGATCGACCGGGACTTGGGAGCCTTGCCTTGGGCACGCAGCTTTCGCCCCAGCATCAGGTTCTTGCGGTACACCAGGTTCACCTCGCTGTAGCGCACCCGGAACGAAGCCCAGGATCCCCCCCGGAAAAACGGCAGCACCTTGGCCGCGTCGTACCGCTGACCCAGCTGCGCCCGCTCCCGGAAAAATTCCCGCCGCGCCGCCCCCGGGAGCGACCATCCCCCCAACTCCACCGGCGTCCCCGGCGGCAACGCCACCCGCCCCTTCGCCGCCTGCCTTTGGATCTGCGCCCGCCCCGTCAACGTGTGAATCCAGGCGGCCGACTCCTCGATCTTCGTGAACAGGGTCTCCAAATACGCGGCCGCCCCGCCGCTCAGCGAGGACCACGAGTCCAGGCTGGCCGCCAGCGTCAGGGTGATGTCCTCCCCTCGGTTGGCGATGCGCCGCAGATGCCCGAAAAGATCGTCCCAGGGAGCGTGCGGGATTAAGCGAGCTAAGTCGGGACAAGTCGGAAACACCGTCAACAGATCACCCGCCTGATCCGTCACATAATGCCCGTTCAACTTGCCGGGCGAGATGCCCGCTTGCAGGAAATAGGAACCGTCAACCGCCGCATACTGGATTCCCGCTCGGTTGAAGGAACTGCACAGGGAAGGCCCCCACACGCCCTCGGCCAGCCAGGCACCAACCGGCTCGGCCCCCAGCCGGTTTTTTAACCAGCCAGCCATCATCGCCAACTGCCCGTCCCGGTCCTCCTCCGCCCACTCCACCAAAACCGGTTCGTAGAATCCGCCCGTCATCATCTCCACCCGCCCCGTGGCTACGAGGTCGCGGAGCTGTTGCACTATTTCAGGATGCCTTTCCGCCAACATCTCCAGCAAAACTCCGCTCAGGTGCAGATTCACCGACACCCCCGGATGCTTCTGCAACGCATCCAGGACCGGTCGGTAGGTCTCGTTCACGATCCGGTCCACCACGTCCGGGAAATTGCCCAGCGGTTGGTGCATGTGGAGACAGAGGACGAGGTTGACGTTTTTCATGGCGGATCAGACGAACCAATTTTTTATATCGTGGGTTTTGTTTGGGCCGGCGAATTCAATCAGGCCTCGCTCAGGATAACGCTCCGCCTCCATGCCCCCCCGCTGCACCCTCACCAGACAGCTCACTTCGGCACCGTCATTCCTCCAACCCAGGCTGGCGAACGGGATGCGCAACTGGAGACCCCGTTCCGCGACAACTTCCGACTCGGTGGAAACTGTCTCAAATGTCATCCCGTCCTTAGCTCGACTTACCGCCACGGACCAACCACCGCCCTGGGGCACAGCTCTCACCTTCACGTGGGCGGGTTGGTTGAAATCGATCGAAATTTCATCGCCCAACGGAGGCTTCCCGTCGATCCGGAAATAAAAATCTTTCTCCCCGAACCCGTAAAGGATCGTGCGCACCCGACGATCCGCCTGCGCCATGGCACCCTGGTCTCGCCAAGCGTCGTACTTTCCGGCACCGGACCAGTCGAGGTAGCTCGGTCGAGGACCCAGCTTTGGTTCGATCACGCGCAGCGGCGGGTGGCCCAACCGAACCTCGGCCGCACAGATCGGTACGCTTAACGCCGGGGGCGGCGTGGCCCCGAGCCGGCGGTAAACATTCTGCAAACGGGTCCGGAACAAGGCGTCGAAGATCAGGTCGCTGTCCGTTTGAAAATCCGGGCCATACCACCAGAACCAATCACTCCCCTCCGCCGCATAAAGATCTTCCCAGGCCGCCTTCTTGGTTTCCTCGGATAGATGGTTGCGACTTTCCGCCTGTTTGAGGAAATCGCGCGTCCGCCGGATCCAGTCCCACGCGCGGTTTTCCTCGGGGTCCCCGATCCAGATGTCAAAATTTCCCCCAATCCAGGAACCGGAGTGAATTCGGCCGGCCGGGGCCCCCTCCTTGCCGTCGAGATAGCCTCCCAAGGTTTGTGTCCGGATCCGCGTGGAGGTTCCGAGACGATGATAAAACTCATGGAGGAAACTTTCCCCGCTGTCCGAGAACGCCTCCCAGGCGTTTTCCCCGTCCAGTGCCAGCGTCACCACACCGCTTTTCGGCATGACATGGGCGATGTGTTCCAAATGAACCAGGAGGTAGTCTGCCGCCGCTTTGGCCTCGGTCCGGGCTGCCGTAAAACCGATGTAATCCGAAAGCGGCCGCTCCCGGAAAAGCGCTTTGAGCGACGCCCCCTGCTCCTCCACCCGCCACGCCTGAAACAGCTCCACATGGTCCACCCTCCTTCCCTGCTCCTCCAGTCCGCGGAACAACACCGCCTCATCCGTGCAGAAATACTCGAATCCCGCCTTGGCCATCAGCGGAATCACCTCCGGACTCACCGAGCCTTCCGACGGCCAAAGCCCCCGCGCCTTGCGGCCAAACACCCGGGTGTGCGATTCCTGAGCCCTCTGCAGATGCGCCAACGCATCCTCCGGTGCCTGCATTCGGTCGGGCAATCTGGCCCAAGGCATCGCCCGCTTGGCCGCATCAGTGTCGGCCAGTAGCGGAAGAATCGGATGATAAAAAGGCGTGGTGGTCAGTTCCGACTGCCTGCTCTCAGCCAAGGCACGGTACTCCCCCAAAATTCCCTTGAGCATCTCCCGGTGAATCCCGAGGACCCGATGTTTTTCCTCTTCGGTAAAGTCCCGTCCTTTGCGCGTAAGCTCGTTCAGTTCGGGATAGCGCTGCCGCGCCGCGAATCCACACCAGCCTAGGTTAAACCAGACCTGCAGGTCCCGCAGGTCCGCTTCCTTGAACCGCTTGAGGTTGTGCGCCGAGCCCGCCCGCCGGCCACGCAGGTCGAGAAGTTGGCGGTAGCGGGGATGCGGGTCGATGCAGGTGTGCCAGTTGATCTTAAAAAAATGTTCCAGCAGTTCGGCCCGTTCTTTTTCGTTCAGCTCCTTGGCCGGTTTGGCTGCCAGGTCACCCCATCGGTCCTTTACCTTGCCCTCGGCCATCTGCTCAATCTGTTGGACCAGCACCGGCGTCAGGTTGAAGCTCATCTTCACCTGGGGATGGCGGCGGGCCATTTCGGCCATGTCGGCGTATCCCCGGACCGTGTGCAATCGCACCCACGGCATTAAAACCTCGCCGGTGACCGCGTCGACGTACGAGGGTTGGTGAAAATGCCAGAGCAGGACCAGGTCAGCCATGCGGGGTCGCCTCGCGGAGAACGTTGGCCGCCTCCTCGGGCAGGGTCGGATTGATGTAGAATCCCGTGCCGAACTCAAAACCCGCCACCCCGGTCAACCGCGGCAGGATCTCGATGTGCCAGCGGAAATCCGCGTCGATCGTCGTCCAGGAGTCCGGCCGCCGGCTCCGTCGGAAGGGCGCGGTGTGCAGGATCAGGTTGTAGTCCGGATGGCTGAGCGCGCTCGCGTAGGCCCCCAGCGTCTTCTGCAGCGCCTCCGCCAGGTGGACCAAGTCGGCGTCGCTGGCCGTGTGAAAATCTGCCTGCTGGCGCCGCGGCATGATGCAGGTCTCAAACGGAAACCGACTGGCAAACGGGCAGAACACCGTGAAGCCGTCGTTTTCAAAGACCATCCGGTCTCCCGATTTTCGCTCCGCCTTGAGAATGTCCTCGAACAGGCTCCGATCCTTCTCCAGATAGTAGGCCCGCGCCGTACAGAGCTTTTCCTTCACCACGATGGGGGTCACCGGCAGCGCGATCAGTTGGGTGTGGGCATGCGGCATCGTCGCCCCCGCCCGCGCCCCTTGGTTTTTGAAGATCAGGATGTAGTGCATCCGGAGGTCCTTCGACAAGTCGAGCATCCGGGCCCGACAGGCCTCCAGCACCCGCGCGACTCCTTGCAGGCTCTGTTTTTCCAAAGGCAACTGCGGATGCGGCGTCTCCACGATCACCTCATGGGCCCCCACCCCATTCATCCGGTCATAAAAACCAAAGGCTTCCTTGCCCAGGTCCCCCTCGACCCGCAACGCCGGAAAACGGTTCGGCACCACCCGCACCTGCCAGCCAGGACCGTTGGCGGATCCGCCGTTCGGCCGAATCGCGTACAGCTCCGGCGGGGTGTAGGACTCGTGGCCCTCCAGAAAGGGATCCTCCTCCGGCTTGGTGGGCGGCATTTCTTCACAACGATATCGTTCCGGGCGGATCTGCCGCTCCGGGCTGAACACCACCCAACGTCCCACTAACGGGTCTTTTCTGATCTCCGGCATACCTAGTTTCCTTTCATCCTTTCTTTCTCCGGGAGGAAACCCCGACGGAGGAACGGTAGACGGCTTCGTAGGCCGGCACCGCCGCCCCCCAGCTCCCGTCTGCCTTCATCCCGTTTTGGCGAGCCGCGCTCATCATTGCGGGTTCGTCCCATAACGCCAAGGCCTGATCCAAACCCTTGCGTAGCCCCGCCGGCGAATCCGCCTGAAAGCGGATTCCGCATCCCTTTTTCCTCGCCGCGCTCCACGGCTCCACGCTGTCGTGCAACCCCCCCGTGTCCGCCACCACCGGAATCGCCCCGTACCGCATCGCGTACATCTGCGTCAGCCCGCACGGCTCCGTCCGCGACGGCATCAGAAAAAAATCCGCCCCGGCAAAGATCCGCCGGGCCAACCCCTCGTGGTGCTCCAGCCGCACCGCCACCCGGCCCGGCAGGTTCTTTTCCAGCGCCTTCGCCGCCTCCTCCAGCTCGGTATGCCCTTTTCCCAAAACCACCAATCTCCCTCCCTTTTTCACCAACTCCTTGGCCGCCCCCAGCACCAAGTCCACCCCCTTGTCCTCCGCCAGCCGCGTCACCATCCCGAAAATCGGCCGCCCGTTCGCCGGCTCCAGTTTCATCTCTTTCTCCAAGGCCGCCCGGCACTCCTCCCGGCCCTGCGGCTGGGTGGAACTAAAATTCTTTTTCAACTCCGCGTCGCTCTCGGGATTCCACGACTCCTCATCGATCCCGTTGAGGATCCCGCTCAGGTGCGCCGCCCGCCCCTTCAACACCTCGTGCAGTCCATGACCCAACGGCTCCGTCTGAATCTCCCGCGCGTAGCTGGGGCTGACGGTGGTCACCTCATGCGCCAATCGGATCGCCCCCTTCAGTAGGTTCACCTTTCCGTAGAATTCCAGCGTCTCCGGCTGGAACATCTCCCCCGGCAGGCCCAGCCTGGGAAAATCCGATCCCGGAAACTCCCCTTGGTATCGCAGGTTGTGGATCGTGAATACCGTCCGCATCGGCAGATGCACCACCGAGACCAAGGCGGGGATCAGCGCCGTGTGCCAGTCGTTGGCGTGCAGAACCTCCGGCACGGGCTCAATGTGCCGCGCCAGTTCCAGCGCCGCCCGGGAAAAAAAAACGAAACGGTCCAGCGAATCCGGATAGTCGCCCCCGCCTTCGCCATACGGATGGGCTCGGTCAAAATACTCATCCCGCTCGATCGCAAACAGGCTCACCCCGCCCCTCCGCCCCTGCCAAACCCGGCTGGCCCACGTCCCGTTGGCCACGGGCACCGGGAGCTCCAGGTTTGTCCGCCGGAACTCTCCCGACTTTTTCAGACCCCGGTGGAGAGGCACGGCCACGCTCACGGAGTGTCCCGCCGCCGCCAGCGCTTGCGGCAGGGCCGCCGCCACGTCCGCCAATCCGCCCACTTTGGCGTGGGGGGCCAACTCTGCAGCCACGAATAGGATGTTCATAGGGTGAATCTTCCATTATGCCCTAGGTTCCATGCCCGCCGCCAGCCGCTTGCCGGACCGAATCCTCACGCTCCTGCAGGGAAAAAAAGCCGCTCCTCTCGACGTCGCCTCCCTATCCCGAAAGCTGCGCGTGCCCTCGGGGGCCATTAGCCGCACCCTCACCGCCCTCGAAAAGGAGGGACGCGTGGCCCGCGTCCGCCACGACCGCTGGATCTCCGCCGGTTCGGCCGACCTCGTCACCGGCACCATCCAGTTTCATCCCAAGGGCTTCGCCTTTGTCACCCCGGCCGAGGGCGAAGGGCCCGACCTGCGCATCGACGCCGAAGACACCGCCACCGCCCTGCACGGCGACCTCGTGGTCGCACGGCTGCAAAGACCGTCCTTCCCCGGCCGCGGGCACCGCGCCGAACCGGAACGCCCCCGCGGCCGCGTCATTCGCATCCTCGAGCGCCGCAACGACAAGATCGTCGGCACCCTCCAAAAAACCGCCCGCTTCTTCATCGTCATCCCCGACGATCCCCGCCTACAGCACAATCTCTATGTGCCCGAGCCCGGCACCTCCGGATCTCCCGCCGCCGCCCCCGGGGACAAGGTCGTCGCCCGCCTCACCGAGTGGAAAAATCGCCACACCAATCCGGAAGGCGTCCTCGTCGAGCGTCTCGGCCGTCGCGAGGATCCCGGCGTCGATATCCTCTCGATTGTCCGAAAGTTTGACCTCCCCACCGAATTCCCGACCCAGGCCGTCGCCGAGGCCTCCTCCTTTCCCAAAGTCGAGCTGCCGGACAAACCCGTGGATCGTGAGGACCTTCGCGGCGAGTTTGTGATCACCATCGATCCCGACACCGCCCGCGATTTCGACGACGCCATCTCTCTTAAAGAACTCCCCGGTGGCTACGCCGAGATCGGCATCCACATCGCCGACGTCTCCCACTACGTCCGGCCCGGCTCCGCCCTCGATGAGGAGGCCCGCCGCCGCGCCAACAGCGTCTATCTCGTCAACGGCGTCATCCCCATGCTTCCGCCTCGGCTCTCGGACGACCTCTGCTCCCTGCGGCCGCGGGAACAGCGGCTCACCTACTCCGCTTTCGTCCGGATCGGCCCCGATGGACGAATTGGCACCGCCCGCTTCGACCGCTCCGTCATTTATTCCCGCCACCGCCTTACCTATCAGGAGGCTCTCGCGCGCTTGCGCCGACCCGCCACCGACGATCTTGACCGCTTTCTCCAGAAAGCCTGGACCTTTGCCTCCGCCCTCCGGAAACGCCGTTTCGCCTCCGGCGCCCTCGATCTCGACTTCCCCGAACTGCGCGTCTTGCTCGATGACCGGGGCCGGCCAAACCGCATCGAGAAGGAGTCCTCCGACGAATCCCATCAACTGATCGAGGAGTTCATGCTCCTCGCCAACGAAGCCGTGGCCCGCCACCTCAACCGGGAGCACCGTCCCTCTCTCTACCGCATCCATGAAGTCCCGGACGAATCTCGGCTGGCGGAGTACCGCCAGTTACTCATTGCCCACGGCATCAAGGCCGGCGACCTCACCCAGCGCGGGGAGATCCAGAAAATCCTCAAACTCCTTCCGGGCCGCCCCGATGGGTATGCCCTGAAGATCGCGTTGCTGCGTTCGCTGAAACGTGCCGTCTACTCGCCGAAAAGCCTCGGCCACTACGGCCTCGCCAAGTCCCACTACACCCATTTCACCTCCCCGATTCGTCGCTATGCCGATCTGCTCGTTCACCGCGCCTTGGCCCACGCCCGCGGGACTCCCAAGAGCGAGAGCGAAACGCTCAACCGACTGGCCCAACACCTCTCCCACCAGGAGCGCGCCGCCGCCGAGGCCGAACAGGAATCCAAAAAGCTCAAGCTACTCGAATACCTGGAAGCCCAGGCCGGCCCCAAGGCCACCCAGACCTTTGAGGCCGTCATCACCGAGGCGACCAACTTTGGCCTGCTGGTCGAACTGCCTGATTTTCTTCTCTCCGGCCTGATCCACGTCTCATCCCTGACCGACGACTTTTACTCCTTCGACCCCGTCCGGCGCCACCTGCGCGGCCGGCGCAACGGCAAAGTCTTCAAGGCCGGCGCCCATCTCCGCGTCGCCGTCCTCCGCATTGACTTTCCCAAACGCCAAGTCGATTTTCGACCGGCCTGAGCCTTACGCAAACTCCACCTGCACCACCGTCGCGTCCTCGATTCCCTCCAATAACACCGATCCATGGTCGGCGGTAAGGAACTTGGCCGCCCCCTTGGACCATTCCTGCCCCTTTTCCTTCTCCCCAATTTTTCCCGCGGCGACAAAAAGATGACGGAAGCTTTTTGGATTCGGCACCATTTCCCGCAACTCCCCGGGCGCCAACCACCAACGCGTGATCTTGAAATGGTCGCACACGAGCATCCGCTCACCCCTCGGCTGAACGAAGGCCGGCTCATGGTCATCCCACCGAATCGAGGCCAGCGCCTCTTTCACATGAAGCGGACGGGGCTTGCCGGCATCATCTTTCCGTTCCCAGTCATACACCCGGTAGGTCGTGTCGGAATTCTGCTGAATCTCCAAAATCACGTTCCCGGCGCCGATGGCGTGCACCCGGCCTGAGGGCAAGAACATCGCCGCCCCTGGCTCCGTCTTCAGCCGATGAAAACAGTCAGCGACGGCTCCAGAACTCAGCGCTTTCTCAAACTCCCCTTGGTTCACCCCGCTCTTGAGCCCAGCGAGGATTTCTGCGTCCGGCTGGGTCTCCAGAAAAAACCACATTTCGGTCTTGGGTTCGCCAGCCAGCTCCTTGGCCCGTTCCGCGGGCGGATGAACTTGCAGGGAGAGCTTGTCCTGCGCATCCAGCAGCTTGATCAGAATGGGAAACCGTTCCGTTTCCGGCGCCCTAGATCCAAAAAGTTTTTTGCGTTCCGGGCTGCTCCAAAACTCGTGCAAAGTCCTGCCGGACTCCTTTTCCCGCGACTGCGCCTCCGGCCGATCCACCAACTCCCACGTCTCCCCGATTTTTTTTGCTTCCGGTAAATTTCGCCCAAAGCGCTCGGCTAGATTGCTCCCGCCCCAGATCCTCTCCTGCGCCAGCGGTTCAAACTCCCAAATCGCCATTCGCTGATGGTAGCGGGCATCCGAAATGAAACATCAAAAATCAAAAATCCTCCGCCTCCCAAGCTCTTCCATCCCGGTACGCCGCCCCTGCCTTCCACTTTCCGTCTTCCCAGAAGAAAGGCACCGTAAATCTCTTCTCACCCTCCCCGGTGGTCCGCATCACCTCGACTTCGGCATACTCCTTGGCCTCAAATCGAGACACGTCACTCAATCGGTAGCTGGCCAACTGCTCCCGATCTTTTCGTGCCACCACCACCAATGCCGCCTTCGGTTCCCAACCCTCCGACCGGATCTTTTCCACCAAAGGCTTGGACAGGGCCGACTCCAGTTCTCCGTGCTTCCCTTCATTTGCCTTTTGGACCATCGCCTCCACCTCCACGATGAAGCGCGAGCGCGGATCCGGGCCGCATCCCAGGAGACAAATTGTCCCCAAGATCAGCCCCCCGCCCCATAAACTTGCCTTGGAAAAACCCATCCGTTCGCTTCATTAAACACATCCTTTTCCATGGCTAAACCAAAACCTGCACGCACCGGACCCAGCCTCGGCCAGGAGGTGATTGCCCTCGCGATCCTTGGAACCGGCATCCTGTTGCTCCTCGCCCTATTCTCCTTCGACCCTCGCGACCTGGCCTTCTACTCCCAGCCGTCCCAAGACCCCAAAACCAACCTGGTCGGGCCCGCCGGCGCTTACCTTGGCGGTATTCTGTTCCTGCTTTTCGGTCTGGGCTCCTACCTGTTTCCCGTGGTCTTCATCGCTGGGGGATTGCTCCTCTTCTTTGCCAAGGAAGTCCGCTACTCCCAGAAATTCCTCTATCTCGGAATCCTGCTGGTCACCGGAGCCTGCCTGCTGCAGCTCGCCGCCCCGGCGGTCGGCCCATCCCTGGCCAACCCGCTCTTTTCCGGCGGCCAAGGCCTCGACGGCGCCCCATCCCCCGCCGGCAAGATGCCGGGCGGCTATATCGGCTACTTCCTCAACGACAAGTTCCTCGCCCCCATCCTTGGTACCGTAGGCGCGGTTTTGGTCTTCGGTTTTTCCTACTTGGTGGTTCTGGTTCTGCTCTTTGAATTCCGCCCCGCGGAACTCGCCCGTGCCTTTGGCGAGGCTGGCCGCGCCATCGTCGACCAGTACTGGGACTACCGGATCCGCAAGGCCGCCCCAGATCAGCGCATCGAGCTCGAGCAAAAGAAACTGGAAATCGAACAGAAACGCCTTCACCGGCGCCTCACCCGCGAAAAAGCCGAGGCCGCCAAGAAATCCTCCGAGCCTGCGCCGACCATCTCCCGTCCCTCCCCCAAAATTGTCGACACCACCATCACCCCGCTCCCCTCGGATCTGCCCGGGGCCGCCGCTGCCAAAACCAAGCCCGCCCCGCCAAAAACCGACAAAGTTCTCCCGCCGGAAAAACCGGAAGCCAAGATCAAGGATCTTGGAAAACCCGTCTCCCCCCTCGCCACGCTTGCCACCGAGACCCCCGCGGAAACCGCCGCCCCGCCCCGCCCGAAGCCGGCGAAAGCACCCACGCCCGCCGCCATCCGTCCCACCTACGACGCCTACAAACTTCCCTCCGTGGATCTTCTCCAAAAATCCGAAAAGGAGACCCGCCCCACCTACACCGAGGACGAGCTCAAGACCAACCAGCAGCGCATCGTCGAGGCCCTCGCCCATTTCGACATCGAAGTCAGCCCGGGCGACATCACCCGTGGTTCCACCATCACCCGGTACGAACTCTATCCCGCCCCCGGCGTCCGCGTGGAGCGCATCGTTAACCTTGAGCGCGACCTTGCCCGGACCATGAAGGCCGAACGCATCAACATCCTCGCCCCCGTCCCCGGACGCGACACCGTCGCCATCGAGGTCGCCAACTCCTCCAAGATCAAAGTCCTCCTCCGCGATCTGCTCGATTCCGGCGAGTGGGCCGGCTCCCGCGCCCATCTCCCCGTCTCCCTCGGCAAGGACGTTTATGGCGCCACTCTCGTCGACGACCTTGCCGACCTCCCCCACCTCCTCATCGCCGGCACCACCGGCTCCGGAAAATCCGTCTGCATCAACACCCTCCTTCTCAGCCTTCTCTATCGCTTCGGCCCCGATGACCTCCGCCTCATCCTCATCGATCCCAAAGTCGTCGAGCTCCAGGTCTATAACCGCCTCCCCCATCTCGTCGTTCCCGTCGTCACCGAACCGAAAAAAGTCCTCCTCGCCCTCAAGTGGGTCATCAACGAGATGGAGAAACGGTACCGCTACATGGCCAAGGCCGGCGTCCGCAACATCGGCACCTTTAACTCCCGCTCCCGCACCCCCAAAAATGTCGAGGAGCTCGACCTCGCCCCGCGCTTGGAAGGCGAGGAGCCCCCGCCCCCGTCCGCCGAGGAGCCGTTGCCCGACCGCCTTCCCTTCATCGTCGTGATTATCGACGAGCTCGCCAACCTCATGCAGGTCGCCCCCGCCGAGGTGGAAAACGCCATTGCCCTGCTTTCCGCCAAGGCCCGCGCCGCCGGCATCCACCTCGTCATCGCCACCCAAACCCCGCGCGCCGCCGTGATCACCGGGGTCATCAAAACCAACGTCCCCGCCCGCATCGCCTTTCAGGTCCCGTCCGGGGTCGACTCCCGCGTCATCCTCGACGAATCCGGAGCGGAAAATCTCTTGGGGAAGGGCGATCTTCTTTATCTTCGCCCCGGCGCCAGCAAACTGATCCGCGCCCAGGGCGCCTTCGTCAGCGAGGAAGAGGTGTCCCGCGTCATCGACTTCATCGCCGCCCAGGCCAAGCCCTACTACGAGCAGGAAATTCACGCCAAAATGACCAAACCCTCCACCGGCGACACGGAGCTTTCCGAAAAAGATGAGGAATTGATGGCCCGCTCCCTGGAAGTTATCAAAACGGAGAAGCGGGCCTCGACCTCCTTGCTGCAGAGGAGGCTGGGACTGGGCTATGGCCGCGCGGCGTGGGTGATTGATCAATTCGAATCTAGGGGTATTATTGGACCGAGGGATGGCGCTAAGGATCGGGAGATCCTCGTCGACCTTGATACGGTCCAATTATGAAAACCAAGGAAGCCCCCAAGCCCGAAAAAAGCGAAAACGCGTCCATTGGCTCCCAGTTGAGCGTGGCCCGCCTTCGGCACGGTTGGACCATCGAGGAAGCCGCCGCCCGCACCCGCCTCCACGCCAACGTCATTCGCAACTTGGAAGCCGACCGCTTCGACAGACTCCCCAGCCTCGCCTACATCCGCGGGTTTCTGCGGATCTACGCCCGAGAACTAGGGCTTGACCCCAAGACCATCCTGCGCGAATTCCAGCCCAACTCTGCCGAGGTGGAGGACTCCATCCTCGATCTTCGTCCGGAGATGCTCGAATCCCTGCCCACCCGCGCCGCCGAACCGGTAGTGACCTCCCGCAAACTCGGCTTTGGCGTGCTGGCCGGGGCCGCCGTCTTCGTCCTCGCCGTCCTCGGCATCCAGATGTACCGCGTCTGGCCCGTTAAATCCCCGAAGGATCCGTCAACCCTCGCCCCGATTGGCGCTGACCAGAAATCCGAAGCCGCGGCCCAGTCCCCTGAGACCAAGGCGAAATCCTCCGGCGAGGAAGCCTTTGTGAAACCCGCCATTCCCGTCAAACCAGTCGAACCCGTGGCCGCAGCCACACCCCCGCCCGCTCCGGCCACCTCCCTTCCGCCCGTGCAAACCTCCGACCAAGCTCCGCCCAAACCCACCGTTCCCCACCAACTCCGCATCTATGCCAAGCAGGACACCTGGGTCCGCATCGTCGCGGTTCAGGACGGCAAAGAGGAGGTTCTCTTCGAAGACACCATCGATGAGGACGAAATGATGCCCCGCAAGCGAGACGATGCCTGGAAAGGCGACTCCTTCATTGTCACCACCCGCGAGGCGGCCGATGCCGAGATCATCTTCAACGACTCCAACTTCGGCACCTACGAGAAACCCGGCCCCCAGACCTTCCGTCTGCCCGCCCGCTGACCGCGGCGGCAGTCCCCGTTTCCCATGGCGGCCAAAGTCGGCCTGATTTCGCTCGGCTGCGCCAAGAATCTCGTCGATTCCGAGATCATGCTCGGCCATCTCCGCTCCGCCGGCATGGACCTCACCGCCAACTCCGCCGAGGCCGACGTCCTCATCGTCAACACGTGCGCTTTCATCGACTCCGCCAAAACGGAAAGCATCCAGGCCATCCTCGAAGCCCATCGCGACCGCGGCCTGCAGCGCCGCCGCACCAACCAACGCCTCATCGTCGCCGGTTGTATGTCCCAACGTTTCTCCACCGAGTTGGCCGGCGAGATGCCCGAGGTGGATGCGTTTATTGGTTTGGACCAACTGGAGGAGGTCGCACCCGTTGTCCGACGTGTGCTGGCCCGCGCTCCGAACGCTCCTCCGGAGGATTTGGTGCCGGACAGCCTGCCCGTCTACATCCCGGATTACGATACTCCCCGCTGGCGGCTCACCCCGAAACATTACGCGTACGTGAAGATCGCCGAGGGCTGCAACCACCCCTGCTCCTTCTGCGTCATCCCGCAGATGCGCGGCAAACATCGCAGCCGTACCGTGGAGTCCGTCCGCCGGGAGGCCGAGCAGCTCGTGGCCGAAGGCGTAAAGGAGTTGCTCCTGATTTCCCAGGACACCACCTACTTCGGCATGGATCGCTGGACGGAGGGCCGGAGTCCTCGGGCCAAGGTTTCCTCGGAACGGGGCGAAAGTCTCATCGATCTGCTCGAGGCACTCCACTCCATCCAGGGGAAGTTCTGGATCCGACTTCTTTATACCCACCCGGCTCACTGGTCGGACGAGCTCATCACCGCCATCGCCCGGATGCCCAAGGTCGCCCGCTACGTGGACATGCCTTTGCAGCATGTGGAGGAAGGCATGCTCCGCGACATGCGACGGGAAACCTCCGAGGCCCACATCCGGGAACTGGTGGCCAAACTCCGTGCCGGCATCCCCGGCCTCGCCATCCGCACTACTTTTATCGCCGGCTTCCCAGGGGAAACGGACGCCCAATTCGAAACCCTTCTGGATTTTATCCGCGGAGCGAAGTTCGACCGCATGGGCGTTTTTACCTACTCCCAGGAATCCGGCAGTCGCGCCGCCAAGATGGCCAACCAGATTCCCCCTGCCGTGAAAAAGGCCCGCTACCGAAAGGCCATGGCCGCCCAGCAGGAGGTGGCCAGGGAGCGAGCCGCTTTCCAAATCGGCAAGACCCTCCGCGTGCTGGTCGATAGCCCCGAAACCGCCCGCACCGAGGCCGATGCCCCGGAGGTGGACGGCAAAGTCCTCCTTTCCCGACCCCTCACCCCCGGCCAATTCGCCGATGTCACCATCACCGGCCACAAAATCTACGATCTCTTGGCCTGAGCCACTCGCGACAAGTTACCCGCCACTCGGCACTCCTGACCTTCCATTCATCTTCATCTTCATCTTAATCTAATCCAGTGACTGTTCCCGATTGGCTCACCCTCGCCCGCGTCGCCGCCACTTTTATTCTGCTGATCCTACTCCAAGCCTGTGCTCACCCTCCGATTCCTTTCTGGACGCCCTGGCTAGCGTTAAATCTTTTTATCGCCGCCGCGCTGACCGACTGGCTGGACGGCCACCTCGCCCGCAGGTGGAAGATTGAGTCGGATTTTGGGCGCCTCTTCGACCCTCTGGCCGACAAGCTGCTCGTGGTGGTCACCTTTGTGGGTCTCCTGGGGGTTGGCTTGCTTCCGGTCTGGTTTGTCTCCCTGGTGGTGGCGCGCGAATTCCTGATCACGGGTATCCGCTTGGTGGCCGGCCAAAAAGGCGTGGTCCTGGCCGCGGAAAAGGTCGGCAAACACAAGACTGTCACCCAGATGCTCACCGCTATTCTTGGTCTCCTTCTGCTTGCCCTGGATCCCTCCCACGAGAAGGGACGGGTTCTCCTCGAAATAGCCGTCTGGATTACGGCAGCGATCACCGCTGGATCCGGCCTCTGGTATCTTAAAGCCAACTATCCCTTACTCATCCGGCAAGCGGTGCGAAAGAGGAAGAAATGAATCTGGGTTTCAAGGAACTTGCCTCGGTTTGCGCGGCCATCGGCGAAGGAAAGCAGGCTCTCCTTCTCCGCAAAGCGGGTCTCCGCGAATCGACCTCCGAAAGCGGTTTCCAGGCTTCCTCCTTCCATCTGCTCCCCACCCACTATCACGAAAAAAAGAGGTCTGCCCCCGGCGACGGTTTCGACGTCGCCGTTCGGGTTGAAGTTGTCCGGGCCGGAGACCTGCGGGACTGGTCGGCCATTGAGAAGCTCGCGCCGCTCACCGCCTACGATCTCCAAACGCTCCGGGAACATTTCGAATCGAGGGAGGAAAAGCTTCTTCATTACGCCCTGATCCGCCCCTTCCGCCTTCAGCCCATCTGGCATCTGCCCTTCTCCCCCGCCCTGTCCGGCTGCCGTTCCTGGTTTGAGCTTCCACCGGTCCCTGCCGTCACCAAGGAATCCCCTGTTCCGGCAGAGAAAGTGCTCCGAGCCACCCAGGCCATCCTGCCATGAACCTGGAAGACACCATTCTTGATATTTTGGGGAAGGCCCAGAAGGGACAGGGCATCACCGACCGGGATCTTTGCAAGGTGGCCAACATCGGCGTTCCGGAACTGAACTCGATCCGCTCCGGCCGGCGTGAGCCCGCGGCCTTGGAAAGGATTTCGCGGGCCTTGGGTCTACGTCCAGAGTCCATCGCGGATATGGCGAACGAAGCCTGGCAGCCTCCCGCCGTCGCCCTGCCGCCGGGCGTCATCATGTTCACCACCCCGTTTGCCGATCTGACGGTCAACCACTACCTGATCTGGGACCCGGCCAGTCTCAAGGCAGTGGCGGTGGATGCGGGCACAGATGCGGACGCCCTCTTTGCCGCCTTGGAACGCCACAAGCTGACCTTGGTCAAAATCGTTTTGACCCACGGCCATGGCGATCATGTTCTCGAACTCGACCGGATCCGCGAAAAGACCAAGGCCCCCGCCTTTACCCCCGAAGCGGAGCCCATCCCTGGCTGCAAACCGGTCAAAAACGGCCAACACTTCAAAGTTGGCGGTCTCACTACCACCGCCCATACCGTTCCCGGCCATTCCGCCGGCGGCACCGTCTATGAGTTTCGCGGCTTGGAGACTCCGGTGGCCACCGTGGGCGATGTCATTTTTGCAGGCTCCATCGGAGGCGTCCGAGCCCGCTGGAAGCCTTCCTTGGAATCCATTCGCGCCGGGGTTCTCACCCTGCCCCCGGAAACCATTCTTCTTCCCGGTCACGGTCCGATCACCACCGTGGCCCACGAAAAGGCCCATAATCCCTTCTTCCCGTGAAAGTGGTCGTCCTGCTTTCGGGCGGGCTGGACTCCGTCACCGTCCTCCACCACATGGCCGCCACCGAGCAGGTGGTTGCCGCGCTCAGCTTCGATTACGGCGCCAAACATAATTCTCGAGAACTCCCCTGCGCAGCCGATCAGTGCCAATCGCTTCGCATCCCCAATCGCATTGTCTCTCTCAACTTTATGGCCGATGCCTTTAAATCCGACCTCCTAAAGTCTGGCGGCAAGATTCCTGACGGCCACTACGAAGAGCAGGCCATGAAGAAAACCGTGGTTCCCTTCCGGAACGGGGTTTTTTTGGCACTCGGGACTGGGTATGCCGAAAGCCAAGGGGCGGAAGCTGTGGCCATCGCCGCCCATGCCGGGGATCACACCATTTATCCCGACTGCCGTGAGGATTTTCTCGGTCCGATGGCTCAGGCTATGGAAAAGGGAACCTACGCGGGCATCAAGCTGCTCAGGCCTTTTGTTTCGATGGACAAGGCGGCCATCGTCCGTCGCGGTACGGAGCTGAAGGTGGATTACGCTCGGACCTGGTCGTGCTACAAGGGTGGTCTGCTCCACTGCGGGACCTGTGGGACCTGCATCGAACGCCGGGAGGCCTTTATCAAGGCGGGCGTTCAGGATCCGACTCCTTATGTCAACACCCCTCCTCTGCCACCGAAACCTGCCCCCGGACCCTGATG
>Ga0194134_10003160_pt1 | contig 18211 bp, 17 predicted proteins | sample TA2KigOff0mmetaG_FD_148602 | JGI IMG/M metagenome (GOLD analysis project Ga0194134, IMG submission 148602) | Freshwater microbial communities from Lake Tanganyika, Tanzania - TA2015056 Kigoma Offshore 0m | ecosystem: Environmental > Aquatic > Freshwater > Lake | place: Tanzania: Lake Tanganyika... | reverse complement strand
TCGTTTCACGGGCGGCCTTCCTAATCGCATCCCGAGCATCGACGATCGGCTGCCAACCAAGCACGTTCCGCGCCAGGGAAGCATCCACCTGAAGCGATCCGAGCAGTCTTCGTGCCAAGGCGCCCCTGCCGATACACCGTAGCCCGGACTCAAGCACACGCGTGTGCAGCGGGAACAAACGCGCCCTTCTGCCGACGCCTCTCGCGATCTCGCGGATGAGCTCCGGAGTGGAGAGGTCCTGCCCGTCGGCTAGAACGAAAGTCTGTTGGACAGACGGCGGGGAGGCGAGGCAGCACCGGATCGCGCTCACAAGATTCTCGCGGGCGGTGAAGCTCCGGCTGTTTCGGATCGCGCCGAAGGGGAGAGGCAGTCCGGAACGGACAAGGCTCACCAATCGGCCGAAGTTCCCTGGCGCTCCCGGTCCGTACACCATGGTGGGACGAAGTATCGTGACCGCTGTCGCCGTCCCGGCGGTCACTTCGAGCGTCATGGCCTCGCCTTCGACTTTCGAGCGCGTGTAGGCGTCGTACGGGCGGATCGGGTCCTGTTCCGTGAGGGGCTTCCCAGGGAGGCTTCTGTCTCCGTGCACGCCAATGGTGCTCGCGAGCACGAAGTGCCGCACGCCCGCACCCACTGATTGCCCCGCGAGCTGCCTTGTCACATCTCGGTTTACCGCCATGAACTCCCGTTCCGAATCGGAAGACGTCTCGTGCAGCACGTGCGCACGCCCAGCAAGGTGCACGACGGCATTGACACCATCAAGTAATGGTCGCCAGTCGAAGTTAGGACATAAGTTGGATGAATTGACCCAAGTCAGCAGCCGGCTGGCAGCGATGGGCGAGCGGCTTGCAGCACGAACATCGAATTGCTCGTTGCGCGCCAGTTCGGCGACGAGGGCCCGACCGACGAACCCGTTGGCGCCGGTCACCAGCACCCTCATGCCGTCAAGTTCCGGAGTGCGCGGGCGTCGCAGGCCGCAGCTGCACACGGCAGATTGCCTGGTAGGCGATCACCGTGCAACCGAAACGGGAGCGCTATCGCGAGTATTGACAAAGTGGGCGTGAAACCGTGCTGCACGTGGTGTTCGCGAGCTATCGCAAAGGCCGGTCTATAAACAAGGCCGTGCCGCCCAAAATTTGGCTTCTGGTGGTTGATGCGATGTTTGCACTTAGGTCGATGCATCGGTTAGAAATATAGGGGGACGGCACTCAGGTAGTAAGTGGCAAGGGCGCGTCAGTGGCGTGTCGATCTCGATGGTGTTTCATGGGATCAGCGCCTCCTTGACGTTGGTATTGATTTGGAAGCGCCAGGATCGTGAGTCAATTGATCATGACCTCAAAGGGTGGGCTGGCGGGAGTTACATGTCCGGCGTTTCGCCAGCTGGGCGGAATCCGATTGGTGCCGATATTGAGAATGCTATAAGAGTCCCAGCGCGTTCTGCCATCTCCGCCGTGACTGTCTTCGCAACTCCATTGGCGTTCGGCGGTGCACCTGCAGAGTGAGCATCAACGGCGTGGGCATCCCGTGTACCCTATCGCCGCTCGTCAATGGTCAATCAAGGACCTCTTGACGCGTCGTGGGTCCTGATGGTTAAGCGGATCTCCAGAGGTTCGGAGGACGGTCGGCAGACCGGATCATCTCACTCGGGCCGATTGCCGAACTTGCCGCGGGGACGAAAGTGGTCAGACGCTTCAGGCCTAGCCGGATCGGCACGAGCGGCAGTGACAACCGCACCTCGGGCTAGACTTGCTGGATGTTGAGATCTCGTATCCCGACCGCGCTAGCCGTGGATTTTGTGAAGCACCTGCCCGTTCGGCACGTCAAGCTGGTGTCAGCTGCCCGCGGGATAGACTTGGATTCGAACGTGTCAGTCAGGACGGTGTTGCCCATCGTTCGTCGGTGCGCCCCTCGCTCGTCGAGAAGGGTCAGCGGCACGAGCTGCAAGCCAGCGGAGTGTGCATGAGCGATACCGTTGCTGTGGTCTTGGCGCATTATTCAGGCTATTCGCTTCAGTTCAGAGGTGCGCTGATACGCGAGTTGGTAGGGCGTGGCTATCGAACGTTAGTCGCGGTTCCGGGCGTAACAGAACAGGTGCGCGATCGAGTCGCAGCGCTGGGAGCGGAGTGCCGGGAGATCAAGCTCTCGAGAACGGGGCTTAATCCAATCGCCGATCTTGCCTATGCTCAGCGAGTCAGGAGGCTCATGGGTGAGTTGCAGCCACAGCTCGTGATCGCAACAGGCATCAAGCCGATTTTGTACGGAATCCCAGCGGCGTCAGGAGTCGGATCTCGCTTACGGGTCGCGTTGTTCGCCGGACTTGGTTCGATGTTGCGACCGGAGTCGAACTTGCACCGCTTGCTCTCTATGGCAATCCGGCCGTTGTTGCAGCGTGCCATCCGATGCTCGACTCACGTTGTGACTCAGAATCAGGATGACACACGCGCCCTTCAGGCGCGCTTTGGCTCAGTGCTGCATCGTCCTCCAGTCATGACGGAAGGCTCAGGTGTCGATCTGACGCACTATGAGTGTGCGCCGCTGACGGGTCGAAAGCAAGTGCTCATGATCGCTCGGATTGTCCCAGAGAAAGGCGTTGCCGAATACTTAAAAGCAGCCCGATTCATCCGTGCGACCGATCCATCGATCGAGTTTCTTTTGGCAGGATTTTTGGAGTCAAGTACACGGGGTTTCACTCATGCTTGGCTTGATGTGCAGTGCTGGGCATCGGGAGTTCGCTATGTAGGCCATGTTGATGATGTACGGCCGGTTCTTGCTGAGTCGACCGTACTGGTGCTCCCGTCCTATGCGGAGGGTCGGCCGAGGTCGATCCAAGAAGCGCTCGCCATGGGGCGGCCTGTCGTCACGACGGATGCACCGGGCTGCCGCGACGCCATCGTCGACGGGGTCCATGGGCGTATTGTCCCGGTACGGGATGCTCAGGCGCTCGCTGATGCAATCGTGGATGTCCTTGGGCGCGCGAGCGAGTCAAGCGTCTCTCACTTGTGTCGGCAGTATGCAGAGCAGCGCTACTGCGCGGCGAGAATTGCTCGCGACCTCCTCACTGCGATCGGTGCGGGAATCTGATCCTTTGCCGACCCGAGTTTGTCGTCCAACAGATTGGTCCGTCAGCACCAACGATCTGCCCACTGCCTGAGCATGAGGACGGTCCAAAGTTCACGGGTATAGTCGCGACGACCACTCAGATGTCGATCCCAGCAACTCCGGATGACGCTGTGGTTGAGCATCCACGACTCGTTCCACGCTCGATCCGAGAGCAGCGTGTCTGCCCAGTCCCGGAGTGGTCCCCGAAGCCACTCGCCAAGAGGTATGCCAAAGCCCATCTTGGCTCGATCCCAGAGAGACCTGGGCACCCTTCGGGAAAGCGTTTCTCGCAAGATGTACTTGCCGATACCCCCGCGGATCTTCATATCCCATGGCAGCGAGAACGCGAACTCGGCGACGCGGTGATCCAAGTACGGGCTTCGTGTCTCAAGGGATACCGACATGGCGGCACGGTCGACCTTGCAGAGGATGTCGTCGGGCAGATAAGTCATCATGTCGACGGCCATCATGCGTTCTGGGTCCGAGTACGACGCAGGAAGACTGTTCCAGGCGGCATGGACATGCTGGAGCATCACTGGCGTGACCAGTCCATGACGCAAGATAGTTCCGGTCGAAATGAGATCCTCAAACGCCGCGACGGCCGTTGGCGCGGATAATGCGCGGGCAAACTTTTCTATTTTGTCGCCGAGCAATCGAACGCGCCAGCGTGCTGGTGCTGCGGAGTCGATTCCGCGCTGCGCGAGATTCCAGGTTTGTGCTGGAAGCATTGAGATACTTGATGCCAAGAGGCTCCTCAGACTGCCTGGAACGCGCCGAAATCGATGGCCCCAGCGATAACGGTTGTAGCCTCCGAAGAGTTCATCTCCTCCATCTCCGGAAAGGCACACGGTCACATATTGGCGGGCGCACCGTGAGACGATGGCGGTCGGGATCTGCGAGTAGTCGGCGAACGGCTCGTCATACATGTCAGCAAGATGCGGAATCAACGCGAAGGCATCAGCTGAGGTGGCTATCTGCTCAACGTGATTTGACCCAAGAAAAGTGGCGATTGAGCGCGCCGAAGCAGACTCATCGAACCGAGCATCATCGGAACCCATGGTCAACGTCTGAATGCGCGCGCCATGACTAGCGGCGAGATGGGCGGCGATGACCGTTGAGTCAATCCCGCCACTCAGGAAGACGCCGACAGGGACATCAGCGACGCCTTGTAGTCGCGTTGCATCGGCCAGTAGCGAATCCAATTGATCGACTGCTTCGTGCTCGCTGCCGATGAACGGATGGTCACTAGCCCGTGAGAGCGTCTGGTGGACGGTCCAATAGGGAACTAAGGTCGCAACTCCAACCCTGTGGGGAGAAACGGTCAATGTGTGACCGGGAAGTAACTTCTGGATGCCTTCGATGGCACTGAGGGGTGTTGGCACGTAGCCCAACTGCAGGTACTGATCGATCGCCAGCCGATTTGGCTGCCAACGACTTGGAGTCAGTTCTCGGATCGCCTTCAACTCTGATCCAAACACAAAGGTCGAGTCGATCCAACCGTAGTAAAGCGGCTTTTCGCCGAACCGATCCCGCGCGAGCGTCAGCGTTTGAAGCCGCTCGTCCCAGACGGCGAACGCGAACATCCCGACACATCGATGAAGGGTCGACTCGATGCCCCAGGCTGAAATCGCAGCAAGCAACGTCTCTGTGTCGGAACTTCCGCGCCAACATGGTTGCAGGCCCTCTGAAGCCAACTTAGCCCGTACGGACTCATGGTTGTACACTTCGCCGTTGAACAGGAGCGTCAGGTTCCCACAAGCCGAAAGCATCGGCTGCGCACCGGCAGAGCTCAGTTCGCGGATGGATAATCGGGTGTGTCCCAACCAAGCCAAGCCCCCAAGCCGAAGCCATTGACCATGGGCGTCGGGGCCACGGTGGATCAGCGCACGGATGCCGGCGAGTCGGCGTTCCTCAGAGGGAAGGACGGGGCCCACTGCACCCACAATGCCGCACATTCGTATCGAGATTACACTTTCGTCGGCCAGTGGGTGAGTCAATCTGTTTTGTTGCAGTGCGGCGGAGTATCCGAGATCATTGCGGCGGACAACTTCATCAATCGCGACTGTGTGCCAAAGTTTAGGAGACTGATTTGAACAGGGTGCCCTTAGTATCAGCGGCAGCGGTGGGCGCACCCCGGGTGCTTTTGTACCTTGTTGAACATCGATTCCACCAGACGCCTGACGGACGTGTTTGGACGGTTGGGCAGTATCCGTATGGTTTCTTCAAGCGCTATCTCGCGTCTTTCGATGAGGTGCGAGTTCTCTCACGGGTCATCCGCTCGAACACGCCGCCCGAACGTGCAATTGCGTCAGCAGGTCCAGGGGTCGTTCATGTGCCTCTGCCTGACTATCAGGGGCTGGCCGGTGTTCTTACGCGGGCTCCTGTCGCTGTGCTACGCGCAGTCTGCGCCGCATGCTCGGTTGACGCCGTCGTGGTGCGCAGTCCCTCCACCTGGGGATTTCTGCCTGCGCTGACAGCGCGCGCACGAGGGAGTGCGGTCGGGGTCGAAGTCATAGGGGATCCAGCGACGCTCTTCGCGAGGAACGCCTTCATCCATCCACTGCGTCCAGTTATTCGCGCACTCGCCATCGGATTACAGTCAAACTTGTGCCGACATGCTCGCGCAGTCCTCTATGTCAGCGAGAGCTTGCATTGTCGATACAAGACAGCGGGTGTTAGCGTTGTGGTCTCTGACGCAGGATTAGGCGAGGCTGCGTACGCGCTGAAGTCACGGGCACTGGCCCCGTCTCATGAGATTCGGATTATCAATGTCGGAACATTTGAACAGATATATAAGGGCCAAGATGTGCTGTTGCGAGCGGTGGCGCGACTAGCAGCAAGGCCGAACTCAGCGCGTGTGAGTGTTGCATTTGTGGGGTCCGGGAAACATCAGGCGGCGTGTGTCGCACTTGCTGCAAAGCTCAACCTGACTCAGCAAGCGAAGTTTTACGGACAAATTTCCAGCGGTGAGGCAATTCGTGAGCTCCTGGACGCGTCGGATGTCATGGTTCATGCGAGTTATACCGAAGGTATGCCGCGAGTCATTATCGAAGCGATGGCACGTGGCCTGCCGTGCATAAGTACGCGGGTCGGTGGCGTTCCTGAGTTACTCGACGATAATTGGTTAGTGCCTGCCGGGGACGAGGTGGCGATGGGCAAGGCGATCCTCGACTTGATGAGCTCGCCAGACGAGTACGCCCGTCAAAGCCACCTCAATCTCGAGCGTAGCCGCCTGCATTCAGAGGACGCCATGCAAATTGGATACAACAAGTTCTTAAAATCGCTTTCGGATCACCGTCGGTAAGGATTTGGCGTAGTCAGCGGCTGAAAGCGCGTCCATTGCGATTCACAGTAGTACGAGCATGGCGATAGCCAAAGCGATCTGCGGCAGAGCGATGCACGCACCTTTCATTGACAACCGAGCGAGGCGATCGGTCGGATTGGATTTCTTGGAAGAGGCATGGGATTGCTCGGTCAATCTGATGACCAGCTTCCGAGGCCTTGCACGCGGGAAGCCGAGCGTGAGGGGCTCACTCGACGGCGTTCAAGTGGTGGTACGGCCACCCTGATCAGCAGGGCCGCGAGCGATGCCGTCACCATGCTGTTTGAGAGAGCCGATACTCCCATGCCTTGATCAACTAAGACGCGTGTGATGCAGACCCCGACGACTACGGCTCGCCCTACAGCGGAGTAGTACATCAGAAAGTCAAGTATGCAGTAGAGAAAGCCCCAAATGGCTATAATTGCTATCCCAGCGTAGCCCATGCACGCGATGGCTTCGCCAACGTCCGTGATCGCCAGCTGGGTCAAAATATTTAGCCCGGCCCATCCCTGTACTCCCAGCGTTCCAAGGCAATCCGAGCTCGGCTTTTCAAGCCATAAAGACCGAGGCACCAATGTCAAGGCGGAGAGTCCGTATTGCGCTGCTCCGAGCAGCTGCAAGCGGTCGGCGCCGTTGAGAACCTCCGATAGCGTCTCTAGGTGTTGCTGGGGTGTCAGCAGCATCATGCTCGTTTCGTAGACTGATTTCTGGTCCCAGTCGGCTGTCTCGGTGTATCGATGGTAATGAAGCCAATTCAGGGCGAGAGCGACAAGCAGTAGGCAACAGCCGATACGGACGAGCGTACGGAGCTCGATCGGCCGCTGCATGTGCCACGCCAGGAGAGGAACCAGTACCGAAATCGCCACGCCTACTCGGCGTCCATGCACCGCTGCTGTCACAACACCGAATGAGATCGCGACCCCCAGACCCACCCATGACCTAAGACTGACGCTCTTTGCGGTGGCAGTCGCCATCGTCAGAAGGGCGATCACAGCCGACAGCGGGCTAGCCAGAAGGCTAGCCGCGACGATCATCATGTTCTCCGCACCTGCCTCGCCATGTGTGCCAAACCGCATCAAGTAGGCGACGTCGAAGAAGGCACTCAACCCGCCCGCAATACGCACCTTCACATACAGCGGGTAGATGGCGATCAGGGACAATATTCCGAACATGACCCACAGGCGTACGGAGGCTGACCGATTGAACCGCTCATGGAGCTCACGGGATATATCTCTGGCCGCGCTCGGGCCGCTACGCCAAGGTAGCATCAAAGAGATTGCGACGTAGGCGGCACAGAACGGTCCGAGCGATGCAAGTCGGACGATGAGTGGTCGCACACAGTCCGCGAGTGTGAGTGAGTGTTCGCCCAACGCAGACTGAATGAGTCCGCCGCCAAACTCGAGCAAGAGAATAGCTATGTAGGTAGCAAAGAGCGTGATTGAACGACCTGCGCGTACGTGCCATGCAATAACTGCGACGCTCGTGACTGAACCCAGCACGGCGACCACACTCAACATCAACAAGTCACTATCGAAGTGCAAGGCACGATCCTGATACCTCGCATGGTAGGGTCGCTCTCATTGGCCCACCCCTTATGAGAGTTGCGTTAGAGCAGTTGCCCATTCGTGCCGGGCGCTGCGGTAGCGCCGAGCCGGTCACCGCGAAGAATGCCGAGCCACCGTGCCCAGCGCCCGGTACAACCGCCGGTGGCTGTCGAGTTGGGTCTTGGCATAGTGGTTCCACAGTGCCGAAGTCATCGGCGTGGTTCGACTGAGGCACAATGCGGGTGATACCGCCGCGAACCGTGTAGCTGAGGCGCTCATCGGTGCTCACCAGCCAGCTGCTGGGTAACTCGTCGGCCACCGATAAAAGTTGATCGAACCGTGGACAGCGCATGCGTTCACGGAGGGGGTGTTGCATATGGTTGGTGGAAACTGGTTAGCGGAACGCTGGCTGTCCTAGAGAGACACACCGTAGCACTTCCGCCACAACTCAAACAGCACAAGCGCGAACAGTCGCTCCTCGTTGTCGAAGCCCCGATCCTGTCCTTTGAGCAGACTGCGCACGGTCGACGCATCGAATAAGACGTCGGCTGCGCAGAGCGTATCCCAGAAGACATCTCGGAATGTGCCGGTCTTCAGCCATTCGGCTAACGGGATGGAAAACCCTTGCTTGCGCTTACGGTCAAACTCCCGCGGCAGCACCCGTGCCGCCAGCTGCTTGAGCAGGATCTTCTTCTCGCTCTCAGTGGCCTTGAACCGCGAGGGCACTCTGCCAAACGCAAACTCGATCACGCGAACATCCAAGAGGGGCGAGCGCACTTCGAGGGAGTTCAGCATGCTGCTGCGGTCAACTTTTACAAGAATGTCGTCGGCGAGGTAGTTCTCAAAGTCCATACGGGTGGCGCGCTGCAGCAAATCCAGTTGTATGGGGATGCGTCTCTCGCGGATGGACTCGGCTACCGGCGGGTGGGCCGAATGCCCGTGCATCAACCGATGGCGGGTGGTCGCGTCGAAGTAGGAGGCGAACTGGGGCAAGCCGCGTCCAAAGTCCACGTCGAGGCTTTGCAAAAAGTTGCGACCCTTCATGCCAGGCGGTATCCACCGTTGAGCGCCGCGCGCCACCAGTTGTCGCAGGGGCCTTGGTACGACGCCCAAGCGGCGCTGCATACTAAGTAGACGGCTATAGTGTCCGTAGCCAGCGAACAGCTCATCGCCGCCGTCCCCGCCCAGGGCCACGGTGCAGTGTTGGCTTACCAAGCGGCTCACCAAACAGGTGGGGAACATGGACGAATCCACCATCGGTTCGTCGAACTGCCTTGCCAACAGGGGCAGCAACTCGGCGCTGGTAGGCTCGACCATCAGGTCGGTGTGCTCGGTGCCGAAGTGGCTGGCAATCAGGCGAGCGTGGGGCGTTTCGTCCAGCCGGCCATGTCCCGGGAAGCCGATGCTGAAGGTGCGCACATGGCTGGAGCGGCGCACCGCCATGGCTGTGACCAGACTGGAATCCAATCCGCCAGACAGCAGAATGCCCACAGGAACATCGGCCACCAGCTGGCGGCCAACGGCATCTTCCAGCAGCTCTTCCAGTTCATGCAAAAGCTCGCCTTCGGTCGCGTTGGCTGCGCCAGGTTCCAGTTCCGGCAGCTGCCAGTACCGCCACACTCGGGCATCGCCCGATGCCAGATCGAAGGTCATGGCGTGGGCTGGCGCCAGCTTGCGGTAGCCCTGCAGGATGCAGCGATCGCCGGGCACAAAGCCTGTAGCGAGGTAGCAATCCATCGCATCTGCATCAATGCGCCGTGGCAGAGCTGCGTGAGCCAGCAGTGCCTTGAGCTCCGAGGCGAAGTGCAAGCGGCCATCCACTAAATGATAGAACAGGGGCTTTTCGCCAGCGCGGTCGCGAGCCAGAAACAGCTGTCGGCGGGGCGCGTCGAACAGCGCAAAGGCAAACATGCCGTTGAGCCGAGCCAGGCAGGCTGTTCCCCACTGGGCGTAGGCCGCCAGGAGCACCTCGGTGTCGCCGTGGGAGCGGAAGGTGTGGCCGAGCGTTTCCAATTCGCTACGTAGGTCGGCGAAGTTGTAGATCTCACCGTTGAACACGATGGACAGCCCCGCATCGGGTCGCCGCATAGGCTGACGCCCAAGCGGCGAGAGATCAAGGATCGACAGCCGTCGATGCGCCAGCCCAACCCGGCCGCAATCTGACCACCACTCGCCCGCATCATCAGGGCCGCGGTGGGTGAGCGTGTCGCGGGAGGTGGCCAGCCACCCGCGATCAGATTGCCGTGCTGTCGTGGCGGTACCGACTAGTCCGCACATTGTCCCTCCCCTCGGCCAATCCAGCCCGTTACTGTGCGCCGCGTAAGCCGATCCCCGAACATGCGTATCGAGGCGAACTGAAGCAGATAGTGCGGCATCCGGAGCGAAGAAAGCAAAGCTCGGATCTTTCGGTTGTAGCTGCCACTCGCTAGTTCGGCCTTCATGTCTTCTACAAATTTCCGGTAGTCCGGGAGTTTGCTCTGTAGGACTCTGCGCTGGACAAAATGCCAAAATTCACGGAATTGCTCATCCGTTGCCTGAGCAGAAGCAGGATCAGTGAATCCTTGTCGTGCGAGCATGAAGCTTGCAAGCGCCACCTGCGCGTCAACCACTTGCTGTAATCCGCCACCTTCATGCGAGACTTGCCCTGTGTGTTTTCTGATACGCACAAGAGGGCGATCAATGGTCCGGATCTCGCCAAACTTGGACAGCCGCAGCCAGAGGTCATAGTCCTGCGACCGCCTAAATCTCTTTCGGTAGCACCCCACCGCGCGAACAGCCGCCGTCCGGATGAGTGCAGACGAGTGGGCAATGGGGTTTATGCACCGAGCCTCCATCAGGTGACATAATTGCTTGTGATGGACTGGGTAGGTAACGAGCCCACACTCTTTCCCATGCTCGTCAATGTGCACCGCTGAAGAGCCTAGAACGACGCATGTCTCATCACGTATCGCGTAGTCGAGTTGCGTCGCAAGTCGATCAGGCATGGCGATGTCGTCGGCATCGATGCGGGCAATCCACTCGCCCTGTGCCGATTCAATGCCCACATTCAGCGAATCGGTCAACCCCGAATTCGATTTGTCAACGACCCGAATGCGCGGATCAAGCGCGGCGTATCGCCAAATGATATCGAGCGATTCATCTTGACTGCCGTCATTGACGATGATGAACTCAAAGTCCTCGAATGATTGCTCCAAGATGCTCTCGATGCTTTCGTGAAGCCACCGCGCTCCGTTGCACACGGACATCAGGACGGTGATCTGAGGACGGCCAAAGTCGTCCGGCATGCTTCGGTTACCCCGCTCTACTGGGTTGAGGCCGCTGCTGGCGTTGAATGCTACTTCTGCGCAACAAAGTCATTCCCCTCAATCTGCCGTACTGCGGCGAATCCGGCCTCGTGCAGCCATTGCGCGATCTCGGTAGGTGTGTGTCCGCTTTGGTGGGTTGTAGCGATGGCATCGAAGGTGTCCCAAATTGTCCAGCGGTAGTCGGGCAGCCACGCGGTGGGAAAGACCGCGTGCAGCGGGTACCTCAGCGGCCTCCAGGCCTTTCCTAGGGCGAAGCCGAGCGTGCCGAACACGTAGGAATACGCCAAGGGCGGGTAATGTCCCAAACTTGGTCTCAGCCCTAAGAAGAGCGCTCGCCAGAAACGAACGGTCGGGTAGGTGTAAAAGCCAGCGGCGGTGTAGACACGGATGGCGAACTCCCCCCCCGTACGCGTCACGCGATGGGCTTCGCGTACGCCGGAGGCGGGCGAAGGCGTGTGGTGCAGCACGCCGATGGTGAAACTGTAATCCATGCTGTTGTCCTTGAGTGGCAGAAGCAATGCGTCGCCCTGTACAAACAGAACATCAGTGTTCTTGCATGAGAAGTTGGAACGTGCGGCATCAATCGCGGAGGAGTAGTCGATCGCAACGACTGATGCGCCCATTCCTAGTGCGATATCGGTGAAACGGCCGGGTCCGCAACCAATATCGAGCACCGTTTTGCCGCGCAACTTCTGAGCGTTGAATTGAGTGATGTGGGTGAACATCCCCCTGGTGTGACCTTGCATGGGACCGCCCACATTTTGGTCCTCGAACTGAATCCGCGCCCAGCGGTTCCATTGGTATCCAAAGTTGTCGGAGTAGCCCTCGTCGTTCACGAAGCGTGGAATGCCACGGATGACGGGGTAGCTGTGACTGGTTGAGCGCAGCGTGCCCGAGATGATCTCGTCACCCTCGAACACCGCACCCTCAAGCGTAAGATCTTCGCGAGTGTGCGGGTCACAGAGGAGAGGTAGGTGGTGGAGTTTCATGGTCGATTTGGCTTGGAAGTACTTCACCTATCTCAGGCATTGTGGCGGCGCAATAGACGCGTCACAGAGTCGAGCGGGGTGGCGTTCCATGATCAGGCTAGGCTCCGTTCGCGTCTTTGCCAACTGTCGTGGATTTCCCGAAAGATGGTCGTGAGATCGCGAGTAATTCTCCATCCTGGATAATGTGCCTGCATCTTCCGAAGATCACTGTAGTAAACGATGTGATCACCTTCGCGAGCCTTGTCAGAATACTGATACTGCATCGGTTTGCCGCTGATGCTCTCAATCAACCGGAAAGCTTCTATCATTGATATACTGTTCGACTTGCCGCCTCCCAGATTATACACTTCGGCTGTGCGCGGTGTGGTAATGAAGCGGGCAACAAAATTGGCAACATCCCATGCGTGGATGTTGTCTCGCACCTGCTTTGCCTTATAGCCAAACACCGTGTACTGCCGTGCTTCGAGATTGCACTTGATGAGATAGCTCAAGAAACCATGCAGTTCTACACCGCTGTGACTCGGCCCTGTCAGGCAGCCGCCACGCAGGCAACAAGTAGGCATATTGAAATAGCGACCATACTCCTGAACCATCACATCTGCCGCCACCTTCGAGGCACCAAAGAGCGAATGTTTGGATTGATCAATCGTAAAGGTTTCAGGGATACCCTCGGTCCACGGTGCCTCAGCGTACTCCCAGCGCGACTCCTGCTCCACGAGGGCCAATCGGTTCGGCGCGTCTCCGTACACCTTGTTGGTAGACATGTGTACGAATGGGGCCTCCGGGCAAACACGCCGAGCAGCGTCGAGCAGATTGAGCGTGCCTACGGCGTTCGTATCGAAGTCATCAAAGGGGATGGCCGCCGCGCGATCGTGTGACGGCTGTGCGGCCGTGTGGACAATTGCGGAAGGGCGCAGCGATTGCATCAATCGGAGTAACCCACCGCGATCGCGAATATCAATCTCATGGTGGGTAAACGATGGATACTGCTCCTTGAGACGCTGTTCATTCCAGCGAGTACTTCCGCCAGAGCCAAAAAAGATTTCGCGCTGGTTGTTATCAATGCCGTGGACTCGTACGCCTTCGGCTGCGAAATAACTCACCACTTCGCTGCCAATGAGGCCCGATGAACCAGTTATGAGGATGGTCGAAATGTGCTTAGTCATTAGTGAGGTGCGCCGGGAAAGGGGGTATACTGTTATAAAGTCTATGTGCGATCATTGCTGGAGATACACGGAGTGATCGTATTCGATGGCGGATCGCTTGGCTACTTGCGCTCAGTATCAAAACCGCTCCCACGCTGGGCACAGTCCGTCTCGGTTGATGAAATTGTCTGCTGCGATGATCTGCTGCTCCCTGCCGCCGCGGCGCACCCCCGCACTCAGCCATGCCCCCCACCAGTAGTAGGAACTATTAGTGAATATGTGGTGCTGGCATTGAGTGAGCAGCCAGAGACACTCCAGCGTGCCGGTGTACCCATCGTCATGAGTAACAAACACGGTGTCATCAGGTAAGGCAAGTTGAGCTAGTTGTGGCGACCAGTGTGTGCAAAATACATAGAAGCGCGCGGCTGGTCGTGCCGAGCGCAAACGCGCGATTGCACCGCGGATCTCGGGGACGCCCTTGAGCTTGCCTCCGAAGGCGTGGAATCCGGGATTGGCGCTCTCTTCGTAGAGGCGCACGCCAAGCGCTACAGATTCGCTGCGTAGCATTTCCTCGCCCAGTTGGCGGAAGTGGTTTTGTGCCGGGGGGGGCGGCATTAGTTCCACTTGCAGTGCCGTAGTGATGTCTTCGAAGTAGCGAGGGCTTTGCCAATAGCCCACCAGCCACACGGAGCGGTGGTTCGTGAAACGGTGGTGTTGCGGTTGGTAGTGAAACGCTAGTTCCTCGTTTTCCACCGTGACCCCACCAGTGGTCGGCAACTCCACCAGAAAGTCGCCGAACCAGTGTGCTTCATGTGATCTGGTTGGAATTCGTCTACCACGATGCTTCCAGCGATAAAGCCAGATGGGAAGTCGCTCAGTCGGCCGTGCGCTGCGCCCTTGGATCGGCAGAGCGCCCAACTCATATGTGCGCCGATACACGCGGTCGCGTACGAAGCCGCTCCAGGTGTCGAGGACCAGTTCCGCACCCAAGCGCTGCGAAAGGCTGCGAGCAGCGGCGTATTGAAACATCTGGTTGCCCAGTCCGCCATTGAGGGCTGCGAAGATCTTCATCTTGGATTGACTTGCGGGGGGCGGGGTGAGTGTAGTGAGTGGCTACACCTTACCGAGGCTTTGCGAGTGCTTTGTTGCCGCCACATAACAAACCATGTTCTGCCACTGAGGCTGCCAATAGGTGTCTACAATGGTGAATCCGTTGTCTTCGATCAACCGGGTAAGAGCTGCGTAGGTCGGATGCCAGACATGATGGTCTTTCCATCGGTTGATCCCCACGGTTTCCAACGCAGCCTTCATGGCGCCTTTGACTCGGCGCTCAAGCGAGCTCACGCCCGTTCTGCCACCCTCGACGTACAGGCCAATCAGCACTCGCCCACCCGGTTTCAGAACCCGCCACGCTTCGAGCAGCGCCAGATCGGGGACCTGCACATGGTCGAGCATCGAGCGCATGTGCACCCAGTCGAAGCTCTCGGCAAGAAAGGGCTGAAACTCTGCCGTAGCGGCGATGAAGGCGAGGGGCTGGCTTAAGCACCGATACGCCTGCTTGTGAGCCGCGCTGCTGGTAAAAGGAGCGGCCAGCCATGGATCGGTTGAGACGAATTCCGTATCTTGCGGCAGGAACTCACACACCGTGCCGGCACCCCCTCCGCAATCGAGGATGCGGCCGCGGAGCGGATAGTGCTCGTAGACAGGACGATCGCGCGCAATTTCAAGCTCGTACCCCGCGGAATCGGTTGTATCCCGCAATCCAAACGACTCGTAAGCAGTCTGCCCCTCCGCCCAGCCGTCATACCCGTGGGTGTGTCTGAGAAAAACACGGGCATCCAGCACGCCCTCTCTCAGGGGGAAGTGATGGGCAGCCACGGCTTGCTTGGTCACTGGGTTGGCAAGGATGGAAAGAAGCCAGTGCGGCAAATCAAGCATCGGATCATCGTAGCTAGTAGTCATGACAGGGTCGCTCTTCTCGATACACACCTTGTGACTGACCTTCGAGACCCAATGGGCCGAGTTGAGGCTCCGATGAAGCGTTCGAACAGGAAGTGGCACTGTCCCGAGGAGGTCGTCGCGGAGTTGAGGCAGGCTGCCGAGGCCTTCGCCAAGGGCACGCCGCTGGGCTTGACCAAACGGCCAAATGCAATGAATGCGTGGCTGGGCTCAGGCACACGCTCAAGCACCTCGCTGCACAAGACCGCATCGAAACTCGTATCTGGTACGGCGATGGCGGTGACATCGCTCACCAAGTCAATTCGTGAGGTGTCCCACCGAGTGTGTTGCAATCCTTCTGGCTGGAGCCCCCGCGCCGCGGTACTGGCAGAAGTCTTGCGACACATAGTCCAGGTGCATGCAGTGGCGGCGATTCTGCAGTTCGCCGGCACTGGCATTGAGCAGTCGTGCGCCGGCGGGCAATCCCGTCAGAATTTACTGCAGCCACGCTTGGCGGTTGGTTTCGTTGGGGTTTCCGATGAAGACTCGTGGTTCGTTCGCTATGTCAGGTCGTTGCAGCTCGCAAGTCCCACCGCTCCCACACCATTGGGAATGACCACCTGAAGGTGTGAGTTCAATTCAGTTTGCGAACGATCGCCTCGCAGCGCTGGGCGTAGTCCGCCGGAAATGGCGGCGAAGATCTTCATAAGGGGTTCGTTGGAAGGGCAGTTTGCGTGTGGGCTCAGTCTTTGACCGCCACACAGTGCCAGCCGAAGCAGGCCAGCCATTCACATGGGGTCCATCTTGGCGAGTCCGTCTTGGGCCATAATCGGATGGGATCGCGAAGTTTGCTCCTGCGGTTGAAGGGCTGGCAGTCATTGGTAAACGCACGGAGTGGATGGGTTGAGGGGTCGTACTACCTGAAGATGAAGTTGCTGCAACTAACTTGCGATCGAGCCTTCACGGCAGCAAGGACATGGTCTCTTCCTATCGGTTCGGGTCGGCGTGCTGCAGTCATGGCCTGAAAGCCCGAATTGAGGAAGCAGTCAAATGTAGGAAGGAGATGGGGGTTGATGGGGGTGCCAGCAGGCTGATGCCTGGTAATGCTGATCTCTACCATCCAGATGGCGCGGGGGTCTTGCCGTAAAGTCTGAGTCGCACCCTTCAGGACCGCGTATTCGGCACCCTCCACATCCACGAGAATGAGCGCCCGCCGTCCCCGCATGTTGCCTTGCAACAAACGATCCAGCGTAAGGATGGGTACCTGCGTGACATAGGACTCCGGTGCCCCGCCCCACCCCTGAATCCGCGACGCCCCGGTCCCTCCTCCCCACATCCGCAGCACATCGGTCTGTTCGCCCAACGCTACTGGAAAGATCTCGCACTGCTGGTTCCAACCGTTTTCCACCACATTGCGCATCAGGTAGTTCAAATTGCGAGCCATCGGCTCCACGGCGATCACTCGTTTGCCAAGGCTCAGTGCATGGCAGCAGTAGTAGCCCACATTCGCGCCGACGTTGACGAGCAGATCTACCTCCGCAAGGAGTTGACGGACGAGTTGGGTCTCTTCGATCTCAAAGGTACCCGTGGTCATTTGTGGGCACCCAGCGAGCGTGAAGCCCCACGGTGTTGGTAGTGCGGGCTGATCGCGATCCAAATGATCCCGGCTATTGCGATAAAACGTGGCCAGAGCAGGAAAGCGCTCGACGAAAGGTTTGAGCAGGCGCTTCATAAGACGAACTCCGTGGGGGATCAGTTCTTTACCGCTACACAGTGCCAGCCAAAGCACGCCAAGTCGTCGGTCGTATTTCGTCTGCCGAGAGTAAGGAGGACAAGTCCCAGGGATGCGTATGCGTAAGCCAAAGGCCAAGTCCAGTTGCGTCGTTGGCGCTCAAGCCCACCAAGTCGGCGGAGTTCCTGGCGCAGCAGCGAGTACCAGTCGCCGTTGGCGACGAGAGTCTGGATGCGAAAGCCGCGCTGATTCAGATGGTGCTGATACCAGTACTTGGAAAAGCCGGTACAGAAATGATAAGGCGCCTGGTGAACAACGGACAAAAACGGCGCTGTAAGGATCAACGTTCCGCCAGGCTTGAGCAGACGAGTGAACTCATCCAGTGCGTGGGTGGGTTCCGGCACATGCTCAAGCACCTCGCTGCACAAGACCGCATCGAAACTCGCATCTAGTGCGGGGATGGCAGTGATATCGCTCACCAAGTCAATTCGTGAGGTGTCCCACCGAGTGGGTTGCAATCCTTCTGTCGGGTGTCCTCCCTCTGCGCCGTGGTATTGGCAGAAGTCTTGCGACACATAGTCCAGGTGCGTGCAGTGGCGGCGATTCTGCAGTTCGCCGGCACCGGCATCAAGCAGTCGCGTGCCCGCGGGCAATCCCGTCAGAATTTGCTGCAGCCACGCTTGGCGGTTGGTTAAGTTTGGGTTACTGAGAAGACTCATGATTCGTCTGTTATCTCAGATCGTCGAATCCCGCAAGTCGCACGGCTCTTCCGCCACCGGAAAAACAACTTATGGCGTGTGTTTGAATCACTTTGCGGAGGATTATCCCGAAGCACTGAGCGCAGTCCGTTGGTGAGCGGTGAAACTTGATCAACAGACAACCGAAGTGTCCCATGCCACCACTTTCAATCACCGCCTCGCGCCTGGTATTCGCCGTCTCCATTGTTGAGTTCTAGGCAAGCGATAGCCCCGCCGGTTAAGTGTGGCAGGCGGCGGTCATGGCCCTGGACAGCAGTTGCCGCACGACAGCTGAGTTCGCCAAAACGTGATTCAAAGGGCGCTCCTCTTCTCGCTCTTGACGAACTGCATGACCACGAGGTGGTAAGGCTGCTTGGCAAACCAGTCAAGGATCCGGGAC
>Ga0194134_10003155_pt1 | contig 18245 bp, 19 predicted proteins | sample TA2KigOff0mmetaG_FD_148602 | JGI IMG/M metagenome (GOLD analysis project Ga0194134, IMG submission 148602) | Freshwater microbial communities from Lake Tanganyika, Tanzania - TA2015056 Kigoma Offshore 0m | ecosystem: Environmental > Aquatic > Freshwater > Lake | place: Tanzania: Lake Tanganyika... | reverse complement strand
CCGCCGTCGGGAACCCGATCGTACTAGATATCGCCAGCAAACTCTGGCAACCGCTCAACCCGAACTCCCCTTACCGGGACGCCGCGAACGCCATCATCGCCGCCCGACAACTCATCTGAGTAAAAGGCCCGACACACAGAACGCCTCCATCTGGGGGCGTTCTCGTCGTTATGGCGACCGGCGAACGTGAACTTGCACGCGCAGCAAATAATCTTGCGTGAAGAACAACGTAGCAAAAACAGAAAGAATAATACTTGACTTTCTGACCAAAGCCCGCATAGTACCTTGTGTTCATCCATGGTCGCACATAGCGACCACTAACAACTAACAAAGGAGACAAAATGAACATCGTAGCGGGCCTAATCGGCCTAGCCTATATTGCGGCAGGTGTATTGACGGTCGCCGTGTTACTGGCGGCCCTCGTAATCGCCGAAGAGCGCATGAGGCTGGTGTTCCTCGCCAAGTAAGTTGGCGATACGGACACGTACCCCCGGCTACGGCCGGGGGTTTCCCGTTGCCTGTTTCACCACTTCGGCGCGGACCCCTCTTCCCGGCGGACCGCAACGAGAGACGATCCTGCCGGAGGGGAGGCGCTAGCATTGGTAGGTGCGGACCCGGAACGTACGTTCACAAAGGGCGCTAGACACTACTCGAACCTTTCCTAGGCATCGAATAGTATGTTATGGTGAACTGCCCTATCCGGCGAACGGGTCGCGGCGCACCGACTGCGGCACACGACCCTGCGACCCGCGAGGACACCCCTGCGAATGCCGGGAACAACGGGACCAGAACCATTACAGACATGCAAAACATCGAAAACCACAGGATGCTCGCACCGAGCGCACTCCTCGCCGCACTTCTTCTCGTCACCTCGCCGTGGACCGGGCAGGCCAACGCAGCAGCAACCCCCATCGAGCAGACGATCGCCGCGAACACCCCGGGCGGCGAACCGGTCGAGAACGATCAGGGGACCCCGACGAACACCCCGGGAACCGACACACCCGAACTATCGGAACCGTCAGAACCGTCAGAACCGACACCAGTACCATCTGCCCCACGCGCATGGCGTAAGGTCGTCGTCGACCTCTCCGAACAGGATCTCACCATCTACGACCAGCACGGGGAGATCATCCACATCTGGGGCATCTCATCCGGAGCGCCGAAGACACCGACATCGACCGGCCGTTACCACGTCACCTCGAAGAGCCGTCGGACGTTTGCCGTGGCGAACCCCGACGTGACGATGCAACACATGGTGCGCTTCGACGGAGGCATCGGATTCCACTCCATCCCGCGCCTGCGCGGTAACCCGCTGTGGACCCCGTTGGGCGAACGCGGCGTCTCCCACGGCTGCATCCGCATGGCCGACGCGAACGCCCGCACCCTGTACCGCAACCTCCCGATCGGGGCGACCGTCATCGTGCAGCCCTGAACCCTGGCGATAAGCAGACCCTACTCACCCCCAACCGACGTCGGTGCCCACCGGAAGAACCACCCCGTCGTAGAGGAGACGCCTCAGCTGCGCGTAAGCCAGATCGTGCGGCTGGGAGAGCTGCGGACAGTTCGCATGCTGCACCTGCTTGCAAGCACGATACTGCGTCATCACCCCGCCGAAGAGCGGCACCCCACCGAGCCGCGACCAGTGCGTTGCCAACACCCGCCACTGCCGAGCCTGCGCCCCGTCCCGACGGTAGATCTACGGCACGGCGACGCAGCCACATGAGGCTCCGCACACAGGCATGAACGACACGCAGGAGGAGTACCAGGACGGTTCGAAGGGCGTTTCGACGTGTAGGCATCCACGAGACGGTGGAGAGCCTCCCGGAGGCGGCATTCACCGAAGGATGCCGCTAGGGCTGCGGCTGCTGAGGCGCGGATCAGCCGACGAAAGTGCGCGAAGCACGCTCGGCGAGCGGACCCAACAGGTACGCCGTCAGGTACGCCGGGATCGAACGGCAGTCACCGCCAGAAAGGTGCAGCACCGAGATGAGCATCGGACCCACGGCGACGATCGACTGGGCGGCGCACTTGCGGTCCGGGTAGATCCCCTCGGAGTCCATGAACGTCGTCGTGAACGAACCCTCAGGACCCTGAAGATCGGTGGCCTCGAGAAGACCCGACCCCAGCGCCGCGTCCTTCCAGAGGCCGGCGGCCTTCGTCGCGTCCTCAGCGGACGTGACTAGCACGATCTGCTCGGTGACGAACGCACCGTCGGAGAGCTTCCACTCCTGCTGCCAGGCGAACGCCGTCGGGATCTCCTCGAGCGCATTCAGGTAGAGACCGTAGAACGGCATCTGGGAACCCGGAACGAGCATCGCTCCGCCGATCGTCGAGGCGTAGTTCGTGTCCCAGTACTCCTGGTCATACATGAAGAAGCGCAGGTCCTCGGGCCACGAGGAACCGTTGCGCAGACGCTCGAGAGCACCCTCCTGCGAGTCTTCGAACTCGAGCATGTCCTCCGTGCACGGCTGGGCGTTCGGATCCGGGTTGTAGTCACAGAGACCGGCAGCGGTCTCCGGGGACTCGGGCGCAAGCGTGGTGTCGGGAACGGCGACCTCGCTGTCGGCGCCTCCTGCGCTCCCATTGGAACTCGACGATGACGAACACGCACCGAGAAGCAATGCAGAGGCGAGCAGAAGGAGGGAGGTTCTACGCTTGATCATGATCGAAATCGTCCACCGCGTGGACAGTTGGGCACGCATTCCTGCGAAGTCTCTTATACGAGAAAATTCAGGAGGTCCTGATCAGGAAGGACGCACCTGCCTCGGAGGCTGCGGAGCAGGAGCAGGCGGCGGGTTGCTGGGCGAACCACCAGGCAGCGGGTTGCTGGGCGGACCACCAGGCAGCGGGTTGCTGGGCGAACCACCAGGCAGCGGGTTGCTGGGCGGACCACCAGACAGCGGTGGGATGCGGGTACAACTACCGTTCACAGGTTGCTGACCGGCGAAATCGGTACCTGCCGGGCACACAGTCGGCGGTCTGTTGCAACTACCGTTCACAGGTTGCTGACCGGCGAAATCGGTACCTGCCGGGCACACAGTCGGCGGTCTGTTGCAACTACCGTTCACAGGTTGCTGACCGGCGAAATCGGTACCTGCCGGGCACACAGTCGGCGGTCTGTTGCAACTACCGTTCACAGGTTGCTGACCGGTGAAATCGGTACCTGCCGGGCACACAGTCGGCGGCGTCGGACACGGTGCGCTGGTATCACCGGCCATCTCCTGCCCTACCACGATGGAAACGTTCTGGTTGTTGCGACAGACCATCCTCAGGACCAAGCCTTGTCGTCCGGTGCCGTCTAACTGGATATCAAGGTCCACGCCGCGAGTACCCGACATGTTCCCGTTCCCGTTAGGAACGATGCACACACGCGTCGGCGTCGGTACACAAGTCCGACCACTGGCGATCTGCTCCATGGTGAGCGTGACCACTTTGATGCCCGACTTTGCGAGCTCCTTCTCCACGAGATCGGTAAGATTGTTCGCGCCGCCTTCGCCTCTGTTCCAGGCGAGCTCCGAAGACTGCTCACCCGACGCTGTCCGCGGAACGCCCTTGTCCGTGCACGGGATGGTGCCAAGGTACGAGTTCTCACCACAGCGCTTGTCGGTATTGCCGGTCACGTCGACTTTCACCGGGATACCGGCCTTCGCAGAATCGATGATCGTGCGGGCGGCCTCACGCATCTTTTCCTCGGAGTCGGCTATGCGCTGGTTATTCGCAGCACTGTTGTTACCACAATTTATCTTGTACTCCGTGCAGACCTCGAGGCCGGTGTTACCCGTCGAGTTCGGGCGGTGCGCCTCGTTGACCACGGCGCTCTTGAAGGAAATCGTAGTACCCGGACCCGGTACAGCCGAGGTGTTCGGCAGAACTTGGTTCGCAGGAGCCGGCGCAGGAGCCGGCGCAGGAGCCGTCACCGGAGCAGGAGCAGGAGACGGCTTCGGGGCAGGAGCCGGAGCGGGCTTCGGAGCAGGCGGCGGCGGAGCAGGGGCAGGCGGCGGCGGGCTCGGGATGCGATCAGCGACACGCACCACCGGCGGCGGAGCAGGAGCCGGAGCGGGCCTCGGAGCAGGCGGCGGGCTCGGGATGCGATCAGCGACACGCACCACCGGCGGCGGAGCAGGAGCCGGAGCCGGTGGCGGAGCGGGCCTCGGAGCAGGCGCAGGAGCCGGAGCGGGCCTCGGAGCAGGCGGCGGCGGAGCAGGGGCAGGCGGCGGCGGGCTCGGGATGCGATCAGGAACACGCACCACCGGCGGCGGAGCAGGCCTCGGTGGAGCCTTCCTGTCGATCATCGCGGCCGAAGCCACACCCGGGAGAAGCAGTGTTGCAGTCAGACCGGCGAGAACGCCGAGACGAACCAGTGAGCGGGCTTGCCGGTAGTTTGTCATGAACCACACCGTGCACGCCTGAAAACCCCGCGCAAGACAGCGAGCACCCGAATTCCGGTTCGACAGAAAACCAACGGAAAGGGCGGAACGAGCCCACCGGGCACACACGCGAACCGGCGACCTGTGCTACCCGTGACGTCAAGACCATCTAAGAGCCTCCCCGGAGCGACGGGAGCCTGTCGGACCTCGCAACAGGCACTACTCGAGCGCAACCCGAGTAGCAGCAGTGACGGTCGAGAGCAAACGGCGCGAGAGAACGACGACGGTGAGAGGCTCGGACAGAGACCCGGTCTACCGGGTCATTTCGCCGACGTGCCAGTGAGCATCGAGAGCACCGCGCGAACCGCGAGAAGGTTGCGCTCGACGTGCGGCGCGCTCACCTTCGCCGGAATCTCGACCACGAACGCCGTCGCACCGGGAACGGTCTGCACATGAAACGTCGTTGCCGTACCCGCACACACACCGCGGCACGGGGCGGAAACCAGCGGATAGCCGGTCACCGACGCGAACTTGCGCATGATGCGGATGTCACCGAGCGGATGCGGATCGACCATCGGACCGACCTGATGGAACCACACCGAGAGCACCGTGCGGTACTCGCGAATAAAACCCGCGATCGCCTGGGTCTCGGGCTCCGAACCGGCCGAGGGGCCGGAGAAGTTCCTGCCGCGCGGCGTGCGCTGCCAGTCCGACGTCGGGAAGTTCCGGTTGAGATCCACGCCACGGGAATTCGCACGCGTCGAACCCTTCGCACCGTCCGGGCTCGCCGTACGGATGATCCAGACGTCGGCCGTCGAGCCGTTCTGCAGAAGATCACGACGCACCCAACTGGTTTGCCCGCTGGATCAACCAACGGACCTCACCGGGCGTCGAAACACGCACCGTCCACCCCGCCGTCGGGAACCCGATCGTACTGGAAATCGCCAGCAAACTCTGGCAACCACTCGACCCGAACTCTTCGTACCGGGACGCCGCGAACGCCATAAAAGCAGCCCGACAACTCATCTGAGTAGAAGGCCCGATACGCAGAACGCCTCCACCCGGGGGCGTTCTCGTCGTTACCGGGACAAGCGACACCAGAGAATACCCTTGGTACGACTTGCTTTCCGGTCAGTCGATCGGGGCGATCAGGTCCATGTCTTCCAAACAATGTTTGGGCGGAGGCGGGTCCTGGTCAGGCGCCATCGTCAGTCGCAACTCGATGCCGCAACTCGAGCACCGATAGCGCACGTTGATTCTCCGCATCTCACCCGGGGGCGGAGGGGGCGGCAGCGACGACGTCATTCCCCGCAGCATACCGAGGCCGACTTTCCAGATGAGACAGAGCAGCACCAACCCGAACCCAAACCAGACGATTGAACCAAGCATCGGCGCCCGAAAACCCGTCTAGCCCAGACGCTCGATGATCGTCGCGTTGGCCAGACCGCCGCCCTCGCACATCGTCTGCAGACCGTAACGACCACCCGTTCGCTCAAGTTCGTTGAGCAGAGTAGCCATCAAACGCGTGCCCGAAGCACCCAACGGATGCCCGAGCGCGATCGCCCCTCCGTTGACGTTAACTTTGTCCATATCGGGGTGCATTTCTTTCTCCCATGCCAGGACGACCGAGGCAAACGCCTCGTTGATCTCGACGAGATCGATGTCGCCGAGTTTCAGGCCCGCCCGCTCGAGAACTTTCTTTGTCGCCGGAATAGGCGCGGTGAGCATGAACCGCGGATTCTCGGCGGCGAGCGCGAAGTTGACGAACCGCGCACGCGGTCTGAGACCGAGTTGCTTGGCCCGCTCTTCAGACATGATCAACACGGCGGTTGCACCATCGGTGATTTGCGACGAGTTGCCCGCGGTGACCTTGCCGCCCTCCTCGAGCGGACGATAGGCCGGTTTCAAAGCCGCAAGCTTTTCGAGCGTCGACTCGCGAATGCCCTCGTCTACGGTCATCACCTTGCCTTCGGCGTCGAGTGTCGGGATGATCTCGTTTTGAAATCGTCCTTCTTTTGTCGCGCGCGCAGCGAAGGTTTGGGACCGCAGACCGTAGAGATCCATGTCTTCGCGGGAAATCTTCCATTTTTCGGCGATCAACTCGGCTGAAATGCCCTGGTTGACGAGACCTCCTTCGGCGGCATAACGAGCCTGCACGGTTTTGCCGAAAGGGAAACCGAACCTGCCCTCGGCGATCGACGAACCCATCGGCACACGGGTCATTACTTCTACACCTGCGGCCACCACGACGTCATACGCGCCCGAGATGACACCTTGGGCCGCAAAGTGGGCGGCTTGCTGACTAGAACCGCATTGTCGGTCGACCGTCGTGGCGGGAACGCTCTCCGGCCAACCCGCGGCCAAGACGGCATTTCGAGCTACGTTCAGGCTCTGTTCGCCGACCTGCATCACGCAACCCATGACCACGTCGTCGATCACCGCCGGATCGATGCCCGTGCGTTCGACGAGTGCCTTCAGACTGTGCGCCGAGAGATCCACGGGATGCCAATCCTTCAAACGACCATTGCGCTTACCGCAAGGTGTGCGAACCGCGTCGACGATCACCGCTGTTTTCATGGACGCCCCCGGTTTTGCCGATTGGCGCTCTCCGCCTCATCAAGTTGACCCATCAACCGGCGGCGGATCAACGCGTGACCAGCCCTACCGTAGGCACCAGTCGCGCACGCAGAGTCGGCAAGGGTTTTCGTCATACTTATCTACTATACGGACCAAACCCCAAAAAAACAAGTACGAGGGGGGGATGCGGCTCGCTACTTCGTGCCGCCGGCTTGAGCCGACAAGCCCGATAGATACTTCTGCTGCATGAGGCTCGCAGGGTGCCCCGCCCCGAGCAACCCGGTCAACCCGACACAGGACGCCTCACACAACGGTAAAGCCCTATCCATATCACCGAGATGAGCCAAGGTTTGCGACCTTTCCCCAAGAACGACCCAACGGTAGGAATGATTGCCGAGAACCCTCTCCGACTTTGCATACAGATCCGCAAACCAAGCGTCAGCGGCATGCACATCGCCGCGGTCACGCATACAGCGACCCACCTCTATCTCCGTCGCGATGCAATCCTCGTGCTCTGGTCCCAACAAACTACCCTGCTCCTGGAGCAGTCGCCGATTGGCGCTCTCCGCCTCATCAAATTGACCCATCAACCTGCGGCAGATCAAAACGTGATGCTGGGAGTTGTATGCATCGCGCAACACTCCGAGTTTGAGGCGCGCAGCACGAACCGAGTCGAGAAGTTGGATTGCCTCATCGAACTTTCCGAGTTTCTTCAAGCAAACTCCGCGCATGTGACGAAAGAACAAGGAACTCTCCCCACCCGGATTGGCCGAGACGTCCTTATCTCCCAGGATCTCGGCGTACATCTTCTCGGCCCTATCGTAGTCACCAGTCACGTACGCGGATTCGGCGAGATTGGCAAGGGTTTCCGTCATGCCGGTCTACTATGCGGGCCAAACTAAGAAATACAAGCAGCCAGAGGCATAAATGCAAACATATAGGATCAGTTACGCGGGCTACATCCCGCAGACCCTGCTACCGGCCGGAAGCCCGCCATACCTGCTGGGCCGCAAGCACCTTCTCCACCACCTGAGGCCACCCCGACGCCCTGGGGGCGTCAATATGCCGATTGTAAGGCTGGTCGTAGACCAGAACATTCTCCCCTACGGAAAGCAATTTCTCTATCTGATGGGGTGCGTCATCTATGTGCATATCCGCAGTCATATCCGCCTTGGCCTCGAGAAAACACAGGTCCCTGTAAGGTACCCGCACCCTGCCGTCCGGTCTCCTGCGCTGGAGCCAGGCGATGGTGTCCACCACCGCCCTGTCCTGGTCGCCGTGGGTGATGATCCTGTGGGTAACCACCCGTATGTGCACCTCGTTATCGCTGAGAGCCCACAAACCGTCACTCATCCCGTCTATCTCCTGCATGGTCCTGAACAGGGAATGCTCGACGGCGTAGTCGTGGACCGCCCGATAATTTTCCGTATCATCAAACCAGCCGGCCTTGGCGAGATCGAAAAGTTCCGGGGGAGCAAGATCAAAAGCCCGCACATTGCCGCGGGCGGCCATGAACGGCCGCAGAGACTCGGTATAGTTGGCACACACCCCGTCCAGATCCACGGCCAGAACGAAACGCCTAGCGCCCGGGGTTTTACTGCTCGACATGAAACATATAGTTGCCCGCCCGGCGCGAGGGGCATACATCCGCGAAACCTGCACACTATGCCTATAGAAATCGGGTATACACAGTATAAGTACGCATGAACGCCACACCCGTATACGATCCCACCGACAACCCTGCGCAATGGTGGAGGCGGGTATGCTGGGTGGACGAACGACTGGCGACGAGCGGAGACCTACCGGAGGACAGGACAGAGGCGCTCGAACACCTCCGCTACTGGGAAACCGAGGGCATAACAGACGTAATAGACCTGCGGGTGGAAGCGGACGACTCCGAGATCATCGTCGAGAACTCCGGCATCAGACCGCACTGGTTCGGGGCGGACGACGACGGCATGATGCGAGACGACGCGTGGTTCGACGCGGTGACACAAAGAGCGCAGGACATACTGGCCGAACCCGGTCGAAAACTCCTCGTGCACTGCCACATGGGCATAAACCGCGGGCCTTCGGCCCTCTACGCGATCATGCTGACCCGTGGATGGAACGCCACCGAGGCCCTGGACGCAATCGTGGCAGCCCGCCCCATCGCCGGCATCATCTACGCGGTTGACGCAACCAGGTGGTGGGCCAAAAAACAGGGAAACGGACCGGTGGAAACACGACGCCTGCTAGACGAGATAACGGGATGGTTCGACGCAAACCACATAGACCTTGGAAAAGTAATACGACGCATGCGACAATAACCGCCGCGTCGTCGTTGCCCGCACTTATACCGGCACGCCGGACACACCGCCGTAGACCCGGCGACGTGACGCGGGCACCCGTTTAACCGCCTTGTTAAGGCGGGAAAACAGCGGACCGTAAACCACCCATGGATAAACTAAAAATCACGGGTGCGCAAGCCCTCATAAAAAGCCTGGAAAACGAAGGAGTAGAGGTCGTGTTCGGCCTGCCTGGCGGTTGCATCCTCCCCGCGTACGACCCACTGCTCGAGTCGAAGATCCGCCACATCCTCGTGCGCCACGAACAGGGCGCCGGCCACATGGCCGAGGGTTACGCGCACGTCACCGGCAAACCCGGCGTGGCGATGGTCACCAGCGGCCCGGCGGCCACCAACCTGGTCACCCCCTTGTGCGACGCCTACATGGACTCCATCCCGATGGTCGGCATCACCGGTCAGGTGCCCACGGCCGCAATCGGCACCGACGCGTTCCAAGAGTGCGACACCGTCGGCATCACCCGCAGCATCACCAAGCACAACGAACTGGTGACGAGCGCCCAAGACATCCCGATGACGGTGCGGCAGGCATTCCACATCGCATCCACCGGTCGGCCCGGCCCCACACTCATCGACCTGCCAAAAGACGTGCTACAGAACCCCATGGAATGGTACTGGCCGAGCGACGACGAAGTGCTCGACAGCCTGCCCGGCTACCGCCCGAACGTCAAGGGCCACCCACGGATGATCAAAGAAGCGGCGAAATTGATCCTCGCCGCCAAACAACCGGTGCTCTACGTGGGCGGCGGTGTATTGAAGGCACGGGCGGCCGGCGCGTTGCGCGAACTCGCCGAGCTGACGCAAATCCCGGTGGTCACCACCTTGATGGCCCGCGGCGCATTCCCCGACTCGCACCCCCTGTGCCTAGGCATGCCCGGCATGCACGGCACGGCAACCGCGGTAACCGCAATGCAAAAAAGCGACCTGCTCATCGCCCTAGGATCACGCTTCGACGACCGGGTCACCGGCAAGGTTGCGGCGTTCGCCCCCGACGCCAAAATCATCCACGTCGACATCGACCCAGCCGAACAGGGCAAAGTGCGCAGACCGGACGTACCGATCGTCGGTGACTGCCGCCTGGTGATCGAAGAAATCATCAAAGCATTGCGCGACATGTTACAGTCGGGCGAGAAGCAATCTGACGTCGGCCCATGGCGCAGCCGGGTAAGCGGATGGCGCGAACAGTTCCCGCTCGCATACGACCAGAGCCAGCCGGGCGCGGCATTGAAACCCCAGTTCTGTCTAGAGAAACTGCGCGATAGCGCACCTCAGGGCACCATCGTGGTGTCAGGCGTGGGCCAGCACCAAATGTGGGCAAGCCAGTACTGGCGATTCGAAGAGCCGTACACCTGGGTGAACTCCGGCGGTCTCGGCACGATGGGTTTCGCCGTGCCGGCGGCCATCGGCGCAAAGGTCGGCCGCCCCGACAAAACAGTGTGGGCGATCGACGGCGACGGTTGCTTCCAGATGACCGCACAAGAACTCGTCACGGCGTCACTGGAGAAAATCCCGGTGAAGATCGGCATAATAAACAACTCGTACCTCGGCATGGTCCGCCAATGGCAGGAAATGTTCTACGGCGAGCGCTACAGCGAAGTGAACCTATCGGGCACGTTACCCGACTTCGTCAAATGGGCGGAATCGATGGGATGCGTCGGCATCCGCGTCGAAGACCCGGAGGAAACCGAAGCCGCGATCGACAAGGCGAACTCGGTCAACGACCGACCGGTCGTCGTCGACTTCCGCGTCGAAGAGAACGAGAAAGTGTTCCCGATGGTGCCCGCAGGGCAGAGCAACGACGACCTCGTCCTGCACGATTCGCAGATGCCGCGAAGGGAGTACCTCAAGTGAGCGGCAACAACCCCTACGGTCAGGACTCGCAGCACCACGTGCTGTCGGTGCTGGTAAAGAACCGCCCGGGCGTACTCGCCCGAGTATCGGCATTGTTTGCCCGGCGGGGCTACAACATATTCTCGCTCGCGGTGGCACCAACCGATCACCCCGAATACAGCCGCATAACCATCGTGGTCGACCTGGCCAGCGCACCACTAGAACAAATCGTAAAACAACTATTCAAACTCATAGACGTGGTACGCATAGGAGAACTGGACCCGAAACTCGCGGTCAAAAGGGAGCTAGTGGTAGTCACGGTCAAAGCGGAAGCCGAAGAGCGCGGCCAAATCGCGGAATTGGTACGCATCTTTGACGGAAAAATACTCTCGGTAGGCAGCGACAAACTAACCGTCAGCATGGACGACGAACCAGACAAAGTGGACGACTTCGTGAACCTACTGAGCAAGTACGGGATAGTCGAGACGCAACGCAGCGGCATGGTGGCATTACCGAGACTGTCGACCAGCCCCACGAACTAGACCGACTCGCCTCCATCCCCCGTCGGGTCAACCAGAGCAAACGCCGGGCGCGGTGGGGTAGATGCCGCCGCGCACGACGCTAGTGGACGGAGATGGTACCGTTGCGCAGGGAGAGCACCCGTGCGGGCGAGAAGGTGAGACCGGTTTCGATGCGGCCCACTTGGTAGATGCGCGGCGTTCCGGTTGCGATCTCGAGTTCGACGACGGCTTGGTCGCTGATCACAGGAGATCCTTTGCCGGGAGGAACTCGGCGCGTTTGATGACAGTGAGCCCGGGTCCGAGGACGAGCGCTTCTAGGTGCTTGAAGCGTTTACCGGTACCGGTAATGTCTTCTTCCAAGATGCGCAGAACGGCCCCGTGGGTGACGGCGATGACCGTGCCGCCATGTTCGAGTAGTTCGTTGGCTGCCGCGCGCATGCGGGCGATGACGGTGCCGGCCTTCTCGAAATCATCAGGTCGCCGCGAATCGTCTTCCAAAGCACCGGGATGAGCCGCTTCGAGTTCGTGCCGTGGACGCCCTTCCCACCGGCCAGCGCCTCGTTCGCGGAGTCGCGGATCTACGCGGTCTACGCGCATCAGGGCGATGCTGGCGGTGTCGTAGGCACGGGCCAGGTCGGACGATGCGACGAGGACAGGGTTCAGTGCCTGTAGCGGTTCGGCGGCGCGGTGAGCTTGACTCAGGCCATGTTCGCTGAGCGGATACTCGCCCGCTCCCTGCATGATCTTGGCCGCGTTACCTTCCGATTCTGCGTGGCGCACGAGGTACAGACGCGGCGCAGACATACTTGCAGTGTCGGAACCTGTACGTAGGTCTTGGGAGACACTTCTCCGGGCCGGAGATCGAAGCCAGGTACGCGACTTGACACAGCCGCGAACGTCGACAAAATGGTGCCCGGTTGGCTGATAACACAGGTGACATCCACGGAACTCGTAGCGACACTGGAACGATGCGCCGACGAGGGGGCGCTCGATCCGACAAGAACCGTATGCGAATTGGTGCCCAGAACACGCCGTCGAGGGACCGGGCCCCGGACATGGTTTGCGGAACAGTAGTAGTCATGCAGGCAGAACACCCCAACAGCATCGACGACGACCAGGCAGCATGAAAACCCCTACCGACACGTTGACAAGGAGCATCGCATGAATCGCATCGGTCACTGGATCAACAACAGGGTGGTGCTCGGCACCTCGGGGCGTTCGGGCGTGGTGTTCAACCCCGCAACGGGCGAAGAGCAGGCGCAGGTCGACTTCGCCAGCGTCGCCGAACTCGACGCAGTCGTCGCGGCATCGAAGGCCGCGCTGCCGACGTGGCGCGCGACCTCGCTGTCACGCCGCGCCGAGATCATGTTCCGCATGCGCGAACTGGTCGACGCAAACCGCAAGGAAATCGCCAACATCGTGTCGCTCGAGCACGGCAAGGTGCCCGCTGATGCGATGGGCGAGTTGGCGCGTGGCTTGGAGAACATCGAGTTCGCCTGCGGCATCCCGGCGCTATTGAAGGGCGGATACTCAGAGCAGGCGGCCGGTGGCGTCGATGTGTATTCGATTCGCCAACCACTCGGCGTGGTGGCCGGCATCACGCCCTTCAACTTCCCGGCGATGGTGCCAATGTGGATGTTCGCCAATGCGATCATGTGCGGCAACACGTTCATCTTGAAACCGAGCGAGAAAGACCCGTCGGCATCGATGTTCGTCGCCGACTTGTTGCGCCAAGCCGGCCTGCCCGACGGCGTGTTCAACGTGGTGCACGGCGACAAGGTTGCCGTCGACCGCATTCTCGAGCACCCTGACATCTCTGCGGTGTCGTTCGTCGGCTCGACACCCATCGCGAAGTACGTCTACGAAACCGGCACCCGAAACGGCAAGCGCGTGCAGGCACTCGGTGGCGCAAAGAACCACATGCTGGTGCTGCCCGATGCCGACCTCGACATGGCGGCCGATGCGGCGGTGAGCGCCGCCTACGGTTCGTCGGGCGAGCGCTGCATGGCGGTGTCGGTGGTTGTCGCCGTCGAATCGATTGCCGACAAGTTGGTCGACAAGATCAAGACGCGCGTTCCCAACATCAAGGTTGGCCCGGGCACCGATCCGTCGGCGGAGATGGGCCCACTCATCACGCGCGAACACCGCGACAAGGTGGCGGGCTACGTGCAGAACGCACCGAAAGAAGGTGCCAGGGTGGTCATCGACGGCACCGACAAGGCGAAAGATGCAGGCTTCTTCCTGAACCCGAGTCTGATCGACACGGCCAAGCCCGGCATGAAGTGCTACGACGAAGAAATCTTCGGGCCGGTGCTCGTGGTGTCGCGCGTCGCCACCTACGACGAAGGCATGAAGATGATCAACGACAACCCCTACGGCAACGGCACGGCGATCTTCACGCGCGATGGCGGTGTGGCTCGTCAATTTCAGTTCGACGTACAAGTCGGCATGGTCGGCATCAACGTGCCGATCCCGGTGCCGGTGTCGTATTACTCGTTCGGTGGATGGAAGGCGAGCCTCTTTGGAGACCAGCACATGTACGGCCCGGAGGGCATCAACTTCTACACGCGCGGCAAAGTGGTCACCTCCCGCTGGCCCGACCCGCGCACGAGCAGCGTCGATCTCGGCTTCCCGCAGAATCGCTGAGCCGCACCATGGACATCGGCGTCGTACTGCAAACCACTCCGCCCGGGCGCGAGTCATCGACCTGGCGAAAAAAGCCGAGATGTACGGCATGACGCACGTGTGGAACATCTCCTGCTTGAAACTACAGGCCGCACAACGCCCCATCACCTTCGGTGGTGGGCAGGGTGCTCAGGCGCGAAAGCGCAGATACGCGCGATCGTCGAACGATGCCGCCGTACGGGCCACGGGACGTAAGCCGCGGTGGAGTCTGATGAGCAGTGGATCCTCGCATAGTACCTGTACAAGTTCGCGTTCCGCAACATCCAAGGCGGCGGCTGGCCGGAGGTAGCCGTCGGTGATTACCACGACCTCGTCGCCGGCCTGAACCTCGTAAACCCCCATTGCCGACCCTGGAAGGTGCCGCCCGTCAAGATTCCAGTAGGCGAAGGGGTTCGTGTCATCAGGACAGTTCCGCAGGTGGTGCTGAAGCTCGAGCAGAGGTAGGAGCATCTCCCATGTCGGGTCGTTCTCGCGGAGTTCATCGACGCTGTGCCCGGCCGCGAGTAGCGCCCAGAGGGCCGCTGCCCTGTACCAGGTCGCGGGCCCGTCGAGCGGGGTAGGACTCTCAGGCAAGGGCGTTCCGTTGACCGCGATGATAACGTCTCCCAGGCGCCAGATCTCCTTGCGGGCGTGCGAGTACACGCACGTTTCAGCAGCAGCAGGCCACTGCCACGCGACCGGGTCGACGTCGTTTCGTAGCATCCCGTCGTAGAGAGCGGTTCGAAGATGCTCGAGTGCGGCTTCCGCCGTGGAGTCAGTGGCCAGACTTCGCAGCGAGGCGCCCATCACGATCGTCGTTGTCGACAACATGATCGTCTCGCTCGCGACCGCGGGCTGGTTCGCTCAGGGTTCCACCGTTACGGTACTTTACGATCGCAATTTACCGGACGACTTCAAGGTGACAGCCCCGTCCGAATCCTTCGAACAAAACGATGAAGAGGAGGACACGGTGGCGAGCATCGGTCTTTTGGATTTCGCCAAGCAGGTCGCCGGGACCGCCTACGTGATTGCTGCCATCGACGTCGAAAACGACACCAGGGTAGTGACCGTAGAGCACATCCTAAAAGCGCTCGAAGGCAGCAACACCTCCGGAGTGGAAATCGGGCGGAATCTCGAGACTCTTATTCTGAGCGCCGTCGACGGTCCCGACGCCGGCTGCAGCGTCCTGCTCACCGCCGGGAAAAACTATGCCACCACCGGGGCAGACTCTATGGTCGGGAAACTCGATTGCGGTAAATAGGCGGAGGCGAACCACTCTTTCTATTTTCGCGATACCTGTTTCGACTTCGCCACTCCTTGCAGGGTGCGGTGAGCAACCAGATCCGGGCTCGTCGGCGCCGCCAAGACCGGCCGCGGCGGGAAGTTCTTCGGACGGATCTTCGTCACGACTTCGGACGGGTATACGAAGAACGCCAAAACGATCGCCAAGAGCAACGATGTGCTGCTTTTAGCGCGAAATGACCTCGACCTCTCCGCTGTGAGCCTCCCGTGGCCGAAGTCCGAGAAAGATCTTCGGGCCCACAAATCGTGTCATCGGTGTGGAGGCTGCACTCCCGGCAGAATACGACTGAGGAGTGGCGCGTGATGGAAGCCGGGAGCCGATCTACAGGTCGGGCTCTACGGGTACCCGGCCCGCGAGGATCAGGGCGTCCCGGATACCGACGGCCTGCTCGATGGCCAGATGCCAGAACGGTAGGTCGTCAACACGAATCCAGCGGTGGTCGAGGGCATCATCGCCAGCCACCACCTCCGGCTGGCCGGTGACACGCAGCAAGAACCGACGAGACCACAGGCGTCCGCGCGGATCGAAGTCGTCGTACCGGTAGTCCCTGACCACCTCAAGGCTCCCTTTGGAAACCGTGAGGTTTGTCTCCTCGCGGAGCTCGCGCACCGCCGCCTCCTCAAAGGACTCGCCCGGCTTCACGCCGCCGGAGGGTGGTACCAAGAACCCGCGGAACGGGTTCTTGCCGCGGACGAGCAGCAGCAACGCGTCCGTGTCCGGGGAGTACACCACCACGTCTACGCCTCGAGGACCGTCGTAGGGGTCGTCGTCCGGGTATGTCGCACCCAGGTACGAGGTGATCCAGTCGTCGAAGCGTCCCACACCACTAACTGTGCCGTGTACCAGGGGACACCGCACCTATCAAGTCTGGGCCGAGCGGATGTTCGGCACATCAGATTCGAAGTGGTATGAGATGGGGACAAGTAGGGCAGCGAGTCGATACTGCGCCCATGACGGATTCACGCCACACAGACGCCCCAGAGGCGTTCCTCGAGAACGTGAGAGACCTTCTCGGATCCGATTCGGTGCTGACAGGGGACATTATCAGCGCCTACGAACGCGACTGGACAGGTAGATGGACCGGGGCGGCCCGGGCGGTTGTCAGGCCGCGTGACGCGGCTGAAGTGGCGGCGCTGGTGCGCCTTGCTCGCAGATTCACCGTCACGCTGATACCTCGCGGAGGCGGCACCGGCCTTGTCGGAGGAGCGGTTCCGTCCAGCGAAGGCACTGATGTGATGGTGTGCATGTCACGGATGAAGGACTTGTCCATCGACCCGATAGCCGGAACCGCTCTCCTTGGCGCCGGTGTGACCCTGTCCGAACTAAATGCGGCGGCCGCGACACATGGACTGCGTTTTGCGGTCGATCTCGGATCGCGTGACTCGGCCAGCGTCTGCGGAATGGTCGCCACCAACGCCGGCGGGTTGCGGATGCTCCGCTGGGGTGACACGGCCGCACAGATCCTTGGTGCCGAGGTCGTAACCGGTCGAGGGGATGTCCTAACACATCTGCGTGGACTCACCAAGGACAACGTCGGTGTGCGCTGGCACCAGATACTCCCGGGAAGCGAGGGCACATTGGCCATCATCTGCCGGGTGCTCGTACGCCTGGTGCCGATACCGGCCGCGGTGGCGTGGGCGTGGTTTCCGGCGGTCGACGCCCGCGACGCGGTGCGTATAGCATCAGCGGCGAGACGCAATGTTGGAGTTTCCGCAGTCGAATACGTTCATCCGGAGGGCCTGGCCCTGGTCGCTGCTCTGTCAGGACGACGACCGCCGCTTCCCGGCGCGGCGGTGATCATTGAGGCATCGGCCCGTTCCCCCGAGCGTGCGGTGGATGCGCTAGGCGAATTGGCGACAGATCTTGACTCTCACGATGCGGTGGTCGCCGACGGTCCGGCGGGAAGAGACCTGTGGGCGTGGCGGGACCGCCACACCGAATCGATAGCGCGTGTCGGGATCCCGGCCAAATGTGATGTCGCAGTGCCTTTGACGCAGTGGGCTGCCTTCCACGATGCCGTCCCCGTCGCCTTGACCGCCGTCGACCCGGAGCTCTACGCCGTACGTTTCGGACACATCGCGGACGGCAACCTCCACATCAACGTGCTGCGACGCGACGGACAGGCGCCATCAGAGCGCGCCGACGCAGCAGTATGGGATCTTGCCGTCTCTTGTGGAGGGACCGTGTCGGCTGAACACGGGATCGGTGTGGCCAAGACCCCGTGGTTATCGCTTGTACGTACACCCGCCGAGCTCGCGGCCATCGAGCAGATTCGCCGCGCCTGGGACCCGGACAACATCCTCAGCCCACGAACCGCGCGCATCCCCGAATAAAGCCCCAATCCCCGCGGCTCGTCACCCCGGACGACCCGAGCGGCCGCGGTAGCGAAGCCACAGAAGACAAATCGAATCGCCTAGCCGGCGAACAGAACGAGCAGCGTCAGCGATAGCACGCGTTGAGTAACAACTCGAACCCCATGGCATATACACAAAAAAAGCGGGTGCCACTCGGCACTTTCGCAGATATGCCAAAAAGTTCTAGCGCCATGAGCGCAGAGTCAAAAGCGAAAACGCGCGTGATATCAAAAACGAAGCACGATGAATTGCGCGACGCCCGGGCTTTCGCCCGGGCGTCGCCTT
>Ga0194134_10003154_pt1 | contig 18248 bp, 14 predicted proteins | sample TA2KigOff0mmetaG_FD_148602 | JGI IMG/M metagenome (GOLD analysis project Ga0194134, IMG submission 148602) | Freshwater microbial communities from Lake Tanganyika, Tanzania - TA2015056 Kigoma Offshore 0m | ecosystem: Environmental > Aquatic > Freshwater > Lake | place: Tanzania: Lake Tanganyika... | reverse complement strand
TGAGGTTCAGGTGCCCGAACTGCTTTCGCCAACGGTGGTACGTCACGTCGGAGATGTTTTTCTCCCGACAGATGTCCACGATGCTCCTGCCCGCATCCACGTCCCGCAGGATGCGGACTTTCTCCTCCGTACTGTAGCGTTTCCCTTTCATGATCTGGGTCCTTTCTGTTGGACCCAGACCGAACCTTCAAGCGGCTCGAATTTCCGGGATCACGTCACCCCTTTTTCACTTCATACCTTTACGAACCCCCAGCGCCGCGCTAAGCTGTTTATTAGTAGGGGTAAGCATGCGCCATTTCTTCTTCCAGTCGTTCATCGTCCTCGCCGGTCAGCTGCTTTCCGGAAGTCCCGGCTTCGGCTCATCCGCTCCCGCAGGCACCCCTGCTCCCATCATCCGCCTCCCCGATGGTCAACGCTGCCTGATCATCGGCCGTCGGGAGGGCGGGGCTCAGCCGCTCCTCTTCGTCTTCCAGGGAAGCATCGACACCGCCCTTACGGAGCCGCTCTACACCGAGGTCGCTCGGTTACTCGCACCTGCCGGCGTCCTAAGCGTGGTGCTCGACGCCCCCGCCCACGGCGGGGACGCCCGCCCCGGCGAGCCGCCCGAACTCAGCGGCTGGGCGCACCGCGTCGCGCACGGAAAGCCTTTGCTCGACCCGTTCCTCACCCGCGTCTCGGCCGCGCTCGACCACTTCATCGCCATCGGCTGGGCTGATCCAACCCGGATCGCCGCCTGCGGGACGTCGCGCGGCGGCTTCCTCGCGTTCCACGTCGCCGCCCACGACCGCCGCATCCGCGCTGCCGCCGGCATCGCCCCGGTGACCGACCTTGCCGCCCTGCGCGAATTCTCGTCGTTGTCACCACCGCCCGACGCTTCCGCACTCGCGCTCGCCACGCTGGCACCGCGCCTGGCCGGACTGCCGGTCTGGCTGTGTATCGGAAACGACGATACGCGGGTCGACACCGATCGCGCCATCGCCTTCGCGCGCGCCGTCGTCACCGCCAACCGCGCCCTCCCGTCGCCGCCGTCTCCGATTCCCGTCGATCTGCTAGTCCAGTCCACTCCCGGCCACCGCAGCTTCGCCGCCGACCATCGCCGGCTCAGCACCTGGCTGCGGCCGCATCTGGGACTTCCGGTCGGACCTGAGTGACGCGGGGGACCCCTCGCGGGCAGCCCCGCCCGAGTCGGATCCTCCCGACGGTCCCGTCGGTGCCCGCCCTGCGGCGGGTTCCCAGAGGTGCCGGGGCCGCTGCCTCCTCGGCGCCGCCCCGGGACCTCTGCCCGCGCGGGCTACCGGAAGCGCAGCGAGAACAGGTCGGCGTCCTTCATCACGAAGCGCAGCCGCACCGCCCGGCCCTGCAACCGCGAGACGTCGTCCGTGGTCGCCCACCGAACCGTGCGCTCAATCGAGTCACCGACCAGCACCGGACACTCCTCCAGCGTGAATCCGGGAATCGGCTCGCCGGTCTCCGTTTGCACTTCCACCCGGATGCCGCCCACCGCCGAGGTGGAGCAATTCAGGATAAGCTGCCGTCCGGTGAACCGGAAGGGCTTGGTCAGCATTTCGCCCTCGTCGTAGTCCGCGTGCACCGCCGCAAAGCCGTCCAGCCGCAGGGTGTAGCGTCCGAGGTGCGCGGTGGGCTGACAGTAGTCCTGCCCGACATAGACCGACATCTCCGCCGGTCCGGTCTGGATGAAGCCGGTGGCCGGGACACCGTTGCGCGAGACCCAGTTGCCCTTGTTCAGTCCGGGACGCACGAACGCCTGCATGAACGTGCGGTCGTAGCGGGTGCCGCCGCGGCTGGTCATGAGCACGGTGTCAGAGACTTGGTTCGGGATGTTGTGGTCGGCTCCCTTGATCGCGAGAAACCCCTTCCCCACTTGCTGCTGCTCCAGTTCCTCGTCCGAAAGGAAGCGGCGGCCCTGGACCAGCCGCATGGGGGTCGCCACGTAGAGATGCGGGGCGCGGAAATAGGGCCGGGTGCCGTTCGTGTACAGCTGCTCGAGCGGCGTCTGGCCGAACGTCATGCGTTCCGCCGGGGTCCACGTGATCAAATCCTTCGAGGTGGTGCGCGAGATCGAGCGGAATCCACCCAGGTTGAAGCTCTTCGAGGAATAGTCCGTCCAGCTGGTGAAGGTCCGGAAATAGAGAACGTAGCATTGCTCCAGCTCCGACCAGAACGCGACGTTCAGCGAGTCGAACGCGCCGTCGCGGAAGACCGGCTGCTCGCGCCACTTCCGCCAGCGCAGTCCATCCTCCGACACCAGCACGTAAAGTCCCTGCGGCCATTGGCCGCCGACGGCCTTGTAACGCTCGTTCGCGGGCACGCCCGGACGGCTGTCGATGAAGGGACTGATGCTCTGCGTGTACGGATCCTCCCGGGGCGCCGGGGCGAGAAGAATGTTGTTCTCCTTGGATCCCGCAAACTCGACCAGCCCGAGCTTGGGCTTGACCCAAGTGACGCCGTCCGCGCTCTCCGCGTAGCAGAAGTAGGAGGTCGCACCTTCGTTCTTCTGCGGCGAGGAGAGCGAGGGTCCGCCCCGATAGTACAGGCGGTACCTGCCGCCATCCTCAATGATCGTCGCGTAGCCCGAGGCGTCGCGATCCCAGGGATCGGCGTACGGCAGGGCCACGCCCGCCTTTTGCGGCACCTGCAGGCGCAGTGAAACGCCTTCCATGCGATCGATGAGATGGCGGTCGACCATCAATTCAAGGCGGGAGCCGAGGTCAATGGGCGCCGCCGGAGCGACGAGCGGCAACGCCGCAAGTACGGAAAGGAACGCGAGGGAACGAAGTTTCATCAGAGGAGCCGGAGTTGGGGGTTCAGCAGCAGAGGAATGGTTGCCGGACTGAAAGAGGCGACCACGGGACGACGGACTCCCGCGCGGATCGATCGTGTCCGACCTCGGTGCAGGATCGATTCGAGGCCGGACCGCGAGGCACGGGAGACGGCTCGGGTCAACCGGCCCTCATTCGAGCCAGAAGGAATAGAGGTCGGCGTCGCGGAGGTGGAAGCGGACGCGCACGCGCTTGCCGGCCAGTTCGGAGAGATCCCGCCCGCGCCAGCGGATCTCGGTGCGGGTGTGGTCCCCCGAGATCGGCTCGACCGAACCGCGATCCCAGCCTGACACCACCGTTCGGCCGTCCGGCTCGGTGATTTCGACCACCAAGGAGCCCTTCACGGCCGCGTTCACCCAGAGTCGGGATCCGTCGAGCACCAGCGGTCGGGTGTCCAAAAAACCCTCTTCGGCTCCGCCGCGCAACGACACGAAGCCATCGACGCGCAGCTTCGCGAGGAAGATGGCCCCGCGGTACTCGTCGATCGGGCGGGGACGGTTCGGACGGTGCCGCACATCAATGCCCGAGTAGTAGAACCACAGCTCCTCCCCGCGGCGCACGGGATGTGACGACGCCATGATCTGCCCAGTATCGAGGGCGTCCTTGCCCAGCGGCGAAATGGGGATGAAGTGCTGCCGGTCCCCCACCCGCACCCAGGAGCGCAGGTCGCGGCTCACCGCCAGCTTCGGCGAGTTGATTCCATCCTGATTGCCGCGCGGGAGCGGAATCCGGCCGCTCGACTCGAAGTAATTCGGCAGGCCGATGTACACGCCTTCATAGCGGAAAACCGCCATGTTGTAGATCTCGGCGTTGTACTCGCGGGGGACGTTGATCGTCGGACGCCAGTAGCGCGCGTCCCCAGCGATCCGCTGCAGGTACTCGGCCGCCAACTCCTGGTCCCGCCAGTCCGCGTGGTAAATCAGCACCGGGGGCGTCCACCGCTCAAAGTCGGAACTCAGGCTGAGGTAGACCGAACGCCCGAAGGGGCCCCCGTGCTTGACCGTGAAGATCCACTGCTGGGTCACCGGGTCCCAGTTGAGGTGGGACTCATCCTGGCTGGGAATCGGCTCCACGGGAAGGCGGCGGAAGGTAAACCCGTCCGCCGAGACGAGGGGCTGTCGTCCGTGGGGTCCGATCATCCCCTTGAAACGGCGATCCGCCGGAGCGTTCGGGTCGAGGACCACGTGCTGGACGAACGCCTGCGGTGCCCCCTCTACCGTGACGAGGTTATTCGCCCGGTTGCCCCCGGCCTCGACCAAGCCGAGTGCGGGTTTCTCCCAGACCACGCCGTCCTTCGAGCGCGCGTAGGCGGATTCACCCGCGCCGTTGCCGTCGTCGCCAAAGCGGATGTACCACATCTTCCACACCTGCTCCTTCTCGTCCCAGACCGGCGCATCCCGGGTCTGGATGGCCACGCCGTCCGTCGGGATGTCGGGACGGATCACCGGATTGCCGGCGTACTTGACGGGGGAATGGGTCACGCGCTGCAGTCCTGCGATGTCCGCGAGCAGGAAGTCGTCGAGGAACAGCTGCCTCTCTCCCGGCTTGAGAATCAGGGGTCGCGCGGACAGCGCCTGTTCGGCGAGGTCGGGCTGAGCGGCCAGGGTGGACAGGCAGGCGAGGAACGCGAGCGACCAAGCCGCCGCGCCCCGGCGCCACGAGGATCCGCTGACGGCGGTCAGACGGTGGTGGGGATGTGGGGTGGGTTTCATGAAAGCAACAAGACCCGCTATCGGGCGGCAACCGCGCCGCCCGTCGCCGCGTCGCGGACCGACATCGCGTACAGCTTCGGCGTGTGATCTGCGGTGTTCTCGAGATGGATCCGGAAGCGGACGGTGCGTCCGGCGAGGCTGGCGAGCGAAGTGCCGCGCCATTCGACTGGGCAGTCGAGGCCGCCGGTACCGCGGACCGCGCCCTTGGCCGCACCCGAGAATTCCGGGAGCAAGGCAAAGCGCTCGTCCGCGACCTCGACGCTGAGGCCGCCGACCCCCTCGGCGTTCAGCACCAACTCCGCTGCGCGCTCCGGGAGCGTGATGGCCGCCGACCAGACCGAGCCGCGGGAGTTTGACGCACCGCCATGGGAGGGAGCCTTCTGTACCGCAAGGTGCCCCCAGCGGTCGCGCGGCAGCGTCGCCAACGCCACCTCGCCGAGGTAGCCCTCGCCGTAGTCGGCGTTGAGCCAGCGGCCGAAGTAGATGCGGGTCTCGTCGCCTACGTTAAGGATGCCGTTGCCCGACTGGCACAGGATGGTCGGGAACGACTTGCCGGGCACGGGTGTCGCGGGCGCGTCGTGACGCGAGATGAACGGCCGGCCGGCCACCGGCTCCCGGAAGTGCATCCCGTCGTTGCTGATCACCAGACCCAGGTCACACGAAATCTTTCCGTAACCGAACCAGCCCCAACGCTTCTGCGAGCTTTCGTCGCCGGGCTGGTTGTGCCAGATCCCGTAGAAGCCCACGCAGACCGTTCCGAAATTCGCGGCGCCGACGCCGAGATGGACCTGATCGTAGGGCTTGGTCGTTCCGCGCAGAGCGGGATCCGCCGGCTCCGGCAGGCGGAACCCGCGCCCCACGCCTCGCACCCACGTGACGAAGTCCAGCGAAACCACCCCCGCACCCTGACGGCCGCTGGGCTGATCACCCTCACTGCGCGCCAGCACCTGGCCGTGAACGAAATACTGGTCGTTGAAACGGTAGAGGCCAGCCGTCTCAAGGAAGTGCGGGATTGCGAAGTCCGGCGCCGGCGTCCAACGCACGCCGTCGGCGCTGGTCGCGGTTCGGAACACCCACGTCGTCCCGTTGTGCGCGTTGTAGGCCATCTTGTAGCGTCGGCGGGGATCGGGATCCTCGTCGTCGCGGATGACGTGCACGCCCGAAATCAACTCCTCCGGCAGGTCAATCGCGTTGTTGGCGCGGCGCCCCTTGTACTCCTTCTGGTTCAGGACCGGCTTGCGCCATACGATCCCGTCATCGCTTTCCGCGTAACACACCGGACCAATCGTCATCTTGCTCACATCCGCCCGGTAGGCATCGCCCTGATCCTTCAGGCCGACGGAATAATACCACATCCGGAACTTTCCGCCGTCGTGGAGAACCGCACCGTAAAAGTGCGCGGCGACCTGATCGGGCGCGAACGAATCATCGCGGCTCGGCGAGAGCACCGGCTGATCCCTCACTCGGGGACGCGACAGGTGCTCGACGACGTTCTCGCGCAGCGGCAGGAGCTGATCGTCAATCGCAAGGAACAACGCCTGCCCCGTGGCCGAGACGCCCGTGGTGGGAAGGCGGTAGCGCCCGGGCGCGCCAGACGCTGCCGCTCCAACGAGGGTGGGAAGCAAACCAACGATCACCGCGCACCAAGCCAGCGCGCGAAACGGGGAACGGACAAGGGGTCGGGGGTTCATGGAGAAAGCGGGGTCGGGTCAGCGAATGCCGGCCGGCAGGAGTTGCGGCGCGTTCTTCCGCGTCCACGCCAGCAGGCGCTTGACGTGGGCCTCGGTGCCGCTGCGGTACGGTGATTGGCAGCGCAGGCCCACCACGCCACCGCCCGCGACGCGCTGCACGCGGTCCACGGCGGAGTCCCAGAGTCCGTCTTCCTTCACCATGGGCAGGAGCCCCTCGTGCAGGAAGCGATGGAACAAGTCAGCGAGTGGCTTGGCCTCGTCGAGCCGCCCCTCCGCACACAGACGGTAGAGTTCGACGACCTTCGGGGCGTTGAAGCCGGTGATCGAGCAGTATCCGCCGCGGCCGCCGGCGGGAATCTTGGTGAAGAAGTCCTCGCCGCCGAAGATCGCGAGATCCGGCACCTCCTGCAAAATCGTCTTGATGTCGTCCGGGGTGGCGCCGGTGTCCTTGGTGCCGATGAAGGTCGGTACCTCACGGGCGATTTCCCCGAGCATCGCGGGGGTGAGCTTCCGCTTCGAACGCATCGTGAGGTAGAGAATGATCGGCGTCTTGCCGGCCTCCTCCGCGACCTCCCGCACGTAACGCTTCACTTCGTCATCCTTGAGTTCGAGCCAGAAAGGCAGCGCGAGTTGCACGGCGTCCGCGCCCGCACGAATCGCGGTCCGGATGCGCATCCGCGTGGTGCGCGTGCTCAGCGCCGAAGCGCCGATTTGGATGGGCAGTCCGAGGGCATGCGCCTCCGCACAGGCAATCTCGGTCACCTGCTCGAAGGTGGCGTCATCCTGGGCGTAGAACTCTCCCGTCGTGCCGCCCGTGTAGACGCCGCTCACGCCGGTGCCGCCATAGCCGCGAATTTCGCGCGCGAAGCGGCGGGCGTCGAGCCGATCGCGATCGGTCCAGGGAAGGATCAGGGCGCACCAGACGCCACTGAGGGTTTTACGAGTCAAACGGGTACGTCTTGCTTTCATGGTCGGGGTTCGAGAGGGAGAAAGAATGAGACGTGAGAGAGCGAGGGTCGCTTCACGCGAAGCGGCCGGAGGCCGGAAGCGTCTGCAGCCCGAAGAGGCGGACGGCGTTGTCGCGCAGGATCAGCTGCTTCGCGGGATCGGAGATCTCCGCGCATTCGATCCGCTCGCGCTGCAGCGCAACGTGGTACAGCGGCGTGTCGCTGCCGAAGAGGAGGCGCTCTGCCCCAACCTCGTCCACCGCCCACTCGACGAGGCGCGGCACGATGCTGCGCGCGCTCGACGTGTCGATCCACAGGTTGCCGTGGCACGCGGCCTGCACGGCCCGCACCTGCAGGTCGAGAGCCCCGTTTGCTCCGTTGCCGTTGCCGAGGTGCGCGAGCATCACGCGGGCGCGGGGGAATCGATTGGCGAAGGGCACGAAGTCGGCCGGAAGGCTGTTCGGACAGCCGCTGTGCGCCTTGACCGGCACGCCGGTCTCCTCGAAGAAGGCGAAGAGGGCGTCGCCGTGATCGGAGATCCGATAGGAGTGCTCCTCCGGGTGCACCTTGATGCCGACGCACCACGGCGCCTGCAGCATGCGGCGGGCCTGATCGTAGGTCTCCGGTTGCAGGGGGTTGACGATCACGTACTGCAACAGGCCCGGCGTCGCCGGAACGTCCCGATAGGCGGCCTCGTTCGCGGCGAGCACCGGCTGACCCAGCCCGCGCGGGAGCAGTCCGGCGAGCGGCGAAACGATCGTCCATGCGACGCCGCAGGCGCGGGCTCGGTCCACGACCTCCGTCGGCGTGCCGCTGGAGAAGCGGCGCAGCAGGGCGTTCGCGTGGACGTAGTCGCCGTAGTGGGCGTGCACGTCAATGGCGGCGATCGGCGTCTTCACGGGGATGGTCAGCGGGAGCGGATCACTTGAACTGGATCGAAAAGAGGTCGGCGTCGCGCATCACGAAGCGGAACCGGACCGGCTTGCCGGAGAGGCGCGAGAAGGGCGAGCGATCGGTCCGTCCCTGCGGGTGCTTCCACGGCACGACCTGCGCGATCTTGTCGCCGTAAAGAACGGGCGATTCCTCAAGGAGGAAGCCGGGGAGTGGGTAGCCGGCTTCGTCGAGGATTTCGATGCGGATGCTGCCCATCGCCGAAGTCGAATAGTTCAGCACGAGCGTCTTCCCGGTGAAGACGAGGGGCTTGGTCACGAGTTCGCCGCCCGGATAACCGGCGCGCACCGACACGAAGCCGTCCGGACGCACCGTGTAGCGCTCAAGGCGGTTGCTCGGGAACGTGTACTCGCGCTCGAGGTAGAACGAGAGCTCCTCCGGCCCGGTCGCGAACAGTCCGTGCGCCGGCGTGTTCGCGCGGTGTCCCCAGTTGCGCTCCTGCAGGCCGGGTCGGATCAGCGCCTCCTCAAACCGGCGCCACCGGACGCCGTCGCGACTCGACATGAAGACCACGTCCGATGAGCCCGGGCTCTTGGACTCCATCTCCGCGAAGTACGTCTTCCACGGCATGAAACGCCGGGGCAGCGCGAAGTACAGGTGCGGCGCCCGCTCGTACGCGGTGGTCGCGTTGGTGTAGAGATTCGCCGCGGGGGCATCGCCGAAGTCCGCCCAAGCCCCGGGGGTCCAATTCACGAAATCCTTGGACGTGGCGTACTTGATCGTGCGCACCCCGTGCCGGAAGTCCCGGTAGATCGCCGTGTACTGCCCGCGCGCCGGCTCCCAGAAGGCGACGTTCAGCGAGTCGAACGCGCCGTCGGTGATGATCGGCTTTTCCTGCAGGCGCCGCCAGCGCTTTCCGTCGGCCGAGACGAAGGCGACCAGCACCGGCTTCTTCTGGTGGAAGTCGTCGTCGTAGCTGCTGCTCGCCACTGCCTTGTAGCGCTGGTCCGCGGGCGCCGCCGGATTGTCGTCGCGGAAGGCGAAGAAGTTGTGCGAGCCCCGCTCGACCCAGATGATGTTGTTGTCCTTCGACCCATTGAACTCATGCAGGCCTAGATTCGGGCGAACCCACGTGATGCCGTCCTTGCTCTCCGCATAGCAGGCAAACTGCGGGTGACCGGGCACCGTCACTTCGTCGGGCCGCACCGTCTCCTTGATCGAATAGGTCGGATCGCTGCTGCCGCGGTAGTACATGCGGTAAAGATCGCCGTCCTTGAAGACCGACGAGTAGCCGCTGGTTCCTCCCTCCCAGGGTCGGTCGAACACCATCACCGTGCCGGCCGCGCGGGGTTCATGGAGCCGGAACTGGACGCCCTCCATCCGTTCGATCAGAAAGTCGTCGACCAGTGGCTCAAGCCGGGAACCGACGTCCACCGGGGCGGCTGCTGGCGCGGCGCTCGCCGGGCCGGCGACGAGGAGAAACGCAAGGGGCGCGAGCAGGGAACGGAGGCGGATCGGACGATGGGGGGCGACTGACGCACGGGGGGAATGCAGGGGTTTCATGAAGGGGAAGTGTTGGCAGGGGCGACGATTGCGAGTTCGACCATGATCACGCGGAGATCCTCCGCGCCGTCGTTGTGCAGCGTGATCTCATTCCACCCGTCGCGCACCTCGTCGACGGGCAGTTCGTAGTTCCGCGCCGCGTGCTCGTCGACGTGACGGGAGTACGGGCCCGACGGAAAGAGCAGTTCCGGCGTCGCCTGTGCGGCGTGGCTGGGCCATCCGCCATTCAGGGAGACACCACAGGGAATGGACGCCCCCTCCCGCCCGGTCACCACTTGGACGATCAGGCGCAGGCCGCGGCCCGTCGGCTCGGCGCACATCGGCAGCCGGAGGCTGCGCCGCAGTCCTGGCGGAATGGATACGGGCAGCTGCTCCGGCACGTCCCAGATGCGCTTCGCCTGCTTCGTGGCGGAATTGAACGCGTAGTGCTTCGGCAGACCCCACAACCGGCCGAGGTCACTCAGGTCCCGCAGCGCGGCGTAGTCGGCGCGCTGGCCCGGCACGCGGACCTGATCGGTGACGAAGAAGTTGAACGTCGCGACGCCGTCCGCCCCGAGTGCGAGTTTGCCCCCCGCGTTGGCGCGAAGGAACGGAGCGCTGGCTGAGAGATACCGCGTGCCCCGCACGCGCGGCGAGGAGGCCGCCTTCTCGGAGCGGTAGGCATTGTCCCCCGCCAATTGCAGTTCCTGCCCGAGGGGACGCGTCGTCAGACTCGGCGCCAGCGCCTCCAGCCAGTTCGGCGCGTCCTCAATGCCGCCGTAGATCACGACGTCCGGACCCAACTCCCGTCGCAGGACGTCGAGCGGCGTCTCCCACGAGGTCTGCCAGTAATTGCTGAAGGTGACGAAGTCGACGAAGCCCTGCCGGACCATCTCGCGCACGTCGAGCCCGACGCTGCGCAGGTACCCGAGGTTCGCCGGCAGTCGCAGGCCGAGCGGTACATCCGCCCGGCGCGCCCGGGCCAACGCCTTGAGTTCACCCGTCCAGTCCGTGAGCGCCGTGGTGGTGGAGGGTGACGCCGGTGCCTCGACGCACACGGGATGCCGCAGCCAATCCAGTTCGATCCCCTCGTAATCGTAGGCCTGAATGCCCTCGCGGATCATATCGAGCATGTAGGCGCGAACCGCGGGCTGGGCGAAGTTCAGGCCGATCCACGAGGGGTGCGTGGCACCCGCGGGCCCGGGCACGCGGCCGGAGAGGCGGTTCGCGGGGTCGCGGAAGACGGGCGCGTTCACCGGGCTTTCGGGCCGCAGCGAGAAGTGCGTCGCGTTCATCCGATAGCTCAGCCACGGGCTGATCCCCGCCGCCCGGCAGGCCCGCGCGGCCTCCGCGAGCCAGTCGACGCCGCCCTCGTGCAGGTCGAGGTAAAGGTCGAGCATGGTCACGAGGTTCCGCGTGAAGAGGTCAATCTGCGCCTCCGTCAGGTCGGCCGCACCCGCGGCGATCGAGCGCGCGAAGGCCGCGTCGCCCCGCCGGTACCCGTCAAGAATGTGCGGCAGCGTGCGGGAGGGATACCACGCGACCTGCGTGTTCGGGTTGACCAGGAGCGCATCGACGCCGCTCGCCGCGATGGCGCGCACGTAGCGGTGAATCGCCTCGGCCCGGTACGGCCCCCCTTCCGGCTGCCAGAGCTCCGGGTTGTAGAAGAAAAAGTTGCAGTCGCCGTTGAACAGGTTCCTCCGCCGCGCCGCTGCGGCCGGTCCCAACGGTCGAGCGGTCATCGCTGCCGTCGAGGCGCCCGTTGCGGCCAACGGGACGCCAGCCGCGGCGACCGCGAGGGCGGTGCCGCGGCGCAGGAAACGCCGCCGACTGAGGTCCGAATCCGGAGCGGGCGGGGACGTCTCCATGGTCAGGGCGCGCCGCTCAGACCCGCACCTTGACGACGACCTTGCCCACCTCGGCCGGGACGTCCCACGCGCAGGCGGGGATGTGCCCATCCTCCGGGAAGAAGACCGTGTACTGCCCCGTCGAGACGTGCAGTGCCAGCCGGTGAGGACTCAGCGCGTACAGCGCGGCGTCCTGCTTGTCGTCGTAGGGCATCGTCACCACGGGCAGCAACGGCAGCGGGGCCCAGCACATCACCTCGCGACCCTGCAGCACGTATTGGATGTCGATGTACTTGCGATGTGACTCGAAAACGCGCTCCTCGATCGGCTTCGTCGTGTAGCGTTGCACGAGCGCAAACACGTCATCGCCATCGATCTCGTGACGGCCCAGCGCGGCGGACGGCGTGACCGTCTCAAGAAAGGCGAAGCCTTTGGCGAGGCGCGGGGAAAGAGCGGCGTAGGTGCGCCATTGAGCGAGGGTATCGATGATCATGGAGGAGAAGGCGTGAGGAAACCGGTCCGCCGGGACATTTCAAGGCGCGGACGGGTGAGCGTGCGGAAGGGCAACGGAGAGGACCTGCGGGCTGCGAGCGGACGGGCGCAGTTCGCCGCCCACCACGATCGCGCGACCCCGCCACGCGACGGCCGGCGAGCCCACCATGGGCGAAGGCCCCGCATCGGTCGGCGAGTCCCGGTCCGCGAACGGGGTCACCGGCAGGACCGGACCCGCGCTCCATGCGTCCGTTGCAAGGTCGTAGACGAGGGTCTGCGCGGGAAAGCCCGGGTGCTCGCGCGGGGCCCCGGTGAAGACGGTCGGATAACCGCCGACCAAGAGAAACTGTTCACCGCCCGGGGTGAAGCAAGGGGGCGACGCTCCCACCCTGCCCTCCGGGCCCGACGCGGCGGCGCGCCACGTGCGGTCCGAGGTGGAAAAGACAGTCAGCGCCCGCGAGGGTACGTAGGCACCACCGGTGTCAAAGCCCATGCCGCTGACGACGAACAGGCGCTTGCCGCGGCCTCCGACCGCCGCGACAAACAGGCCGCCCGTGGGCAGGTCCGGCTCGCGCCGCCAACCCTCGCGACCCGCAGCGGCAAGGTCACACGCGAGAGACCATACCTCCGCGCTCGCGGTGCGATCCTCCGGGCGGAGCAGCCCGCCCACGATGAACAACCGGCCGCCCGCCACGCCGGCGGAGGCGTAGACCACGCCGCGGGGCAGGTCCGGGAGGGCGGACCAACGCAGCGCGCCGTCCTCAAGACGTCCGACCCACGCGTCTCGAACCATTCCCTCCGGGCCGATGCCGCCACACACGTACACTCGCTCCCCATCGACGGCCGACCCGAAGTGTCCGACCGGACGCGGCAGGCGCGACTCGCTCTCCCGCCAGGCGCCCGCGGGATCCGCGAGGACGAAGATGCGATCTGAGAGGCGGCGCTGTCCGCCGAGCCAGAAGGGCTTGTTCCACTGGGATCCGCCCCCGGCATACAGATTGCCGTCGAGCACCGCCGCGAACATGCCGGCGAATCCGGTGGCGTCCGGCAGGGGCGCAAGAGAAGTCACGGAGGCAGGGGTGCCTGTCGACGGCGATGCGGGCGAATGGGGGGAGAGCATGGCGAAAGCGAGCGCAGCCAGACCGGCGATCCCACGGCGGCGCCTGCGGTGCGAGGTCACTTCCATGCCCCCTCCACGCCATGGCTGCGACCGTACCAGTAGGCCAGAGGATAGAACGCCAGCGAATCGCCCTGCAGGACGTTCAGCATCCAACGCAGGGGTTCGGGCGTGGCGTTCTCGGGGTCCGCCATCCAGCGGAAATGGTCGCGATCGAGTCCGGCGAAACAGGCCTCCCGCCTCGCGCCCGCCTCGGTCGTCAGTGTCGGCAGGCGTCGCGCGACGATCGCGCTGCTCAGGGCCTGCCGCTCGCGGTTAGCAAGGAAGCAGATCGGGAAGATGGCGTGGTGGAAGAGGTAGTTGGTGCGCCACTGGGAGCGGGGCGTGACGGAGGGCGGGGCCTCGCGCCAGGCGCCGGTGGCCGCGTCGACCTCGATGAAGTAGTAGCTCATCAGGTCCTCACGCTGCCCAATCTGCGAGTAGCGCCACCACTGTTCGATGCCGCGACGGTAGCGATCCGCTCCGGCGGGTTCGAGATCCAGCAATTGATCGGCGCCGAACACCAGCTGGATGTGGAAATGGCGGTCCTCGGTGCTGATGTACGAACTGCGCCCGAGGCCCCAATAGGTCTCCCGCGGGGTCGGCATGGCTCCGTAGATCGAGTCGAGCCGCCGGAATTCCGCGAGGGCGTCGGAATCGCCGGTGACCTCGTAGGCCAGTCGGTGAATGACCGCCCAGGAAAACATGTGTCGCTGCGCGCGCGGATACGACTGTTCCAAATCCCAATTCTCGCCGAAGAAATTAATCCGGTATCCCCGCCGCCACCGCTCGGAGACCTCGCGCAGCATCTGCGCGATGCGCGGCCGGACCTCCGCGGGTGCATGCTTCCAGTAGCGGTAGAGACCCATGACCGGCCAGAAGTGTTGCTCGGTGCTGGTGTGGTCGGTTCCCTGACCGTAGTAGGGCTTGCAGAAGAAACCGGCCTCGCGCCGCTGTCCCGCCACGGGTTGCTCGACGATCCCGGCCTTCTGCCGCACCGAGGTCGCGCCGACCGGGCGCTTCTCGGTCAGCGCATAGTTTGCATCGATCGCCGCGAACGCGCGGCGCGCCAGATCAAGCGCGGCGGCCTCGCCCGTGGCTTCGTAGCGGTAGCACTGCGCGGCGAGGAACAGACCGGCGACCATCACACTGTTCTCGTGGCTGAGCCAGGCGTGTGGCTCCGGTCCCGCGATGGTCGAATCCTGCGGCTTGAAATCTCCGGCCACGAAGGGCCGCTCCTCGCGCCAGTTCGAATGCGAGTACATCATGCCCGCCGCATCGTAGTAGCGACGGTCCACGAAGGTCTCGATCGCGCGAATGCGCCCCTCGAGGCTCGGGATCCGTTCCAGACCATGCAGCGTCGGCCCCTCAACCGCCGCCGCAGGGGCGGCGGCGAGGAGACCGAGCAACAGGGCGGCTGGCGTCCCCCGTCGCCCGCTCCGGGGCGACGAGGAGGGGGCGGCCGAAGTCGTAACCACACTCGCCACCTCCGCAGCCCGGATTTCCGTCGCGGCTGCACTACTCCCTAACTCGCGACGGCAAATCATGGGGGAAGGCCGCGGCCGAGGGCGGCGAGGTGGTGGGCGTTACCAGGAGTACTTCACCGCGAAACGCACCGCCTGCATGTCGGCGGTCTGGATAAGGCCCGTCGCGGCAATGGCCACGATGTAGCGCTCATCCGTCACGTTGTCGATGTTCAGCTGGGTCTCCCAGTGCTTGTTCCAGCGGTACATGGCGAACAGGTTGAAGAGGCGGGGGAAGTCGATCAGGTAGTTGCCGTTTCGCTTGCCCGTCTGATCCATGATGCTGCCGCCGATTGAGAAGCCCTTGAGCGAACCACCCGTCCAGCTATACTTACCAAGGAGGCTGTACTTACGCGGAACGAAGTCGACCGCCTGCACCGTCGGATCGGCCGCGATCGAGGACTGTCCGTCGAAGTACGTGGCGACGACGTCGAAGTTGCCGTTGCCCGCACCGAGGCGCATGCTGAGATCATATTCCCAGCCCTTGCCCTTGTCCTGGCGCGACTGAATGATGCCCTGCACACCGTTACCGAGATCGCCGAAGGTGCGGACGTTCGTCAGCTCCATGTCGAAGTTGGCCATCGTCGCAAACAGGCTCACCTTGTTCGATACCTCGTAGGTATACTTCAGGCCGTACTCCGTGAGATTGCCCTCCTGATTATTGAGCGGTGGTCCGAGTTGGTCGTTCGCCGCAAACTTGTCCGTGAAGCCGGACTGGAGGAAGATGTTTTGGGCATTCGTGTAATAGGCGGAGAGATTCGGGAGGACCTTCACCACCACGCCGTACTTGTGAGTGCGGAACACAGTGTCCGGCCGATTCGTGATCACCTTAGTGACCATATTCTCGGTCGTGCCGCCCGGCCTGAACCAGCGCAGGCCACCGACCAGCACCAAGCGCTCCTGCAGGAAAGATAGATTCTCTTGGAAGTAATAGGAGTACGAGGTCGAGCGGTTGAGGGTGTCTTGCAGGTTGGGCAAGCCAGCGCCCGCACGCTTCACGGAAAAGTACGTGTCATCGTCCGGGAAACTATTCCTGCGCGTGTCCAAGGCAGGCATCGCGAGGACGGATTGGCCCTGGCGACTGAAGCCATACGACGCATCCACCCCGAGCGTCGTATCAAGCGCGAAGAAGTCCGTCGCGTAACGATGCAGATAATCGAGCTGCCCGTTGTGGGAGTAGTTGTCGATCGCCAGCGGGATGTCTTGCCGGTCCAGCATGTAGTTGTTCGCCTGCACGGTAATGCCACGGACGATTCTGCGACGGTCGACGAGGTTGCTGGCGAACCAATACGCGCGCAAATTACCGTTCTGCGTCAGTTTCGCGAGGAGCGTGGTGTCGATGAACGAGTCCTGATTCTTCCAGAACGCATCGCGCTTGCGCCCAGGCGAGAAACTCCTGCCCGAGTACGTGTTAATCTTGGCCTTGCCCAAGTTCTTCAGCGTCGGCGCCGTCCCTGACACGTCGAGAAAATCATTCCAGTAGAAATAGCCGGCGTCCTTATAGTAGTACCCATTGACGTAAAGGCTGATGTTGTTGCCGAAGTACATCGCCAGACCGCCACCGATGAACTTTCGGTCATCCTGATCCTCGATCTTCTTGTCGCGGTCTGCACGCTCACCGCCAAGCGTGAAACGGTAGTTCAACCGGAATTCCTCAGATTTCACCACTGGACCCGTCACGTTGGCTGCCAAGCGGAGCGAATTGCTGGTCCCAACGGTCGTCTGGATGCTACCGCCCGGGGTCGCACTGGCGCGCATCGTCACGAAGTTCACGGCGCCGCCGAGGAAGGAATTGTTGCCAATGATCAGTGCGCCCGGGCCCTTAATGACCTCGATGCGCTCGACGTCGAACATCGGATTGCGCTTGAAGGAACCCTTCGTCACGCTGTTTCGCAGGGAATTCATTGTGCGGAAGCCGCGGATGTTGACGTCGTCGTTGATCGTCTGGTTCCGCGTCACGCCGCTCACCCCAACTGCCAGCACCTGACTGACGTCGGTCGCGTTCAAGTCCTTGATCTGCTGCGCGGTGATGACCACGATACTAGTCGGCATGCTGACGAGGTCCTTCGCCGAACGGCTTCCGACCACGGTTTGGCGGGCCCGGTAGCTGTCGGTCACCTCTTCCTTCACCACGAAGGGCGAAAGTTCGACGGCCGGTTCACTGGCGTTCTCTGGCTTGGGCGCAGGCACAGCTTGCGCAAGCGCTGTTGCAGCGCCGGCGGTGGCCAGCAAGCTGGCGCACGCGAATGGAAGGAAACCTTGGGTGAGGTTCCGGGAGTGAGCTGGGTTCATTGGGTAGAAATCTTCGGCGGATGCCGCGGAGTCAAGTATACTCTCACATTCAATGTTCTCTCCCGAGTCAAGCCGATCGGCGTGCGCGCTCGCCCGAGCACCCGCTTTCGCTGATTCATCACTCAAAGCGGGTGTCAAATAAGGCGTGACATGAAGAACCACGGAAGCGGCGGACCGTCACCCACACCCAACTGGTCGGCGTATACAGCCGCATCTCGGTAGGCAGGCGTGCTCCCACAATCGGGTTGCGCAGCCGCGGCGGGCGAGTCTTCGTCGCCCTCTCGTCCAACGTCTCGTCCGCCCCACCCCTCATGGGCAACGCCCTCCCGACCGCCGCCCCCACTCTTCCGCCCGCCGCTCTGCCCGTCGCGTACCGTGCGACGGCGCAGGCGGAATTGCCTTCTCCCTTTGCCGCCGCACCTCCGCCGGGAGCATTGCGGCTCCGACAGGCGTGGCGCGGTGAGACCGTGCAGCCGGGGTTCCGGGACGGCTGGTTCCGCGTGCACTGGAACGAGACGGGACTCGCGGTGGACTCCGTCTTTTCCTCCCCGCGGCCCCGCAACGCGGCGCGCCGCCTGAACGAGCACACGTGGGAACTGGGTGAGGTGGCCGAGACCTTCCTGCAGGAGGACGGAGCGACGCGCTACGTGGAGGTTCACGTCACGCCCGAGAACCAGCGCCTGCAATTGCGGTTCCCGCACGGCGGGATCGAGGAGTTGCGCGCGGGCCGTCGGGACCTCGCGTCGTTCCTGATCGAGGATCCGGAGTGGGCGTGGAGCCAGACCTGGATCGTTCCGGGGTGGTGGGCGTCCCGACTGGTGCTCCCGGCCGACTGCTTCAGCCCGGGCTTCCTCAAGGCGGGAAGCCGGTTTCTCGCCAACTTCTCCCGCTACGACTGCGCCGACGACGGGGACCCGATCCTGTCCGCCACCGCACCCCTCGCCGAGCCGTTCTACCACCGGCGTCAGGACTGGCAGACCTTCTGTCTCGTCGACTGAAGCGGCCCCGCTCCGGAACGTGAGGTTGCCGCCGCGCTTGCGGCAACCGGTGAAAGACCCAGAGTGGCCCGCATGGATCACGGCGCGCTCTACGAACGCATGGCCAGCCTGAGCCGCGACGGCGTGGCGTGCACGCTCGTCGTGCTGGTTGAGGCGCTGGGAAGCACGCCGCAGGATGCCGGAGCCAAGATGCTGGTCACCGCGCAGGGACTCTGACCGGCCTCAACTTTTCGAGCCACCCCGAGTGTTAGTCCGGGATGTAGTTATGGGTTGATCTATCGGTTGTCGTTGAAGCTGTCCCGACGGAGGGAGGCCGG
>Ga0194134_10003151_pt1 | contig 18268 bp, 18 predicted proteins | sample TA2KigOff0mmetaG_FD_148602 | JGI IMG/M metagenome (GOLD analysis project Ga0194134, IMG submission 148602) | Freshwater microbial communities from Lake Tanganyika, Tanzania - TA2015056 Kigoma Offshore 0m | ecosystem: Environmental > Aquatic > Freshwater > Lake | place: Tanzania: Lake Tanganyika... | reverse complement strand
AGAGGTTGCAAGCTCATGGGATATGCTATTGGAGATTATAGAGGGGATGTAGTGGAAGATAAGGACGAGCTCGAAACCAAGTTTGCTATCGAATGGGCCCAAAGACTAGGGTGCAATACTAAGGAAATAACAGAGCTGAGGGGCGGGATCAATAATCATGTTTATAGAATTGGAGGAAAAGACGGTTTTGTGGTTAAACGTTATCCGACCCCACCAGCAGGGTCAAGGGACAGAATGTATACAGAAATTGAATTCCTGAGCTACTCAAACGAAGCCGCAACAGGATACACACCAGAATTAGTTTTGGCTGACACAGATAAAAGATGCTTAGTAATGCGCTTTGTAGAAGGGGAGATATTTGAGCCAGACATGAAACCTAGTCAAAATGATATAGAGAGAGCCATAGAATTCGTGAAATGCCTCAATGCAGACAAATCAAAAGCATATCAAAACATTAACACAAGGGCAGCGGAAGGATTTGACAGCATAAATGAACACATTACAAATATAGCAAATCGCATTATGCGGATGCAATGCAACCATATTCGCATCGAAGAGAGAGGGACTGCTGTAAGGTTGCTAGAAAGACTTAAGTCAGACTACAGTTATGCATGGAATATTTTAGGTGGCCATGTTGAAAGAAAGGCCATAAGAAATAAAATAGAGGCAAAACAGCTATGCCTATCTCCTGGTGACTTCGGGTTTCACAACGCTATAAGGTGTGCCAGTGGAACTAAGTTCATTGATTTCGAATTTGGAGGATGGGATGACGCCGCCAAGCTGATTCTTGATTTCTCACTTCAACCCAGAATTCCCGTAGAAGACAGTCTTCCTCATTTGGCAAAAGCGTTCCCGAAAACGGAGCAAGGAGAAATCATAGATAGATGCAACATACTGCGCCCAATATTTTCTATAAAGTGGAAATGTATAATACTCTCAGTATTAGACAAAGAAAGACTGAAGAGAATTATTGAAGCGCATCCAGAGCTGAACGCTGATGAGCTAATAAGGGAGAGACTATTAATAGCAGAATCTTATAATGACAGGGTAGATTCGATGAGTGACTGGTAACATTAAATGAAATATAAATAAGTGAGATAGAATGTGGAGGAAACATCAGAGCATTACAGAGCAGCTATAGTTCGGTGGATAAATATATATTTTAAAAGTTTCTGCCATTCGAGCCTTAAAGCCTTCAAGCATAGCTGTATAATCGATGATTAAATATGATCTCTTGCATGAACAATATGGAACAATTTGATAAGGCAGAGCCATTAATACTATGAATGAGAATAGGTTTCACGGCGTCAGCTGAGGATTCCTGCAAAAGAAATGGGGCATTTACTGTCTCGCCACACTCAATGAAACAGGCAAAATGAGAGGGGGGGTGTTTGCTAAGAAGACTTATCCCTCCTCCAGGGAGGAGGGGATCCCACTCTAGGACAGAGAGTGGTCTGAGGATACTGTACTTACGCCACTTACATGCAATAAAAGCATAGGTATCTTCCATGAAGGCGGACAGGTCGGCATGGGAGTTGATCTAGCAACCGCCTTTTGAATAACAAGCTTAATCCTATCTGCAACCCATATGCGAGAACAGAGGAAGACATTGTGTTCTCTTTTTTTACATAGCTAAGAGCATGAGTGGTGAATTACAAGTCAATGCAATAAAAGTCCCAAGGCTAAACCATAACTATATGCACGACATACTGACAAAATAAAAAAACGATTGCTCGCTTACATGCATGCTATAATGAATGGGGTGTTTAACTCAAACATGTTTGCTTCTAAGACTGCTTTCGCCATTGGGGAAATAAAGCAGGAAAGGTTTTATCCGTCGAGGATAGTCAAAGGTTCACACGCATACGATGCATATCATTTACACTTATACCTAGAGGAGATTTTGAATTCACGCTATTATCTTCAGAGGTTGGCAGAAGGAAACATCAGTTTCTCTTGGGATTGTGTTACAAGGCCTGATAGATTATTTGCTCTTTTTCTAGATTTCTGCCTATCCGAAGAAACTGGTAAGCAAATTGTGAAAACAGAATTAGGGGGGTCTCTTCTAGAGATTATAGATGGGTATAATATCTTGGTTGAAGCGCTATGCCAACATAGCAATGGTGCTGGTAGGGGGGATGATCATTGGATTACAAAATGGAATTCGATTGAAATATCACCTCTTTTTCAAAAAGCAAGTCAGATAATACACCCTCTGGATGAAATAGATATATTTACTTCATCTGAAGAATACATAAGAAGATTAGAATTGCATGGCAAGGGAACCTCGGTTCACTCTCTCTATGACAGAGCAGTTTCGTCTTATGCATTTGATGCTAACGATACATTTGTTGCTTTTTTGTCAAAATTTGATTTCGCAAGTCTTCAAATTTTGGGATTCCTAGAGAGAGAATTGAGAGTTGAAGACCCAATTGGTACAAATATGAATTATTTTAATTTAGCCTTGTTGCAGTCTAAACTAAATAGTGTTGGAGGGAAGCTGTATTACTACTACGGGGGCAGGAGACCCACTCGCCCACTTTCACTCGACAAAGAAAATGATTGTATTGAGGCATTTTTTATCTTTGCTAAAGACTCGATTCCCCTTGACAAGATTATCAGAAGCGCTACAAACTCAAGTTTTTGCAAACCATTTATTTCACAATTGGGGATCCGTACCGAACTATCTAACTCTCTTGCAAGAGTGGGAATCGAAAGCATTTTATAAGCCGTTTGAGAAAATATAATTAATAAATTTTGTAGAAAAGGGCCATAGTGGAACTTAAGTTCGTCGAGATAGAGTTGAAGCGATGGCTGCGATTCTGCTTATGATGGACAAGATGCCTTATAATCATAAAATTGATTCATAGGCACGGGGTTGACTAATTTACGCCATGGCTTTGTTGTATAGAATATGTTTCTTGTAGCCCTATGCTGATGGGCAATCCGGCAGGGCAGAATCATGAAATGATTAGATGACTGAGGGGAAGTCCCTATCACAGCTCTAGCGGTCACCAGTTGGAAATAGACTGTAGGTTCGACTTTTAGTAAGAATTAAATATGTAACAATCCCTAGAAAGGGGCGTACCAACTCTTGGAAAGAAAACGATGGAGCAGATACGCTGCACGATTGACATGTCCCAGTGGCTCCGGCAATCAACAATGGCTGGCTCACTAAAATGACCGTCGACAATAGTAGCGAGAACTACTTGGATGTGTATCTGTTGCGAGCAGTTCGGCATCGGTCCAGTGTTTGACAAAGAGGCAACCGAATGCTGTAGATATGGTGGTTGGTTGTGCCATGGACTAACATGTTTAACGATTAACGCGTTCGTGCTGACTCGGCCGGAACGAGCTGCTAACAACGGGTTAACTAAAATGATATGAAAAAGAAGGTGTGACGCGTGGATCCCTAGCCGTAACGACAACCGTCACTCCCAACGCCAATGTAGTTGTCACCGGGCAACCCGGCACCGAACTACATCCGCAGCCACAACGGCCTCGAGTTCATCGCCCACGCGCTCGAGCGTTGGGGTGAAAAAAGTAATACCAAGACGACCTACATCGAACCAGGATCGTCGTAGCAGAGCGGCTTTGCCGAGTCGTTCAACAGGCGATTCAGGGAAAAGTTCCTGAACACAGAGCTTTTCGCGAACGTGTCCGAGGCCTAGGTGTGTAGTCCCGCCAGGTTGACGTGGACCCCAAAAACTGAACCAGTCCTTATGAGAGCTTCCCAACCGGCCAGACTTGGCCAGGAGAAACCCCATGAAGCGCAAGCGCCACACACCCGAACAGATCATCCGCAAGCTGCGCAATGCTGAGCTGTTGCTCAACCAGGGCCAAAGCGTCGCCGATGTCTGTCGTGCCTTGGAGGTGTCGGCCCCGACCTGTCACCGCTGGCAGCAGATGCATGGTGGGATGAAAGCCACAGAGGCCAAACGCCTCAAGGAGCTGGAGCAGGAAAACGCACGCCGCAAGCGCCTTCTTGCGGATGCAGAGTTGGACAAAGCGATGCTCAAGGAGTTAGCCGAGGGAAAGTTCTGAGCCCGGAACGCCGCCGCAGAGCCGTGTTTGTTCTGCAGGATCGATTCCGGGTGTCTCAGCGCCGTGCCTGCCGGTTGGCGGGTCAGAACCGCAACACCCAGCGCCAGCCGGTACCGGTGACAGCGATTGAGGAAAAGAAGCTACGCCAGCGCATTCGGGAGCTGGCCGGCGTCATGTTCGCTGGGGCCGGCGACTGGTCTACCGGCGGCTCCGGCTGGAAGGCTGGACCGTGAACCACAAGAGAGTGCAACGGCTCTGGTGGGAGGAGGGGCTGCAACGCCCCCTGCCGCGCCGACGCAAGCGATCACGTCCTCCTGAAGTCAAGCGGGAGCTGCTACAAGCTGAGTATCCCCATCACGTCTGGGCGATCGACTTCCAGTTCGACCAAACCATGGATGGGAAGACCCTCAAGTTCCTGAACGAGATCGATGAGTACAGCCGACTCGCGCTGGCGATTCGGGTCGGCAGGCGCTGTAGGGCTGCTGAGGTGATCGACACGATCGAGGAACTGCTCAAGCTCAACCCGCCGCCTACTCATCTGAGGATGGACAACGGCCCGGAGTTCATCGCCAACGCCCTGCAGGAGTGGTGCACCGGCAGCGGTTGCAGCACCGCTTACATCCCACCGGGATCACCCTGGGAGAGTCCATTCGTGGAGTCATTAAATAGCAGGTTCAGGGGTGAATTTATGAACATTGAGCAATTCACCTCGGTGCAGAAAGCCAAGGTGTTGGCCGAACAGCACCGAATCGAGTACAACACCTACAGGCCACATTCAGCGCTCCAGGGGCGTACGCCCCTGGAGATCCTCCAGCAATGGAAAGCGGCCTGACTACCCACCAGCTCCTACAAGAACTGGACCAGCAAAGGGGGTCACGTTACCTACAAATTAGTTCTATCTTCATCTTCGCACACATTCTTACAAGAATGACGGGCGCTCTTATCATAAATCATAACGCAATGTCGATCTGAACAGCTATTTGGGTGCCATTAGGCATCTTCAAGAAGCTGACAGGGTAGAGCCTATATTAGTTACGGCAGATTTAGAGCTACAACAAGGCCTCACGTTACCTATACTCCAAGTTTGAGACCGAGAGACGGTGGTCAGGCAATGGACTCTTGTGAGAGACGCCGCTTTTTTATAGGTATAGCTTCTAGTTTATCACACCTCTTTAATCTGGCCAAGCCAATATACTCAGGACTAATAATAATGGTCTTGCATTGAATGACTTCTATACTAACCAGCATCTGATCGCCTGTGCGTTTTGAGATACAAGACCCAACTACATAGGCTTGTTTATCCACCGGCTTGTATATGTCATCTGTTTACCCTGAGATATTAATGGGCTGGCATCACGCTCTGCAATCAACGATCTAAGCCATGACGAGCTGTTTGAAGCTAATCGAGTGTATCTTTACGTTCATCATAAAGTATAAAAGCCGAATACTATTTATGGCTTATTCCAGCGCCTAGACTTGATGGCACTAACCATCTGTTTGCCTAATCGCAATATTGTTAAAGGCCATTTCGCGCAGCCGGTTTGTTCAGCAAACTCCTAATTATGCTTTATCATCAGCTTTATAGTTCGGTGCAGCCACGGCGTTTGTGGAGTCAGCGGCTAGGCTGGTGCAACAAACTCCTAGCTCATTCATTAGCCCTTCAGAAATTCAGCGTCGCAAATCAAGTAAGTATTCACGTCTATCAGGGGCAAATGCTCCTTCGATTGACTCCAGAAATACTGCGCCATCAGAATATGATGTTGTTGATCTGTAGAAGCGTCGGGAAAAAGATACAAGTTCGCCAGGTCTCAAGTTATACGACTCGAAAATATGTCCAGAAGCCTTGCTGAAGAGATCAATCCTGAGCTCGCCATGGATACATGTAAAAACGATATTTCCGTCTAGATTGTCAGAAAATGCTGGGTAGGTCACACATGGCGCAAACGCAATCAACATGCATTGCATATAAACTGAGTTTTGTGAATGCAATAGAAGACGAGCAATTTTATTGGGGCTATTTAGTGCTTCGGAAAGAAGTAGGCAAACTTCTCTTGTAGTAACTAAGTGCATAGGCTCGATCAGGTACCCGGAACACGACGTGCTGGATTGCCATGATACGCACACGGTTGATTTGCATCAGATGTAACTACAGTACCAGGACATAGCCTGCAGCCTTTTATTAGCTTGATACCTGGAAGCAGTTGGCTTCCAGAGCCAATGAATACATTATCTTCAATTTCAACACCCCCATTGCAAACGACATTATGTCCTAAGAATGTGTAGGAACCTACAGTTACCCCATGTCCAAGTATGACACCACTGAGAAACATGTTATGATCACCGATTGAACAACCAGGCTCTAAACGTGTTCCAGATCCTATTATATTCCCAGTTCCCATGCTATCTATATAATTTAATGAGACCGATGGGTGAATCACGTTTGCAAATCTTGCCCCTAGATCTAATAATCTGAGAGTGGATTTTAACCGAATATCGGATGTGCGAGCAATTGTATTTATTACAAGAACATCTTTTCCCTTGATCCAGTCAAACGGACCAAGAACAACACAATTCCGGAACGACCTAGAAGAGTTGAGGGGATTGTCGTCAATGTATCCGAGAACGATAAAGCGTTCCGAATCCACTTTGCAGGCGCTATTGATATCATCTAATATTGGAAATATCTCTGGTTGCCCTGTTCCTGCAATAACAATGTTAGGCATTTGGAATCTTGTAGTGAGGTTTTCCTCCAGCAGCATGTAGAGGGTTATTTTCTATGATCTTCGAAACCGGTAAAACACCTGTATCTACGGAAAATCTTGTTTCTGTTGTTTTATTCACACCATTGCCATGTATGAGCATAGCAGAGAAAATAAGGACACTTCCGACCGGAACTTCAATACGTTCAGGGGGATTTTTGGGCAGATTTGTGATAATCTTTGTTGCATATGGGTATCCAATAGCGTGTCCTTTGCTGTATCGATCAACTGAGCAAGGATGATTTGCTTGAAACGCGATTTCCAGTTCAGAATCAGGTATGCTGTGACTACCGGGATAATAAAGCAAGCCTGAATTTGTCGCAGAACGAGAACATGGTATCCAAACATTGTATTGATGCTTTACTTGATGGGGCGTTACAGCATATAATGTTTCCCTGTGAAATGGTACATGATCGTGGCCAATAATAGATGTGTAAGGCCGTACTGCACGTAGTTTCAGAACATTCACCCATGCAAGATCATTTTTTAAAAGTAGTTTAATTCTTTCGCCTAGTATGTCGATAAGCTCGAACATAAGTGTTGACTCATTTATAAGCTCTTGGGCAGCAAAGATTTTTTCGTGCCACTGACTTCTCGTCAAGGAGCAATGCACGTTAGTCTGGCATCCAACTACTTTCCCTATGAGGCTAACGATCTTATCAATTAGTAAACTATTGTCTAGTCTAAGGATCGTGAAGCCTTTCTTGCTAAGTTCATTTTGATGTCTCAAAAATAATACCCTCCTCAAAAGAAATCGGATGATTTCAGGTTAGCATAAGTCGACGCTGTCCAATCTGCCGCTACTGATTTGAAGCTACTTAAAAGCGCATCAAGTAATTGATCAATCTCCGCATATGTGTATGTCATGGCATGAGAGAGGTTGAATCGATGCCATTTACCTGATATGAGGATGTTATTATTCTCCTTTATTGTCTTGGCTACATATTGACCAAATAGATGCTTTTTAGGGCAGTCATATTCGATACTATTTCTAACTCCTAGACCCCTAACCTCGACAAAGAAGTCATGACCATTTAGTTCTTTATTAATTTCATCCCTAATATACTTCCCTTTTCGGTAAACACTTTCTACAAATCCTGACTTACGGATAATCCGCTGTACTTCTAGGGCTGAGGCACATGCCAAGCTGTGGCCCTGAAAGGTGCACGATGTTTCAAACCTACCACTATTCTCAGCGATTGTCTTAGTTATTTCTGATGTTGTGATTACTGCACTAAGCGGTATATAGCCAGCACCTAATGTCTTCCCAAGAATTAAAAAGTCGGGACTTATCTTATACCATTCTACGCAGTTGATCTTACCGGTGACTCCAGTACCGCACCATACTTCATCCATAATAAGATGTAAATCATATTTAAGACACATCGCCTTGATGCCTTTCCAGTATTCCTCAGACGCAGGAACATCACCAACAAGGCCTCCCATTATTGTTTCTGCTACAAAACCGCCTATATTTTCCGGGCCTATATCTAGAACAACACTCTCAAACTCCTTCACTAAACGCTCTGAGTAGTCGACCAAAGACTCTCCGACAAGCCGATTTCTACGATAATTAAAGTCTGATAGTCTATACCTATTTGTACATAAGAGTGGACGATAAAATTCAAGATTTGGACGTTCTCCGAGAGACAGTGCTAATGATGTTGAGCCATGATACGACTGTTTTCTAGATAAGTACCAAAACTTGGATGGTTTCTTTGTCTCGCAATGACTTTGGTAGCTTATCTGAACTGCCATTTCGCACGCTTCGCCTCCTGATCCACCACTGAACATTACTCTGTTCAGCCCCAATGGAGCCGATGAACATAGCAATGAAGCAAGCTCTTCTCTGTTGGGATCCGCATATGTTTTGTAATCAAGGTGAGAATAAGAATTTAGTTGACTTTTTATTGCATTCAAGACTCTTGGATTATTGTATCCAATGACAGCGTATGCTGTCCCGCCTGCCGTTGCGTCTAGAAACTTTCTTCCGCTTTTTGTATAGATATAATGGCCTTTTGTTTTAGTTACGGCTTCAAGTGGAGGGTTCCGAGGGAAGGTTTTAATTAGGTTAGATGTTAAGCTCATTGATTCTTTCCGTTTAAGACCATTCAATTTTAACATGGTCATATTTTAGAATGGATTCTAATAATTCAACCTGCACTGAAGCCACATTTCTGTCTTGAATTGTGCAATCTTCCCGATTGCAATCACATATCCTGTCTTTGAATACCATAAAAGCGCTATTTTTACCAGTGTCATTAAACCTAAATTCTAGGCGATTTATTCTTTCAAACCTTTTGCAAACACTTCTCACAAACGCATCTTCGACAAATCTCCCTATGATTCGGCAGCTCATTACGAACTCTTGGAAGATAAGGGATGTACCAACCTCGGCTACAATGGCCGAAATTGCTATCCCGTCATTTCCATACTTATCTTTTACACTGCCAGAGATCAGGATACTGCCATGTTTCAAATGATCAACGATAGCTTCTGAGTAGAGATGCTCGCCTGTCATATTAAACTGATTCGTACGATTGTATAGTTGAAATATTCTATGTTCTAATACTCCCGACCAAATGCAAGAAAGGGATAGATATGTGTCTAAACTATTTAACCATTCATCGAACAAATTCTGAACGCTCGACTTGTTTGCATTGATTCGCTCCAGTTCTTTTTCCCTTAGATTCATCTGTTTGTAAAATTTTAGTCGATTCTTGTCTTCTTCTGTTGGAGGTTCTTGAGAAAGCGGCAATACTCTTTCCAAATAAAGCAATCGTTTATAAACGTCTACTGGAAATTCTAGTAACCTTATTTCTGGGTATGTCTTTGCAACTTCTGCTCTTTCATGCATGCTATCATCAAGTAAAGCACAGTCTTGTGCGCGTAGTCTGAGAGCTTTTAAGATTTTTCCAATTCCGACACTTTTGCGCTCCCAATTCGCTTCGCAGGCCACAAAGTTGGCAAATGAAAGCGGCATGTCACTCCGCTTATCGAAAAATTCTGATATAGTTGATTTATCATTTTTCGACACTATCGCAAGAAGCACTCCACATTTTGACAACTCCTTTAGGTAGAGCTGTATATGTACATAAGCCTCGCCAACAGGATCGTGTCCACCTAACCTTATATTTTCAAAAGAATCAGAAATTATACCTCCCCATAGCGTGTTATCTAGATCGACAAATATTAATTTAGGTAATTTATTGTTTACGACGTATACATGTCTGCAAACCTCATCAGAGAGTGCTTGCCAAGTGTGCAAGGATGTGTACGTTTTTGTCCTCAGATATGTCTTGTACGACTTTTCATCACCAACTGAATGTGCAATGATTAAGTCTGATACCTTTAGGGCATGATCATTTAAGCTCATAGAGTAAACTGCATTATTAAATGAGTTACAGAAGGCATACTGCTCATTCAATGACATCGCGGGCGCTAGAGTGAATGTCCCCATGCCAAGAGGAGATATTTTCGTAATAAATACTGGAAGGGTCTTGTTTGATGAACGAACAAGCATTATGAGCTTTTCAAATATTTCAACACATCTATGCACCCTTGTTGACGCCTCGTCGCCTTCGACTGTATATAAAAGTAGGGTTGATATCTTTATGCAGATAAGTAAACAGTGGCAATTCCTTAGATTATTTATAATGCTATCTGGATTTAGCAGCACTTTGAGCGCGGCCTGTCCGCTCGAACTAACAGGCTTCGCAGCAATACCTAAATCCTTTGATAGAGCCCTTGACAAGTATCCGATGTTCTCGTCGGCGATCACCAACAAATTGTTATTATCCATCTAGGCTGTCAGCGATTAATCGCGCAAGAGAATTAATAGTCAACCCTTCTTGTTGATTTTGAATTAGTAGTTCAAATACATCTACAGAAACTGCAGTTACTGATTCAAGTGACGATTCAATTTCTGCCAATATTGTTACAAAGTCGAAGCTCTCAATTGGCGATAAGTGGCCAAATATCATAGTGTCCTCTGTGATATCGTTTTCATGATTAATACCCTCTAGCGCTTTAAAAATTAGTGATGAAATTTCCTGATGGGTTATTTGTGGCATCTTGATTAATGTTGGTAAGGAGATACACACACTGCAATTATGTAATGCGACATTGCATCGTGGCCTGTGTGAATGACTTCATCATTCATTGAGAACATGAGTACATTCTTAAAATAGCACTTCATTGTTTGTTTGAATTCATTTTTTGATTTGCAATTTATGTGCCCTGGATCTCTCCGTTCATAGGGCAATATTGCTTGAGACTCAAGGCTGGGCATCCCAAAGATAAAGATCGCATCTTGCACGCAACTTCGTACGGCATTATGTATGAATTTCGATTCGTCCTGTTTTGAAACATGTTCTAGCACATCAAGGCAGTAAAAGGCATCAAAATCACCCTTGATATATCCATTGGTAAAATCGTGCTGGATACACTTAATGTTTTGAACCATGCAGTTGACCTCAATCGCTTCATCAACAAACCTCTTGTCGTAGTCTGAAAGCATTAGATTCTTAACAGTACTTGCGACTAGCTTGCTGCACCAACCGTCTCCGCATCCAGCCTCGATAACATTTTCTTTTTCATCTAGCATCTTAGCTACAAACTTATATCTCGAGAGGCTAAAAAGAAGTCTGCGCGGATCCTTAATCCATGTAGAAGAAGCTACCACCCCTAGTTCCTGGCGACCTTCGGCATCCTTCCAATCGTGCATGTATTGATATTGTTCGTTCATTTTTTTTAAGTCCAGGCTTCCTTTCCCCACTTACCGTATCATATCGCACGTGTGGACACCAGGGCTTATTAGAAGTCATCCTGAGGGCGTTACTGCCGCCGGTCTCCTTCCAAGCAGCGAGAGTAGGGCCTTGATGTATTGAGTAAGAGCGGCTCTTCCCTTGGTGATCGACCAGATCACATCCAACCGCAGGGCATTGATGGCCATGCTGCGCAATGTGGCTATTACCCGCACACTGTAGTCGTCACGCTAGCGGTGGGCGTCTTCCCCCAGCGGCTCATCCCTCACCCAGCGGTAGCTTTTCTCGATCGACCAGCTATGTCGGACGGCTCTGAGCGGGGCCTTTGCTCCGGACCGCAAACTTGAGACTTAGTAACGGGTTTTGTCTATTTGTGTTTTCTCACCAGTTCATTCAGTAGCTCGCAACACTCCGAGCTGCTGAATAGGTGAGCGGCCAGCCAGGGCCATATGACACCTGCGGCCGTTTTACATCGCCAGATAGCGCGGCAACCAGCGACTCCGATCATCTGACGTCTGGAAAGACATCGAATACGCCCACTCCGCCAGCAGGGTCTTGATGAACTGCACGGCTTTGGCGTTGGTTCATGGTGTGTACGGCCTGGTGCATTTTGATGTGTGCCCAAGTGCTGAGCAAGTTTCTCGCCAGAGTTTGGAGCGATAGGCGCTCCCGTTATCGTAATGCACCCTCTTGCAGCTGATGCCCTGGCCATCGAACCAATCCACAGCCCGCAGCAGAGACCCCATCGTGCTTGACTGCTTCTCGTCCGGCAGCACCTCGACATAGGCCAACTGAGTGGAGTCGTCGATGGCGACATGAGCCTTCTCGTAGCCTGCACCACGGGATGAGCCCAGGCGCCGATCACCGTTGATCCGGTGACCCACTCGCTCAAGGCGAGCCATCTGTTTGGTATCGACGTGGATGATGTCGCCGGCTTGGGCCTACTGGTAGCGGCGTACCGGCTCGGCGGGCTGCAAGTTCTTGACCCGGCCAAGCCCTATTGCCTTGAGCACTCGACCAACGGTGGAGAGCGGCGCTGCCAATACTTTGGCGACGCTGCGAAGAGTGTAGGGCTCTTGGCGCCGGTCTACAACGCGTTGGAGTTGCAGTGAATCAAGCGTCCGCCGCTGGCTGCGGCTAACACTCCGTTGATCCACGAGGGCCGAGGCACCACCGGAGCGGTAACGTATCAGCCACTTGTAGTCAGTCCGGACACTGATCCCCGCCTGAGCCGCCAGCACCGACAGCGGCAGATACTCCTCATTGTATCGACGCAACAACCGTTCACGGCCGAGGTTGTCAGCCGAGCATTCGGGTGGGTATGCATGGGATGTGAGGTCAGTGGATCGGAGGTGACACCCGGACCATGACGACCTCACACCCACTTGTCAGCTGAACAACCTGGTGGGACTACACATCTAGTGGCTTGCCTTCGCGGGTGCCGTGGCTGCGCAAAGCGATGATCGTGGCGCTGCCCGGTCACCGCTCCATCAGCTACTCCGGATCCGGGATGGACCGTAGGCTCCAGGTGACGCAGTGGCCCCGTCTGATTTTCCGCTTATTGGTGCGCCAGGGGATCCGCCTGCCATTGGTGAGCCGGTCTTTGATCAGGCGAAATCGCCCTGGCGAAAGTGTTTGCGGGCGATCAATAAGTCAGCGCCACTCTGGGCGAAGTAGAGCAAAAAGGGCGGTTAGCATGCAGCGCGTTGGCCTGTTGTCCGATGATAATGCAAAGCGCCCGTCAACCTGATTGACACGGGACAGGTTCGTCTGGAAGGACTGCCATGTAAGGCCAAACAGCTCTCTGGGAGGCAGAACTCCTCATAGGTCTACACTAAAAACGAACCTTGCTCTTCCCGTCGGGAGTGATCGACGTCAGGGGTTGGAACTATCCAATAAAAGGCACCCACCTCAGTCCCGCCAGCTGCATTTGCTGTGCCTATTCGAGCCCCTCTGGCATAAAGCGCGTCAAGAGCTACTGACATGTTCTGCTGCTCTCCAACTAGACCCATCGCTCCAGTCCTGATGAGGAGCTTCTGCTGTTCAAGAAAACCCAGGCGTTGACGCCTTTTTGAGCGTTAAGGGCCATTGCGTCATCTAAAACCGCAACAGCTTGTGGTTACAAGTGAGGTAACCCAGACCAGCGGCACCGCCGAGCAGGATTCAGCACTGCGACTGGCCTGCCCATTCAAGGGAGCACTTCAGAAAACTCTTGATGCTGTCAAGGATGCTATGACAACAGGAATTTCGTGGTCTATCTATACTACAACAAATTACGCCCCATGTGGCCCAGAACATCAGGTCACAGGGCTTAGCTTTTACTCTGCTTCAAGTAAAATAGCCTTACCGGGTGAACAACGCTTTTAGATTGATGACGCTCAGCCGAAACCACGTCCTTCAAGTGCCTAATAACTTGATACTTTAGTGAGTCACGGTATTTAAGACGCACAGGCGATATGCGGCGGGATCCGTTGTGGTCTCCGGCCCATCAAATAAGATTCGGCATAATAGGCAACAAAGTTGAAAGCCTCTTGCCCTGAAAAAAATAAATTTATGTAAAAATCTTCGAAATAGAAGATAATGCTAAGGTTTAAATAGTATTATCTGACTTTCAGCATGCAACTTTGAATAACGACTAGAATGCAATGATTAGTGTGCCACCAGGGTCTGACACGGGAACTATCTTTGGATTAAGCGTTTTATCATCAATGTATTCTGCGAGAAAAGCGTCAACGGCCTTCCTTGTTCCTGGATAAGTGAAGTCATTATAATTGTGCACAGCGATGTAACCGCCAGCAGACATTCTTCGAAAAAAGAAATGTAAACCACGAATCATTGGTTCAAATAAATCAGCGTCAAGGCTGACCAAACAAAAATGCTCGCTTCTGTCCGATTCTAATATTGAACCTGGGAAATGCCCTTTACGAATGTGCAGCAAGTTTTTTTGCGCTGCGCTACTTAACTTTTGCCTTACAAGCTCCAAGCTAGTGTCTTTAAAATTCTTACTTGGAAACAAATATTTTTCAGCGTCTACGTCATGTATGTTAAAATCTTCAAAAGTATCATATTCAAAGATATTCCTGTCAGGCAAACATTGATGCAAATAATGCAAGAAGTCGCCTCTGTATACACCAAGCTCCGCGATGGCTCCTGCGACGTTCCGACTTGATATTTCATTACAAAGTAATTCTAAAGTTGAATATCGTATCGGATCTAATGATTCAAAGTTATACCTCGCGCGGCCAATTACAGGCATGTATGCAATGCTTAAATCATAAGATACTTCGAATTCCTGCGGACCACCAATCTGGACTTTTGTGAAACCTTCGGCCATTAGATGAAGGCAAATCTCTCGATAAAGAGGCGTAAAAACTACTATCGGCGTGGCTCTATCAAGAGAATATATTGTCTAAATCCTTGACTGTGTAATTTTCGCTATTTATTATATTGATGGCGTTTGTATCATATACCTCTCGGATTCCATACAAATGGTGATATTTTCTGAACCAATTACCCGCACACACTCCCACAGGCGCTGTCATGTTGGTGCATTGAAGACTGGATAATTCTATCACTCACGCCCTCCAATGGTAAACTTAGCATTATTGCCATAATATTTACTGGCTTCTGAATAATAATCCATGATCTCTTTGGATATTAATATCTATATTTATATTTAACTGATTCAACCTTTCATCAATGTTCATAGAATTCAAGGGTTAGCATACCCCCCCTGCCACCGGACTAGAGTATTCTTAAAAACCCTGCAGCTGCACTTTAATGTATCAATTTCCTGGGAATATAATAAATTCAATGAAGTGCGATTCTGAGTATAAGCTCTTTCTTCTGCAATGCGCAATTGCTCGTGATTTTGAGCTTCTAAACAGCAGTAATAAATCATGGGAAAATTTTCACCGTTTAAACTTCAATACTTTATTGCAGGAATTCAAAGAAGCCTTAACGGTTTACCAGGAAACAGCTGAAATTATTCGAAAAGGCATTATAGACAAAGGAGCACTACGGCGGTCATTGCAATTACTAATTACCTCACTAAATATTCAGTTTAAACATGACACTTGTTTTTCATCGCTTAGGACATTTCTAATCGAATTTGCACTAGATGATAGTTATCTAATCAGGGCTAGTATGTGTAGATCTATCGTGCTTGAGGATCCTAAAAACATTAGAGCCACCTATTTGTATTCCTTTTATTCTCAAGCCGGAAAAACTATTAGTTATTCGTGGCAAACTAGATATAGTTTGTATTCTTTGATTCTTAGCCAGTGGGATGATTTAAGCGATCCAATCTGTATTAGCCCGCTAGCTGGTATATCAATTGGACACTACTATCTACTTTTGCAGGCTATTTGCTGCGCCGCCCTTGGTAAACAGATTTGGCTATTTAGTTCAACTCATCAAATTGGAAAGGAGCTTCTCCCAAGCCTAGGGATAGGCCACGCAAACATTATTGAATATAATGAAAATCTTGACATTGAAGTTCTTTGCAAGGGCTATAATTCAGATTTAGTTGCTTCTAGTTACGCTCTAAAGAATATATGTAGAAGACTTAGTTATGTTGACAATACTGAGCTAACAGTCTGTTTACACTTAAGAACCGAAGGATTTAAACAGCAGGGTGGATCCTGTAATACATTAAGAAACTCCTCTCCCGCTAACTATGAGAGACTTGGCGAATTACTTCTAAATCTATTACCTGGAGTAAATCTAATTCGTGTTTGCTGTGTAGATGATCATACCTTAAATCATTCTCTTTGGAATTTCCATATTGTCCACAATCACGATTCTGCATGTAAGCAATGGAATATTATCCGATCTTCACGCTTTTTTATAGGATGTAATTCAGGAATCAGCAATTTAGCGCCGTACTTAGCTAAATCCGTGCTAATAGTTAATGCTACTTCACTATGGTCCTCAGCAGCGCTTGATGAGAATATCATTTTTGCGCTTAAGACTATTGAAGCGCGCAAAGATAATTCGCTGCTGCTTTCGAGAGAAGATTTTATGGCTCTCGTCTTCATGGATTGGGTAGAAACTGATGGCCTTTCCTCTTATTATACAGTTCTAGAACTAACAAGTGACCAGCTATGCGATGCTTATGAACAGTCATCATCCGGAAAGATTGTCTTATTCTCAACACTATGTGAAGAGCTAAATGTAGCAATTCCCCCTCGCCTTCCTGCAAGATTTATCACGCAGGATTGCGCATCTAATATCGCCCAACATGTGCACGCATTGCAACCCGCTTCTTCAAGTATGCAATCTCCTGCTATCACAAGTATTATATGGTAGGGATTTTGTATTCGAATCGAGTCAGGCGACATTTTTCAGAATATTTCCTCCTTACTCCGAAAAAAATGCCACTCCTTGGATCCTGCGTCTAGATCAGTATTGTCTTCAGTTGTTATCGTTTTATTTTCTTGATAGATGTTCATCTAGATTTTCGCGGCCAGTACAGGCCGCGCTATCTAGACTAGATAATACTTTTAGAGGACGAAACCTCACGTATAGACAAAAGACCCCTTAAGTTTATAAAATGCTTCAAGATGTCCACCTTGCTACTGTTAATGAGTCCTTCACAACTGTAACTCCATCCAGGCACAAATATTTCTGTAATTTCCTGGCTAAACTCCATAGGCGCGATCTAGTTGTTCCTTGACTACTGATTAGGGCATTAAATGGTGCCTCCTAAAACAGTCAAAAGGATTGCTGCCGAGCTTACGCAGGAGGCTCTATGATTTTGCTGAAGAAAATCCTGAACCGGCACGGTCTTCCCTCTGGACATCAGATTGCTCTCTGATCGGGCTGAGTTGCACCTTTTCTTAAGAGTCTGGGAAAACCCGCCTGAACAGCGCGTTTTCCCCTCCGGACAGCTGATCACGTTCTGCTCGGGCCCCGTTTTCAGCGAATCAGCGGCTCAGAACGCTCGATTTCTGGCGTTCTGCTGGTTGGTGCCCTGATCCCCGCCTCTCGGCCACACGTCTGGGCAACCACCTGTTCATGCTCCCGCCATCGCCTGAGCAGGTTGCCCAGACGGATCAGGTTGGAGGCGATCACGTGCAGGCCAAACGCCGCACTCACCTTGCCTATGCCGCGTAGCTCGAACTGGCGCTGCCGCCCCACTTTTCGATCTTGCCAAACACATTTTCGATGCCACGGTGGGCGTTGATCGATTTGGCCTAGCACTCGTGTCGCGTGGTGCAGCCATCGATGGTGGAAACACCAGAGCAGGCGGTGTTCTGCCCGATCTGCGGCGTCACGTCGATGCGGCGCAGTTCGGCGGCAAAGCCCCTGGTGTCGTAGTTCTTTTTGGCAGCGATGGTCTCTCTGCTGGGCACCGGGGCGATCTGCCGCTGACGTGACCCCCCTTATCGTTCCAGGCCTTATGAGAGTGGGTGGGTGTGGTCAAGCGGCAACTCCCTGTTGAGCTGCCTCCAGGGGTGTACGCACCTGGAGGGCCGAGTGCGGCCTGAGAGAGTTGTACTCCCAGCGCCAGCGATCAGCCAGGATCAGAGCCTCTGGGGCTGTGGTGAACAGCTCTGTGTTGAGGAACTCATAGCGTAAGCGGCCGTTGAAGTGACTTGACCCCCTTTGCTGGTCCAGTTCTTGTAGGAGCTGGTGGGTAGTCAGGCCGCTTTCCATTGCTGGAGGATCTCCAGGGGCGTACGCCCCTGGAGCGCT
>Ga0194134_10003146_pt1 | contig 18287 bp, 17 predicted proteins | sample TA2KigOff0mmetaG_FD_148602 | JGI IMG/M metagenome (GOLD analysis project Ga0194134, IMG submission 148602) | Freshwater microbial communities from Lake Tanganyika, Tanzania - TA2015056 Kigoma Offshore 0m | ecosystem: Environmental > Aquatic > Freshwater > Lake | place: Tanzania: Lake Tanganyika... | reverse complement strand
CTGAAGGTAATTTGAGTCAAATCTCTCTTGAGAATGTCGTTTCTAGTATCGCAGCCATTTCTATCCACATCTGCCCAGGCAGGACCAAAGGCAGATCTTGAATAACCAGTCTTTGGAGCTCGTCCTTTAACTGCCAGAGTTTCAATTGCCTTAATTGGATCAAATTCAGCTCCATTAGCTGAGGCAAGTTCAAGTATTTCTATTTGATATCTCGAACTTGGTGATACAAGAGAAAGAGATGTAAAGGAAATACTCCCAACTAGAACTATTACGGTTGCTTTCGAAGAAAAAGCTTTTCTTAAATTGAGCATTTTTCTTGACTTCAAAAGGCTCAAAATAGCTTTGTGCCAATTGGATTTCATGGCTTCATTCTCATCTATTTGACTAGGAAATTGGTATCTAAGGTGGTACTGGTTATAGTGTGCTCTGCTTGATCGCGACATTGGGTCAACGGGTTGTTAGCTCAGTTGGTAGAGCAGGTGACTCTTAATCACCGGGTCGGGGGTTCGAAACCCTCACAACCCACTAGGAATTTATTGGTTATTGCAGGTGAGGATTAGTATTTAAACATGATTCTTGGAGCTAATCCACATTCTTATATCAACAAGCTGATTGATTTCATTATTTGCTACTCTAAAATTTTTAAGATAGTAAAAATTGTCATGATGAAATATTTACCTACCGCTGCAATTCCCAAAAAAATAGACGAGCAGAATATGAATCTAACTGAGTTAATGGATAAATATGGCTCGGATAAGGGAACCTTTCATGGTTATACAAATATTTATGAAAATATATTAAACAAGAAAAGACACAATATCGAATTAGTCTTGGAAATCGGTATCGGGACTAATGATCCAAACCTGCCCTCTACTATGGGAAAATACGGAAAACCAGGTGCATCTCTGAGGGCTTGGCGAGATTATCTGCCAAACGCTTCAAATTGTAGGACTAGATGTTGATAGAAAAATTTTTTTACTGAAAAATCTTTAGAAACGAAATATGTGAACCAGTTGAGCCCCAAAACCTTTGGTCCAATTACCAAAGTACTTCCAAAGTCGATTGATTTGGTAGTCGTTGACGGGCTGCATACTCCGCGAGCTGATTTCAATTCTCTTGTGGCGTTATTACCCTTTATGAGCAGTAATGGTGATTTTTTTATTGAAGATATCGGAAATTTAGCCATGATTCTATTTTGGCCCCCAATTTTGTTGATTTTGAAAAAAAGTTACAAGGTAAATATATACGCGTGTAATGCGGGACATTTAATTCACCTTACCAGGAGAAAATGAGGCAGTAGCACAAGCTTACTTATTCTTCGGTTTCTAGCTTCCCTTCTCCTATTAAGAAAGACCATGAGTACGCTCGGACCCAAAATGACAAAACAAATCCCATCAAAGCGCCAAAAATTAAAGAACCGCCCCTGCTCCCGAGTTCAGAGCCTGGTATTAAGCCGCCAATCTCGTCAGCTACTGCAATAGTCAGCATCGACATAAATAACGCAGGATTCTTCTTAACCAAGCCAAAAAATCCATAACGTAGAGACTGCAATAAGAGCAGACCAGTTACCCGTTAGGTTATCAACCCAGTTCAAGAGTGCTCCAAGACCCATCATTATTGCGAAAATCCACGTAAGAACTACTACCCAACGAGATACCTTCATAGACCCCTCCAGCCAATAAGCAACATCATTATTATTCAGGCAAGGAAAGTAGTAACGAGGTAGCAACCGGGTAGTGACGCAAATAGTTATTCGGATGCCTAATTCGGCAATTGAGCGTTTACTAGGCTTATTAAATGCGGTAATGTGCTTGACTAGTAGTGCGTAAGTCCTTACTTCCGTTAACTCTTAATCACCGGGTCGTAGGTTCGATCCCTACACAACCCACTCGAAATTGCGCGTAACCGAACAAAAAATAGCACTTCATAGACCTTGACTGATCTCTGTTAGCAGTAGAAAAGCAGTAGAAGCTTCCTCGAATACTTGGGTGGCTACCGTCAATAAGTGATAGCCGAGTAACTCGCTTACAGAATGTACTCGGTGCCATTATCAAGATTATTTTCAAGAGTGATAAAAGGATTCAAAAGAAGGTGCAATCACGAAATTGCAGAAGTTTTCTGGGCAACTAAGAAATAGAAATAGGCAGTAACGAGTCCACACTGTCAGGAGGATTAACAACCTTGATATTAAGACAGGTGAGTTTCTTAGCAGGGACTTAGAAGCTTCGCCAATTAATGACACTTTACAAAATTTCAAGCTCGATAGAAACTTTGATTATAATGGACCATGGAGAGACGGCGTGCGCAAGAGGGTTTATTTCTACATCAATCATATGAGCCACCATGTCAAAGGGAGCTGAGTCAAGTTGGCCATTGAAGGTTTTGTATGTGACGCATTGAGTGGATCCACCATCAAAAGCCGATCATGATGACTCATGACTAAATTAGAATTAACTCGAATGCTTCGCGAAATTAGATTATTTGAGTACAAAGAGTTGAGAAGGTTTGGTAGAAAACAAGATGGTGGGTATGTTATTCCGAACGATCTCTTTGAGCAAATCAATTCCGTGATAAGTCTAGGAATTTCATTTGAATGGTCTTTCGAAATGGAAATTCGAAAAAGTTTTGGTGACCTAAAAATTTATACCTTTGATTACACGACAAATGTATGCAAGATGGTGGAACTCTTCTGTAGAGAAATGGCGCGCCGTATGTTAGGCACCCGAACGTTACTGAGTAATGTTGAGCTTTTACAACTTCCTAAATCTTACCTTAAGTTTTTAAGATTGTTTCATCATAAGAAGTACCGCATATCGACCCTGAAGCAAAGTTCGAGAGACTTCTCACTACTCGAGGCGATGGATCTTTTAAATTTAACAAGTCATAAGAGCTTACTAAAAGTAGATATTGAAGGCAGCGAATATGAAATCATTAATGACGTCTGTAGTCTCAGCAGCTCCTTTATCATCATAGTTATGGAGTTTCATAATATTTTGAAAAATGAGGAACTATTCTTATCAAGTCTACGTTCTCTACAAGAGCATTTTATGGTCGTGCACGTACATGCAAACAATTTTTCGGTTGAGAAAGAGTCCATGGTGCCCACAGCGTGGGAATTTACTTTTGTTGAAAAAAGCTACACAAAGAATTTAGAAAGACTGCAAGGAGTGTCATTTCCACGGGAGGGGTTAGACTTTCCAAACGATCCTGACAAACCAGACTTCAACTTCTACTTGTGATAAGTGTGGGAACACGATAGCTAGACACCAAAATCAGAATACTTGCTTCAGCTTCACACAATGATCAGACCATTCATATCTAAGAGCATTTCGGAGTGCATTTTTGGAAAGCTCAGAATATTTATGAATGAAGGCGTCAGAGCTAAGAGTAGAGTCTTCCAAGCTAGAGAGGAAATTAGCATCGTCACCGGCAATTTCACGATGGATTGGGTTATCACTCAGAACCCGGTTCACGATTATCGCCCTCCACCTTGTATGCCCTGCCATGTGATTTCCGAATCCGTTTTACATAGAAGATTCCCGGTTGAACTTCCCGCTCGACTAATACAACGGTGAGTAAAGGAAGATCGATTGGGTCTTCACGGTAAAGCTTTGCAATTACTCGACCCCCATCTCAAAAGATGGGGGCCATTGAGTCGCCCGGGGCAAGCGCTCTTCGGTAAGGCCAGTCTAATTTGCCTAAAAATATTGCTGAGGCACGAAAATTTGTCACGAGAGATAGTCTTTCGCAACTTAAGTTTCTTGAGATTTGAGGAAAGAGTGGTCAACGATGCTAACTATCTACGTATACTGCGATCTTCCATGCGGCATGTAGGATTCCGCACAAGCAAAGATTGAAGCCCTCTCAGTTAGAGCCTGCATGGAGAAATATGCTGCATCAAGCGATCCAGATTTCAAGTCGCCTGCTGTTGCAGTTTGGGAGAGGCGCTCAAATGGCACTCATCTAAGGGTGTCATTGTGAAGGCTCCGGAGTGGAGAATTATAATTTATAATTTCATTCATGTGCTAGACTTAATTTACGTAATACTCGAACAATGTGACTAGACAGCTCAGTTGAACGGATTTTATGTTCACTTTAATTACTTCATCTAAATTCTTTTTTGTGGAGTTTGCTAAAGAACTAGATAAGCAAAATAAATTGCATAAGTTGGTAATCGGATATCCAAGATTCAAGCTCAGTCATTATAAAATCCCTAAAAAAAGAATCGCAACATTCCCATATTTTCATGCTAGTTTTATGCGACTTCAATCTCTAATAAGCCTCCTACCCCAACCAATTCAAGGTTACCTGGCGTTATTTGATGTGAAATCTATTACCCTCTTTGCAAGAATTTCGAATAAGAATCAGGCAACCTTTATTGCCATGTCAAGCATGGCGCAGGAATTGTTTATCAAATCTAGACATTCAAACTACCCTAAGGTTGTGATTTTTAGAGCTTCTCGCCACATAGTTGAACAAGATGAAATCTTAAAAAAGGCAAGTGAGGATTGGGGTGTTTTTATACAAAGGCCATCGCCAAGAATTATAACTAGAGAGGTTCTTGAATATAAATTGGCAGATTTGATAATCGTTCCATCAGAAATATGTAAAGAGAGCTTTATAAGGAATGGTGTTGACCCAGAAAAGGTAAAGGTCATTTACTTCCCGTACACGTTAAGTTCATACACAAATCACGCTAAAACAGCACGAGATGGAAATAGGGTTACATTTGTAGGCAATGTGAGTGCTCGAAAAGGAATAATTACTTTGCTAGAAGCTTGGAAACGACTTGGAAGAACAGACTTATCACTAACCATAATTGGAAGAACAGAGGGTAAGTTTATGAAATGTCTAAAAAGTAAAAATTTGCTTTCTGAGAATGTCCACTTCTCCGGCCATATGAATCACCATGAAATCCAACAACATCTTGCGCACACGTCGCTGTTCATTATGCCAAGTATTGAGGAAGGCTGGCCGATGGCGCTTATGGAGGCAATTTCCATGCAATGTGTTACTTTAATCTCTGATGCAATCTGCAAACTTGGAGAACTTCCCAACCCGCATATGAATTTCATGTTTGAATCTGGTAACTCAGTACAGCTAGCACAAATGATTTCCGAACTCACAAGTTGCCAAATGCAAATAAAGTTGAATGAAAGAAGATCTACCGTAGTTACCAACCAAATACGAACTTGGAAACACTTCGTAGATGAATTTAGCGAAGTAGTTGAGTCGCTTAAATAGAATGATTAACAAGATAAGGAAATTTGGACTAAATACAAGAAATTTCTCCGCTTTATCATTGAATACCTTCACCTCCGCAATAATTCAAGTGACTTCCATTCCACTTTTTTTGTCCTTTTTATCTGTCAATCAATATGCGACTTGGATTTTTACATTTAGTTTTGCGCAAATTGCTGGTCTCCTAGACTTTGGGATGGTAGCTGCGGCACAAAACAGGTTTACTTTTATGAAAGCAAGAGAAAAGACATTTGAAATAAAACACAATGTTTTTCAGATGTTTATGTTTCAGACCGCTGCTATATTTTTATTCAATTGTGTTATATTTGCTCTTGTAAAGTTTCAGGTTTTGAATATCAATTTTCCTCTACTATTAGTTTTTACCCTGAGTCTATTCATTCAATCATGTTTTGGAATATTGGAGGCAACTGCGCAAATGCACAATCAGGTGCATAGAGGAATTCACGTGAGTACTTTTGGTCGCCTTTCTGAGCACCTCGGAACTATCCTTGGAGTCATATTTCTCAAAGATTCATTGACTTTGATTGCCTCTTTAGGACTTCTGTTCAAACTATTTTCGCTACTATGCAGTGTTCCTCAAATTGGATACAGAGCCCGCTTAAAGAATCTCCGCATATGGGACAAGCATTTACTCATAAATCAATTGAGAGAAGGCTTTCCTTTTTTGCTAATAAAGACTACCGATTTTCTCGTATTTAGCGGAATTTTATTGGTTTTAGAACATAAACTGGACTCTACAAATTTTATTTTTTTAGCTTCTTGTAGAACATTTTTTAGACTGAGCTTGCAATTCACTCAGATTCTTAATCATACCTACGCATACGAAATGACTCGAGCTTGGTCGCTCAATGACTTCAATCAAATGAAGTATTTGATTAAACGGAGCACAAAAGTGACAATGCTTTTCTCATTGATTTTCGCCGCGTTTTACCTCTTTTTTGGTATTAAAATTTTTGCACTTTGGACTCGTGAAATCATTAATTTAAGCTTTTCAATCATGTTACTCGGGGCTCTTTATTCCGTGATTTGCAGTATAAATCAATCTCAAAAAATAAAATTCAATTCAGTAAATGCAAATTATAATCTGTCCTGGATTCTTTTTATCTATTCTCTTATACAATTAGCGTTCTTTGCTTTCTTCCTTGATAGCCAAATCATCGAGGTTTTGTTTTCTCTCATATTGCTTTTTGAGTTTTTGACTATGATAACAATTACTGGTTTAGGGCAAAAGGACTTGAAAGCAGCATTTAAATTATAGTAGTTAGTTTTGACACTTGTTATGAGAAGGAATTACTCTTAAATTTTGGAATAATTTTTAATCTAATCATGTCTATCTTAAGTCGTGCACTAAGTCTCAAAATATTATGAAGGATAGCTATGATTGGGAGTCACTTTAAATTACGAATTCTTTTAATTTGATTTTCTAGTTTCGAATGAAAAGAAAATTTTCAAAATATATAATAGAGTGAAACATAACAGAGCTTTTGGTAACATTAGAAAAAGAGACCCTGTCGAGTTCTGTAGTACCACTAAATTTGAGACAAAATAAAGCCCACACGTTATTGACAGCAAGTTTTTTGTGTAATTTAGATCGCATAACTTAGAAATTAAAATACCAAAGGAAATGCTGAGTAGGATTGCTAGGGTTAATCCTGAGATTGCGTAGCCTTCTGCAAAAGGTCCATAAGAGACTGGAACATCTCGGGTTACATTTCCAAATGTTTGCGATCGCAGTTCGTTATTCCATAATTGACCAAGACTTCTTGACTCTCTAGTGTTTTCTCCAAAATATTCACCCACTAGAAACGAAACATTTGGGATGAATTTGCTTAACAGAATTCTCCCATAGTCACTGACTTGAAACCAGCTACCTGGACCCGCAAGGTAGGCGTCAGTGATAGAATTTGCTCCATCGAATCTCTCAAGAATTCCTATGATGAAAGACCTTACAGCAGGGTAATCTCCTCCACTCTGCGATATGAGATCATAAGCTTTAGTAGCAGTAAAGATTTTTTTTTGGTTTTGGATAAGTGGAAAGAGACTTATGGTCAGACTTATAAGTACTAAGATTTTGATTCTTATTATTTTCCTGTTGTAATGCAGACATCGAATTAAGATAGCTATAAAAATGACGAACACTTCAGCTTTTGAATGAAAAAAAAACATCGCCCATATAAAGTGACTAGCTCCAAACAATATAGGATAAAAAATATGCATGTCTTTCAGTCTGAAACCAGAGACAATCCACAAAGTGCCCAAAAGCTCAAAAGGATGAAAAGCACTAAATAAATTTACTTCTCCCAATAATATAGAAATATTGCCGGTCCATCCAATAATGACCATTGCTATTAATGCTCTATTGATTGATTGGGGTAAAGCCTGGATTGACGTTTTTTTATTTTTCCAGAATTTTTGCACCAGTACGTAACCAGACATTACGCAGAAGTATTGCAAGGCATTTAGAAAAAGTATCGAGACAAGACTTATTGATGGATCAAACAAACGTGGATCACCCAGTAAAACAGGATTGCTGGCTTTTGTTATCAGCTGGAAACTCAATAATATTATATGGCCAAGTATAAAATTTACTGTAAATAGAGTGACGACAATTTGATTTATAGGATTTCTACTCACACGAAGAACAAAGAGAGTACAAGAAATGGTCACACAAATTGAGAATAGAGCAGTTAAAGCGTTCAAATCTCACACCTGATCAAACGTAGTGTACATCGTTCGAGCTCTATCTGTATAGGTATTTTTCCCACCCAAAATTCGCCGAGTTCCAGCCAATGCAATATCAGCAAATTCACTCTGCCGATACTGAAATTCCCCTCCAAATTGTAGAATTTCGTCAAGAGTCTTGAACCAAAATGCCTCCTTTTGGTTTTCGAGCAAATCTAAATGTTGATCAGTTTCAAGACCAACTACTAACTGGCCCAAGGCAGGAAGTTCGTAAGAACGCATAGTTATTTGATCCCGATTGTCTGAATTTAGTAGACACAGACCCAATTTGATTTGATTACCTAAATCTGTATACGCATTCCCAAAAAGTTCGGGTAACAAATCAACTCCACGAACTCCAAATGGATAAAATCTTCGCCACCTAGGCCCAGCTATTACAGGGCGCCTAATGCCAGCGTCAATAAGAAGATTGGGAAGGTTATGCCTATCTGGTCGGTGTGCACCAACAAAGCCCACATCCCATTTACGCTCTGAAAATCGGATTGATGGAAAGTGAAGCTTTTCGTCAAAAGCATTGTCAAAATATTCGATCTGAGATTTAGTACGTTTCTGCAACTCAGGCACATTAAATATTTTGCTTGTGAAAATAATGTCCCATGACCTTTCAAATTGCAAATAGTCTCTGGTTAAGTTAGACAAATTTGAAACGTCATCAAATGATAAATGCACTCGAAGATTACAAGGTATCGAATGTAGAATCGCCTGAGGGATATGGATTGTTTTTATGCAAAAAAGGACGTCGGGGATCCAGCCGGAAACAACCTCTTGAAGTCGTTGTCTGAAAACATTTTCCCAAGACTTACTCGGTTGTTGAAACATCTTATGATAAAACCACTCTTTACTGCCAATACTTTTTCGCTCATAAGAACTGGTATCTACGGTGCGAATGTTGAGTTCCAAGTTACGAAAGCCGTTAACTAGAGAGCAGGCGTTACCTCCCGTGGTAAGATCACCGACAAATAAAATTCTCAAATTAGCGCCCGCTATCACTCATAAATTCACATAAGCCTTGTAAATACTATTTAGATAATTTTGAATAGAATACCTATGTTGCACATAATCGTAGGCGTTTCTTCTATTTATAGGAGAAAGAATCATTTCAGTAAGGTCCGTCGTGATTTTACTTTCTTCTAATTGAGCCCAGTCTATATTATACGGCCCCGCAATTTCTCGTAAAGTTTCTGAACCTCCATAAACACAAATTCGACCGTTAATGTTGGCCTCGATAATCGGTAATCCAAAACCTTCATAATTGGAGATATTTATAACCCCTATACATCTATGATAATAATTTGCTATTTCACCCTCGTTAAGACGCTCAAGAACAGAAACTCGTGGCAGTAATTCATGAGAAATCAATTCAAGCTCTTCTTTACCCAAAGCGTTTCCAATTATTATCAATGACGAGCTCTCAAATTCTTTGAATTTCAAAAGCGATTTCCAGGCAACGATAGAATTTCGTCTATCTTTTCTCCAATGTGAATTCATTAAAATCAAAAAGTAATCTTGCGTCCCAAATTCTTGTTCGAACGCGGGTGCTAGAAAATTCTTATTGTCCACAAAATTATAAATCACTTGGGTGGGCAATCCAGGAAAACGTGCTTTAACCTCACTCTCTGTTGTGCAACTTATTGCCAGTGCAAGATCTGCTCTCTCCAGTCCTCTACTAATTAATCTTTGGTACATTTTTCCAGGGTAGGCCGTTACGACATTTGGAATCTTATTTTCAGAAGCTAAAATGGCAAACAAATCATGCACGGTCACAATAAATTTACATTTTGCGCTCACGAAAAAGCGATAAGCGGCATCTCCTTGGTCTAGGACATGAACAACTTGAATTTGCTTGAAGAGCACTAAGAAAAAAAGATATGGTGCAAAAAGTACAAACTTGTCTAAGTAAACAGAGTATTTTTTTGAGATTAATCCCAGAGAGATTCTTGAAAAGACTTTCAAAGGCTTTTTGCAGTGTAATTCCATATTGGCAGAGTGATTTTCGAATGCAACGAAATTGCCTCTCGTAAAATTAAGCATACTAAAGCCTGAGTCGGCATGACTGCCAACAATCAATATCCTGGTTGAACCCACTCTCATAAACCAAATCCTAGTGCTACTCTTGATATTGGTATGGAGAATAGTTTTAGCGAATCTTGGGGGGAAAAATTTGAATTTAAGCAACACAACGGCAGTAGATAGAAACCTAAGTTGATGCAAGTGTCGGCTACATTACACGGGAGACTTGGCAGGCCGGCCCTGTTACTAATTCAATTCCGGACAGTGCAATACGAAGATGGGGTCTTGATAGAGCACCTTTCCTTTCAATTCCACCATGAGTTAAATTCAATTTTGAATCATCCTGACATTATCCGACTCAAATTTCAAAGTCAAAAAAGTGGTTGAGTTCTTTAAGACACTTGATAATTCTTTGCCCTCTATCTGCAAGCCATCATTTAATAGTAAATAGCCGCAACTTTTCACCTCGAGTAGCAATTTCCCAAGCGATTCTCATGGATCTCGCCCAATAAGAATCATCTTTGTAAAATTAGCAAGCATTTGGATATTCTTTACGCGATGTATTAACAAATCATGCGTGCCGTCTGATGAAGCCCTGTCAACATTATACAGACCAAATATCTCAGAATGGTTAGCCAATTTTGCACCCGTATCTAGGGTCTTGTCTTTCCAGTTGAAGCAAGTGATTAGTACTGCAATCACAGTAATTTCAGCTTTCTTAAGCATCTCCGTCTGTACAAAATAATGCAAATTATTTGCTTACAATCTATCGTTAGAAGGAATGAGAAGATAGAATTCAGGTATGATAAATCAGCGTCAATTCGTACAAATGTCTTGCAGCATTACAGAGTCTCTCGGAGGTCCTTCACGCGTAGTAAAAGGAGCCAACAGGTACATTAAGTGTTTCATGAAAACTGATTTAGTTATTTTTGGTGAAGTAGATTGTGATATACAGGCGAATGTTTTTCCATCACTATTTAACAACAGGTATGGGGTGCCACGAAAATTTATTTGGAATAGAGCAGTCGGTATTTTAAAAACAGCAGATGTGATATTCATTCATGGTTTTTACACCTTTGTCACCCTTTTTTCTCTTGTTCACGGCAAACGAAGTTCTAAATATTTTATAATGCCACATGGCTCTCTGGAAGATTATGAAAGTGTCAAAAGGAAGTTTCTTAAATCACTTTTTCGAAGCGTAATTGTGATACTGGTCCGAGATCGTGATTTAACATTCGTCGTGGCGTCAGAACAAGAGAAACTCTCTATAAGCAAGAGATTCCCAAATTCCCCCATCGAATTTCTCGGTCTCGGTATTGAATACTTGGGCGAACCAACCATCAGACAAAATGATTTTACGACTCTAAATTTGGTGTGTATTTCGAGAATAGCAATTAAGAAGCGTATTGATCTGTGCATAGGTGCCGTTAAACTCATGCGAAATGAAGGCATTAATGTTGAGCTTCATATTCTCGGAAGTGGAGATATCCAACTCACAAATTCGCTGAAAGAATTGGCTCGAATTCTAGACCTGGTTCAGGTCGTACATTTTCATGGTCATATGACTCGAGATGCCATTAAGCAAATATTACCTCAAATGCACATATTTCTATTACCGAGCGAGAATGAGAATTTCGCAGTCGCGGTCGCTGAAGCGATATCTGATGGCTTGCCGACTGTCGTTTCTGATAACGTTGCGATGCATACTTTCGTGGAGGCAAATGTAACCGGAATCGTGATTTCTGAATTAAGTACCGAATCTCTGAAAAATGCAATTTTGACGGTGAAAAATAACATTGAAAACTATTCAATAAATGCAATCAATAGCCGTTTCCGATTGTCATGGGAAGAAGTGATAAAGAATTGGGAGAAAGTTTTATGCAAATAGTGTCAAAATCTGTTAAACTTTTACCAATAACTTGTGTGATACTAACGAAAAACGAGGAGCAGGCAATTCGAGATTGCTTAGAAAGCGTGAACTTTTGTCAGCAAATAATTGTTTTTGACTCAAATAGCACAGACAAGACAAGTAAAATTGTCCTTGAGAATGGATCACAATTAATTAATTTCACCTGGAATGGTGCTTACCCAAAGAAAAAGCAGTGGGCTTTGCAACATCCATCTATCCTTCATAATTGGGTACTACTGCTCGATGCAGATGAAAGAGTTTCAAAAGAGCTTAGAGACAGTATCACCGAGTTTTTTGCTTCAGTTAGGGGCTCACATGCTGCATTTGATGCGGAGATTGCTTATACATTCGCCAATAAGCTACTGAAACATGGTCATAAAGTCAGCAAGAGAATCTTGCTAGATAAGCGAAAGTGCACCTTTCCAATTCTTAACGACTTGAATGTAAAAAATATGTGGGAAGTTGAGGGTCATTATCAGCCAATTGTCAACGGAAATTTAGGCCAATTAAAGGGCAAATTACTTCATGCGGATCCTGATTCAATGTTTGACTATTTTTCAAGACATAATCGGTATTCTGATTGGGAGGCGCATTTGAGGGTAAATAGTGACGATCGAATGAGTGTAAGAAGAGCAAAAAGTTTTCAGGGTCGCATTTTTGACCGCATTCCTGGGAAACCGTTTGCGTTATTCATATACTCCTATTTTCTTAGACTCGGTTTTCTGGATGGCAAAGCTGGACTCAATTACGGTTTGGCTTTGGCTTTCTACTACTGGCAAATTTCTCTGAAAGTTGATGAAAGTAAACATGTCTCGCAGATTAAGTGAATTCAAAAAAATTGGTCTCAAAGGTCTAAAATTACGCACTCAACTTTTTCTTTGGGTAATTCTGGTTCAGCCAATTTTTCGTTCAAAGTTTAGCTTCAGTGTATTGAGGAGAAATTTGCTGTCTCTCATGGGTGCAAAAATAGGGAAGCGAGTGAAAATTAGAAGCGAAGTTAAAGTGCATTTCCCCTGGAATCTTGAAATTGGTAATAACAGCTGGATTGGCGAGGAAGTCTGGTTCATTAACCACGAAAAGGTGATTATCGGATCCGATGTCTGCATCTCACAAAGATCAATCATCTGCTCCGGAGGTCATGATTATCGCAGCGCTTCACTTGAATACGCACATAAGCCAATAGAGATTAAGAATGGTGCTTGGGTTTGCCTGGATGCAAAAGTGTTGCCTGGTGTCTCGATTGGTGAATGCTCTGTGGTTTCTGCGGGGGAAACTGTAGGCAAGTCGTTACCCGATTATTCGATGTTGATTGATGGGCAAGTTCGTAAGATAGAGCCACCAAAGTAGCTGATTGATGCCTCGTGTTTTGCTTGTAACAACTAATTATTGGCCTGAACCTACTGGGATTGCCGTTTACACAACAGACTTAGCAGAGTTGCTGCAAGATAACGATTTTACAGTTTCGGTGCTCACGAGCTTGCCGCATTACCCTTGGTGGAAAGTGCCTCAGGAGTTTTCGCACATTGCGGAAGGTGAATCGAAACAAAAATCAGTCAATATTGTTCGTGTCAATCATCTGATCCCACCAAACATGAATGCATTTTTAAGAGTTCAATTTGAATTATCGCTCTGGCTAAATTTGCGAAAGGCTGCAAAAGGCCTATTAAGGGAAGGTTTTGATGTAATCGTGGCATGTATTCCTACTGTGGCAGCTGGGATAGTTGGAAAGAAAATTGCTGGGCGTCTAGCGGTTCCCTTTGGTTTGATTGCGCAAGACTTATCGGGTGCTGGGGCGAGGCAGTCAGGTCTACGAGGGGGTGCATTAATTTCGAAGGTTGCAAGCGCTCTTGAGACATCCGTCCTGAACGCGGCAGATTCAATGGTGGTTGTTTCGCCTGCAATGCGTGATGTAGTCACGCGTTTGGGGATTCCTTCATCAAAAGTTTTGAAGATATCAAATTACTCTGCACGAAGAATTGAGGTGGTGAATCGAGTTATTGCACGGAATAGCTTTGGGTGGAAAAGTGATGAATTTGTTGTAGTCCATACGGGCAATATGGGTGCGAAACAGGGCCTAGAGAATGTGGTTGAGGCTTCCAAAGTGCTAAGCCGTGATTCAAAGGTAAAGATCTATCTGGTAGGCCATGGCAATCAAGAAGCCAATTTAAGAAAGCTGTGTAATGGGCTTGAAAACATTGCAGTCATGGGGGTGGTTGCAGATGATCAGTATTCGGCTCTGCTGTCGGCGGCAGACTTATTGCTGGTTAATGAGCGAAGCACGCAGATGGAGATGAGCATGCCAAGCAAATTGACTTCTTATTTGTACAGCGAGCGCCCGGTATTAGCGGCTGTCCCAAGAGGTGGAGCAACGTGGAAGTTCTTGGATGGAATTGCCGAACTCGTGGAAGCAGAAAAACCGTCTCTTCTCGCCAACGCCATAAAGGAATTGAGCCAAGATCCAGAGAAGAGAAGTGATTTGGCCTCCAAAGGTCTCGAATTTGCTCGAAACAATCTTGGTGCTGAAATCGGAAGAAGAATGTACTTAGATTGGATTAACAGTCTCATAGAATCTAAGCATGGTTGAGTTTCTTAAGTTGCAGAAGTTAACTTCACATAAAGTCACGATCAGCGCGGCACTGATTGTCGTTGATGGATTGGCTCTCATATCGGCTGCTGCCATTGCCTACAACTTTAGATTTCGTTCTTCTCTCTTTGAATCCGAGGGACAACCTTCTATTGCAGCCTTTGATTACAAACTTATTCTTAGTTTAGTTCTTCTTGGATGGTTATTATCTTTTGGCCTAAGTGGCATTTATAGTCTGAATCACGACAGTCTTTTAATTTTTAATTTACAAAGCCTTATAAAACGGTCAATGGTGTATTTCTTTTCTTTGGGTTTTCTCTCATTTGTTACACGTGCATCTTTCTCTCGAACGGTATTCGTTATTCTTCTTCTTTCAGGGCTTATAAATTTAATATTGGTTCGTACTCTTCTGTACTTTATATTCTTGACACCATTAATCAAACGTAAGAGATTTTGTACGCGGTTAATAATTGTCGGTCGTACTATGCGTGAATCTCAACAATATAGTGATTGGATTATTAAGAATCCATTATTAGGTTATGCAGTCGTTTCAAGAATGGAATGTACGGCGATTAGTAGTACCTGGCTAGATGAGTTTGAAAGGATTCTCAAGTTCACTTCCATCGATGAGATCTTGCTGCTGCCTGGAATGGAAAGTGATAAACATTTCTCTAGGTTTGTCCATCACTGTGAGGACCTGGGAATTAAGGCTAATTGGATTCCCTTGGATTCTGGAAATCTTGGGTATTGGTTAATCCCAAAGCCACGAGTAGGAGTTCCATTTCTTGCATTCTCGCAATCCAAGATCTCAGTTGCGGAGAAAATGCTGAAGAGATCATTTGATGTGATGTTTGCTGTTTTAGCTCTTGTGCTTCTGAGTCCTGTGTGCCTCGTGATCTCAGCACTTATTCTCATCACGAGTGGACGGCCCGTTTTTTACTCTCAGAAGAGAGTTGGGCTCAATGGCAAAGTTTTCAATTTCTATAAGTTTCGCTCAATGGTCAAGAATGCTGATCAATTGATTTCATCAGCGACCAATGTTCATGCGAAAGATCATGTTATTTTTAAGGATGAGAAGGATCCTCGGGTGACCCCTATTGGGAGAATCTTGAGAAAGTACTCCCTTGATGAACTCCCTCAGTTTTTTAATGTATTGATAAATGACATGTCGGTGGTGGGGCCGAGACCTGCACTTGTGCACGAAGTGAAGAAGTACGACTCTATGTATGAACGTCGACTAACCGCTAAACCCGGAGTGACAGGTCCGTGGCAGATTAGTGGTCGATCAGATCTTGATCTGCAGACGAGCGTGGCACTTGACTTGAACTATATGGTTAATTGGAGTTTTACTCGGGATTTGTGGATCATTATTGCAACTATCGAAGCGGTATTTAAGGGACGCGGTGCTTACTAATTAAGGCTTTTGGAAAGAGAGCATTCGCACTGGGTCTTGTAATTTATTTACTGACTTTACTTTTATTTACTCTATTTCCTCGTCCATTGTTGGAATCACCAAATCCAGGCGAGATTGGGGAATTTCTACGCACTCATGCCAACCTTTTCTACAAGATTCTTTATGCCGATAATTCATTGGTTTACATCGGGAATTATTTACTTTTGCTCCCTTTTGCGTTACTTATTTCGCTGGCTCTCCCTTCGTGGTCTGTTGTCACGCGACTTCTAAGTGCAGTATTGATTTCTGGATTTATTGAAATTTTACAGATTTGGATTCCGGGACGAATTTCAGATTCCGTGGACTTTCTTTCCAATGTTTTTGGCGCTACTATTGGAATTCTTTTTTACGAAAAGTGGTTGCGGCAAAGAAGTTAGCAGTCATCATTTATCTTTACTACTTCAGGCCGCACGAGAGGCTGGGTAATCGAAGTTAAGCTACCGGTTCCACCTTTAAACCGAGCAACAATTACTTCACTCATGCCGGGCGCAAGATCAATATCTTCGATGAAGATTGGACGGTCACGTTCGAAACCATTACGAGCTTTACCAACCGAGCCTGAGCCGAGGGATCCTCCGATAAGTTCGGATTTGTAGGGTCCATAAATGAAGACCTTGAATCGGTGTTGTCCTGTAACTAGTTCTTTTGGTTTTCCTTTATCCGCCCTTGTTAACACATAGGGAGGAAGATCTTGGGCGTTTACCACTCGGTTCTTAAGGTAAACCGTCACTTGGGTAGTTGGGTTTGGCGAGCAGGTAAGAGTTTCTATATCTACCTCTCGGTCTAGATAGTAATCAAGCTTGCTGGCATCAGTATTTTGAATAACCACTCGATACTCGTTATTGACCTCCTCTTTCAAGGAGCCAGCTAGCCTTGTTTGTTCGTTATCCAATTGTGTCTCTTTGTTGATTACAAAAAGTAAGAATCGATAATCTTCTATTGATTTTGAGAGCGCTTCTGGCATTTTTCTAAAGTTGAATTTACCGACTAAGAGTTGGTCGAAAGTTGACTTCATTATCGTTACAAGAAATTCCTTACGAGCCATATTGTCAGTTTCATAGCGTTTATAAGCAGTTTTCAAGGTCTCCTCTACAACATTTTCGGAGGTGATTTGAAATCCATCTGGCAAAGTAACGGTTCCGATAGCGTTCAAAAAATAACTAAGGGCAATTGGGTCAGTGGCGATAAAGCCATCTAACTCTTCAGTTGTTTGCAGGCGCCAAAGTTCTAGATAGTTAAGTGCTCCGTACGGAAGGTGAGGCGAGAGGTTGGCGTTCTGCCAGATTCCGGGGTTGTTTCCATAAAGTTCGAAGTATTCATCGGAGTGCTTAACTGGAAGTGTCGTAAGGTGCTGCAGGCCAACGTTTGATGAAGCTCTGATTACCTCCAGCTTCCCACGATTAATTTCGATGATGGCGTAAGCGCCGAGAATTCCACCGGTCCCACGGGCTTCAGCTGAGTTTTGAAAGGAGATCATGTATCGCTTAGGACGATCAAATCCCGCCAGCTCTGGGAAGTGCTTAACCGAAAAGAGAATTTCGGGTTTAATATCAAAGACTTCAAGGCCAGCGAATTGCGAGAATTGCTTTATAACTGGGAGCGATAAGTAGCGAAGGAGATCTTCGGTATCGCGGTGTAGATCATCGCCAACTTCAATAAGTTGCTCGCGACTTAACTTAGACTCAGAAAGTTTGTTATAGGTGCTCCAAAGTTGTGCCAGATTAAATCCAATTGCGATTAAGGGAGCCATGAAGGTAAGAGTCAGGGCAAGAAGGATTGGCTTAAGTCGCAAAGTTAACTCGAAATCACGTTAATTGAGTCTGTGAAATAAGAGGCAAGAAATGAGTCCGGAAGTGAGCGAGATTTGCTCCGCCTCGGCGAAAGAATAATTACAACCGGACCTCTATTTGAATAGAAATCGATCAGCTTTTTCCAGCTTTGACTTAAGACATATTTCTCTGGTTTATCTAGTTCGCGACAGTGTCTTAAAACTTCGCCCACATGTAACTTTGGTAGTGGGCTGTGCATCGCCAAGGTGTAATCGAAATCGATTGGTTTTAGATTTTGCTCCACAAGGTCTATGTCGTGCGGCGCTCTGCAATCTCCATCAATAATCACGGCTCCAATAGCCTTTGCTTCAAAGACGGCATAAGCGATGGTTTGAGAGATATCTGTAGTGCCTCGTGGTATGAATGCAATCACTGGATATCTATTCTTAAGGCCCTGCCACTCATATATTGTCCTAAGAACAGTGCTTGAGACTTTGGCAAGCTCTCTTTCAAACTGCGTTTCCTCCATTCCATCTGGATCACTCGGACGTAATTCAG
>Ga0194134_10003142_pt1 | contig 18293 bp, 16 predicted proteins | sample TA2KigOff0mmetaG_FD_148602 | JGI IMG/M metagenome (GOLD analysis project Ga0194134, IMG submission 148602) | Freshwater microbial communities from Lake Tanganyika, Tanzania - TA2015056 Kigoma Offshore 0m | ecosystem: Environmental > Aquatic > Freshwater > Lake | place: Tanzania: Lake Tanganyika... | reverse complement strand
AGCGTCACCTGCCGACCCGCCCCCCGAACGAGCGCTTTTTTCCATGAGCCTTTTGACAGTTCCGTGAGCCGGGCGGTGTCGCCCGCCCAGAAGCTCCAAGTACGGTCATGCGCGTAAACTTCGCGTTGCTCGATCAGCGCCACGCGTGGGCATCTTGGCCCTAGACTAGCCAGCCGCATCGCAAGGCTGAGCCCCGCGCATCCCCCCCCGATGATCAAAACGTCGTAATTAGGCGTCATGGGTGAAAGTCGGTGCCAGGCAAAGTCCCAAGTGCCCGGTGCAGCTCGGCCCGGTGCCGTCCGGGCCTCTTCCAGAATCGCGAACCGACCAGGCTAACCCCCAGTGCGCGGGCGGTGACGCCGAACTTGCGCGGACCGGAAATCACCGTGCGGCCGTCCCAGAAACGGCAGTCGCGCGCCCTTAGCTCCACGCCGATGGCGCGGTAAACTCTAGCCGCGACCAAGATGCCGTGACGGGCGCGCAGGGGGAGGAAAGGTAGGCCGCTCTCTCCGCTTCGATAGTACTCGTCCGCTAGGTCGAGCAGGCGTTCCAATGCCGTTTTTAGCCCGATTTGTAAGTTCACCGGGGGGCAGATTAGCTGTTCCGGGGGGAGGTTGCCGACCAGCTCCGAAGGCAGGTAGCGTCGCCCCATGCGCGCGTCTTCTTGGACGTCGCGGCAGACGTTGGTCAGCTGCATGGCGACCCCTAGGTCGATGGCGAAGGGAGCCGCCGCGGGCTCGGTCACTTCGAGCACATCGCACATCATGAGCCCCACTGTGCCGGCCACTCGGTAGCAGTAGCGAAGCAGCTCGTCGACCGAGCCCATCGCCACAGGTTCAAGGTCGGAAACCTGCCCCTGGACCAGCTCGCAGGGAATCTGCGGGTCGATCCCACAATCTCGCATCAGCCCAATCATATCGGCCACTGCGGGATCGTCTGAACGCCCCGTCTGCAATGCACGGCCCACTTCGGTCAGTACCGGTCTGGCCGCCGCGGAAAAAGTGTGCCCATCGGCCAGGTCATCGAGATGCCGGCAAAAGGCGTAGAGCCTGGTCGCGCGGAGGCCGTGCCTTCGGTTCAGCAGCCCTCTGGCCCAGTGGAAGCTCCGCCCACTGCGCGCGAGGGCCTCCTCCTGCGCGTTCCGCAGATGCTGTGAGTCCGATGTCATTACGCGGGGGGGATGAGACGGTCGACGACCTTCGCGGAACACAGCACGCCAGGCAATCCCGCTCCCGGATGCGTTCCGGCTCCCACTAGGTAGAGGTTACGGATCCCTTCGGCGCGGTTGTGGAAACGGAACCAGGCCGACTGACGGAAGATGGGGGCCACCGAAAATCCAGCCCCGTGCAGGCTACGGTATTTCTCTTCGAAATTGGCCGGTGTCATGGCGAAGTCCGCGGTGATGCAACTCCTCAGCCCGGGTAGAATGCTCTCGTCCAGCGCCCGGATGATGCGGGCGCGTAGACCGGGCTCGGCCTCTGCCCAGTTGATGCCCGACTGCCCGTTCGGCACCGGGCACAGCACGTAAAAGCTGTCGCAGCCGTCCGGGGCGAAGCTGGGGTCGGTCGCGGTCGGGCGGTGCAGATAAAGCGAGCAGTCTTTGGCGAGCACCTTCCGGTGGAAAATGTCCTCCAGCAGCTCGCGGTAGCGCTCGCCCATCCAGATGGTGTGGTGAGCAACGTCGGGATACTTCCGCGTGGTGCCGAAATAAAGCACGTACAGTCCCATCGAAAAGTGGGCGAACTTCAGCTTTGTCCGCACGGTCCATGACTGATCCTCCCGTCCAACCATGGAGTTGTAAAGGTAGGCGGCGTCCGCATTCGATACCACGCAGTCGGCGGCCAGTTCGGTGCCGTCTTCCAGCGTCACCCCGCGCGCCACGCCGTCCTGAATCCGGACAGAGGAAACCGTCGTGCCGAGCCTCAGCTCCACGCCCTGCCTTTGCATGAGGTCTCCCAGGGCCCTCGTCAGGGCCCCGGTTCCGCCCATCACAAAGTGGACGCCGTGCTCACGCTCCAAGAAGTGAATGAGGCCATAGATGCTGGTGGTGTCGAAGGGGTTTCCGCCCACCAGCAGTGGCTGGATGGAGAAAGCCCGCCGGAGCTTGTCGCTCTTCAGGTGACGGGACACCATCTGCCAGACCGTCTCATGATTCCTGAGGCGCAGCAGCTCGGGGATCTGCTTGACCATCGTCCAAAAACGGTCGAAAGGCTGGTCGGAAAGCCGCTCGAATCCGACCCGGTAGATATTCCTAGAATGCTCGAGCAGCCGCAGGTAGCCCGCCCGATCTCCCGGTTCAACCTTGGCGATCGCATCAAGCGTCTCCTCCAGCGTGCCGCCATAGTCAAATTCAGTGCCGTCGCTAAATCGGAAGCGGTACCAAGGTTTTACTGGGACGAGCTTCACGTGGTCCTCGAGGCGCTCGTTGAACAGCGCAAACAGCTCCTGCAGGAGGAAGGGGGCGGTGATCACGGTAGGCCCCGCATCATGGAGGAAGCCTTGGTGCCTGAACTGCTGGGCGCGCCCGCCCACCGCCGAACAGCGATCCAAGACCAGAACCGAGTAGCCTTTTGCACGCAACCTGAGGGCCGCGGCGATGCCGCCGAAGCCGGTCCCAATTACGATGGCTTTCACGCCTAGCTGAGGTTAGCCCGAAGCCTTTCGCTTAAAGCTCTTGCAAAATAAGAGAGAAGCAAGCCGGTCCCCTCTGGTAGGGAGTTGGCTAATCGCTCGGCGTGCTCTAGCCGCTCGAGGGCCAAGTTGCGAGCCAATCTGAATGCCCCCTCGCCCTCGCCAGAGGCTTGGAGCAACAAAATAATGTTTAGGTTCTGCCCGTCGGTATCAGCCTCGAAGTCTTCGATATCATCTACCATTTGGTAACCGATGCCAAAGGCGTGAGCGGCCTCTTGGACGCACGCAACTGAACCCTCGCGTCTGGCCGCTAAGAAAGCCAACTCCAGCGGGAGACTAAGGAGGGCGCCTGATTTGCCTGTCACGATCGACTCATATTTCTCCAGCGAGGTAGCTGCGCGATCTTTGGAAGAAAGCTCCCGGCACTGACCCTGGATTACCATTGCGGTTCGCTCGTGGACACGGCGAAGTAGCAAGGGAACCAACCTCGTCTCACTGACCCCGGCCAGTGCTCCATAGGCAGCCGAGAGCAGGATGTCACCTGTGCAAATTGCCACATCTTGTCCAAAAGCTGCCCAAACCGTGGGCTTGCCGCGACGCATTTTCTCCCGGTCTTGCAAGTCATCGTGCACCAAAGATGCGTTATGCAGCAGTTCAACTGCCGCTGCTATAACGACAGCGTCTTCAGTGGCGACGCCGAGACGTCGGCAGCCATGGAGGGCTAGTTTGGCTCTCACACGGTGTCCTCCAGCTGCCAGGTGATAGCGGGCAGCTTTCATTGTGGCCGGAAGTTCCTCATCCGAACTACCAGAAGAGACCGTGATTAGTTCGGTTAAAAGGCGCTCGACGGCGGGTAGAGCGTAGTCGTGCGTTAACATGTTCGGTAGGACACATTTAGATGGCCTTGCCGAACCAACCGACATGGGAGTAGCGCCCATGATTGGTGTGTGAGGGGCGGAAAACGAAGCTGGTAGCCTCGTCATCCGCCCGCTCGAGAAGTATTAACGCTTGTCAGACTCGCTGACGGCGCACTTCCAGATAATCACGCCGAAGGCGATTTTATTAACGAAGTCAGCAAGGTTATACACCACGTTAAGCATTTTTGCGCTGTCAGCGGCGGGGGAACCGTTAAGGTAGCCAAGGAAATAACCAATCGGGTAGATCGCCCAGCCAATTAATACGATGTTGCGCATGAGAGAAAAAGCTGACTTCACTGCGGGTGAAGCTTTATCAGCGTTTATTTTCCCAGCTTCACCAGCGAAGATTTCGTAGATTATATAAGCCCACCCAGCCATGCCGACCGCGAAGGAAATACCGGCGGGATAAATTCCAGCTTCACCAACGTAACCTCCAATAAGCATCACCAAAGTGCCGACTATGAGCTTCCAGAAAACACGTCCCGGAACCTCGGTTACTGCGGAAAGTATAATGTAAAACTCAACCATCAGCAATGGCACTGTGATCAACCAATCGATGTACCGGTAAACCGTTGGGGTGGATTGGGTAGCAACCCAAACTTCGCGCATATAAAAATAATGGGCAGCGGCTACGAGGGTGACGAGACCGGATACCGTCAGGGAGGTTTTCCATTTCGGTGTGACCCGCTGGATTTCTAAAAAGAAAAAGGCAGTCGCGGCCACAAGGGCCATTGAAATCACCCAAAAGGAAACCCCGACCAAGTCGGAAGCCTGTAAATTTACTGCACCGGTTGCAGCTGCCGTTGCGGAGGCAGGGGCGAAAAGGTTTAATAAGAGTAGTGAACCGGCACTAGCAATAATGGATTTAGGGTATGGTTTCATAATAGGTTGTTTATTACATTATCAACCTAGCGTGCGATCAGTTCTTGGGCAACAGACACAATGAACTTTTTGCGCTGTCTTTGTTCCTTTTTGTCAAGGACTACAAAACCAAAATAAAATCTGACCACCCAAGGTTTTAACCCATAGCGGTTTGTAAATATTCTTGGTTTTGGTTTTAAAACAGGCTGCCTTTCGGGCTGGCGCGCAATGTTGCGTTAAAACACAAGCCTCCTGACTAACTTAGTCGGGGAAAACTGGCTCAAGTTGGATTGCTTTTTCGGCAGGTTTGCCGTCATCACGGTAGTCGTAAATTTTTTAAACGTGTTTTGTAGACCAAAAAAATATCAACATGATTAACAAGACCGTGAATTCTTCCCGCACCCTCCTCACTGCCCTGCTGCTCGCGCCGCTGGCCGCGCTACACGCCGCCGAACCGACGTCCCGCCCGGATTGGGTGCTGGAGGGGAATGCCGCCTGGCAGGCCCGCGATTCGCAGGCGGAGTGGGTTTTCAAAGATCAGCTCTGGATCGGCGGCGGGTGGTTCCAATCGTTTGAAGCCCCGCCGCGCGATGTCTGGGCCTCGGCCGATGGCAAGACTTGGAAGCTCGTCGAAAAAGCCGCGCCGTGGCTGCACAGCGATCTGCCGATGAATGTCACCTTCGCGGACAAGATGTGGATCATGGGCGGCTGGCACAACGGTCGCCTGCCGGGACACTCGGCGAGCCATCAGGTCTGGTCTTCTGCCGACGGCGTGAAGTGGGAACAGGTCACCGCGAACGCCGGATGGTCGCCGCGGCTGGCGGCGGGGTTGGTGGAACATCGCGGCCGCCTGTGGATGCTCGGCGGCACGGAGAACTACTACTTCGGCGATGACGCGAGCCTGAAGAACGACGTCTGGTCCTCCGCCGATGGCAAAACCTGGAAGCAGGAGACCGCTCATGCGCCGTGGTCGCCGCGCGCCTATCATCAGGCCGTCGTCTTGAACGACAAAATCTACGTCATCGCCGGCGGCAACTACGTGCCCTCGCACCACGCGAAGAACGACGTGTGGTCCTCCAGCGACGGCGTGCGCTGGACCTGCGAGACCGAGAACGCGCCGTGGGAGCCGCGCCTGTGGTTCAGCGCCGCGGTGTATCGCGGGCGCATGTGGGTGCTCGGCGGATGGTCGAAGAACCGGGACAACTTCGGCGACGTCTGGCACAGCGCCGATGGCAGGAACTGGCAACGCCTCGAGACGAAGACCTGCTGGAAGGCGAGGCATGAGCACTCCGTGTTCGTCTTCCAGGACAAGCTGTGGATCGCCGGAGGCCATGCGAAACCGCTCTCCAGCGAGGTATGGTCGCTCAGTCTGCCCAAGGACTGGCAGCCGCTGGCGAACAAGTGAACGCGTTCTCCTGCCTGCCACCGAATCCTGAACCTCGCCATGAAACCCACCCTCACCCGCCTCGCCTTCGTGACTCGCCCGAGAGAAAATCACCACCTCTAACCCACCGACCGATCCACAATGAACATGCAAAACATCCGCAAATACATTCCATCAATCAAATCCTGGCTGATTTTCGCCGCCGGTTTCGCATCCTGCGTCGGCTGCTTTGTGGTTCTTATTCTTTACGGCCAGAAGGAGATGAAAGAATCCGGGAAGTATAATCCACCCCGCATAGGTGTCTCGCATCCCGCGAGCTTTGAACTCGCATTCACTGACAGGAATGGCACCGCGCTGAAGCTCGGAAGCTACCGTGGCAAAGTGATCATTCTCAATTTTTGGGCGACGTGGTGTGGCCCATGCATGGAAGAGTTGCCCAGTCTCGGTGCGCTGGCCGCAAAATATGCCGAAGACAAGGATGTCGTTGTGCTTTGTCTGAGCGAAGAATCGGCCGAGGAGATTTACAAGAACAAGGCGGCGCGGGCGTCCAAGGCACCAATCTTTTCCTATGACGGCCAGACCCTACCCGCCGTATACAAGACCACCGGCATCCCCGCAACGTTCGTCATTGATAAGCAGGGAACAATCGTCTCGTCCCATGTGGGCTTTGCTGATTGGGCCGCTTCCTCCTTCATTGAGGACATCAATCGTCTCAAATGAGCCACCCCCCTGCCACCTTCGTGACTGCACACAAGCCTAAGGCATCGGCGGCGATGCGGTCTGGGTGTGGAAGACCTTCACGCGCGGGCTGAACCCGATCTTCATGGACACCTACGACGCCAAGGTGCTCGGCAAAGTGCGCCCGCAGGACGACGGCCCGCGCCGCGCGATGGGCCGCGCGCTCGCCTTGTCCCGCCGCATCCAGCTCGCCCGCAGCACGCCGCACGGAGAACTCACCTCCACCGGCTACTGCCTCGCCGAGCCCGGCGTGTCGTATGTCATCTTCGCCCCCGAAGGCGGCGAGGTCGAAATCAACCTCACCGACACGAAGGCCACCTTCACCGTGGAATGGCATGACGTGAACTCCGGAAAAATTTCCGCAGCCGGCCCGCTCTCCGGCGGCTCGAAGCAGCTCATGAAACCTCCCTTCCAGGGACCTGCCGTGCTTTTTCTCCACAGCGTCAATCGTTGATAACACCGGGTAAACCCCCACGATGAAAACCACCCTCACCCTCCTCACCGCCCTGCTGCTCGCGCCGGCCCCCGCCGCTCAGGCGCAGAAAAAGAAGTCGGCCCAACCCGCGACCGCCACCGCTCCGACGGCAGTGGAACACAAGGGCGATGTCACCGGTGTCACGGTGATCCGCCGTCTGGAGCAGCATCCGCTGGCGTGGCGCGTGTGGCAGCCCTTCATCCTTCCCGGTGACAAGAAGAACCACCTCATCGTCGCTTTCGGCGCGATGGTGAATGGCAAAAAGGACATGGGCGACATCCTCGTCACCTTGTCGAAGGACGACGGCGCCACCTGGGAAGAACCCGTCACGGTCTTCGATCATCAGCGGCGGCAGGGCGCGCTGCAGTTTGCCTACGCCAATCCGGTGCTCTACCGCCCGCCGGGGCAGGCGGTGGTCTGGTGCTTCGCCATGCGCTGCCTCATCGCGGCGGAGAACAGCGAGGAATCCCAGCTCGTCGGCGCGTTCAGCGCGGACGGCGGACGCTCGTGGACGCCGGTGGAAATGGCGATGCACTACACCGGGCCATTGATTACCTGCGCCAGCCCGATGCAGGTGGAGCGGGACGGGCGACGCGTCTTTCTGCTGCCCGCGCATCGCAACACGCTCGGCTCCGATCCGCGCGGCTCGCGCGACCATTTCATTCTCAGCAGCACCAGCCTGCTGGAGTGGAAACTGGAAGCCTACATTCCCCAGCCCACTTCGCAGCGGGTGTTTCTGCACGAAGGCAACCTCGCCCCCGGCGACGCGCCCGATGAATTGAAGCTCGTCATGCGCACCGCCAACTACGACGAAGACGAACTCACCACCGACCCGCCGCGCGCCTACTCCAGCGTCAGCCGCGACGGCGGTCGCACCTGGAGCGTGGCGCGCGAGGAACCCGACCTGCACAACGCCAAGTCCAAGGGCTTCTTCGGTCGCGCGGCGGACGGCACGCACCTCTACGTCTATAACGACGGCCCCCCGCAGCGCGTGAAGGCGCCCGGCTTCCCGAATGGCGGCCGCACCTCGCTGCGTTACAAGGTCAAGCCGCCCGGCGGCGCGTGGAGCGCGGAACGCACGTTCTACGACGCCGGCATCAAGAACTCCTACCCCACGCTCGTCGAGGTGGCGCCGGGCGAGTTCCGCTGCGTCTGGGACAGCGGCACTGCCGACACCGCACGCACGCACATCCAATTCGGTAAGTTTTCGCTCAAGCCATGAATCCATCGGAACTCTCAAAGCAACTCCACGCCGGACAGACCGTCTTCGGCACTTTGATCGTCTCACCCTCGCCGCGCTGGCCGGAGGTGGTGCGCGGCTGCGGGCTGGACTTCGTGTTCATCGACACCGAGCACATCGCGCTCGACCGCGCCGAGTTGAGCTGGATGTGCCAGACCTACGCCGCGCTCGGACTGCCGCCGCTGGTGCGCATTCCCTCGCCCGATCCGTTCGCCGCCACGATGGTGCTCGACGGCGGCGCGGCGGGCGTGATCGCACCCTACGTGGAAAGCGCCGACCAGGTGCAAGCCCTGCGCGGAGCGGTGAAGCTGCGTCCCATCAAAGGCCGACGCCTCCAGCGTCTGCTCGACGGTGAAGCGCCCGGTGGCGAACTCGGTCCCTACATCAACGCCGGCGCGGAGAATCGACTACTCATCGTCAACATCGAGAGCGTCCCCGCCATCGAAGCCCTCGACTCCATCCTCGCCGTGTCCGGACTCGACGCCGTGCTGATCGGGCCGCACGACCTCTCCTGCAGCCTCGGCGTGCCGGAGAACTACGAGCACCCGGATTTCCTCAAAGCCTGCGAGACCATCTTCCGCAAGGCCCGCGCCGCCGGCATCGGCGCCGGCATTCACTTCTGGGGCGAGGTCGAGCAGCAGGCCCGCTTCCTCCAGCTCGGCGCGAACCTGCTCATCCACAGCGCGGACATCAGCCTGTTCCAAAAGCACCTGAAGCGGGAACTGGACGCGATCCGGCGAACGGTCAGCGGTGACTCGAAGGCAAAGCCATCCGCCGCGTCGAAACCGCTCGTCACCATCTGAATCATGAAGCCATCCCCGCTCACCCTCATCACCGCCCTGCTGCTCGCGCCGCTGGCCGGGGTGCACGCCCAACCAGCCTCGCGCTGGGTGCTGCCGGAGCCGGATGCGCCGCGCATGCAACGCGTGCTCTTCGACAGCAAGACTGCTGGCGAAAAAGTCAGCTGCTACGTCTTCACGCCGCAGCCCTACGACGCGGACCAGGAGCGCCGCTTTCCCGTGCTCTACTGGCTGCATGGCAGCGGCGGCAGCTCAGCGGGCGCCGCCGCTCAGGTGGCACGGCGCTACAGCGAGGCCATGCGCGACGGAAAAATTCCGCCGATGATCCTGGTCTTCCCCAACGGCCTGCCGAGGGGCATGTGGTGCGATTGGAAGGATGGCAGCGTGAAGCTGGAGACGATGTTCATCGAGGAACTCATCCCGCACATCGACGGCGCCTTCCGCACCGTGGCGAAACGCGAGGGTCGCATCATCGACGGCTTCAGCATGGGCGGTTATGGCGCGGCACGGCTGGGCTTCAAGCACCCGCACCTCTTTGCCGCCGTGTCGCTGCTCGGCGCGGGGCCTCTCCAGGCGGAACTTACCGAAACGCCGCGCGCCGGGCCGCGCGAGCGGGAGCGCCTGCTCAGCACCGTGTATGGCGGTGACATGGCTTATTTCCGCGCGGTGAGCCCATGGCGCATCGTCGAGCAAAACGCCGAAAAGCTCCGCACCGGCCTGCTCATCCGCCAAGTCGTCGGCGACCGCGACGAGACGCTGAGCGCCAATCGAGAGTTCAACCAGCGTCTCGACACGCTGAAGATTCCGCACAGCTACCGGCAACTCCCCGGCATCCCACACGACCCGAACCTCGTCCTCAACACGCTCGGCGAAGACAACTGGCTCTTTTACCGGCGGGCTCTCGGCGTGGATCAAATCGCCAAGGCGGGTCCGAACCGAGCCACGGGCAAAGATTCCACGGAAGAGATTCCGGCCCCCTCCCGAGCAGTTTCGCCGAAGTTGATCGCGGATCCGAACCACACCAAGGACCACGCTCGAGCCACCCGCACCTGCACCGGCGTGGCCAGCATGACGATCACCCGCGGCGGGCGGCTCTGGGCGGCATGGTATGTGGGCACGACACGCGGCGCGAAGATCGAGACCTGCCCGAACGCTTATGTCGTCGTCAGCACCAGCGGTGACGGCGGAAAGACCTGGAAGGAAGCGCTCGCGTTGGATCCCGATGGCCCGGGCAACCTCAAGGCGGTGGACCCACGTCCCTGGGTCGACCCCAAGGGCCGGCTGTGGATCATCTTTCACATCACCACCAATGGCGTCTCCCACACTCTTCAGAACAAGAAGGCATGGGCTATCACCGCTGACGATGCCGAAACGGAAACTCCTTCGTGGTCGCGACCCAGCCACATCGCCGACGGGGTGATGATCAACAAGCCGGTGGTGCTTGCCAACGGCGACTGGCTCTTTGCCGCGCATGATCGCAAGAGCGTCAAGATGGGTCTGTTGAAAGCGGTCGTCTCCGAAGACAACGGGCAGACGTTCAAGGTGCGCGGCCAGGTCGAAGCCAGCCACGAACTGCATGGCATTGAGCCCATGCCAGTCGAGCGCAAGGACGGCTCGCTCTGGATGCTCATCCGCACGGGCAACGCGGGCGATCTGGACACTCCGCAGGGCATTGCCGAGAGCTTTTCCACCGATCGCGGTGTGACGTGGAGCGCGCCCAGGCCCTCCGCGATCAAACACACGGCCTCGCGTTTCCACATCAGCCGGTTGCAGTCGGGAAACCTGCTGCTGGTGAAGCATTCGGCCATCAACGTCGATCTCACCACCGTCGGCAGAAAGATGCGCCGCGAGCTGACCGCCTTCCTCTCGCAAGACGACGGCAAGTCTTGGTCAACAGGCCTCATGATCGACGCACGCGTGGGCTGCAGCTACCCGGACGCCCAACAGACCGCCGATGGAACGATCTACCTCATCTGGGACTACAACCGCTCGAAGGATCAGGAGATCCTCATGACCACTCTCCGGGAAGAGGACGTGCTCGCCGCGAACGACGAAGCCGCCGCTCGCGTGAAGGCCAATCGCAGACTCGTCAGCAAAGGAGGAACACTTTGAACATGAAACCCATCCTCACCCTCCTCACCGCTCTCCTGCTCGCCTCGCTGGCCCCGCTCCACGCCGCCGACAAGCCTAACATCATCGTCATTCTTGCCGATGAATGGGCGGGCGTGGGTCGTTTCAGCAGCTTCCAGGAATTCCGCGAGTTGGTGAAGAAACGCGAAGACCTCGTCGTGCAAAATCTCACGAACCAGCTCGCCACCTTCGCCCTCGGCCGCGCACCCGGATTCGCCGACCGCCAGCCACTCAAAGCCATCGCCACCAAAACCCGCGAGAAGAAGAGCGGCATGAAGTCCCTCGTGCTCGACCTCGTCTCCAGCCCCGTTTTTGCAAACCCGTAAACCAACGCCAGCCACACTCCATGAACCCACAACCCGCACTCTCCACCCGTCGCAACTTCCTCCGCGGAGCCGGCGTCATGCTCAGTCTGCCGTGGCTCGAATCGCTCGGCGGCATCGTCCACGCCGCGGACGCCGCGAAAGAGCCTCGACGCCTGCTGCTCGTCTGTCTGCCGCTCGGCATTTACCGCGACTCGTTTGTCCCGAAACAATCTGGCACCAGCTACGAACTTCCCGAGTATCTCGCACCGCTCGCCGACTTGCGAGATCGCTTCAGCGTCATCTCCGGTCTCGAACATCCGGGCGTCAACGGCGGTCACGCCGCGCAGCCGCGCATCTTCACCGGTGTGCCTTCGACCGAGCGCAATCGGCACTCGCTCGACCAGCATGTCGCAAACGTGCTCGGCCAGCACACGCGGTTTGACTCGCTCGCGCTGAGCGCCGGAGCCAATGACTTCGGCTGGACCGATGGCGGCAGCATGGTGCCTGCGGAGAAAAACGCCGCCGATGCCTTCGCCAAGCTCTTCGCCGAGGATGGCGCCGCCAATAAAACCAAAGTCCTCGCAGAGATCGGTCGCGGCAAAAGCATTCTCGACCACGTGCTCGATGAGGCGCGCGATTTGCAGCCGCGTCTCTCCAAGCGCGACCAGGAAAAGCTCGATGAATACTTCGAGTCCGTGCGCGCCACCGAGAAGCGCCTCGTGAAGTCCGAGGAATGGATGCATCAGCCGAAACCGAAAGTGGACGCCAAGCCGCCCGCGCCCTTCGCCCCGGACGAAATCATCACCAACCTGCGCTGCGTCTGCGACCTCACGCATCTCGCCTTCAAGACCGACAGCACGCGCGTCGTCACGTTTGGTTATTTCCGGCAGGACAGCGTCGTCGTGCCCGGCGTGAACATCGGCTATCACAACCTCTCCCACCACGGCCAAGACGAGGGCAACATCGCCCAACTCAAACGTGTCGAGCGCGCCTTTTTCGACGAACTGAAAACGCTGCTCACCAATCTAAAAAGCACCCGCGAAGGAGACTCCACGCTGCTGGACCGCACCACCATCGTCGTCACTTCGAACCTCGGCAGCGGAAACAGCCACAGCAACAAAGACCTCCCCGTGCTCGTCGCTGGCGGCCGCTTCAAACACGGCCAGCACCTCGCCATCCCGCCCGGCACCGCGCCGCTGAGCAATCTCTACCTCAGCGTGCTGCATCAACTCGGCTTCGAGGACAAATCCTTCGGCACCTCGACCGGCCCGCTGAAGGAGCTGGATCTGATTTGAACCCCCACCATCCCACGCCGACCGGTGACTCGTGGGCGGGCGGACCGGGGCAGACGCTCTACGAGACGGCAAAGAACCAGGGCGTTGCTCAGTATGCGGACAAGTATCCGCACTGCTCGCGGGCTTACGGCGTGTGGGCGCAGGATTTCATGAAGAGCGCGAAACAGAGCGGCAAGCCGTTCTGCCTGAGCATCAGCCTCAAAGCGCCACATCTGCCGAGCACGCCCGACCCCATCGACCTAAAGCTTTACGAGTCCAAGACGACCTTCACGCGTCCGCTGAACACGTCACTAGCTTTTCTCAACACAATCAGTTCTAGTGAGTCCAATTCATGAACTCACTTCTCCGGTATCCCGCGTTCGCTTGTCTCATCTTCCTTTCAGCGTCCTTCACTACGGTCGCGGCGGCTGATTCCGACAATTCCGCTCGCGCTGCTTACCCGAGGCCGTTTTCGCGGCCGAGTTCGATGGGGCCGGATTACGACACCTGGCGCGATGCGAAAGGGCCTGACGTCGGCAGGACGACGGTCGATTTCAGCCGGTTGCCGTCGCGCGTTGATAACTCCACCCGCCCGCAATTCCCTCCCATTTACAAGCAGAAGGGCGGGGCTTGCGGTCAGTTCACGGCAATTGCCTCCATTTTTACCTACGAAATGAACGTGCTGAACGGCACCGAAGCCAGCTCCACGGCAACGCAGTTTCCCGCCGATTTTTCCTGGAACATGTGTAATTCCGCCAAGAGCGAGAATGGGTCGGAAGCATTTCACGGCTGGGAAACGGCCAAGCATATCGGGATTCCCACTGTCAAAACCTACGGCCGCGTGGAAGGAGACAAGGACAAGATCGGCCTGTGGGCCAACGGTTACGGCATCTGGCGGGAAGCGATGGAGTATCGCGTCGCGGGCTATCGCTACACCCCGACTGCCACCGCCGAACAGATCCACGAAGCCCGCGGTTGGCTCTTCGACCGCAACCAGCCCGGCAAGAAATCCATCGGGGGCTTGCTGGCTCTGGACGGGCGGATGGGCGAACTCAAGAAGGTCACGAAGACGATTCCCGAAGGAGAATATCTGGCGGGCGAGGACGTGTGGATTGACTGGGGACCAACAGGCTACGGCCACGGCATCACTTGCGTGGGATACGATGACCAGGTGGGATTCGATGTGAACGGTGATGGCAAAATCACCAACGACGTGGACATCAACGCCGACGGCAAAGTCACCCTGGCCGACTGGGAGCGCGGTGCCTTCATCGTGGTCAACTCATGGGGGGAAACGTGGTCGAAAGACGGTAAAATTTACCTGCTCTACAGCGCGATGGTCGATCCCACTTGGGAACGCGGAAACTACCTCGGACGGATCGAAGTTCGCCGGCACATTCCGCGGCGCACGTTGAAGCTAAAACTCAACTGCAACAATCGCTCAGACCTGCGCGTGACGATCGGCATCGCCAGCGACAAGAACGCCACAAAACCGGAACACGAACTGGCTCCACAAGTCCTCAACGGCTGGCCGCTTTTCGGCAATCCAAAGAACAACGTCGGTCAAGTCCCGCTCGCGGGCCCTCAGAATGACAGCCCGCTCGAAGTCGGCATCGATCTCACCCCGTTGCTTGGCAAGTTGGGATCTAATCCCTCTGGTGAGGGACGCCTTTTCCTCAGTTTCAGATGCGCGAGCAAAAGCGACACCACCGGCGTGCTGCACGCCTGCACCATCCGGGATTACGATGACAAAGGGACCTTTCTCCGAGAAACGGCCGTGGAAATTCGAGACGGAGCCTTCAGCAATAAATCGCTAACGCTTGAAACCAATCTCGCCCCCTAACCCGGGTTTGACCACTTCCGGTGCGGCGGGCTGTTCAGCTTGTTCCAGCATCCGCCGAAGGGAAACGCGTGATCGGCACCGATGGGGCAAGGCTATCGGGATCTTCGCAAAGCCAATCGCACTGTAAGCCGCGAAACTTCCTACTAAGTAACGAACAACAACCATGAAACACATCCTCTTACTCCTCACCGGCCTGCTGCTCGCGCCGCTGGTCCCGCTGCACGCCGCCGAGCCGCTCGCCCTCCCGCTCGTGCCCGATCCTCCGCCCGCGGTGGATGGACAACTGGAGGATTGGGCCAATGTCCCTGGCGCGATGCTGCTCAACCGCGCCGAGCAGGCGACGTGGGGCGGCAGCGCATGGAAATCCGCGAACGACCTCAGCGCGAAGGTCTGGGTCGCCTGGCGGCAGGACACACTTTATCTCGCTGCCGAGGTCACGGACGACAAGCTTCGTCAAACGGAACCCGGTGCCGGCATCCACAAGGGCGATTGCATTCAACTCCTGCTTGACGTCGCGCCGGACGAGGAAGCGACGCGCAGCCACTTCGGCACCGGCCAGTTCCAGATTGCGTTCAGTCCGGGGAACTTCCAGCGCAGCGGCGATCTGCTGGCCGACCGTCGGCCGGAAATACATTGCTTCAGGCCCCAAGCACTCGCGCTCAAAGGCGCGGTGGTCGCGGCGCAGCAGACCGACCACGGTTACACGCTCGAAGCGGGCATTCCGTGGTCACTGCTCGGTGTGAAGCTGCCAGCGGTCGGGATGGCGGTGAATTTTGAGGTCGCTGTCTTCGACACCGACGGCCCCGAGGGGCAGTCGGAGAAACTGCTGAGTTTCTCGACGAAGAAGTGGACGACGAACCGCGCGCGGTTGAACGAAGCCGTGCTCGCCGGCGCGGACGGCAAAGCGCCTGCCATCGTCCGCGCCGCGCCGGTCTTCGACAAGGTCGAGCTGAAGCCGAAGGAGAAACAAACATTCAAGTTCGTCTCGACGAAGCCGCCCGCGGGCAAGGAGGCCATGCTCACGCTCAAGGCGCGCATGGATGCTCCGAAGGTCGTCGGCTACACGCCGGCGCTGAAGCTGACGCTCAACGGCACCACGCTTGACGGCAAGCGGCTGCTGAACAAGCCGCAGGAAAGCAAGGGCAAGGACGGCCGCATCCACCGGCTTGTCACGGTGGACCGTTTCACGGCCTACTACGCGCCGGACTTCACCAGTGCCGACACGTCGTCCTATGCCATCGCGGGCGTCAAGACCGGCGAGTTCGAGTGGCGCATCGGCGACCTGTTGCTCGAGGGAGAAAACCAGCTCGTCATCGAGAACGCCTGCTCACAAGAAGTCACGCGCTCGCTCGTCGCCGCAAATGGCCGCGTCAGTTTCACCGCGCCTCCGCCTCCGCCGAAGCCGAAAGCCGGTCCACCGAAGGGCGCGATTCCCGTCTATGCGCCGGTGAACAAACCGAAGACCGCCTGTCACGTGAAGGAACTTCCGGACGCCAAGCTTACGGTCGAGGTCGCTGGCGAGAAGTTCACCATTGTGAGCCGGTTCTCGACCCCGGCGGGGAAGTGGGAGCAAGGCTCCAACCGGTTCTTCGAGCACTCGCGCACGGTCGAGCAAAAGGCCGAGGCGATCGTCGTGCGTGACACGTTCAAGAACCTCACCAGCGAGAACCTGCCGCTGATGCAACGGCACGAGGCCACAACCTCATCGCCGTTCAAGAAGACATGGCTCGCGGGTCTTTCGTCAGAGGGGGCGATCGGCACTTCGACCGCGTCGCAAAACCCGACGAGCTTCGCCGTGACCGAAGCGACCGGCCTCGGCATGCTCCCGCTCAACGACGAGTTCCAGGTCCACGTCACAAACTATGCCGCCGACGGCACGCTGGGACTCACCGACAAACAGTTCGTCCTTCAGCCCGGAAAGAGCTACACCGCCGAGTGGGCCATCGTGCCGGTCGCACGGCCGGACTACTTCGACTTCGTCAACGCCACGCGCCGGCTGCTCGACGCCAACTTCACCCTGCCGCATTGCTTTGCGTTCCTGCGCGGCGGCAAACTCACGGATAAGTGGCCGGACAGCCAGTTCGCGGACTTCATCCGCCTCAAGAGCGCCAACCTCCTCTGTTACTACACCCGCAACATGCACGGCACGCCGTTCCAGCTCGCCCCTCACGCCCCTCACGATTCGTTCAAACGCTACGTCGAGCGCGTCCGCAGGCTGGCGCCGGATGCAAAGACCTGCGTTTACTTCCACTGCTTCATCGACTCCTGGGAAGAGGCCCCCGAAAGATACCCCGATGCCCGCGTGCTGCGCGCCGACGGCTCCCAGGCCGACTATGGCCGTCCCAACGACCGGATTTTCTTCCCCACACAGCAGAACAATTTCGGCCGCGCCATGAGGCGCAACGTGGACATCATCCTCAACGACATCAAGGCCGACGGTGTGTATTGGGACGAGCTGGAATACAGCGCCTACGCCTACCATTACGGCGAGCCGTGGGACGGCTGCTCGGCTGACATCGATCCTAAGACGATGAAGATTCAGCGGCTGAAAACCTCCGTCACTCTCATCTCGCAGCCGTGGCGTGTCGCGCTCATCAAGGAGATCATGGCTCGCGGGCCGTTCATCGCCAACGACCAGCCGCGCACGCGCACCATGGCCCGGCTGAAGTTCCCACGGTTCTCGGAAACCGGCAGCATCTCCAACTGCGCGAAAACCCAGCTCCACTCCCCCATCGCGCTGGGCGATCATCTCACCGAACGCAGCGAGGAGGACGCCTACCGGAACATGGTTGCCGCCCTCGATTACGGCTGCGTCTACGCCTGGTATCCCGACCAGACCTTCTTCCCGGCCTATGAGACGATCACCAAGTTCATGTTTCCGATCACGCCGATGGAATTGCACGAGGGCTACATCATCGGCAAGGAGCGCATCCTGACCAACCGCAGCGGCCTCTTCGGCTGGGGCGATGCGTCGCAACACGAGGTTCACGTCTTCGACGACACCGGGCGCGAGGTGCACGGCTTCAAAGCCCCCGCCATCGAGCGCGACGGCGCCACCTTCACCGAACTGCGCCTCGCTGAAGGGTGGAGCGCAGCGATCGTCAGGCACTGAACTCAAGCGCCGCGCCCTTCTACAAAACTCGATCCTTTGCAAGTTCATGAAATCTTGTCTCATCCTCATCTTCACCCTGCCGCTCGCGCCGCTGGCCCAGCAGGCCCTGCCCGACGCCCAGATCGCCAACGCGATCAAGGGGCCGGCGCGCGCCTGGGAGAACGCCCCGGCCGAGAAGAAGGCCTCCTGGGCCGCCCAACTCGACGCGCTCCGCAAGGTTGACCTCCCCGCCGACCAATCCCCGGTCGAGATCGCCTCCATCCAATACACCGGCAGGAAGGCCAAGCCCATGAGCTGGAATTTCACCTCGGAGAAAAAATGAAACCCACCCCCACCCTTCTCGCCGCCCTGCTGCTCGTGCCGCTGGCTGCGTTGCACGCTGCCGAACCGGTCACGAACTCGGTCGGCATGAAACTCGTGCGCATTGAGCCGGGCACGTTCACGATGGGGCAGGACGGGCCGCCGCTCTCGGGGAACGACAAAATGGCCACGCATCACACCGAGTTTCGTTGCGCGGATTGGGATGAGAAGCCGGCGCATCGCGTCACTCTCATGCAGCCGTTTCACATGAGCGTCACCGAGG
>Ga0194134_10003141_pt1 | contig 18297 bp, 17 predicted proteins | sample TA2KigOff0mmetaG_FD_148602 | JGI IMG/M metagenome (GOLD analysis project Ga0194134, IMG submission 148602) | Freshwater microbial communities from Lake Tanganyika, Tanzania - TA2015056 Kigoma Offshore 0m | ecosystem: Environmental > Aquatic > Freshwater > Lake | place: Tanzania: Lake Tanganyika... | reverse complement strand
AACTCGGTTGTCCGTTCTTGTGGTTTTAATAAAAAATAGCCTATTGGGATGCAAATGGCGACCAATACAATAAGAAATAAGATTCGATACATAGCACAAAATTACCTTTTTTTAAGTTCATCTATACGTGCTGAAAGCAATGATTTTCTCTCTTTGAGTGAGCCCTTTAAAATCGTATACTTAAAATGGTACTTTGCCAATAAAACTTGATACTTCTCAAACAGTTGCTCTCGATCATGGGGGTTTTCTCTGAGCGGATCGTATTCCCATGGAATATCCGGAGAACACAAAAAATAGTATTGAATAGTTTGTTGGCAAAGTAGTTTTTGAATTAACGGGCTCACATTTCCATATCTTTCCATAGACCAAACGGCAAAAACTAGCATTTCTGTGTCACAAACGTTTGCGGAATGGTTACGATCAAATTGAACTTGTGCCATAATGTCGAGTGTCTCTTGAGTGTAGGTCTCGTGAATTTCCAGGTATTCTCGCGCATATTCTGGACTAAGTTTCAAGGCAAAAGATTCAGCAACCCAATTGGCTAATGTGGTTTTTCCTGATGATTCAGGACCAGTGAAGGCTATTTTCAAATCAGATTCACGCATTCTTTTTGGTTTTCCACGCGTAAAGACCCCAGACAGACATGGAAAAATTTATGAGAAATAATCCCGCTGTGATATAGAGTTCTTGTAAGCTAAATAAATAAACAGAAGCCAAGTTAATGACCAACCAATAATACCAGTTTTCAAGAATATGTAAGATGGTTAATACTGTTGCAAACAAAGCAAAAACGCCAATAAATGCGTCTTGAATTGACAAGGCTTGGTCAGTGAAACGTTCAAGTGTATATCCAATTGACAACGCCAATATGGAACAACTAGCAATAGCGGCTAAATGAAACGCTAGATTTCTTTTTTTTACCTGGTGAACTTCTTCTCTTCCCCAATTCCAATAACCCACAAAAGCAAGTAGTACATATATGAATTGAAGCACAGTTTGCACATACAGCGCCAACTCCAGGCACAAATAGACATAAATTCCGGCATTTAGCCCGCCAAACCACCATCCCCAGCGACGAGATTTTCCGATGCCAATTAAATAGACAATTCCGGCAATAAACGCTATTATTTCAAGAAATGACACGCAAAACAAATGTAAGCAAAATGCCCATTCCAAGAACACGCGTTACAGCTGCGCTGAGTTAGATAAGCTCTATTTTACTTTACTGCTGAGTGCATTGCGCAAACCGCTCCATTCTACAAGTTGAAGTTTAACGCTACCTACAGGGATATTGGCTTTTACAAGAACAGGAATGCGGTTGTCATCCGCGGTGATCCAAAAATTAACGTCTTCTTCTTTTTTGAAATAGCGTCCTTTTTGCATGACGGGCCCAAATTTGAAGCATTTGAAAGTACCCTTTCTAACACTAATGTTTTCAGTGCCAAGGTAGCGAATCTTTAAATTGAAAACCTCATCGTCCATAAAAACTTTAAATTCGAATGTTTTCCCCTTTTTTATATTACTAAGGTCGAGGGTTCGCGCATAATAGAAGGCTGAAATCATATCTTGAGTACCACTAGGAATTTTAAAAGTCTTGCCCTTTTCGGTGACCACTTTATTGTCTGCTTGCTTGAAGGAGTAGTCTTGTGATATTTTGTAACCGCCTTCGTCCACGCGCCTTTTGAAAAACCAAGGAAAAACACCGCTTTTATCGAAAAAGGTTTCGTATTTATCGAAAACGCGGTAAAACGTGTTGAAGCCACCTAAGGTTTTTCCGATTCCTACGGCATGAATGAGTTCTCTCCCATCGCCTTTTTTGGTGGTACTTTTTAATTCTAAGGTAGCTTCTCCGGCATCTATAAACCCATACGTAACTCGGTAGCGGAGTTTTTCTCCCGCCTGAAACGCTTTGTGATTTACATGAGGCAAATCGCTTGTTGGAGTTGAGGTGATATCTGGTTTGTGTGGCCCCGTTGTTTTAAAGGCATAAACCAAAGTAGTTCCGAGAATTAAAACAAAAAAGGTCTTCATGAGAATGTTTTTTAATGCGGTAGCAAAGTGCGTACCAAAGGAAAATACTAGGGGCACTATTTATTAAAATTATGAAAGAAGCACCAAATCCAAAAGAGGCAGGAAAAGTTGACATTGATAAAATAGCAAAAGCTTGTTTAGATAAAATCAAGTAATAAGAATTAAATAATGTGAGATCCATCAACCCACCACGATTACGTAGTTGTTCTTTTTTCCTTTTCCTAATAAGGCATAACGGTTGTTAATCAGGTGTTCTGTGGTGAGCATAAAGTTTTCGTCTACTTTTTCTTTATTTACAGAAATGGCATTGGCTTTAAGTTCGCGTCGCGCTTCACTGTTGCTGCTTAGGAACCCAGTTTTTCCGGCGAGTGCATCTACAATACTAATGCCTTCCCCGAATTCTGAAAGGCTCATGGTAACCGTTGGGACACCATCAAAAACGCTAAAAAAATCGCGTTCGTTTAATTGCTTTAAGTCTTCCGAGGTGGATTTTCCAAATAAAATATTACTCGCGGCAATGGCAGCATGAAGAGCAGCCTCTCCGTGTACGCGGTTTGTAATGTCTTCAGCTAATGCACGTTGCAATTCCCGAAGATGCGGGGCCTCGGCATGCGAAGCTTCCAAAGATTCAATTTCTTCCTTTGTTTTCAGTGTAAAGATGCGTATGAAATTACCGGCATCGGCATCGCTGGCGTTCAACCAAAACTGATAGAATTGGTAAGGTGAGGTTTTTTCCGGATCTAACCAAACAGATCCCCCTTCTGTTTTTCCGAATTTCGTTCCATCAGCTTTTTTAATCAATGGCGTCGTTACCGCATACGCTTCACCTCCAGCCTTGCGACGTATAAGCTCCGTTCCCGTTACGATATTTCCCCATTGGTCAGAACCGCCCAATTGAATCACACATTGTTTGTGCTTGTTGAGGTAATAAAAGTCGTAACCCTGCACCAACTGATAGGAAAACTCCGTGAAAGACATGCCCGTTTCCAGACGTTTTTTCACTGAATCTTTCGATAGCATGTAATTTACCGTGATGTGTTTTCCGACGTCGCGAATGAAGTCTAAAAATGAAACATCTTTCAACCAGTCGTAATTATTGACCAGTTCAGCAGAATTTTCCCCACAGGAGAAGTCAAGGAATTTTTCTAATTGGTTTTTCACGCAGGCTACATTTCTCGATAAAGTCGCTACATCCAGTAAGTTGCGTTCTTGCGATTTTCCGGAAGGGTCTCCCACCATCCCTGTAGCTCCACCAACCAAAGCGTATGGCTTATGACCGGCACGTTGAAAATGCACCAAGGTCATAATTTGCACTAAGTGGCCAACATGTAGCGAATCTGCCGTTGGATCAAAACCGATATATCCCGAACTTACTGATTTCAAGAGGGCTTCTTCGGTTCCAGGCATGATATCGTGTATCATGCCTCTCCAATGTAATTCAGCGATAAAATTTATTGGCATTTTAATGGGTTAATTCTTGGAATACTTCTTCTAAAGATTTGTTTTTCACTTGTAAGGTTAACACCAACCACCCTTTTTGTTGGGCTTGAGATGCGACCGCTTTGCGCAAGTCGATATCTTCACTCGTTTCGATTAACCAGCCGTTATTTAGTTCTTTTACCTTGCTGACATGCGGTATTTTTGTAAGTTCTGTTTTGGTGATTTTAGTATCAAATTCAACATAAACCGTTTGTTTTGCTGCCTGATCTTTCAAGGCTGCTGCACTGTTATTAGCCACTAGTTCCCCTTTCGAAATAATGATAATTCTGTCGCAAATTGCCTCCACTTCTTGCATGATGTGCGTGGATAAAATAACGGTCTTTTCTTTTCCCACCCGTTTAATGAGCAAACGTATCTCCGCAATTTGGTTGGGATCAAGGCCGGTAGTAGGCTCATCAAGGATCAGTACATCTGGGTCGTGTATGAGTGCTTGAGCAAGTCCCACACGCTGTTTGTAACCTTTTGACAACATTCCGATTTTTTTGTTCTGTTCTACCTCTAACCCAACGGCCTCAATCATTTCATCAACGCGCTGACGAACATTTTTTATTTTATAAATCCTTCCAATAAACTCAAGGTACTCGCGCACATACATGTCGGGATACAGCGGATTATTTTCCGGTAAATAACCAATTACTTTTCGTGTTTCTAAATTGTCTACATCTACATTTTGACCATTGATGCGTACTTCTCCGCTGCTGGCAGGAATGTATCCCGCCATAATTTTCATCGTTGTAGATTTTCCAGCTCCATTTGGGCCAAGGAAACCCACGATTTCCCCTTTATTTACAGAAAAAGAAATATCGTTAACCGCTGCTTGTTTCGCATAGTATTTGCAAAGATTGACAACCTCAATTGACATAGTGCGAATTTACGAATTTAGTCTTGTCTGAGCTCAAGGGTTGTTTAGGATTTTTTGATAAATGGAAAGGTCCGTTAAAATTTCCTTCGCTTTTTGAAGTGTGGGGTCATTTTTAAAGGAGTCTACAGTTCTGCCATTCTGGTAGTAGTAACGCGACACAATTTCATTTTCGAGCATTTGGCGAATTTCTTCTTGAAATTTATCCAAGTCTCGCTCTTTGGAAGGCGTTAGCTTAGTGAGCATGGCCTGATATTCAGTTTCAATATCTTTGAAGTAACCCTCTTTTTCAGCGGTTGTTTTGATTTTTTTTAATTGTTCTTCGGAAGTTGTTGTATAATCGAAGTTTTGTTTCATCACGTATTGCTTGAAGGCGGAATATTCCGAATCGGAAAGCTTGAATTCTCCAGCTTTGGCAATACTTTTATTTTGTGAAGCAAATTCTGTAGCGTAATTGAAGATCAAGTCTTTGGTAATCATTTGAATGGAAAGTTTACTAAGTTCGGGTAGTTCCACTTTAATATCTGGCTCTATCCCTCTGCCATCTTTCACAACTCTACCATTTTTTGTTTTAAAAGTTTTGAGAAGCGAGTCTGCAATTTCTTTTGGTTTACTTCCTGTCTCCTTGTCGTAATACTCAAGGCGTTGAACACATCTGCCTGAAGGGGTGTAATATTTTGCGACGGTCACTTTCAATTTAGAGCCATATTTAAGATCATACGTACGTTGCACAAGGCCTTTACCAAAACTTGTTTCCCCAACAATTACCGCTCGGTCCATATCTTGTAAACTACCAGCGACTATTTCACTGGCCGATGCGGATCCATCATCAATAAGTACAGTTAGGGGAATGTTTGTTGCGATCGGATCTGACAAGGTATTGTATATGCGATTTTCATCCTTGATTCGGCCTTTCGTCGTAACAACCACTTGATTTTTAGGCACAAAAAAGTTAACAATTTTAACGGCTTCAATGAGTAGGCCCCCACCATTTCCTCGCAAATCTAGCACCAGTTCTTCCATTCCATCTGTTTCCAATTTTTGCATAGCACTATAGACATCTGTTGAAGCTGTTTGCGTAAAACCATTTAGTTTGATATAGCCAATTTTCTTGTCCAACATACCAAAATAAGGCACATCGGGAAGTTTTATTTCATCTCTGGTAATGGAAAAGATTTTAATCCCCTCAATAGAACGGTCTATCTCTACCTTTATATTTGTTCCTTTCGGCCCTTTCAGTGCGCTAGACACATCCTCTGAAGATTTTTTAGCCATGGATTTTCCGTCGATAGAAAGGATTTTATCTCCTGCGCGTAGTCCGGTTTTTTGTGCTGGGTTTCCCTCATAGGGCTCTGCAATATATGTGAAATCTCCAATTTTTCTGATCAATGCACCTATACCCCCGTATTGACCCGTGGTCAATAAGCGATAATCTTCAATATTTGACTCGTGATAGTATATGGTGTATGGATCTAGTTCTTTCAACATCGCATCTATTGCTGTTTTTGAAAGAGTTGCAGGCTTTGGTTCATCTACAAAATACAGGTCAAGGTGTTCGAGTACTTGATCCATAATCTCCAAATTTTTGAGCACCTCGAAACCCGAAGATTGTGCACTCGAAATAAAAGAAGTTAATCCGAAAAACAGCGATAAAAATAGGGGTTTAATCATGGGATAATTTATTAGCGAACATGGAAAGGACTTGTACCAATTTCTGTTCCATTTTTTTATATGGTAATGGGTGCGGTTGTTGATACATAATTCCAACATTAACACCAGTTTTTTCAGTAGTAAAAATAGCTTTATTTTTTCTAACAATTTCGCGCATACAGCGTTTCAAGTAATTGCGCTCATGAGCCGCGCGAACGATCTTTTTAGGCACAATAAATACAAACTTTTGTTCAGAACTAATTTGTAATCTCCGAAACACGAGTTTAATTGGAAAAATTTGGACGGTCTCCACTTGATCAAAAAGAGTATCGAGTGACGTTTTACCACAGAGTTTATATTTCTTTCCAAAAGTTTGGTCCATGTTAATCATGAAGCTCTTCAAAATCATCAAAATCATCCTTATTTCTGCGGGAGGTTCGACTGCCCATGTATGTTTGAAAATCCATAAGCGGTTTTCCAGAAATCAAGTAATAAAACGCATTCAACATTTTAAGTAACATGCCCAACAAGAAAAAGAATCCGATAATCTTAAAAACAAACCCAATGATTATGGTTTTTTCAATGTCGATGATACTCTCTCGGAACCATAAGGCAATATTATTTTCCGCATAAGAGGGATATAGTAATAGCATAATAAACAACGCAATGGAGAGAGAGATGACGACAAGTTCGTAACGTTTATCAAAGTTAAATCCTATCCTAAATCGGTTGCCTCCAAACTGATTTAGGATATCTGCTTGACGCTGCTTCTGTTGAAATTTTCCTAAAAAATAAACTATTAGTATTGTAGCGCTAGGTAATAGACTCACAACATTCACCGAGGTCTTAGTTTCAAGAGCAAATATGAATGTGACATTCACTAGAAACAAATATTTTACTGCTTTAATTAAGTAAATTTCGGGTAAAGAGCGTGTTCTGCCGGCCATTAGTAGTGCAAGACCCAAGTCTATAAAGAACCAAATGAAACTGTAAATTGCAAACAAAACACCCAGTTGAAATATAAGTTGAATCAAATCCATTATGATCGGAGAATTTTAATTTGAGCAAAAGAAATAAATATACAAATACAAATTTTAAACACCTTAAATCATTATTAATTTTCGTTTGTTCAAAACCTAAAGAAATATTTAGTCCATACACTTACATGGCGGATCTATAGCAACTTTTGATTTCGGAAATTTTGAACGAATTTCTTTATGTAATTTCGTGCCGTACATAGTGCCCCGAATATCTATTTCCTCTAGCTGGTGAAGTTTGTAAAAACCAGTGCCAAATTCACTTATCTCGTTGTCATAAAGATCTATTTTTTTTAAGTTGTCCAAGTCTTCCATTTGATCAGGAAGGGAGCCTATACTATTAGATGCCGCAATCAAAACCTTTAGAAGGGGCAATTTGGTTAGAGATACGGGAAGAAATTTTAATTTGTTGTGGCTCACATTGAGATATTCTAGTTCTGAAAAAACCTGAAAATTCAATGGGATATCAGTTAGTTTATTTTTTGACAAATCAAGACCTTTTAGTTTTGTAAAACGATATAGGCTTGACGGAATTGAATCTCGCTTCTCTCTCGAAAGCGTTAGGTAATAGACGGTGTCTGAATGAGCGCTATGCAGCTCGTCCAAGCGGTAGTAGTGAGGCACGGTTTTTTGTGTAAAACAATCAAAGTTAATGAGAACAAAGCAAAGTGCGAGCAAGATTTTCATCTAAACGAATTTGATTTTTAAGAGCTGTAACAGAGCTGAATTTTCTTTCATCACGCAAACGATGTTGAAAAAATACACAAACAGATTTGCCATATAAATCCCCATTAAAATTAATTAAGTGTGCTTCTAGCTTCGGTTGATTGTCAATGCTTTGAACAGTTGGCCTAATTCCGAGATTAAATATTGCATTGTGAATTTGATTGTCAAATGTAATCTTACCGGCATAAACGCCATTTTTGGGGAGTAATTTACTCTTGTCGATCTTGCCTATGTTAGCCGTAGGGAAGTTTAGGGTTCTTCCCATTTTCATTCCTGGTTCGACAATTCCTGAAACACAATATAGGCCATTAAGAAGAGTATTGGTGTATGTGATATCCCCAGAAATAAGTGCCTTGCGTATTTTTGTTGAACTGACATTTATCTGGTTTACCTCAACCGCCGAAATTTCTGTTAGTTTAAATTTCTTTTGCTTAGAATACGTTTTTAATAAGTCAATATCTCCTTCACGGGAATTGCCGAAGCGGTGATCATATCCAATAAACAGGTGGTAAGCATTAATTTTATTTATCAAGATTTGTTCTATGAATGATTGTGCAGACAGGCTTGAAAAAGTTCTATCAAAAGGATGTATAATGACGTTTTGCATGCCAACGCTTGCAAGTTTTTCTAATTTTTCTTCAAGTGTGAGAATGAGTTTAAACTCATTTTCGTTCGGATTTATTACACCGCGCGGATGAGGGTGAAAGGTGAGTAATGTACTTTGCCCTCCAATTTTATCGGCCTCATTATTCATTTGCCGAATTATATGTTGATGGCCGACGTGAACACCATCAAAGGTGCCAATAGTCAAAACAGGAGCACTGATGCCCCCAAAATTTTCAATACCCTCAAAAACCTTCATGTAGGTCAAAGTTAACATTTCTTTTTCCTTCTTTTAAATTGATTTTGTGACTAAATTTGAGGTTGCTCTCATATTCAAGTGAGGGATGTGGTTTTAAATTTATATTACACTTATGAAAAACTGTCATCGTCTAGGAAGTAGGTTGTTATCTTTTTTTGTGATTTTTATACACTCACTAAACTTAAGCGCAGACGAGGGGATGCTGATTCCCTCCCTAATCGCTGCTTTTGAGTCTGACATGAAGGCAAAAGGGATGAAATTGAGCGCAGAGGAAATTTATTCCATTAACAAGGCTAGTTTGAAGGATGCTATTTTTCAGTTTGGAGGTGGGTGTACTGCTGAACTCGTTTCTGCAAAAGGATTGCTTTTGACAAATCATCATTGTGGTTATTCTCAAATACAGTCGCACTCCTCTCTAGAAAAAGACTATTTAAAAAATGGGTTTTGGGCACAAACATTAGCCGACGAACTCCCGAATCCAGGGCTAATAGCAGTCAGAATTGTAAGGATTGAAGATGTTACTGCTCTTGTAATGAAGGGCGCAACATCGAAGGATGATCAAACAACAATTCAAAGTAACATTAGGAAAATTATTACAGAAACAGTAGCCAACTCTGGTTATGAGGCTGAGGTGAAAGCCTTTAATTACGGGAATGATTTCTACATGATGGTGAAAGAAATATTTTCAGACGTGCGCTTCGTTGGGACTCCACCGAATTCTATAGGTAAGTTCGGGGGAGACACGGATAATTGGGTTTGGCCCCGGCATACTGGCGATTTTTCAGTTTTTCGTATTTATGCGAACAAAGACAATAAGCCTTCTGCATACTCAGTAGAGAACGTGCCCTATACTCCGCTTCGATATTTAAATATTTCATTTCGCGACAGAAAAGAAGGTGATTTCACCATGGTATATGGATTCCCAGGCCAAACAGAACAACATGTGGTGGCGTCATATTTGAAATTTATCATTGAAAAAGAACGACCAGCCAGAATTCACATGAGAGATTTATCATTGGGGGTTATTGATGCTGCAATGAAAGCATCTGACCTTACCAGAATACAGTATGCTGCTAAACAGGCATCCATCGCTAATGCATGGAAAAAATGGATAGGGCAAATAGATGGTTTAAGAACGCTAGATGCAGTTACGTTAAAACAAAATAAAGAAGCAGAATATATTAAACGCGCCAATTCTAAAGAAGAATGGAAGAAATATGCATCTGTAGTTAACGAAATGAATGTCTTGGTGGAACGCGACATCGACTGGGAGTTTAAATACGCGATGGGGGTTGAATATTTTTCGTACGGGCCTGAATATTTTAAATTAGCAAGAGCTATTGGGGATTTAATCGTGAATTATCAGAAATATAAGGCCAATGGTGAATTAAGCACGGTATTGGAACGATTAAAAGTGGGGGCAGATGGATTTTTTAAAAATTATGATGCGGCAGTAGATAGAGAAATTTTCAACAAACTAACAAGAGAATATTTTAGCAACACTGACCAATGGGAGGGTATAACGAAAGAGCTCAAGTATTCAATAACGCCTGATTTTCACGAAAACCATATCAAGACAATTTCCGACCGCATTTACACAAAATCTGTGTTTACGGACAAGGAGCGCTATTTAAATTTCCTAGAAAACTTCGGCGATAAAAGCCTTAAAAAACTGAATAAAGACCAAGGATTACAACACTACACAACTTACATTACTCCTTTCAGGAATTTTGTGATTCCTGGGTATCAAGATTTTATGCAAGACATGAGCGCATTGCTTCAAACATACGTTGAGGGGAAAAAAGTGATATTTCCAAGCGAAAAGAATTGGCCTGATGCAAATAGCACCTTGCGCATTTCTTATGGCAAACTTGAGGGTTCCTCCCCTACTGATGGGATGAAATATACGGAACACACAACACTTGATGGGATGATTGCAAAGTACTATAGCGGGAATGCGGATTTTGAGTTGCAACCGCGTATGCTAGAGCTTTATCAACAAAAAAATTATGGAAGTTATGCACAAAATGGTAAGCTTTGGGTATGTTTCACGGGTTCAAATCATACAACCGGCGGAAATTCAGGATCACCAGTTTTGGATGAAAACGGGAACCTAATGGGGTTGAATTTTGACAGAACGTGGGAAAGCACCATGAGCGATTATTTATTTGATTCTTCGCGCTGTAGAAATGTTGTGGTGGACATTCGTTACGTCTTATGGGTTATGGATATTTATTCTGGAGCCCGGCATTTGGTGGACGAGATGACATTGGTTAAATAATAAAGACTTATCTTTGAATCTTGTGAAAAGTACTTTCGTAAATAAATGCGATGTGGCGCTATCAGCACTTTTGATATTTTTGTTTATTCCTTCTGCATTCTTGGCAGAAGAGCATCAGGCAACATGGATGTTTGATTGGGGAGGAAGAACGACAACGGTAGACGGAAAAAAAGTGTTTGAACCATACTTTTGGTCACATTTAACCGCAACTATCATAATGGTTATTTACACAATATGTTCCGTTTTTATTTTTTTATATGCATGTGTTCAGGTTTCCCTTGGCTTTAGCTACCTGAGGAATATGAAAAAAAATAAGGAAAAGCATAAGGCTGACTTTGACGAAGCCAAAGCACCTCTGGTGACCCTCCAATTACCCATGTACAACGAAATATATGTAGCTGACAGAATTATTGATACTGTTGCAGCCTTTGATTATCCGAAAGATAAATTACAAATTCAGGTGCTCGACGATTCAACAGACGAAACAAAGGATATTATTGCTAAAAAAGTCAAGGAGTGGGAAGCTAAGGGATTAAACATCTCCCACATCCATCGCGTAAATAGAACAGGCTATAAAGCGGGGGCATTGGACAGCGCCATGGATCAAGTAGAGGGAGAATTCATTGCTATTTTTGATGCCGACTTTGTTCCTGATCCAGACTTTTTAAAGAAAACCATACCGCATTTTAAACACGATAGAATTGGTGTAGTTCAAACGCGATGGGGGCATTTAAATAAAGATTATTCATCCTTGACCAAGCTACAAGCTTTTGGATTAGATGCTCATTTTATTATCGAACAATGTGGAAGAAACAGTAACGAACACTTTATTAATTTCAATGGAACTGCAGGAGTTTGGAGAAAATCTTGTATTGAAGACGCAGGTGGTTGGGAACACGATACCATAACAGAGGATTTGGACTTAAGTTACCGGGCACAAATTAAGGGGTGGCAGTTTATGTATTTAGTAGATGTTGTTTCTCCAGCTGAATTACCCATCACTATGTCGGCGCTAAAGAACCAACAGCATCGCTGGATGAAAGGAGGGGCAGAGGTTTTCTTAAAAATCTGGAAGCGATTGGTATTTGCTAAAGGGGTTCGGATGTCAGATAAGTTTCACGGAATGGCTCACCTTTTTAATTCTTCAATATTCTTGTTTATTATGATCCTCTCCATTACAAGCCTTTTCATGAGTAATATTGTTGGGTCATTTCCTGATCTGGAGGGGTTCATTAAATTTTATTTTTTTTTCTATACAAGCACCTTTCTGTTGATGCTTTATTATTGGATAGCCTATCGGAATAAAACAGGAAATAGGTTTAAAGATTTGTTGGGTTTTGTGTTGCAGTTTTTCTTGTTTCTTACCATTTCATCTGCCTTAGCCTTGAGTAATGCAGTAGCAGTTCTTGAGGGTTGGCTTGGGATTAAAAGTTCTTTTGTTAGAACGCCAAAATTTAATGTGAATAGGAAATCAGAATTTTCAGGAAATAAATACGATAAAAAGCAACTTTCATTAGTGAATTTTTTGGAAATAGCGTTCTTTTTAATTTTTAGCATAAGCACATATTTTATGATCTTGGAAATAAATATTGGAACCGCTATATTTCACGGAATGTTGGCGGCTGGTTATGCAGTCGTTATCTTTCATACGTTTAGGGAGCTCAGAACGCAGCAATAATTCCCGGCAATTTGAATATGGAACACAAAATTTATATATACAACAGTTTTTCTGGTAAAAAAGTAAAGTTTGTGCCGATAAATAATGACTGTGTAGGTATGTATGTATGTGGTCCAACGTTATACAGTGAGCCACACATGGGAAATATGCGAACATTTATAAACTTTGATCTCGTGTATAGGTATCTATTGCATGCTGGTTACACAGTGAAGTATGTTCGAAATATTACAGATGCGGGGCACATAACAAATTCTGCAGGACAAGAGGAGGACAGTATAGGAAGAGCAGCTCGTTTAGAGCAACTTGAGCCCCTTGAAATAGTATACAAACACAATTTAAAATTTCAGGAATTACAGCGACTTTACAATATGCTTCCGCCAAGTATTGAGCCAACAGCAACAGGACACATTCAAGAGCAAATTGAAATTATTGAGAAAATACTTGAAAATGGATTTGGGTATACCGTCAATGGAAGCGTATATTTCGATACAAAACGATACATGCAAGATTTCAATTACGGTATTTTAAGCGGCAGAAAGGTTGAGGAACTTGAAAATGAAACCCGTACGTTGAATAACCAAGACGAAAAGAGGTGCTTTGCAGATTTCGCACTTTGGAAAAAAGCAAACCCAGAAGACATGCAAATTTGGAGATCCCCTTGGGGTGATGGTAACCCGGGATGGCATATCGAATGTACAGCAATGAGCACCAAATACTTGGGTAAACAGTTTGACATTCACGGAGGAGGTATGGATTTAAAATTTCCCCATCATGAAGATGAGATTGCGCAAAGCTGTGGTTCATTCGGTTGTCAACCGGCTTCAATATGGATGCATGCCAATATGTTAAATGTAAATGGGCAGAAAATGAGTAAAAGCCTTGGCAATTTTTTTTTACCCAAAGAGATTGTAGAAGGAACCAGCTTACTTTTCAAGAAACCATACTCGCCTAATGTGATTCGTTTTTTCATGATGCAGGCACATTATCGAAGTACCCTAGACATTACAGAAGCAGGTTTAGACGCTGCAGAAAAAGGCCTCAGTAGGCTGATGGAAGGATTAAAGTTAATGGAGAAGCTTTCATCTTCGGCAAGCACTTCATTCAAATGGAAAGACCTACAAGATTCCTTCGACGAAGCGATGTGTGATGATTTTAATGCACCCATGTTAATTGCAAATTTATTTGAAGCGGTGCGTTATGTTAATTTAATTAACGATGGGAAAGAATCCATAACTAAATGCGATCTAGAGGTCCTTAAAAATACTATGCAAGGTTTTATCTTTCAAGTATTGGGCTTAGTTGTAGAGGGCTTAGAGCAAGACAATCGACTTCAACCGTTGATGGACTTGGTACTTGATTTAAGAAGTCAAGCACGCAAGCAGAAAGATTGGACAACTTCAGATAAAATCAGAGATGGTCTTGCGGCATCAGGGATTTTTGTAAAAGACGGAAAAGAGGGCACAACTTGGTCTTAACCGAATTCACGTTTAAGTTCAGATACAATTTCTTTTACCGATCGGATAGATTTTACATATTCGATGGAGGGTCCGGCGCACCAAACTGTTTTGTAGGTAGACGAAAAAGCCGCTTTTTGTAAGCTTCTCATTCCACGCATAAAGGTGAGCGCTTTTGCCCATTTTTTTAACCTCTTATTCTTGTTTAAAATTGTTTCTAACCAGTTTTGTTGAGTGCCAGTTTTCTGAACGTATGGCGTGTTTATAACGGTACAAGGAGTTCCAGAAAGCTTGGTTGTCATCACAATATCTCTTGCGCCATAATCGACACAGGCTTGCTTATATTCCTCTGAAACAGGAGCTTCCTCCGTGGCAATAAAAATGCTACCCATAGAAACACCATCAGCGCCAAGTGCTAACATATCGCGAATTCCTGTTCCTGTTCCAATTCCTCCTGCTGAAATAACAGGAAGTGTAGATGCTTTTTTAAGAGCAGGAATAAGTTCGGTATAGGGGGTTGGACCCGCATGTCCGCCCGCTTCTTTACACACTGCAATTACTGCATCAGCGCCAAGTGATTCCACCTTTTTAGCATAATGTGCATCCGTAACATCACAAAAGACTAATATTCCATTAGCGTGAGCTAGTTTTATTGTTTCTTCCGGAGAGCCAAGTGAAGTGATGAAAAAATCTATCTTTTCCTCACAACATACCTTTAATTGCTCCTTGTATAAGAAATTGGATTTATTAACGATGAGGTTAATGCCAAAAGGACCCGTAACTGTTTTCTTTATTTTTCGGATGGCATTTCGTAATTCATCTGTCGTTCGATAATTCAAAGCGGGAATAGCTCCGGTAATACCTGATTTTATTCCTTCTATAATCATTTCCTCATTCGAAACGAGAAACATCGGCGCCATGATAACAGGAAATTCGATTTGCAAAAGTCGACAAAGTGCAGGTTGTGTAGAGGTCATGTTTAAAGGTAAAAAAAATCAATAGAATACCGGATAGGCATTTAAACTAATCGCAATTATTAGCCACACTGCATAAGGCATCAATAAAATATTCCAATAGGCAGATTCGTTTTTTTGACTTTCAAAACCAAGCCAAATGACGACCATAAACAGACATGTAATCACCACCAACGCGGCAACAATGAGGTGAAATTGAAAGAAAATAGGATTCCACAAGACATTTAAAACCCATTGTATGATATATATCCTAAGAAAAGTGCGCCAATTTGATGTTGTCATGAGCTGCGCCATATAAAAACTGAAGCAAATCATTATGTTTGTCCACGCTAATCCGAAAACGTAACCCGGGGGCGTCCAAGGAGCTTTTGCAAGATTTTGGTACCATTCATTTGCAGCAGGACTCCCCCCCATTAAAAAATTTCCCAGGCCTAAAGCACCGAAATTCAATAATAGAAAAAGAAAAATAAATCCAACTTTTTTTTTCATTTAACAATAACTCCCAATTTGTTGAAATGTTTTAAGTATTTCATTTTCTTTTCAGAAATCGATTCTACTGGAAAAATAAAGCGTTTGTCATACATGGTTTCTTCTACCCAAAAACTCACCCAGTATTCATTTGTTAGACCAAATAAATCAGGCATGATAGGTTCTATTTTAGCTACTTCATTTGGTAATAAGACTTCTAGGCTATGACGAAGTGTGGATGTTTTTATTTTTCCCCCCGTTTGAGTATTTTCTCCGTAGCCCGTACTCGAAATAATTATACCCTCCATAATGTCGTTGCGGAGGTTCAATAGATACACGCAGAATTCCTTTTCGCCTTCAATTTCATCCATAACCACTGCTACTGCTACATTTTCTACTTTTGGTCCCTTTAATTCTTCTCTCATTAGTTGTTTTTGGCTTGGTTTAATACAATTTCTTTGATTTTGAGGTATTCTAATATATCCACCGAATGCCCCACAAGATAATCAAATGAATTAATCTCCTTTGGTAAGATAGGTAATCTATGAAGCTTGAAATTTTTGTCTGTTCGCTCACCTAATCTAATAATAATCGTGTTCTCTTTGGGAATAACCATGATATATTGACCTAATAAACCTCTAAAATAATGTACAGGATTTCCATTGTTATAATATGTCCACATGTGCAGACCATAAACCAAATTGCTAATCCCGTCCACCGTTAGAAGTGACGTGTCAGCGGTTGTCATTTTATCAATATAATCAGCAGAGATGATGCGTTTTCCATTCCATTCTCCTCTATTTAGCAGGAGTCTTCCCAGCAATGCAAAGTCTCGCGCCGTGGCATAAAAACAACAATATGCTTTTTCGTCACCGTTCTCTCGGTCCATACTCCAAGTTGCTTCTTTTTCAGCACCTAAAGGTTTCCAAAGTTTTTCAGCCGCATAATCAGCAATCGTATTTCCTGTTGCCTTCTCCAAAACCATCGATAGCACTTGTGTGTTTAAGCTTTGATAATGAAAAACCTTGCCTGGCTTTTCTATAACGCGCCGCCTGGTGACCAAACTCTCCAAATCACTACCATAATAGCCTTCAGCAGTTTCTGAGAGGGGGTTCGTTCCGCTTTCGTCCCAATCAAACCCTGCAGACATAGTCAAAAGGTGACGAATCGTAACGACATCGCGCCCATTTTCTTTAAACGCTGAAATGTAATGATAAACCGGCTCATCAATACTTTTGATTTTTCCTTCGTCAATGGCAATTCCAACAAGCAATGAAACAATCGTTTTTGCCATACTGAAAGAATTGCTGGTTGTTTCTTTCGAATGCCCCCCCCAATAATGTTCATACAGAACGGAATCCTTTCGAATGACAAGAAAAGCACGGGTTTTCATATCCTCCAAATAAGCTATTTTTTCATCTAGAAGTTGTATTGAGGAAGCCTTGGGATGTATAAACCACTCGAACGGCTGATTACTTTTCTCCACAATAGCGTTTGGAAAAAGGCTGTAGTCATATATTCCCGGTCCGGTTTTGCCAATTAAGTAGGTTTTTGCAATTACATTGTATAAATAAGTGCGACCACTCAACAGAATAAAAAGATTAATTGCTAGAATTAACACCCCTGTTGTGTATAAGAGATAACGAAAAATAATCCAAGCTCTTTTCATATCTTATTTAACGTCAAATTCAAATAATTCTTGCAAATGCCGCAGTAAATGACCAACAACTTCTTGGATGTCTTGAGGGCCTCCTAATTCTTTTTGCATCGACGTAACAGCCTTATCATTGATCCCGCAAGGCACAATATGTGAGAAATAACTTAAATCTGTATTGACGTTAAATCCAATTCCGTGCATGGTTACCCAACGAGAACTCTTTACGCCCATCGCACAAATTTTTCTGGCTTTTGACTTGTTTTCACCGTCTATCCAAACACCTGTCAACCCTTCAACACGTCCTGCTACAACACCATAGTCTTGAAGCGTTAAAATGACGGCTTCCTCTAAATAACGCATGTATCGGTGGATGTCTGTAAAAAATTGTTCTAAGTCCAAGATTGGGTATACTACTAGTTGTCCCGGACCGTGGTAGGTAATGTCGCCGCCACGATTTATCTTATAAAAAGTTGCTTCTTTTTCATCTAGTTCATTTGCATCCAAAAGTAAATGGTCATGTTTTCCACTTTTTCCTAACGTGTATACATGAGGATGTTGACACACCACTAAATGGTGCTCAGGCATTTGTTCCGTTTCCCCGTTTCGCTTTGCAATCTTTAGATCTACAGCCCTTTTAAATAATACTTCTTGCCGATCCCAAGCTTCTTTGTAGGCAATTAAGCCCCAATCTAAAACGTTGACAAGGGGTCTCGATTGCATTAAAATTTCGCTAGTTCCCCTTTTAGGTAATCGATAATTTCAATATCAATGATATCCGCACCATTTAATTCGCACAAATAGTAAGATGCCCAGTCTACCACATGAGTTAAGTAAAGTGATTGCTCCACAAACGAGTTGCCTTTCGCGTGAAGGGCAAAGGTTTTTCCGCATTTTTTCTCTACGGCTTGTTCTGTAATTTCAAAACGTTTACTGTTTCTTGGATGCTGGTCTTTAGTATAGAAAAAAACTGGGGCAAAGCGATTGTCACCACCTGACCAACCCACCAATTCGTTGTGGTTCATTTCTGGAACGACGTGGTGCCAACACAAATACTTTGAATTCTCGTTAAATTGCTGCCGTGCTCTTACTGCGATAGCTTCGTATTTTGTTTCAGCATATA
>Ga0194134_10003137_pt1 | contig 18321 bp, 17 predicted proteins | sample TA2KigOff0mmetaG_FD_148602 | JGI IMG/M metagenome (GOLD analysis project Ga0194134, IMG submission 148602) | Freshwater microbial communities from Lake Tanganyika, Tanzania - TA2015056 Kigoma Offshore 0m | ecosystem: Environmental > Aquatic > Freshwater > Lake | place: Tanzania: Lake Tanganyika... | reverse complement strand
TCCTCGGCGCTCGTCAGCCAGTCGGGCCGGTGGATCAGCAGCAGGTCGATCCGGTCCGTCCGCAATTCCCGCAGCGAGCGCTCGACGCAGCGCGCGATCGCCGCGGCGGAGGCGTCGTAGTGGTTCACGCGCGCGCCGGGGCGGTTCGGCCCCACGGCGTTGATCCCGCACTTGGTGACGATCTCCATCCGGTCCCGCAGCCCCGGGGCCTCCGCCAGCGCGCGGCCGAACAGGCCCTCGCAGGTGTAGCCGCCGTAGATGTCCGCGTGATCGAAGGTCGTGATCCCGGCCTCCAGGCAGGCATCGATCTTCGCCCGCACGCGCGCGGGGGCGGAACCTTCGGGATCCTGCGCGAGGCGCCAGAGGCCGTAGGCGATGGCAGACACTTCGGGGCCTTGGGGGCAGAGCGGGAAACGGGGCATCATCGGATCGGGAGGTGGCGGGGTTCTGGTACAACTCGCGTGGGCGCCTCGGTCGGCTCAATTCCTTTTTCCGCTCATCCGCTCCCGGAGCCGGAGGCAGATCTCTGGTGAACCGGCCAGATAGACGATACGCGGCATCCCGAGGTCAAAGCGCCGCGCGGGCAACTGCTCGCCATTCAGGAAATGAACTTCGCCCCCAGCCGCGCGGACCAGCGGGATCGCGGCCGCGAGGTCCCAGATCTTGACATTGAAATCCACGCAGCCGTCGAGCAGGCCCGTCGCCACGTAGGCCAAGTGAAGTGTCGCCGAACCAAGGCCGCGGATCTTGAAGTCGCCCAGCACCGCGACCGCGGCCGGAAGCCACGTCTTATCCCCCGGACTGTGGAAGCCCACCAGTGTCTCGCGCGAGCAAGGACGCGCCGAGACCCGGGCGGGCACTTCGCCGTCGAATACGCCCAGGCCCGGCCCGCCGTGGAGCAGGCGCCGGCGCCCGAGGTCATAGACTACGCCGTACACCGGCTCACCGTCCCAGAGCAGCGCGAGGGAGATGGCACACTGAGGGATTCCCAGCGCGAAGTTGTTCGTTCCGTCAATGGGATCAAGGATCCACGCGAAGGCGCGCGTGACCGCCACGGGCCCCGCCGGATCAGGCAACTCCTCGCTTAAAAACTGGTCCGCCGGGAAAGCGAGGGCCAAGTCGCGGAAGATTCCCTCCGAGATAGCGACGTCGATGGCCGTCACGCGGGTGCCATCGGCCTTCCAGCGGCTCTCAGCTCGGCCAAATTCACGGTGGAGCAAACCGACCTGGGCCAGCACCGCCGCGCGGGCCGCGGCGACCCGCAGATTCAATTGCACGGGATCCATTTCCGGACGCTGGCGCCGCCGCGGGCGGAAAACCAGCCGCAATCCGAAGGCCTACTCGTAATCGTGCAGGCGCGGGTCGCGGCGCGGGGCCGAGCGCCGGATGCGGTAGCGATGGCGTCCGGCCTTGGGTTCCGCAGCGGTACCCTCTCCCGGCGAAGGCAACCCGTCGAAGGCGTCCGGTCCCCCCTCGCCTTCCCCCGGCCCGCCGCCCAGCTGGTCCTCGAGCGACTCGGGGTCGGCGCCCTCCTCCAGCTTGCGTACGACCTCCTCCATCTCGCCGTCGATGCACTCCCCGGTGAGCTCGGAAATCCGGCGCATCATTCGCGCCATCGCGCGCGGGTCGTTCTCGTCGGCGGAGGAGAACTCGCGTTCCATCGCGCCGAGCGCCTGCTCCATCCGCGCGTCCTCCGCGGGCTCGCCGGGCGCGACGGATTCCGCGGCCGACGGGGCCCCGGGGCCGCCGCGCGTGATCGCGAAGGCCGAGATCAGCTTGCGCATCCGGTAGGCGGGGTTGTCAGGGCAGCGGGGGATGGTTCGCCCCTTGGCGAGCGTCTTGGCGTAGAACTGGTAGACCGTGTGGTTGTCCGGACAGTAGTACTCGTAGATCGGCATAAGACCACACGTTCCTAGGCGTCGTCGGCGGGGTTGGCAAGCTGGTGGCCGTGCCGCAGCGCCCCCGCGCCGCGCGCGGCGTTGAGTTCGTCCCGCACGCGGGCCAGCCGCCGTCGGCGCGCCTCGTCGCCGCGGAAAAGCTCTAGCTGGCCGCTGCCCGCCTCGACGCCCGAGATCCGTACGCCCACCAGCCGGACCGGGCGCGTTCCCGCCCCGGCCGCCGCGAGCAGCGGTTCCAGCAGCGGATAAAAGGGCCCCTCGAGGTCCGCGGCCTCCGGCAGCGTCCGGCTGCGCAGCCCCTCGCTGAAATCCGGGAACCGCACGCGCACGGTCAGGGTGCGGGCCCGTTTCCCGTCGCGGCGGACCTTGGGCAGCAGCTCGTCAACCATTCCCTTCAGGACCCGGACCAGCCGATCCCTGTCCCGGACATTGGCGGCGAAGGTCTCCTGCTGGGAATAGCTCTGGGCGTCGCCCGGCTCGGTCACCACCGGCCGGTCATCCTGGCCGTGCGCCGCCGCGCGCACCTCCCGCCAACCCACGCCGAACGCCGCCTCCAGCAAGTCCTCCGGTAGCGCGTGCAAGTCGCCGATCCGCCGCAGCCCGTGCCGCTCCGCAAGCCGCGCCTCGGTCTTGGGCCCGATCCCCGGCAGCCGCCCGACCGGCAGGGGCGCGAGGAATCCGGCCTCCCCTCCTGGCGGCACCACCACAAACCCGCGCGGTTTGCGCAGCTTAGAGGCCACCTGCGCCACCAGTTTGTTGGCGGCAATCCCGAAGGAGACCGGCAGGCCCAGCTCGGACCAGAGGCGTTCCTGCAGCCGGCGCACTTCCGCGGCCAGCGCCGCTTCGTCCGCGAGCCCATTGCCCCGCAAATCGAGGTACCCCTCGTCGATCGAGCTCCGCTCAACCCAGGGGGTGAGCTCGCCGCAAAGGTCGAACATCCGCGCCGAGACCTGCCCGTAAAGCCCAGGAGTCGGGGGGATCAGGACCAAACCGGGACAAACACGCAGCGCTCGCGCGGTCGGCATCGGGGTGTAAACCCCGGCTGCGCGCGCTTCGTAGCTAGCGGAGGCGATGATCCCGCGCTCCCGGCCTCCGACCGCGCAGGCACGCCCGCGCAGCTCCGGCCGGCGGGCCAGCTCGCAGGAGACGAAGAAAGCATCGGCATCGAGGTGAACAATCGTCGGCGGCGCGGGGACCACGCCATATTGGCCGCCCGCCACCGCCCGACCGGCAAGCGGGAAAACATCCGACCAGCTTTGGGCTGGCCTGCCGGCCGCCGATTTCTTACCTTCCCAAGGGCTTGCCCCTTCACGCCCGTGATGCTACTGATCGCCATCTTTTCGGTGACCGTGCTGCTGCTCTGCTGGCTCTGCTACAGCGGCGAGAGTAAGCACTGAGCGTGGCCCGCGAACTTCGGCGTTGCCCGGCCGCACGGGAGCCGCTCAGCCTCGGAAATGGGACGTCAATGGCTGCACGCGAAACGCGCTATCGTTAACCTTAAAAAGGGTCAGGCGGTCCAAAAGCTGGTCAAGGAGATCACCGTGGCCGCCAAGCTTGGCGGCACGGACCCCGAGGGCAACGCCCGCCTCTTCGCCGCGGTGGAAAAGGCCCGTAAGGCCAGCGTAACCCGCGACGTGATCCAGCGGGCAATCAACAAGGGCGCCGGCGGCGGAGGCGACAGCGCCTCGCTGGAGCACGTTGTCTACGAGGGCTATGCCCCGCACAAGGTACCGGTCATCGTCGAGGTGATGACGGACAACCACAACCGGAGCTCGGCCGATCTACGGGCCCTCTTCCGCAAGGGCGTGATGGGCGGCGCGGGCAGCAACAAGTTTCTCTTTGACCACTGCGGGATCGTCGAGGCCCACCATCCGGACGCCGCCGCCGACCGCGAGGCCGCCGCGATCGAGGCGGGAGCAAATGATTTTGAGGAAATCGACCACGCCCGTAACGACGACATCCCCGAGGGCGCGATCGGCGTCCGCCTCCTCACCGACCGCACCGCGGTGCACGCCGCCGCCAGCTGGCTGAAACAGCACGGCTGGACGGTCGTCACCGCCGAGCTCGGGTACATCGCGAAGACCTACCCGGACCTCGGCGATACCCAGCGGGGCGAGGTCGGCGAGTTTCTGCAGGAAATCGCGGACCACGACGACGTCCAGCGGGTCTGGGCCGCCGTCCGCTGACCCGGCCCGGGCCCCGCCTCAACCCGCGGACCAGGGCCGCAGCGCCAGCTCCCGGGAGGGCTCGCGCCCGCGGCCCTCGAGGATCAGACGGTCCGCTTGGAGGATTGCGACCGCGTAGGCCGTGGAGTCCGCCGTCTCGACCATTCCCCGCAGGGTAACGTAAGGCACCCCGTGGCGTTCGCCGTAGGCACCCGCGTGATGGTGGCCGTTCAGCCACGCGACGACGTTCGGCTGGCGATCCACGGCCGCGAGCACTTCCCCCGCGTTCCATACGCAGTGATCGCCTGCGGGCCAGACGGGGTGGTGTGACAGGACGAGCACGCGACGGCCCTCGCGGCGGGCGGCCGCGCACTCCGTCTCGAACCAGCGCAACTGCACGGGGCCCACGCCCCCATTCCAAGGTTTCGCCTGCCGGACCCGGGCGGCGATCAGGCGGGTCAGCTCGCGCTCTGCCTTTTCCCGCGCGGGACTTCCGGCCGGATGCGCGTAGCGGCTGACATCGTTCGTATCCAGAAGCAGGCACCGCCAGCCCGGCAGGTCGAAAACCCCGCGGCGGGCAGGAAGGCCGAGCAAGGCGGGCACCCGCTCCTTCTCTTCCTCCCGGACATCGAAATCGTGGTTGCCCAACAGGTGATGCCAGCGGTGCTGGCCGCGCCCCAGCGCCCCGAGCATCGGCGCGAAGCTATCCCAGTCCCGGTCGATGAGGTCGCCCAGATGCACGCAGCCCGCGAGCGGCAACTCCGCGAAGTCCGCCACCGCGGCCTCCAAGCGGGCCAGCGAGCGCCGGTAGTGCCGCGTGCCCTGCGCGGGCACATCCGCGTACTGCGCGTCGGCCACCAGACCCAAGCGCAAGGGCGCGGCGACTGCCCCAAGACCCCGCGCGCCCACCGCTAGCGCGGCCGTCGATCGCGCGAGGAAACGCCGGCGGGAGCAGGAAAAGGCGACCATCCGCGCAGCGCAGACCAACGGCACCCCCGAGGCAAGCCGCAGCCACTTTCGGCTCGTTTCCTCCACCCCAGCCTTCTCTGCTGCCCGCGTGCACCCCGCTGAACGCGTCCTCCTCGGCCCCGGCCCCAGTCCCGTTCCCCAGCGCATCCTGCGCGCCCTCGCCGCGCCCACCCTGGGCCACCTCGACCCGCAGTACCTCGCGATTATGGACGAGGTCTGCGAGCTGCTCCGCAGCGTGTTCCGCACCCGCAACGCTCTGACCTTCCCGGTGAGCGGCACTGGGATGGCCGGGATGGAGTGCGCCGCCGTCAACCTCGTGGAGCCGGGCGACGAGGTCATCGTCGGGGTGAACGGCGTCTTCGGCACGCGGATGCAGGACGTAATGGAGCGCTGCGGCGCCGTCGTCCACGCGCTTGAGGCGCCTTGGGGCGAGACCTTTTCCGCCGCGCAGGTCGCCGCCGCGTTCGCCGCCCACCCTCGCGCACGGCTGCTCGGGATCGTCCACGCTGAGACCAGCACGGGCGCGCACCAGCCTCTTGAGGGCCTCGCCGCGATCGCCCGCGCCCACGGCGCGCTCCTCCTGGTCGATGCCGTCACCAGCCTCGGCGGGCACGAGCTGCGCGTGGACGACTGGGAGATCGATGCGATCTACAGCGGCACCCAGAAGTGCCTGAGCTGTCCCCCGGGACTCTCGCCGGTCAGCTTCGGCCCGCGCGCCCTCGCCCGGATGGACGCGCGCAAGACCAAGGTGCAGTCCTGGTACCTCGATATCTCGATGCTCCGGAAATACTACTCGGGGGGCGGCGGCGGCCGCGTGTACCACCACACGGCCCCGATCAATATGACCTACGCGCTCCGCGAGGCGCTGACGATCGTTTTGGAGGAGGGCCTCGAGGCCCGCATCGCCCGGCACGCCGCGATGCACCAGCGGCTCCGCCGCGGGCTGGAGGCGCTGGGCCTTGACTACATTCCCTCCCGCTCCCTCCACACCCTAAACTGCATCCGCATCCCTGAGGGGGCCGACGACGCGGGAGTCCGGCGCCGTCTGCTCGAGGAGTACGGGATCGAGATCGGTGCGGGCCTTGGACCGATGGCGGGCAAGGCCTGGCGCATCGGGCTGATGGGCCACGGCGCAACCCCCCGGAACGTCGACCTCGCGCTGGCCGCCCTCGGGCACTGTCTCGGCCGTACCGCTGCCTCCACCTGAGGGCTACCCGATGCGCCGCCCGTTCCTCCCCTGCCTGCTGCTTTTCACCGCCCTCGCGGGGCCGCTCGCGCGGGGAGCCGCGGCGACGGAGCGGCCGAACATCATCCTCATCAACATCGACGACTTCGGCTCGAGGGAGCTTGGCGCGTGGGGCGGTCGCTTCCGCACACCGGCACTCGACCGGATGGCCGCTGAGGGTCGGCGGATGTCGGATCACTACGCGGCGCCCGTCTGCTCGCCCTCGCGGGCGGCCCTCCTCACCGGCTCCTACCCGAAGCGGGTCCTGCCCACGCCTCACGTGCTCTTTCCCGGCGCCGCCGTTGGACTTCATCCCGACGAGCAGACCATCGCCGAGGTCCTGCGCGCCTCGGGGTACGCCACAGCCTGTATCGGCAAATGGCACCTGGGCGACCAGCTTCCCTTCCTGCCTCTCCAGCAGGGATTCGGGGAATACTTTGGCCTCCCTTACTCCAACGATATGGGTCCGGCCGCCGAGGGCGTAAAGAGCAACTTCGGCGCTCCCCTGCCCACCCCGAAGGCGGCCCCCAAGGCCGCGGGCGGCGCCGGCGAGGGCACGGGGATCCGCACCCTGCAGCCCCCCCTGCCGCTGCTCGAGGGCAACACCGTGATCGGCCGCGTCGGCCCCGCGGAGCAAGCCGATCTCGTGCGGCGCTACACCGAGCGCGCGGTCGACTTCGTGCGCCGCCCGCGGACGCAGCCCTTCTTCCTCTACCTCGCCCACAACGCCGTCCACTTCCCGCTCTACCCCTCCGCCGCCTTCCGGGCGCGGGTGCCTGGGAGCCTCCTCGGCGCGTGGATCGAGGAGGTCGACTGGAGCGTTGGCCAAGTGCTTGACGCTGTGCGCTCCGCGGGACTCGAGCGCCGCACGCTGGTCCTCTTCGTTTCGGACAACGGCGGCCCGCTCAACCACGGGGCCGACAACTATCCCCTGCGCGGCGGCAAGGGCAGCACCCTCGAGGGCGGCATCCGCGTTCCCCTCTTGGCGTGGTGGCCGGGCCGGATTCCCGCCGGCACCAGTTCCTCCGCCATCACTGCCAACCAAGACCTGCTGCCCACCCTCGCCCGCCTTGCCGGGGCGGGATTGCCGACGGGACGCCGGCTCGACGGGGTGGATGTCTCCGCCCCGCTGCTGGGCGACCCCGGCCCGGGCGTTCGCCGCGAGTTCCTGTATTTCCGCGGACTGGACCTCGAGGCCGTGCGGGGTGACGCGTGGAAGCTGCACCTCGCGCCCGGCGAGCTTTATCACCTCGGCGAGGATCCCGGGGAGGCCCGCGACGTCGCCGGCCGGCATCCGGAAGTCGTCGCCCGACTGCGCGCGCTCGCCGCCGCCAACGCGGCTGATCTCGGCAACACCGGCGTAGGGCCCGGCTGCCGCCCGCTCGGACGGATCGAGGCCCCGCAACCCCTGCTCGCCCAGGACGGCACGGTCCGGGCGGACGCCATCGGTCCGCGCCCGCGCTTCCCCTGATCCGCCCCGCCCCAATCCAGGCTGGACCCAAGGGTCCCGCGGTCGGCAGCCTTCGCCGCCGATGAAGTCCCGCCCGCCCGCCCCCGCCTACCGCCTCGCCCACGAACGCTACGCCGCCCTCGGCGTCGACACGGACCGCGCCGTGCGTTTGGCGTCCAAAATTCCGGTCTCGATACCCTGCTGGCAGGGGGACGACGTCGGCGGCTTCGAGCGGGCGGGCGGCCAGAAGCTTGGGGACGGGCTCGCCGCTTTCGGCAGCCATCCCGGCAAGGCCCGCACCCCGGACGATTTACGCCGGGATTTCGAGGCGGCGATGGCGCTGATTCCCGGGACGAAGCGTTTCAACCTGCACGCTTTCTACGCCGAGATGGGCGGGCGTTACGTCGACCGCGACGGCCTTGGGGTGGAGCAATTCCGCGGCTGGATCAGCTGGGCCAAGGGCCTAGGGATCGGCCTCGACTTCAACCAGACCTACTTCTCGCACGCCCGAGTGAAGGACGGCTGCACACTCACCCATCCGGACGCCGCGGTGCGCCGCTTCTGGATCGAGCACGGCATCCGCTGCCGCGAGATCGGAGCCGCGATCGGCCGCGCCCTAGGCCGCACTTGCCTGACGAACCTCTGGATCCCGGACGGCGTGAAAGACACGCCCGCCGACCGCCGTGGTCCCCGCGAGCGGCTGGCGGCCTCGCTCGATGCGATCTTTGCCCGCCCGCTGAACCTGCGGCACAACGTGGACTCGGTCGAGCCGAAGCTGTTCGGCCTCGGCTCCGAAAGCTACGTGCCCGGCTCGCACGAGTTTTACCTCGGCTACGCGGTGAGCCGCGGGAAGCTCCTCACCCTTGACGCCGGACATTACCACCCGACCGAGAGCGTAGCCGACAAAATCTCGGCCGTCCTGCAATTCCTTCCGGAGATCTCGCTGCACGTCAGCCGCGGCGTGCGCTGGGACAGTGATCACGTCGTGACCCTGACCGATGAGCTGCAGGCGATCGCGCAGGAGATCGTCTGGGGCGGCTACACCGACCGCGTGCGCATCGGGCTCGATTATTTCGACGCCAGCATCAACCGCGTGGCCGCCTGGGTCATCGGCTCGCGCAATATGCAGAAGGCGCTGCTGCTCGCGCTGGTGGCGCCGATCGCGCGCATCCGGGCGGCGGAGCGGGAGGGCGACCTCACCACCCGGCTCGCTCTTCTTGAGGAGGCGCGCACCCTGCCCTTCCCCGCGGTCTGGGACCAGTACTGCCTCGAGGCCGGCGTACCCGAGGGCGAGCGCTGGCTCGCCGAGGTCAAGGCCTACGAACGCACGGTGCTGAGGCAGCGGGCCAGCTAAGCGGTATCCCCACCAATGCGCTCCCTGCTGGCCACGCTGCTCCTCTCCGCCGCGCTGGCGTCCGCCGCCGAGGTCACGGTCCCCTCCCGCGGCTTCGGCCGCCTCACCGACGGCCGCGAGGCGCAGCTGTATACCTTGGACAACGGCCGCGGACTGGTCGCGGAGATTACCGACTTTGGGGGCATCATTGTCCGCCTGCTGGTGCCGGACCGAACGGGCCGCCAGGCCGACGTCGTGCTCGGAGTGGACTCGGCCGCCGAGTTCGAGGCCAAGGCCGCCGGCTTTAATTCCGTGATCGGGCGCTACGCGAACCGCATCGCCGGCGGGCGCTTCAGCCTCGACGGACAGACCTACCATTTGGAGACCAATTCGAATTCCGGCGGCGTGCCGGTGCACCTCCATGGGGGCCGCCTCGGCTTCAACCGCCGGCTCTGGACCGCCACGCCGACGACACGCGAAGGACTCCCCGCGGTGCGGCTCCGCCTCACGAGTCCGGACGGGGACCAGGGTTATCCCGGCACGTTGCAGGTCGAGGTGCTCTATTCCGTAACCGCCGATGGTGGACTGCGCCTCGACTATGCGGCGACCACCGACCGCCCGACCCCGCTTAATTTGACGAATCACGCCTACTTCAACCTCAAGGGCGAGGGCGAAGGGGACATCCTCGACCACGAGCTCACCCTCCACGCCGCCCGATACACGCCCGTCACGCCGGCCCAAATCCCCACCGGGGAGCTCGCGCCGGTCGCCGGCACGCCCTTCGACTTCACCCGTCCCCGGCGGATCGGGGAGCGCATCGCGGGGGATCACCCCCAACTGGCGATCGGACGCGGCTACGACCATAACTTCGTGCTCGATCACCGGGGCGCGGAACCCGGCCTAGCGGCTATCGTCCGCGAGCCGATCTCCGGAAGGGTGCTCGAGGTGCTGACGACGGAGCCCGGCGTGCAGTTGTTCACGGCCAACCACTTCGCAGGCCGTCTGACCGGCAAATCCGGGCGCCCCTACCCGCGCTTTGCCGGCTTTTGCCTGGAGACCCAGCACTTCCCAGACAGCCCCAACCAAACGGGCTTCCCGAACACCATCCTGCGCCCCGGCCAGACTTTCCGCTCGGCGACGGTATTTCGCTTTTCCGCCCGCTGAGCCTGGCCAGCGATGCGCTTGGCCTCTTTTGGAACTTAAAAACGAGACCATGGACGACACCAGCGGAGTTGGTAGTGCTCAAGTTGACGCGCTAAAGTATTTGTCCTCAGTGAGTAGCGCGTCCTCTTTGGAATAATTCCAATTCCAAGTTGCAACTTGGAACCATTCCAATTCGGTCCTTGGGTCGTCTTTCATCTCCCGCCGATGCAACCGCTTCCCCCCGCCGAATCCCTCAACCAAAGACTTGCGTACAGCGGCCTCCGCTCCACTCCCCAGCGCGAGGTAGTGTATTCGGAGCTCCTCCGCAAGCGGGACCATCCGACCGCCGAGGAGGTATTTGCCCGGGTCAAGTCGGAGCTTCCCACCATCTCCCTCGCGACGGTCTACAACTGTCTGGAAACCCTCGTGCAATGCGAGCTGGTACGGGCGGTGAACTTCGAGCGCAGCCCGACGCGGTACTGCCCGAACCTGCGGCCGCACGCGCATTTTCACGACGAACAGACCGGCCGCACCTACGACATCGACTTGCCGCCGGCCGTACTCTCCGAGGTAAACCAAGTCCTCCCGGCCGGCTTCGACGCCTCGTCCGTCGAGATCACCTTCCGTGGCCAGGCCCGCCCCGCTTCCTGAACCCTTCCTTTCCCGACCCAATGTCCTCGCTCGTCATCCACGACCTCCACGTCTGCATCGGCGACAGACCCATCATCAAGAACCTGTCTCTTACCGTAAACAGCGGTGAAGTTCACGCCATTATGGGGCCGAACGGCACGGGCAAATCGACCCTCGCCAAGGTCATCGCCGGGCATCCGGATTACACCGTGACTGGCGGGGACGTGCTCCTCGATGGCCGCTCCGTGCTTGAGCAGGAGGCGGACGAGCGCGCCCGCGCCGGGCTCTTCCTCGCGTTCCAATACCCGAGCGAGATCCCCGGGGTTTCGATCGCCAATTTCCTGCGTGCCGCCGTTCAGGCCCGGCTGCCGGAAGGGGAAGAAATCGACGCCACCGCCTATTATAAGCGCCTCTATGCGAAGATGGACCTCCTAAAGATCGATCGGAAGTTCACCTCCCGAGCGGTCAACGAGGGCTTCTCCGGCGGCGAGAAGAAGCGCTGCGAGATCCTCCAGATGGCGATGCTTGAGCCGAAGATGGCGGTGATGGACGAGACGGACTCCGGACTCGACATCGACGCCCTGCGCATCGTCTCGGACGGCGTGAACGCCCTGCGCGGCCCGGGCCTTGGCGTGCTGATGATCACCCATTACCAGCGGCTGCTGAACCACATTGTGCCAGACTTCGTGCACGTGATGTACGACGGCCGGATCGTGAAGAGCGGCGACAAGTCCCTCGCCTTGGACCTCGAGTCACGAGGTTACGACTGGGTGAAGCAGGAGCTCGCCGCCCTCCCCGCCTGAACCTCGGCGCCCCACCATGAAGAGCCTTACCGACAGCGGCTCCGCCGCCACCGCGGAAAATCCCATCGCCGGGATCGACCAGACCAAGGGCGATTTCACCTACGATGTCGCCTATGAATTCGACGCGGGCACAGGCCTCAGCGAGCGGACCATCGACTACATCAGCTCCGTCAAGAAGGAGGCGGACTGGATCCGGGCCTTCCGCCGTCAGGCGCTGCAGGTCTTCCAGTCCAAGCCAATGCCCACCCACTGGGCCACGCGCGACCTCGAAAACATCGATTTCGACCGCATCCGCTACTACCTCGCGAGCGGCCAGAAGCCGAAGCGCACTTGGGACGAGGTCCCCGAGGACATCAAGCGCACCTTTGAGCGCCTGGGCATCCCGGAGCAGGAGCGGAAGTTCCTCGCCGGGGTCGAGGCGCAGTTCGACTCCGAAGCCGCCTACTCGAACATCAAGGAGATCGTCGCCAAGCAGGGCGTTATCTTCGTGAACTCGACCGAGGGGCTCCGGGAGCATCCGGACCTGTTCCGCCGCTGGTTCGGCAAGGTCATCCCGACGGGAGACAACAAATTCTCCGCGCTCAACAGCGCCGTGTTCTCCGGCGGCTCCTTCATCTACGTGCCGCCCGGGGTGAAGGTCGCCCAGCCGCTTCAGGCTTACTTTCGGATCAACGCCGAGAACTTCGGCCAGTTCGAGCGCACCCTGATCATCGCCGATGAGGGTTCCGAGGTCACCTATATGGAGGGTTGCACCGCGCCTAAGTTCTCCACTGCCACGCTGCATAGCGCCGTGGTCGAACTGGTCGCGTTAAAGGGGGCGAAGATCCAGTACATCACCGTCCAGAACTGGGCGAACAACGTGTTCAACCTCGTGACCAAACGCGGGCTCGCCCACGCGGAGGCCGAGATCAAGTGGATCGACTGCAACATCGGCTCCCGGCTCACGATGAAGTACCCAGGCGTCGTGCTGAAGGGCCGAAAGGCGCGCGGGGAGGTCATCTCCATCGCCCTTGCCAACGACGGTCAGCATCAGGACACCGGGGCAAAGATGATCCACGCCGCGGACGAGACCACCTCCAACGTGGTCTCCAAATCCATCAGCGTAGGCCAGGGCCGCGCGACCTACCGGGGTCAGGTACACATCCCGAAACGCCTGCGCGGCTGCCGGAACAACACCGAGTGCGATGCGCTGCTGATCAACACCAACAGCCGCACCGACACCTATCCCGCCATCACCGTCCGCGGTGACCGCAACTCGATCCAGCACGAGGCCAGCGTCTCCAAGGTCAGCGAGGATATGATCTTCTACATGCAGCAGCGCGGCCTCAGCGAGGGCCAAGCGATGAGCCTGGCGGTCAACGGCTTCATCAACGACCTCGCCCGCCAGTTCCCAATGGAATATTCCGTCGAGCTGAAGCGGCTGATCGATCTTGAGATGGAAGGTAGCGTCGGTTGACCCGCGCTCCGCGATGACCACCACGACCGCCCCCCTCCCACCCGGGACCGTCGGCGCCTTCACTCGCGCCGCCTTCGAGGCCCACCTTGCGTCCTTGCCTCCGCTCCCCGAGTGGTGGCTTGCCCGCAAACGGGCCGCCTTCGAGCATTTCGCCGCCCTGCCGCTGCCCGTCCGGAATGACGAGGCCTGGCGTTTCAGCAACGTGTCCGGGCTCACCCTCGACGGCTTCGCGCCGCCCGCCACCGCCCGCGCCGTCCCCTTCGCCAGCATCGGGATCCGCAAGGCGGCGCGGCTCATCTTCGCCAACGGTCGCCTCTTCTCCCGGGAGATCCTCGACTCCAATCTCGAGCGTCGGGGCGTGGTGGTCGACACAATCCAAAACGCCCTGCGCGAGCACGGTGACTTGGTGCGGGATCACCTGCTTGCCCAGCCGGCCCGCCTCGGCTCCGACAAGTTCTCTGCGCTCCACCAGGCCTTCCTCGTTGACGGCGCCTTCGTCTATGCGCCCCGTGGGGTCGAGGTGGAGTTGCCGATCGGCATCTTCTCGTTCGCGCTCGGCGACCAGGCCGCCACTTTCCCCCATACGCTCGTTGTCGCCGACGAAGGCGCGCGGGTCACGGTCATCGATTACTTCGGGTCCCAGGACGACACGGAGCGTCAACTGGCCATCGGCGCCAACGACCTTTACGCGGGCCACGGCGCGCGGATCACTTACGTGGGCAAGCAGGACTGGAGCCACCAAGCCCTCGCTTTGCAGTCCAATTCCACCGTGGTGCGCCGGGATGCGTGCGTGCAATCGCTCAACGTCCACCTCGGCGCCCGCCAGGCCCGGCATGAATCCCACTCGCAGCTTCAGGCGCCCGGGGCGATCTCGGAGATGCTGTCGCTGACCGTCGCGCGGGGCGACCAGGAGTTCGACCAGCGCACCCTGCAAATCCACCAAGCGCCGCACACCCGCTCGGATCTCCTCTACAAGAACGCCCTGTTGCAGCGCGCGCGGACCATTTTCTCGGGCCTGATCGTCGTCGATCCGGACGCCCAGAAGACGGATGCCTACCAGAGCAACCGCAACCTGATGCTGAGCGACGAGGCAGAGGCCAACTCCCTGCCCGGGCTCGAGATCCAGGCGAACGACGTCCGCTGCACCCACGGCGCCACCACGTCCCGCATCGATTCGGAACAGGAGTTCTACCTGCAGGCCCGCGGCATCACCAAGCGCGCGGCCGACGAGCTCCTCACGTTCGGTTTCTTCGAGGAGGTGCTCAACCGCCTTAGCCAGGATGACCTGCACACGGCGCTCCGCACGCTGATCCAGTCGAAGTTCTCCGGGGAGAAAGTCATCCGATGAACCGCGAGCGCACCCTTTCGCGCGACGTCGTCGCGACGCAGATTCCCTCCGGGGACAAGCAGACGCTGCCGCAGAACGGCCGCGTGTTCCTGCACCAGACGCTCGGCGGGAGCTACACGGTGCAAACGGATTTCGGCTTGTTCCGCATCGACGGTCACGACGGGGACGCGCTGGGCGAGCAGGTCACCGCAGCCGCGGTTGCCGGCTCCACCCTCGCGGATGGGGCGCCAGACCCGGAGGCCGTCTGGGCCCAGCTGCGGCAGGTCTATGACCCGGAGATTCCAGTGAACATCGTCGACCTCGGCCTCGTATACACGATGGAGGTCGTGAAGGTGACCGAGCCCGAGGCCGGCTACCGCGTGGACGTCGCGATGACCCTCACCGCGCCCGGCTGCGGGATGGGCCCGGCGATTGCCGAGGATGCGAAGGGGAAGATCCTGCTGGTACCGGGCGTGAGCGCGGCCGACGTGCGGATCACTTGGGACCCACCCTGGAACCAGCAAATGATATCCGAGGAAGGGAAAATGAAGCTGGGGCTCATCTGAGCCCTGGTGGATCGAGGCCCGGTCGCGACCCGCGCGAGAAAATCCTTCCCACGCGTGAAGCCACGCTGCACAACCACGGCGTGTCCTCCCCCCAGATCATCGGCTCCGCGGAGGTCCAGGCCGCGATCGCCAGGCTGGCCGCCGCGATTGCGGCACGCCACCCCGACCCGCGGGGCCTCCTGCTACTAGGCATTGCCAACGGCGGGATCGAACTCGCCCGCCGGCTGGGGAAACGGCTGCGCCTGACCGCCGGCATGGTCGACATCGCCTTCCACCGCGATGACTTCAGCTCCCATCCGATCCCGAAGGAAACCACCTCCAGCCGCATCCCGGGCGAGGTGCAGGGAGCGACGGTGATTTTGGTGGACGACGTCCTCTTCACCGGCCGGACGGTGAAGGCCGCCCTCAACGAGATCTTCGACCACGGCCGGCCCGAGGCAGTCGAGCTCGCGGTCCTGGTCGACCGCGGCTGCCGGCGCCTACCCTTCGCTGCTGACCACCTCGGGCTGCGGCTGCCCGCCGCCGAGAGCCAGCGGATCTCTGTCCGCCTCGATGCCGCCGACCCGCGGCGAGACGAGATCCGCATCGCGCCGTCCAAACGCTGACCCCTCGCGACACCCTATGTCCTGGCAACGCCGCCACCTGCTCACCGTCGAGGAGCTCACTCTCACGGAACTGGAGCAGATCCACGCCACCGCCGCCGCTTTTAAGCGCACCCTGAGCCGCAACATGCGCAAGTTGCCGGCCCTGCGCGGCAAGACCATCGTCAACCTCTTCCTCGAGCCCAGCACCCGCACGCGGATGGCGTTCGAGATGGCCGCGAAACGCCTCAGCGCCGACGTGATCTCGCTCGACGGCGCCAGCAGCAGCACCACGAAGGGCGAGACCCTGCGGGACACCGCCGAGAACATCCAGGCGCTGCAGGCGGATATGATTGTCATCCGCCACGCCGCTGCCGGATCGCCCCTTTACCTGTCCCGATTGCTCGACATTCCGGTGATCAACGCGGGCGACGGAGCGCACGAGCACCCGACCCAGGGCCTTCTTGACACGTTCACGATGAAGGAGCACCTCGGCTCCCTGAAGGGTCGCAAGGTGGTGATCCTCGGGGACATCCTTTTCAGCCGCGTCGCCCGCTCCAACATCCACGCCCTGACCAAGCTCGGCGCGGACGTGACGCTCGTCGGCCCCTCCACCCTCGTGCCGGCCTGGTTCACCCACCTGGGCGTCGAGGTTAGCCACGACCTCCGAGGCGCGCTGGCGGACGCGGAGGTCGTGATGCTGCTGCGCATCCAGCACGAGCGGCAGGCCGCCGGCCACTTCCCTTCCCTCGGCGAATACACGGGAATGTTCGGGCTGAACAAGACCCGTGCCTCGTGGCTCAATCCCAAGGCCATCATCATGCACCCCGGACCCATCAACCGGGGGGTGGAGATCGACAGCGAGCTCGCCGACGGCGAGCGCAGCGTGATCCTCGAGCAGGTGACAAACGGCATCGCTTTGAGAATGGCCGTCCTCTACCTTTGCGCCGGTGGTCAGCCGGAACAGGCCAGCCCCGTCGCCTAGGAAACGTCATGCCCGCTCTCTGGATTCAAAACGCCCGGGTGATCGATCCCGCGTCGCGCCGCGACGCCCCCGGGGACCTCTTTCTCGACCAGGGCCGGTTCGTCGCCCCGCTCTCCGCCGCGGCGCGGAAACGAGCCCGCCGGATCAACGCCCGCGGCCTCGTAGCTTGCCCTGGCCTCGTCGACGTGCACGTACACTTCCGGGAGCCCGGCCAGACCCACAAGGAGACCATCGCCACCGGCTCCCGCGCCGCGGCGGCCGGCGGCTTCAGCACCGTGGTCTGTATGCCGAACACCTCCCCGGTCGCCGACAACAGCGGGACCATCCAGCTGATGAAGGACGTGATTGCGCGGGACGCGGTCGTGCGCGTCCATCCCACCGGCTGCATCACCGTGGGGATGAAGGGCCAGGCCCTCGCGCCTATCGGATCCCTGAAGCGCGCTGGCGTGGTCGCGATCACCGACGACGGCGAATGCGTGCAGTCGAACGACCTGATGCGCCGGGCGGTGGAATACGCCCGGATGTTCTCCCTGCCGGTGATGGACCACTGCCAAGATTACTCGATGACCCAGGGCGCGGTGATGAACGAGGGCGTGGTCTCCACCCGCCTCGGCCTGCGCGGCTGGCCCCACGCCGCTGAGGACATCATCGTCGCGCGCAACATCATCCTCGCTGAGCAGACCGGCGCCCACATCCACCTCCAGCACATCTCGTCGCGCTACTCCGTGGACCAAATCCGGCGCGCCAAGGCCCGCGGCGTGCGCGTCACCGCTGAGGCCACGCCACACCACCTTGCCCTGACCGAGGAGGCGCTCGCCGGCTACGACACGCACTTCAAGATGAACCCGCCCCTGCGCACCGAGCCGGACCGCCAGGCGCTGATCGCCGGCCTGCGCGACGGCACTCTCGACATCATCGCCACCGACCACGCGCCGCACACCGACTACGAAAAGGACAAGGAGTTCGACTACGCGCCAAACGGGATCCTCGGCCTCGAGACGGCCTTGCCCGTCTGCTTGGACGTGCTGGTGCGCCAAGCGCGCTTCAAGCTCAGCCGCGTGGTCGACCTGATGACGCGCCGGCCCGCCGCGATCGTCGACCTACCGGCCGGCACGCTCGCCGAGGGGGCCGCCGCCGATGTCTGCCTGTTCGACCCGGAGGAAATCTGGCGTTACAACGCCGTGGCCGGACAGAGCAAGTCCTCGAACTCGCCGTGGTCGGGCCGCGAGCTCCGGGGCCGGGTGCGCACGACCATCGTCGGCGGCACGGTCGTTTACGCGGACGGGCGCATCACCGTGTGAGAAGGACTCCGGCCGCGCGCGACGACCGTGACGCCCCCGCTTTCAGCCTTCGCGACGCTGGTGCTGGTGTTCGAACTGGGGTGCGTCGCCGCAGGCGTGGTATTGCTCTGGCGGAACGTGCTCTCCCCGGCCGCGCGCGCGGAGCCGCTCCGGCTGCGCGCTTGGGACGCGCCTTGGCCCGAGTTCCTCGCCTTCTTGGCGAGCCTCCTGCTCGGCACCTTGCTCCTCGCCGCGCTCGCGGGCCTCGCCGCCCGCCAGGCGGGCCTAGCTGGGCACGCCGCGACGATCGCCAACGGCGCGGGAGCGCAACTCGGGATGCTCCTCGGGGTTTTTCTCCACCACCGCGTGCTGGGACCCGCTAGGGGAGACACGCGCGCGCCCGCCAGGATGCTCCTGGGCTCCGGCGTGGCCGTCTTCCTCGCCGCCCTGCCGCCGCTGCTGCTCACGGCGCAACTTTGGGAATTCGCGCTGCGCGCGGCCGGCCTGCCT
>Ga0194134_10003123_pt1 | contig 18381 bp, 9 predicted proteins | sample TA2KigOff0mmetaG_FD_148602 | JGI IMG/M metagenome (GOLD analysis project Ga0194134, IMG submission 148602) | Freshwater microbial communities from Lake Tanganyika, Tanzania - TA2015056 Kigoma Offshore 0m | ecosystem: Environmental > Aquatic > Freshwater > Lake | place: Tanzania: Lake Tanganyika... | reverse complement strand
GCACTGCGATTCGGGTGGCCTGCGTGCATGCGCTTTCGCATATCGCTGACTTTTTCGGCCAGTGCTTTAGGATCGCGGCTGGCCCTGAGAATGTCGCGCCGGATTGATTCAAAGCCTGAAGCTAGCTTGTCATCACCTGCACACCAACGAGCACGGGTTAATGCCTGATGTTCCCAAACCCAAGCCTTCTCCCGCAAGTAGCTCTCCAGGCCACCAAGGCTTATGGCGGCAAGCCCCGAGATGCCGTCGGGTCGAAGCCGCACGTCGACATCAAAGAGTTGCCCCGCTGCGGTCTGCATCGACATCCAAGAACTGATGCGCAGGGCGAGCTGGCCGTAGGCATGCGCTGCTTGCGCATCATCGTCGTCATAAACAAAGACCAAGTCGAGATCCGAGGCATAACCGAGCTCCTTACCCCCGAGCTTGCCGTAGGCGATCGCAGCAAACTGTGGCCTGTCGCGATGTCTTGACTTGAGGCTTGACCAGGCGCATTCGATGACCAGGCCCAGGACCTGATCGGCGAGCTCACTTAAGTGGTCCGATAAATGTTCAAGGCTCAAGTGCCCCTCAAGATCTTGCACAAGCAGCCGAAAGACTTGGGCATGATGCGCTTCACGCAAGTGGTCCATGCGCCGCTCATCATCGGCTTGACCATTGATTTGCAGGGTCTGCATGACTTCGCGTTGCTGGCAGGCCCAAAGCTGATAGTCCATCGGCTCAAACATTTGTCCATCGAGCAATTCGTCGAGCACCACCGGATGACGCAGCAAATACTGACTCGCCCAACGCGCCTTGCCAAGCAGGCGCAACACAGGTCTGAGCGCTGCGGGGTATTCATCGAGCAAAGCGAGATAAGCAGGCCTACGAAGCACTGATTCGAGAAAATCGACAAAACGAATCAGCGCCTCTTCGGAGGCTTGTTCATGACTCGCCCGATCCATCAAACGATGAATGCGCTTATGTGTTTCGTCGCGGGCGGCCTGCCATCGCCCGCTCGATGACAGGGCGGCAAAACGCGTTGCAACCGCACTGGAAAGCTTGCTGCTTTGCTGCTCGTCTTGTTGGGGCGCTTTGTCCTGTGCGAGCAAACTGTCGAAGACCCCCGATACAAAATCGCGTGTTCGCTGAACCTTTTCGATTAACTCGACCCGAGGCAATCGCAGCAGTTGGGCGATCTCGGCCTGAATCGCTTCGTCATCAGGTAAACGGTGGGTTTGTTCGTCTTCACGGTATTGAATGGCGTGTTCAAGCTGGCGCAAAAAGCGATAAGCGCTTGCGAGTTGTGCGGCTTGTGCAGCGTCTAAAATGCCGCGTTCGCCCAAACCCTCCAGCGTCACTAGGGTTTGTGGCGCACGCAACCCAGGATCGCGCCCACCTCGCACGATCTGGAACAATTGCGCGATGAATTCGATCTCTCGAATGCCGCCCCGCCCAAGCTTGACATCCCAACCCCGCTTGCGTGCGTCGGTTTTCGCTACTTCCTGGCGAATCAGTGCATGCAACTGTCTCAAGGCTTCGATCGCCTGAAAGTCCAAGTAGCGCCGAAACACAAAGGGTCGAACAGTCGACATTAACTGCTCAATATCGTCCTCGCGCTTTACGGCGCTGCCGAGGCCTGAGTGAGCAATCGGCCTTACCTTCAACCAGGCAAACCGCTCCCACTCGCGGCCTTCACCAAAAAAGTAATGCTCAAGCATATTTAGATTCACGACGAGTGGACCTGAATCGCCATGAGGTCGCAGACGGGTATCGACGCGGAAAATAAAGCCGGCTGCAGTCCGCTCGGTCAGTAATCCAGTGAGTTCACGGGCAAGCTGATGCATAAATTCGTCACTTGCCCGACTCCCGTGGCTGCCATCGTCGCGCGCTGTGCCGCCCCGGCCGCGGCAAACAAACACAATGTCCAGATCGGATGAAACATTGAGTTCTCGGCCACCAGCCTTTCCCATGGCCAATACATGCAGATCCTGGATCTGTCCTTGCTCGTCGAGTGGCTTACCCCAGCGTGCAGCGAGCGCGCTGGCTGCAAGCGGCAGCAGACTGGTACACGCAAGTTCAGCTAGGTCGGTCATGCTGTGGGTGACTTCGTCTAGGCTTGCAAGCCCTGAACTGTCTCGCCGAATCAGGCTCATCACGGTCAGACAGCGCAGATAGCGCAAGGCTAAGGCCATCTGCTCGAGCTCGCTCAGGTCTTTAGCGATCAAGGCATCGATAAGTCGGCTCAGCGCCTCTTTCAGTCGCTTGGCGCTGAGCGGTGAAGCCTCGAGTTCGCCTAGCAAAGCCTGTGCTGCGCCTTGCGCGATGGGCCAGCTCGGCATTGCCTCGGCGTTGCGTCGATACCAGGAGCTTGTCATAGTACCGAGGTTAACCCAGTCAGCAGTTATGCTTCGCCACAAAAGCAATGCTTGCCATGGATTCTTTCAAAAAGTTGCGCGATAGCTTGATCAAGACGCTGAGCTGGGCACTCGTATGGCGCTGCCTTGCCTGGATGAGCCTTGTGTTGGGCCTATTGGTTGCGGCCGCCTACTTGGGCTTGCGATGGTATGTCTGGCCGCAACTCAACGAACTTGGCCCAAGGGTTATGGCAATGATGAGCGAGAAATTGCCGAGGCCTATCGAGCTGCGTCAAATGCGAGGCGACATGGTGGCGGGTCGCCCGGTATTGCGTATCGAGGGCTTAAGCATACGCGATGATCAAGGGCAAAGCCTGCTTGAGATCGGCGTCGTGGAAGCCGAGTTATCGATCACGCCGCTTTTGTGGGGGGAGATCGATTTAAATCGGCTGCGCCTGCAAGATGTTTCGATGGCAGCCAAACGTATTAATCCGCACAGCTTGCAAATCGCAGCTTGGGATATCGCACTCGATAAGCCTCATGACGATCGTTGGATGCACTGGTTACTGAGCCAGTCGCGGCTTGAGGTCAGCAACATGGCCTTGCGTTGGCGCGACGATGTGCTGGCCTCTGAAGTGCTCGTCGAGGGCATCCAGCTCGAGGCTGTTAACCAACTGCGAGAACATCGCTGGCGGATCGACGCAAAACGCGTGGGGGGGGCGCTTCACGATGCGAGTTGGGTGGCGCACTTTCATCATGGTTTGCTCAAAAATCCACAACATTGGCGAGCCTGGCAGGGAAGTTTGTTTTTCGGTGCTCAAAAACTCGATCTGGCCGAGCTCAGTCATTGGATTGATCCGCATTGGCTCCCGAGCCTATTGCCCTTGGCTGGCAATCTTCAAGTCGCGACCTGGACCGATTTCTCATTGGCCCAAGTTCGCAAGCTTCAAGCGCGTATTACCGGGCAGGATTTAGCGCTCAAAACACCGACCGGGACCTTGCAGCTTGCGCGCTTGCAAACGGCGTTCACGGCGATGCCGCGCTACCTGCCAGACGCCCAAGCGCTTAAGGCTGTGGAGTTGACGTTGGCTGAGTGGTCGGTCGATGATGGTCTTGGTACCCAGCTGAGCGGTACGCCCGCTTCGCAGCGCCTGGTCATCGCTGCGGATGGCGGCTTGCTCGAAGGAAGACTTGCGCTGGAACCCTTCGAGGTAGCCCAGGCACTCGCGCTGGTTCGACGTTTGCCACTGCCCGCTGACTTGAAGCAATCGCTCGACTCGCTCCGTGCCCAGGGTCAGGTCCAGCGCCTAGCGGTGCAATTCGAAGACAGCGTTGCGCTCGGTTTAGGCGCTCAGTCAAGTTATGGCGCCAGTCTGGCTGTCGACCGTCTCGCTGTTGATGTACGTCCCCGTGAATCACTTGGCAGTCGCTGGCCTTCGTTTGAAGGTTTATCGGGCGAAGTACAAATCGATGAAACGGGCGGCACGATGAAATTAGCGGGCGAGTCAGCGTCGCTGCGATTTCCGGGCTTGTTTGAAGAACCGGATTTCGCGGTTCAGTCGGCTCGTGCCAAGGTTCGCTGGCGTTATGGTGAACGCCCCAACGATGTCCGTATGGATGTCGATGAACTCGAGTTTGCCAATAGCGATGGGAAAGCCTTTGTTAAAGGTCACTACCAAAGCGGTGGCAAAGGGGCTGGTCTCTTCGACCTCCAGGGGCAACTGAGCGATGTTCGCGCCGAAAGGGTGGTGCGCTATTTGCCCTTGGTGGTTAGCCAGGAGTTGAGGCGCTGGTTGCAGGCTTCGGTACAAGGCGGCAAGGTGTCGCGAGCTAATTTTGTGTTGCGCGGCGATATTGAAGATTTTCCCTTTAGCAAGCCTGGGACGGGTCAGTTCCTGGTCGAGGGTGAACTGGCTGGGAGTAGGCTCGACTATGCAAGGGCCTGGCCTGCCATCGATGAAGTTGTCGGGCAGCTGCGATTTGAAGCGTCCACGATGCAAATTGATATGCGATCGGGCAAGGTGATGGGCTTGGCGCTCACCGATACGCGGGCGACGATTGCCGAACTCGATACCCCTGTCTTGCGCATTTCTGGAAGCGCTAAGGGTCAGGCGAACGACATGATTCGATTTGTTAACGCGAGCCCGATTTCAGCCAAGATCAATCGGTTTTCGCAAGAGATGCAAGCACAAGGACAGGCAAGCCTTGACCTAAGCTTGATTTTACCGCTCGATAATTTGGAGCGAAGTCAGGTGCGAGGTACTGTTCAGTTACAGGGCAATCAATTGCAATTCGCGCCGCAATTTCCAGCGATGTCCCATGTTCGTGGAGCCTTTGGTTTTACTGAAAATGCCCTCTTTGTGAATGGGGCGCAGGCCCAATTTCTAGGAGGGCCTGTTGCGATCGATGGAAAGACCGATGATCAAGCGGTCTTACGTTTGCACGCTAAGGGTAGGGCAAGTGCTCAGGGATTGCAAAGCCTTGTGGACCATGCAGTGATGAAGGGCTTGGAGGGTTATCTCGACTACCAGGCCGCCATCAGTTTGGAAGGGCAGGGTATGGACTTGCGGCTTGAGTCCGATGGGCTCGGTTTGCAGAGCCGCCTTCCTTCGCCGCTTGCCAAGTCGGCAAAAGAAGCCTGGCCGATACGGGTCGAGATGGTGCCAGGGCAGCGGTTCGGTGGTGATATCGCGCTCCAAGGTATACGCCGTGACGATCAAATACGGATCCGTTTGCGCGAAGACGCCGAGGTGTGGCTCGGGCGTGAGCGGGCAAAGCCTCAAGACCCGATGCGAGTTGCCTCAGGCGTCATCGCCATTAACAGCGAAGCGCTTTTACCTTCACGTGGATTAGCGATTAGTGCGAATCTGGAGCACTTGGAAGTCGATCCCTGGATGACGCTGATGCAAGGCGACGGCAAGGCGCCGTCTGGAACCTTGGTGCCTGAGCGGCTCGCCATCTCAGCCAAACATTTGCGCTATGGCCATCGGGAACTGAGCGATGCGGTGCTCGGTGCGAGTTTTGATCGAGGCCATTGGCGCTTGAATGTCGAGTCGCGCGAGTTGGCAGGCTTTGCGTCCTGGCGGGTCGATTCCCAAGACGACCCGGGCGAGCTGCTCGGACGATTTCGCCGCGTTCACTGGCCTCAGCAGGAGCCGGAATTAGCCCAAGGTATTCGCAAGCTTGATCTTGCCCCGCAACGCTTGCCTGCCATGGATATTCAGATTGACAGCCTTCGCATTGGCGAGCGAGATTTCGGGGCAAGCGCGATCAAGGCCAGCAGCCGACGCCGTAAGGGGGCCTGGTTTTGGAGCCTTGATGATATGCAGGTGCAAGTGCAGGGCGCACGCCTGCTCGCCAGCGGCGATTGGAAGGCCAATGCGATGCAACTTGAGATCGATCTGAAAATCGATAACGCCGGGCAGGCGCTCACAAAACTCGGTTTTCCCGACAGCTTTCGTGGGGGCGAGGGACGCCTTGCCGGGCGTTTGGTTTGGCGAGGGCTTCCCTGGGATCCTCATCTGCCCAGTTTGGAAGGCCGTCTGGAGCTTGCCCTAGGGCGGGGGAGATTCTTGCGAACAGAGCCTGGCGTTGCCAAACTGCTCAGCGTGTTTAATCTTCAGTCGCTACCCCGAAGGCTTAGCCTTGACTTCTCAGACATATTTTCAAGTGGCTATAGTTTTGACGGCTTAAGGGCCACCGCAGCAATTAGACAGGGCATCGTCTATACCGATGATTTTTCAATGTTAGGGCTCCAAGCCGTGGTGGGGTTGCGGGGAAGTATTGATCTGAGCCGCGAAACGCAGATCATGGAAGCCCAAGTGGTTCCCAACCTCGATGCAGGCATGGCTGCCGTGGCTTATGGTGCGCTTATCAACCCCTTTGTTGGCTTGGGATCGCTCGTGGCGCAGTATGCTCTTGCTGAGCCGCTTAAGCGTTTGCTGACCTACCGATACGCAATCTCAGGATCATGGGACGAACCGCAGGTGATCGAATTGGGTCGTGAAGGCCTTATCGATTTGCTGCGTCAATCTCCAACAACCACCCAGCCCTTGCAAAAGGATAAGCCAGGATGAATCAATCTTTAACCGACGCCTCGTCGAGCGATACCGGGCATGTTGCCGCTTCTCGATCGAAAGCCGCAGAAGAGGTCCCAGCAGACGATCGGATTGATGTCGCATTGATCCAGATGGTTTCTGCGACTGAGCTCGACCTCAACCTTGTACGGGCTGAAGCCTTGATCAAGGAAGCAGCAGCGCTTGGTGCAGAACTCGTTAGCCTTCCAGAATATTTTTGTCTTCTCGGGCGTCGCGATACCGACAAAGTCTCCTTGCGTGAACCCTGGGGTGAAGGACCGATACAGCAATTTCTTGCCGATGTAGCGACGCGCTACAAGATCTGGCTTGCTGCTGGAACGATTCCTCTGCAATGCCGAGATCCGAGGCGTGTTCGCAACAGTCAGCTGATGATCGATCCTCAGGGCAAGGTCAGGGCCCGATACGACAAAATCCATTTGTTCGGCTTTCAGAAGGGTAGCGAGCGATTTGACGAATCCGACACCATCGAGCCTGGATCAAGTCCGGTGCTTCGCGATATCGGCCATTGGCGTTTTGGCATGAGCATTTGCTATGACTTACGTTTTCCCGAGCTTTATCGGCGGCTTGCACCTGCCGATGCGCTGCTTGTCCCTTCGGCATTCACCTACACAACGGGCCAAGCCCATTGGGAGATTTTGCTGCGGGCACGCGCCATTGAAAACCAGTGTTATGTGCTCGCAGCAGCCCAGGGCGGTGAGCATCCAAACGGGCGACGTACCTGGGGTCAAAGTATGGTGGTCGACCCCTGGGGTGAAGTGATTGCTCAGGCCACCCAGGGCGAGGCGGTGGTCTTTGCAAGCCTGCAACGCGAGCGCATCAAGCAGGTCAGAGGTATGCTACCTGCCTTAGGACATCGCGTGCTTTAATCGATGCCAAAACTCAAAGTCCTCCGTTTTGGACTTTTGGGGCGGTGAAATCTACGAGGCAAACTTATGAATGTTATAGATCCCATGGTGCAAAGGCTTGCGGTTGCGCAAAGCGCTTTGCTGGAGCCTGCAGGCTTGAAGCAGTCCGACCTTGCACGAGCGCTTGGCTGCATGGCAGAGCATCGCGTTGACGATGCGGATCTTTATTTTCAGTACACCCGCAGCGAGGCCTGGAGCCTCGACGAGGGTATTGTTAAATCTGGAAGTTTCTCGATCGATCAAGGCCTTGGCGTGAGGGCAGTCCAGGGTGAAAAGAGTGCGTTTTCTTACTCGGATGGGATTAGCGAATCGATTTTGATGGATGCAGCCCGTGCCACGCGCAGTATTGCCCGTCAGGGTGGCGGACAAGCAAAGCTCAAGCCGAAAATGAAGCGCGCCAAGATCGCGCAGCATTATGGCTTTGCCGATCCGATTGCCGCGATGACGGCCGACGATAAGGTTGCCCTTTTACACAAGATCGAAGCCTACGCTCGCGGGCGCGACTCAAGGATTCGTCAGGTGATGGCTTCGCTTGCAGCGGAGTGGGATGTGATGATGGTGGCCCGGCTCGATGGCACCATGGCGGCCGATGTGCGACCACTCATTCGCTTGTCGGTCAGCGTCATTGTCGAGCAAAAGGGGCGTCGTGAGCAGGGGTATAGCGGCGGGGGCGGTCGCTTTAATTTGGATTATTTCACTGAGGCGCAAGCCTATGCGCATGTCGACAAAGCCGTGGATCAGGCCCTGCTCAATCTTGAGGCAAGGCCTGCGCCAGCAGGGCAGATGACCGTGGTGCTCGGCTCGGGCTGGCCTGGGATTTTGCTCCATGAGGCGGTGGGCCATGGCCTTGAGGGGGACTTCAATCGTAAGGGCTCATCGGTGTTTTCGGGTCGGATCGGCGAGCGCGTTGCAGCAAAAGGCGTCACCGTGGTTGATGACGGTACGATTGCCGACAGGCGTGGTTCGCTCAATATCGACGACGAGGGCGAACAAACCCGTCGGACGGTTTTGATTGAGGACGGCATCTTAAAAGGTTATTTGCAAGACCGGCTTAATGCGCGGCTGATGAAGGTAGCGCCGACCGGCAATGGGCGTCGCGAATCCTTTGCCCATCTCCCAATGCCCAGGATGACCAATACCATCATGCTCAATGGCGATAAGGATCCCGAAGAGATCATCGCATCGATCGATCGCGGTATTTATGCGGTCAATTTTGGTGGCGGCCAGGTGGATATCACCAATGGCAAGTTTGTGTTCGGGGCAAGCGAGGCCTGGTGGGTTGAAAAGGGTAAAAAGCGCTATCCGGTCAAAGGTGCCACCCTCATCGGTAATGGGCCTGAAGCGCTCACCCGAGTAACCATGATCGGTAACGACATGAAGCTCGATCCTGGAGTAGGAACTTGCGGTAAGGACGGGCAAAGCGTGCCGGTTGGTGTGGGCCAGCCGACGCTACGTATCGAGGGACTTACCGTTGGCGGGACAGCTTAGCCGCCGGCTCGATTTCTTGACGGCGGGCTTTTGTGGCATAGTCCACGCTGAATGCACGAGATCTTCATGATGACATCATATTTTTTTGCAGGGTTTTACTTTTGGGGCTTTTCCGCAACCGGCGGAACGAGTCACAGGACCTGACACCCTAAAGTCAACCGAAGACTCGAACAAACCGCCGGAACCCCGGCGGTTTTTTTTTGACTTGGAGCGAGCCATGCAACCCATAACCGACGATGTCCGTATTCGAGAAATTAAGGAATTAACGCCGCCTTCGCATGTTTTGCGCGAGTTCGCATGCAGCGAGCGTGCCGCTCAGGTGACTTATGAGTCGCGTCAGGCGATTCACCGCATCCTCCATGACATGGACGATCGACTGCTGGTCATCATCGGGCCTTGTTCGATTCACGACACCAAGGCGGCGATGCAATATGCCAAGCAGCTGATGGGCTTACGTGAGCGTTATGCCCAGGATTTGGAAATTGTCATGCGGGTTTACTTTGAGAAGCCGCGCACGACCATTGGCTGGAAGGGATTAATCAATGATCCCGATTTGGACGGCAGCTTTCAAATTAATAAGGGTCTTCGGCTCGCTCGCGAGTTGTTACTCAACATCACCGAAGTCGGCATGCCGGCAGGCACGGAGTTTCTCGACATGATTTCGCCCCAATACATTGCTGATCTGGTTGCGTGGGGTGCGATCGGTGCTAGAACAACCGAGAGTCAGTCGCATCGTGAGCTGGCGTCGGGGCTAAGCTGTCCAGTCGGCTTTAAGAATGGCACCGATGGCAATTTGCGTATCGCATTCGATGCGGTCAAAGCAGCCTCACACCCTCACCACTTTTTGTCGGTGACCAAAGGCGGGCACTCGGCCATCGTGTCGACCAACGGTAATGAGGACTGCCATGTGATTTTGCGTGGTGGTAAAACGCCGAACTATGATGCTGCTTCGGTTGACGCGGCTTGTAAAGAGGCTGCCAACGCGGCGCTAGCCTGTCGCTTGATGATTGATGCAAGCCACGGAAACAGTCAAAAGAAGCCCGAAAACCAGATCCCGGTGCTTAGAAACATCGCAGCACAAATCGCCGAAGGTGATGCGCGCATCATGGGGGTGATGATCGAGAGTCATTTGCACGCGGGTCGGCAAGACCTTGTCCCGGGCAAGCCCTTGACCTACGGACAAAGCATTACCGATGGCTGTATCGGTTGGGATGATTCCGCGCAAATGCTGCAAGAACTTGCCGATGCGGTTAAGGCGCGGCGCCTTGTGCTTGAGACCGCTTAGCGTTTTCTGTCCCACAACACATCGAGCCCGCCTGCTTGTCGATTGAGTACACGGGCAAGCACAAATAAGAGGTCGGAGAGCCTGTTGAGGTATTGCTGCGCGAGCGGGCGCACGGTTTCTGCCGCAGCAAGCGCAACCACTGCGCGTTCGGCGCGCCGGCAGACGGCGCGGCAGACATGGGCCTGCGCGGCATAGGATGAGCCACCTGGCAAGATGAATTCGGCAAGCCTAGGCAGGCTTGCATTGTGCAAGGCGAGCGCTTCATCGAGTCTTAGCACGTGGTGGGCCTGTAATTGCTCGTAGCCAGGAATGCAGAGCTCGCCGCCTAAGTCGAATAAGTCATGCTGGATTTCATGAAGAAGGCTGTCGATTCCTTTGAGCGCATCTGGTTCAGCGCTTTTTAACGATGGACTAAATGCTGCGCGCAGCACGCCGAGTTGGGAGTTCAACTCGTCGACCTCGCCCATGGCGTGCACCCTGAGGCTGTCTTTGGACGTGCGGCTGCCATCACCTAGTCCCGTGCTTCCATCGTCGCCTGTTCGCGTGGCAATTGCCGTCAGTCGCTGACCCATAGGCCTCATCCTTCCCTACACATGTTGTTCATCTTAAGTGGCACCCGAGGCGCTGCGTGATACACCAGGTTTTTTGCCCGAGTTTGCGCGATCGTCGAATTTCAGTAAGTTTAAGCGCCAGCCCACCGTGGGTGTTTTCTGCCCTACCCGCAGGAACGTCATCGTTGGTAATAAGCATTGGCCGTGGGATACTGCGGCTTCCACAGTGGAGGAGACTGTCCATGAATTCACCCTACGCGGTGCTCGATGCAATTCGTCGCCCGCTGCCCCAAGCGCTCAGCGACGCCTTAAGACAATTATTTTCAGAACGTTTTTCAACGGCGCAATCGGTCCGGGATCATCATGGCAAGGATGAATCACCGTTTCCAACCACACCACCCGATGCAGTCGTGTTTGCCCACAACACCGAAGAAGTGGTTGAGGTCGTAAAGCTATGTGCCAAACACCAAACGCCGCTTATCCCCTTTGGTGCTGGTTCTTCGCTTGAGGGACATTTGCTCGCAGTCCAAGGTGGCGTGAGCCTGGACCTCTCGGGGATGAATCAAATTATTGCAATTCACGCTGAAGATTTGACGGCGACGGTGCAAGCGGGGGTGACCCGTAAGCAATTGAATGAGGCTTTGAAGTCAACGGGTTTGTTTTTCCCGATTGATCCAGGCGCTGATGCTTCACTTGGCGGGATGGCTGCAACACGCGCCTCGGGGACCAATGCGGTTCGCTACGGCACGATGCGCGAAAATGTTCTGGGACTCACGGTGGTCACCGCAGAGGGCAAAGTCATTAAACCCTTTAATCGCGCTAAAAAGTCTTCGGCAGGCTATGACTTAACCCGACTTTTTATTGGTTCTGAGGGCACCTTAGGCGTGATTACCGAGGTTACTGTCAAGCTTTATCCGGTTCCCGAGGCGATGAGCGCAGCGGTTGTGAATTTCCCATCGCTCGATGCTGCGGTCAATACCGTGATTCAGACGATTCAGATGGGCGTGCCAATTGCTCGCAGCGAATACCTCTGCCCCTACACGATTAAGGCGATCAACGCGCATTCGCACACCACGCTTCGCGAAGCCCACACCTTGTTTTTCGAGTTCCATGGCACCGATGCCTCGGTGAAGGAGCAAGCCGAAGCGGTGCAGCAGCTCGCCAGAGAATTTGGCGGCGAAGATTTTGAGTGGGCAACACGTCCGGAAGATCGTTCGCGGTTATGGAATGCAAGGCATAACGCTTATTTCGCGCTGCTTCAATCGCGCCCAGGGAGCAAGGGTTTGTCGACCGATACCTGCGTGCCGATTTCAAAGCTTGCCGATTCGATTACCGGTGCCCGCGCCATCCTTGATCGATCGACGATGCCGGTTGGGATTTTGGGTCATGTTGGCGACGGTAATTTTCACTGTGCGATCCTGATCGACCCCAATAACCCCCAAGAGATTGAAGAGTCAGAACGTTTAAACGATGAAATTGTTAAGCTTGCTCAGTCGATGGAAGGCACGTGTACTGGCGAGCATGGCATCGGCCTGCATAAGATCGATTATCTCGAGCACGAGGCTGGCGACGATGCGATGGCAATCATGCGTTCGATTAAGCGAGCCATGGATCCTTGCAATATTTTGAATCCTGGCAAAATTTTCAGACTGTGATCGCATTGAGATCGTTCAGATCCGTGACGTTAAATGGCGAACATGATTGATCAAGAAACCGGGCTTGGGACTTCTCTCGAAGCCTTGAGTCCCGCTGCCAGGACCTTGCATTCACAGGGCTCCTCACCGCTTGAACCGCTACAAAGCGACCTTGCCAAGCCGCCAAGCGCTGCGCGTAAGGCGCAGGTGGCGCGTGAGCTTGCACGTTTGCTCCCAGACGGCGCTGTGCTTTGGCGTGACGAGGATTTGCGTCCCTATGAATGTGATGGCTTATCGGCCTTTCGGCAAATGCCAATGGTGGTCGTCCTGCCACTGAATGAGGCCCAGGTTATCGAGGTCCTGCGTTGCTGTCATCGGCTCGAGGTACCCGTGGTCGCTCGCGGTGCTGGCACAGGATTATCGGGTGGCGCCATGCCGCACGCCTCCGGGGTTGTGCTGTCATTGGCGCGCCTTAATCGGATCCTACATCTTGATCCACACGCTCGGCTCGCCCGCGTGCAGCCGGGTGTTCGCAATCTTGCTATTTCGGAGGCCGCAGCGCCATTTGGTCTTTATTACGCGCCCGATCCTTCGTCGCAAATTGCCTGCACGATCGGCGGCAACATTGCGGAAAATTCGGGTGGTGTGCATTGCTTAAAGTACGGGCTCACGGTACACAACGTCTTGCGTGTCCGTGCGATCAGCATCGAAGGCGAAGTGCTTGAGTTTGGCTCCGAGGCGCTTGATAGCCCTGGGCTTGATGTGCTTGCTGCCCTGATCGGTTCGGAGGGCATGCTTGCGGTGGTTACCGAAGTGACGGTTCGTTTGATTCCCAAACCGAAGCTTGCTCGCGTCGTGATGGCCTCGTTTGACGATGTGATCAAAGCGGGTGAAGCGGTTGCCATGATCATTGCAGAGGGGATTATTCCTGCTGGGCTCGAAATGATGGATCAAAAGACTGCCGAGGCGGTCGAACCTTTTGTGCACGCTGGTTACGATTTGAAAGCGCAAGCGATACTTCTTGCCGAGTCAGACGGGACGCCCGAGGAAGTTGCCGAAGAGATCGGCCGTATTGAGGCTGTTTTGCAAAAAGCAGGTGCAACTGCGATGACGATTTCACAGTCAGAAGCTGAACGTTTGAGATTTTGGTCGGGTCGCAAAAACGCGTTTCCCGCAGCAGGACGGATTTCGCCAGACTATTACTGTATGGATGGGACGATCCCACGCAAACACCTCGGCAATATGTTGCGAGACATTGCGGCCATGGAAGAAAAGTATGCGCTTCGCTGCATGAATGTGTTTCATGCAGGTGATGGCAATTTGCATCCTCTGATTCTTTTCGATGCAAACGACGCTGAACAATGGCATCGTGCTGAACTTTTTGGCGCAGATATTTTGGAACGTTGTGTTGATTATGGCGGTACAGTGACTGGTGAGCACGGCGTTGGTATTGAAAAAATTAATTCGATGTGTGTGCAGTTCTCTGCTGCAGAACGTAGCGCATTTTTTGCCTTAAAACGTGCCTTTGATGCACTTGGTTTGCTAAATCCTGGCAAGGCCATTCCAACGCTCGCACGCTGTGCTGAATACGGCAAGATGCATGTTCATCGTGGTGCGCTACCTCACCCGAATCTAGAACGTTTTTAATGCTGACGCTGCTGTTGTTCACAGCTTGGAGCGATCGCTCAAGCCCTTTTATGGTAATCGGGAAGCAATCCATAAACTGCTCAGGGAGAGCAAGCTGATGGAGAGCTTAGCGTGGTTGCAGCAACGTGTGCTCGATGCTGCGCAGCACCGAATTCCTTTGCGCATGCGAGGCTCGGGAAGCAAGGATTTTTACGGTGAAGTGGCAAGAGGCGAGCTACTTGATGTGAGCGTGCATCAAGGGATCTTGCGCTATGAACCAACCGAGCTCGTCATTAGTGTAAAGGCTGGTACTTCGCTAGCCCTAGTTGAACAAAGCCTTGCTGATCATCGTCAGATGCTTGCTTTTGAGCCTCCTCACTTTGGTGCCCAGGCAACCGTCGGCGGCATGGTGGCAGCGGGTCTTTCGGGGCCGCGTCGGGCGAGTAGCGGGGCGGTTCGCGATTTCGTGCTTGGCATGTGTCTTCTTGACAGCAAGGCTGAACTATTGCGATTCGGTGGTGAGGTGATGAAAAATGTGGCCGGCTACGATCTCTCAAGACTTAATGTTGGCGCGCTGGGAACCCTTGGCCTTATCGTTGAGGTTTCGCTCAAGGTTTGGCCAATGCCGGCAGCAAGTGAAACCCTTTGGCTTGCGATGGATGCGGCAAACGCGATTGAGCATTTGAATCGATGGGCCGCAGAACCCTGGCCGCTCAGTGCAAGTGCCTGGGTTGACGGTCATCTAATTCTCAGGTTAGAAGGCGCCCAAGCCGCGGTGTCAGAGGCTGCAAACCGGTGGCAACGCGACTATCAAGCCAAATTTCTGACAGCTGATCAGGCGCGGCAGTTTTGGGATGACATCAAGGAGCAGCGGCTTGCATTTTTCGGCGCGGTTCGTCAATCGTCCAAGGCCTTGTGGCGGGTGAGTTTGCCTTCAGCTGCTGCACATCAGCCTTCATGGGGCGATACAGTGATTGAATGGGGAGGCGCTTTGCGCTGGGTACTTTGTTCGAATGATGATGCTTCGATCCGTGAACAAGCTCGAGCACTAGGGGGGCATGCGAGTCTTTTTAGAAGTCTTGATAAGCGACATCCGGTCTTCACGCCACTTGCGCCTGCGATGATGGCTTTGCAACGCAGGATCAAGCGCGAGTTCGATCCCTTAGGCATATTTAACCCTGGCCGTTTGATGCCCGCACTCGATGTCAACGCTTAGTCCTTCAAAAGCTTCCACGCGCCAAAAACGCTTCTCGTCGGGAGTGCCGTATTTATTGTTTTTGCTTAATACGTTATAAATCTTCAAGGTTGTTATGGAAACCCATCTCGCAAGCTGGATGAAATCAACACCGGATGGTGAACTTGCCGAGTCGATTTTGCGTCGATGTGTTCATTGCGGGTTTTGCACTGCGACCTGTCCGACCTACCAGCTGCTAGGCGATGAGCTTGATGGGCCACGCGGTCGGATTTATTTAATCAAACAAGTACTCGAAGGTGAGACCGCCAGTCGAGCGACCCAAAGCCATTTGGACCGTTGCCTGACCTGTCGAAATTGTGAGAGCACTTGCCCTTCGGGGGTTGCTTATGGACAGCTACTCGATGTGGGAAGAAAAATTGTCGAGCAGCAAGTGAGCCGACCGCTTTCGCAACGGTTATTGCGCGGCCTTTTGCGCGAAACGCTGACCCGCTCCTGGCTTTTCACGCCGGCCATGAAGCTTGGCCAACAATTACGGTCGATCCTGCCCTCAGCGTTGCGCGCGAAGGTGCCCGCGAAGCGAGCCGCTGGCCTGCTCCCCACGGCGCTGCAACTCAGTGAACACCGCAGGCAGGTGATGATGCTTGTAGGATGCGTTCAACCAGCGATGATGCCAAGTATTGATGCTGCAACGATTCGGGTTCTGCATAAACTCGGTATCCGGGGTGCGACTGCGCAGGGTGCAGGATGTTGCGGTGCGATTCGTCATCATCTAAGCGATGAGTCGGGTGCCCTGGCCCAGGCAAGAAGCAATATAGACGCCTGGTGGCCGCAACTCGAACGATCGGAGGCGTTACTGATCAATGCCTCAGGTTGTAGCGTGATGGTGAAGGAGTACGGTCATTTGCTGCGTAATGATCCAGCTTACGCCGAGCGTGCGCTCACGGTGAGCGAAAAGACGCGCGATATTTCGGCCTGGTTGCCCGCGGAGTTACAGGCATTTATCCAGCGGCAGCCCAGCACAACGAAAGTGCAGCAAAGTCTTGTTTTTCATCCACCCTGTACTTTGCAGCATGGCCAGCAAGTCCGCGGTCAGGTCGAGTCCCTGTTACAGGCCTTCGGCGCGCGTCTGATGCCTGTGCAAGACGCTCATCTTTGCTGTGGTTCGGCGGGCACGTATTCGATTACTCAGGCCGATTTATCGCTCGCGCTGCGAGAACGCAAACTGCAGCACTTGCAAGCTGCTTCGCCCGACGTCATCTTATCGGCCAATATCGGTTGTATCAGCCACTTGCAGGCAGGCACCGAGCTTCCAGTTCGCCACTGGATAGAATGGGTGGATGCACAATTGTGATGATCTCGGGTGGGACATGACGACCTCAGAGGCACTTGATCGTTTTCTTCATCAGGCGTCAAGTCATATGCCCAGCATCCCCAAGTCAACCGTCGTGGTGGGCTTATCAGGTGGGGTGGACTCGGCACTCGCCGCCTGGATCTTGAAAGCGATGGGCCATCAAGTCATTGGCTTATTCATGAAGAACTGGGAAGACGATGATGATGACAGCTATTGCTCGACAAGGCAGGACTGGCTGGACGCGGCAAGCGTGGCTGATGTTTTGGGCATCGACATTGAAGCCGTGAATTTTGCTGCCGACTATAAAGAGCGAGTCTTTGCCGAGTTTTTGCGCGAGTATCAGGCTGGTCGAACGCCCAACCCGGATGTACTTTGCAATGCCGAAATTAAATTTAAGGCTTTTCTTGATCACGCCATGCGACTGGGCGCTGAATGGATCGCAACCGGCCACTACGCGCGTAGCGACCAGCATGCTCAACCACAGGACCCCGGCGATCATTACAGCTCAACAAAGCCCGTCGGGCTAGATTCCACGGCGCGAGACCCCGACGCTCAAGCCCCTGAGCGCCTAAATCGCCATCGGCAATACCGCTTGCTCAAAGGGATCGATCCGAGTAAGGACCAAAGCTACTTTTTGCATCGCCTCAATCAGGATCAACTGTCACGAAGTCTCTTTCCGCTGGGCGGTGTACTCAAAACCGAGGTGCGTTTGGCAGCTCAAGCACTAGGCCTGCCTAATGCGGCCAAGAAAGACTCAACGGGGATTTGTTTTATTGGTGAGCGACCCTTTCGCGCTTTTTTGCAACGCTACCTGCCAAGCCAGCCTGGTCCGATCAGAGCACCATCGGGTCAATATCTTGGGCAGCACCACGGACTTGCTTTTTACACACTCGGTCAACGAAAAGGTCTTGGCATTGGCGGGGTACGCCAGCCCGGCGAAGCTGCAACTGACTTGCATCAGCCGTGGTTTGTCGCCCGAAAAGATCGAGAGAAAAATACCCTTTGGGTGGTTCAGGGCCACGATCATCCCTGGCTGATGTCTGAGCGACTGAGAGCGGGGCAGTTAAGCTGGATTGCTCGGCCACCCGATGTTGATGATGCAAGTCGAGGCTTGCTGGCTGCAAAAACACGTTATCGTCAAAGCGATGCTCCGATTGTCCGCTTAAGCGAGGATGCGGGGAATTCATTGGAGTTACATTTTCAAGATTCACAATGGGCCGTAACGCCAGGCCAATCGGCGGTTGTTTATCAAGGCGAGGCCTGTCTTGGCGGTGGGGTGATCGAATCTGCGGCGATCACGCCTTGAGTTCTGCTTCGCTTTGGGTCAGACTGCGCCTCGGCATAAGACGAGGCGCGGATCTCAGCGAAGGTGAAGTTGAGCGCTAGTGTGTGCCCAGGGCTTGCTTGAAGGGTCGGAGCAGGCAGTTCGTCGTGTCGTTGCAGCGTCAAAGGCTGCTTTTGCGAAAGAACAATAAGGAGGGGAGATGGCTTCATTATCAAGATTTTGGGCGCTCGGTTTAGCTGCTGCGCTATGCATGCTCGCGGCCATTGGGTGGGTTTTTGGCTGGTTACACGGGCTTTTTGCGTTGTTCTTCGGGCTATTGGTGCTCCTGGGTATTCGCGATGTACTTCAGGAACATCATGCGATTTTGCGCAACTACCCAATCATTGGGCATTTTCGATTCCTGTTTGAAGAGATCCGACCCGAGATCCGGCAATACTTCATCGAATCGGATACCGAGCGCGTACCCTTTTCACGCGAGCAGCGCGCCATTGTTTATCAGCGCGCCAAAGGCGTGCTTGATAAACGTCCCTTTGGCAGTAAAGCCGATGTTTATGCCCCGGGTTATGAGTGGATGAACCACTCGATGACCCCCTCAAGTATTGCAAGCCATGACTTTCGGGTGATGGTTGGT
>Ga0194134_10003121_pt1 | contig 18391 bp, 11 predicted proteins | sample TA2KigOff0mmetaG_FD_148602 | JGI IMG/M metagenome (GOLD analysis project Ga0194134, IMG submission 148602) | Freshwater microbial communities from Lake Tanganyika, Tanzania - TA2015056 Kigoma Offshore 0m | ecosystem: Environmental > Aquatic > Freshwater > Lake | place: Tanzania: Lake Tanganyika... | reverse complement strand
CGTGGCAGCGGCCGTCAGAGAAGGTGTGTGCTCCGGGCGGGCTGGTTGTCGGATCCTCGGGCTGTCGCGATCCGGGTACTGGTACTTTACCATTTTGCCTGGGGCAAGGCCGCGGGAGAGTGGCTTGGCTCCACCGGGCGGGCGGCCTCGCGACCTAGAACCGGCCGTTGAGGCGGGCGGTGACGCACGTACCGGCGAAGAGCCTTGAACTGGAGGCGGTCCGGGAGGTCGCGGTACGCCGATTGGGGGGCCGTCGCCGGCAAGCCCATCCCTCGCGGTTGGGTTTGACGCTGGCGCGTTCTTCGAGACCGTCGCCGTTCCAACGCTGTATGAAAAGACCCCTGCTCCGCGCGGCCGCGCTCACCCTCCTGGCCGCTCCCGTGCTCTAGTCCCAGACCGCCAACCGGACCTTCACCGCCCAGTACTCGTTCGGTGACAGCCTCAGCGACACCGGCAACCTCTTCGCCGGGACCAGCGCCCTCGGCGCGCCGAATCCGCCGGCACCCTACTTCCAAGGCCGCTTCGCCAACGGTCTAGGGTGGACGGAGCTCCTCGGCAACACGCCCGCCCTCCGCGCGCACGAGCCTGAATTTCGCGGTCGGGGGCGCCACCGCCGCTAATAAACCCCTCCCAAATCCGATCCCCCTGAAAGTCCGGTTTCCTTCCCGTCGCCCTTCCCTTTCCCTGCTGGTCGCCTGGCTGGCGAGCAGCACCGCCTCACCCGGCGCCGTCCCCGCTCCCGCCAAACCCACCGAGGTCCTCCAACTCGAGGCCTTCAACGTCTCCGGCTCCCTCATCACGGGCGCCAGCACGTTCACCTCCCCCACGCCGGTCCTCGTCGTCAGTCACGAGAACCTGCTGGCCGCCGCCCCGCTTAACCTCGCCGAAGGCCTTAAGCAGCTCCCCTCCATCGCCCCGGGCGGCGGCCAGACGGTCGGCGGGGGCACCGGCAACAACAGCGCCAATTTCCTCAACCTTCGTGGACTCGGGGTCGCCCGCACCCTCACCCTCCTCGACGGGCGCCGCTTCACGCCCAGCGGGCCTACTGGCCAGATCGACGTGAACCTCATCCCGCAGGGCCTCGTCGACCGCGTCGACGTCGTGAACAGCGGCGCCTCCGCCACCTACGGCTCCGACGCCGTCGGCGGAGTGGTTAACTTCGTCCTCAACAAGGAATTCACCGGCTTCAAATCGGACGTGGTCCTCGGCCAATCGCAGCGGGGCGACAACCGGGAGCAAAAGGTGACGCTGACCTTCGGTACCCCCTACCTCAATGGCCGCGGCCACCTCGTCTTCAGCGGCGAGTACGCGGTCAGCAAGGGGGTCAACGGCGACGCGCGCGACTTCCGTCGCCGCGAGACGAACCAGATCCCCGAGCCCGGCAACGTGACCAAGCTCGTCCGCGCTGAGGACATCCGCTCCCCCTTCACGCCTGGCGGCCTGATCGTAAACGGCGTCGGCGGCACCGCCGCCAACAACGCCCAGCTCCGCGGCCTCCAGTTCGGCCCGGGTGGCGCCCCGCGTCCCTACAACTACGGCACCCTCTCGACCACGATCGGCGCCACCAACGGATTCCAGAGCGGCGGCGACGGCTTCCGCATCGGCACCTCCCAGGAGATCGTCCGGCCCCTGACGCGGAAGAACCTGTTCCTCCGCTCCGACTTCAAGCTGCTGCCCCACGTCACGCTTTTCGCCGAGGGCTCCTACGGCGCCACCCGGATGCGGGTGCAGAACAGCCCCACCACGCACCTGCTCACGATCCAGCGCGACAACGCTTTCCTTTCCCGGGCCGCGCCGGAACTCGTGGCGCGGATGACCACACTCGGGGTGACGGCGTTCACGATGAACCGCCTCACCCTCGAGGCCGGTCTGACGCACTCCGATGTCCGCGACGAGAACCGCCGCGTGCTCCTCGGCGCCCTCGTCCGCCTCGGCGGTTGGACGTGGGAGACGTCCTACCAATGGGGCCGCAACGACATCAGCATCCCGGTCTCGAACAACCTGATCACCGCCCGAATGGCGGTAGCGGCGGACGCGGTGCTAGTAGGCGGCCAGATCGTGCCCCGGGCGGCGGCGGCTTACCCCGGCAGCGCCGCGTTCGACCCGTTCGGCCCCGGCGCGCCCTCGCGGGCCGCGCTGGACTACGTGATGGGGACGTCCGGCTTCGACGAGATCTCCTCGCAGGACGTCGCCGAGACCAAGGTCTCCGGCCCGCTGTTTTCCCTCCCGGCCGGCCCACTGGCCGTGGCCGCCGGGGCGCAGTGGCGCAGCCTAGATTCGACCACCCGGGTCGACGCGCTGTCGATCGCCGGCGCCTACCGGCTGGCGAACAACCAGCCTTTCGCGGGCGAGATCGAGGTCTTGGAGGAGTTCGTCGAGGCGCAGGTGCCGCTGCTGCGGGAGCTCCCGCTCGCGCAGCGGGTGACCGCCAGCGTGGCGGGCCGGCACGCGCGCTGCTCGAAGAGCGGCGATGCCAACACCTGGAAGCTGGGTCTCGTCTGGCAGCTCTCCCCGGAGCTGCGCCTGCGGGCTTCCCGCTCCCGGGACATCCGGGCCCCGAGCATCAACGAGCTCTTCTCCAACGGCCGCCAAACCAACGCCAACATCAGCGACAACTTCCCCGGCGGCACCGGGCTCACCTTCCAGGCCGTGCCCAACCTGGCCGTCGGCAACCTCGACCTGAGGCCGGAGGTCGCGAACTCGCACGTGATCGGGTTCGTGTACCAGCCCGCGCGGCTGAAAGGCTTCAGTCTGGCGGTGGATCTCTACACCACCCGCATCGACGACGCGATCTTCGTCGCGGGCGGCCAGGACGCGGTGCGGCAGAGCAGCATCAACCCCGCCTCGCCGCTCAGCGCGTTCGTCACGCGCGGCCCGACCGCGGCCAGCCCGCGCGCGGTGATCGCGACGCGAACCTCTCCCGTCAACCTGAACTCCGAGCTCTCCCGCGGGGTGGATTTCGAGGCGAGTTACCGCCTGCCGCTCGCCGCGTGGATCGGCGGCGACCCGGGCAGCCTGACCCTGCGCGCGCTCGCGGGCTACATCGACGAGTACAGCCGCGTCTCGCCCCTCGCCCCGACCTAAAACTACGCCGGCAACGGCCTGGCCAACGCGGCCAGCGGCACCGCGGCGATGCCCCACTTCCGCGGCACGTTCTCCGTGCAACATACGCGGCGCTCCCTCGCCACCTTCCTCCAGCTGCGCTACATCGGCCGGATGACGTGGGACAAGACCCGCGTCCTCGGCGTCACCACCGACTACAATGATGTGCCAGACACAACCTACCTGGACGCCCGGATCGCCTACCGGCTGCCCCGGTGGCGGCAGCGCTGGCAGACGGAGGTTTACCTGAACGTCGCCAACCTGTTGGATCGCGACCCGACCTACGCACCGCGCACGGGTGGCGCCACGCCGCTGCCGACGGACCCGGGCCTCTTCGACTAGGTGGGCCGGATGTTCCGGGCGGGTGTGCGTACGACGTTCTGAGCTTGGCCGGCCGCCGGTCATACGGCGGGCTGGCCCGGGACCGTTTCCCTTCCCGCTTGACGGGGCGGCCACCGGATTCGGAAATCCACTCCCCCTGAAAATCCGGGTTGCTTCCAGTCGCTGTGAACACGATGTGAGCAGACATTCATCGCGGGCGGGGTGGGATCGCCTAGCAGTCTACCCAATTGAAATCGAAGCCCTGACGCGGGCTTACCCCCTCCCCCCTTGGCCTCCTCCGGAGGCCGGCAGCAAGGGCGTTTGCGGGCCAAATGGCGGCTTGAGAGAACCGGGGGCTAAACCCCTCCCGGATCCGATCCCCCAGTAAATCCAGTTTCCTTCCGGTGACCGGCCAGCGGCGCGAAACGCCGGTTAACGAGGATATCCCGACGGAAACTCAGCAAGACGTCCGATTCCGGCGCCGCGCCGGCGAATGCTCGGAGGTCAGTCGTGGCAGCCTCAGCCTCCGATTTCGCAAAAGATCGTTAAGGGGAAGCCTCTCGACGCCATTCGCCCCATTCTCGGTCAAGACCCCGGCACTGGGCTGAATTCTCCCGCCGATCTTACCATCGCGGCGGCCGCGGCTGCAATTGACGGATGGATTCCAGCAGCGGCGGCCGCGAAGATCGCCGCGCCCAAACACGCGGCTTCAGCGACCGCAGGTCGCACCACCGTGGCACCGAGGGCCTCGGCCTTGAGCCGCAGCCAAAGATCACTGCGGGCCCCGCCGCCGGTCGCGGCGACGCGCGCGATCCGTCGCGAGCCCATAACCTGCGCGACCACGCCGGCATGCGCGCGGCTGGCGGACGTAAGGATTTCTAAAACGCCCACGTCAATCGGATCCTGATTCCCTTCCCGCCGCGCTTTCTCCGCGGCGGCGAGCAACTCCTCGAGCGTTTTTCCGGGCGCGAAGCGGCGATGGTAAACCTCCAATTTTCTCGCGCCGTCTGCTTCGAATGCCAACCGGTAATACCGGCGGCCATCAGCGTGAGGTCCATGATAACAACCCGGAACCGGCTCAATCCGATCCACCAGCGCCAGCGCCGCCAACACCGTGCCAGTGGAGACACTCACCTCAGCGAGCGAACCCAGGCCGGCACCCACCGCCGCCGCATGGTGATCGAGCGCACCGACCGCGAACGGCACGCCCTCCGCCACACCAAGAAGCTTGTTCGCGGCTGCCCCGGTGCGGCCACACGCGGCCCCCGGAGCGAGCAGCCCAGAGAATTTCGCGACATCGAGGCCTAAATTCGCGAAGGCCTCCGGCCACCATCCACTCGACTGCAAATCCTGCAGTCCGAGAAAGGCCGCCGTGCTGGCGTCACCCATGCGCTGACCGGTGAGCAGGAACGTGAGGTAGTCGGAAATCGTCATTACCCTCGCCGCCTGCGCCCAGATCGTCGGTCGCTCGCGCCGAAACCAATGGAGCTTTGGCACGACCGACTCGTCCGCGAAGCCGGAGTGACCCACCCGTCGGTGGAACTCCGGCGACGCCCCGAAGGCCGCGGCCTCCGGCTCGATTGGCGCCCCGCGGATATCCGGCCACATCACGAGCGGCGTCAGCGGCCGGTCGCTCGCATCAAGGAGCAGAAAGGTTGTCGCTTGGGACGAATAAGAAACTCCGGCGATATCTGAAGCGCAGGCCCCGGCCGCGCGCAGGGCCTCGTCCAGACCGGACCGAAGCAGGGAATGGAGGCGTTCGGCAGGCAATTCCACCCGGCCCGGAGAAGGAGTGTCGGTCGTCACCCGCACCCGGCCCAAGCCCCGGAGCTCTCCCTCAGGGGAGAAGAGTCCAGCCTTCAAATAGGAGGTTCCCAGATCGAAGCCGAGCAGCAGACGCATAACGGAGGCGCTAGCCCCGGCCCTCAAGCAAGGCGAGCGTGGTCTCAACGAATCGTGGGCCGTTTTCGGGTCCGAAGACGGCGTTGGTTGCTTCGTAAACCCCGCGGACTGCGGCCTCCGGGGTCACAATATAACCTTGGAGTTCGCCGTTGGCCATCGTGACCACAAAGGTTCTCGAAAAGTGCCGACGTACTTCAAGCGCGTACTCGACAAAGAATTCCCCGGGCCAGCCGACGAAGCACCACGGGCCGATCGCGATCGCCTGTATTTCCGCGGGAACGCACTTGCGGAGGACCTCGGCCAGCCGGCCGTCGAGCGCGGCCCGCGACAGCTCAGCCGTTTCCTCGGCCCCGAACCAATCGCACTCCGCGGAGCGAATCGCCTGCCGAGGGGCGCCAGCGGCACGCAGCGCCTCGAAACGGGCGCGGGCAGCTCGCTCAGCGGCGACCGCACTCTCGGGGGACGGGAAACAACGCAGGGCGAGGTCGATGAAACGACGCGTCGCGGAGACCGGCAGCGCGTCCGAGAAAGCGATACCCGGCACCACGGCCGTGATGGCCCGAGCAAGGTTCTCCCCGAGCCGCCGCGCTTCAGCAAAGGTGTTAGCCCGCGCTACATAGCGCGGACTCTGGTTGCCCGACGCGCCGCTGTGGAACAGCACCGGGCAATTGGGGGGCAAGACTCCTCCTTGCAGGCAGGCGCGGGTAAAATGGGGGAAATCCCCGCTGATCAACTTCGAGTCCTCGTGCAGGACCGTCGGGTGCATTGCATAGGCCACCATGCAGGCGATCGGACGTCGATCGCCCCAGGCGCGGACCAGGAGGACCGGTACCTCGGGATCGGCGGGCCCGGCCGGATCATGGCGATTGGCCCCAACTCCGTCCGCGCAGGCCACGGCGAGGCCGGCCTCGGCGGGCACGGCGGAGCGCGCGGCGGCCACCGCGGCGGCAACCATCTGCTCGCCTAGGAAGCGAAGGTAGGCGGGGTCGGCGCGAGGCACGACGGGATCGGCGGCGTTGCTGACGTAATCGACGGTAACAGGTCCCGAGTGGGTGTGCGTCGCCGTGATCATAACCGCCTCTTCGGGCACACCGGTCTCAGTGACGATACGCCCGCGCACCTCCCCCGCCAGCTTGCGGTCCACGAAAATCAAGTCGTTGGCAAGGAACAGCGCGCGACCCCCGCCAGCCTCCAAGAAAAGCGCCGAACACTGCAGGCGGTCGTGGACGCCGGTGCTCAAACGCTGCACGTGCGGATAACCAAACAAGAAGACAGGACCCTCCGGGGTAAGGTCCGTGACGGCGGCGCCGGCTCGCAGACCCGCATTCGCTCTACCTTCACTGCGCAACTCATTCATGCCGCCGCAGCGTGCTACGACGGGCTGGGTGGACAATGTTAAACTTTGTTTATATGAGGACTGTTTTGACATTTCCTACCATAGTCCGTCTAATCCCTTCCTTTTGAACCGCCTCCCTTCTTCGGCTCGCCAAAGTCAAATCCGCCGCCGCCTCGCGCAGCGGCCGGGAGTCACTGTGGCCGCGCTCGCGCGGGAGTTCGGCGTGAGCGGCATGACGGTGCGGCGGGACCTCTCTCAGCTCGAGGCGCGCTCGGAGGTGCGGCGCACGCACGGCGGTGCAGTGCTCGCGGAACGCATGATTCTGGAGTTCGACTACCGGGAACGACGCGAGGCCAACCGTACCGAAAAACGCGCCATCGCCGCCGCCGCCCGCCGTCTCGTCCGGTCGGGCCAGACGCTGATCCTCGACAACGGTACCACCACTCTCGAACTCGCCGCGCTGTTGCGCGACGGCCGCGACCTCACCGTTATCACGCCCAGCCTCGCTGTGGCCTCAGAGCTGCAACACGCGCCCGGCGTGGAGGTCGTTCTTCTTGGTGGCGTTATCCGGCGCGGCAGCCCCGATCTCACTGGTCCCGTAACGGAGCGCTCGCTCGGGCTGTTCTCCGCCGACCTCGCTTTCCAGGGGGCCGACGGCATCGGCCTCGATGGCTCGCTTTATAATTCCGACCTCCGACTCGCACAGGTGGACCGCTTGGTGCGACGCGTCTCCCGGGCGTGCTGCATCCTTGCCGACCACACCAAAATCGGGTGCACCGCCCTCGCTCGCTCGGGTAACCTCGGCGACGCCGAATTGTTTATCACCGACGCCGGCGCGCCGGCTGCGGCTTTACGGCGGTTCGCTCGCCTCGGCGTGAAAGTCGTCGCCGCCCGCCTCTGACAATTTCTTGGCATGAGCATCTCCACTTCAACCTCCACCCTTGAATGGGCCCGGGTCGACCTAGGCCGCGTGCCTCACGTGCCCGTGCCGCCGCCCGGACCGCTATCGCGCGAACAGCACGCTCGATGCACTAAGTTCTTCAAGGGACTCAGCAGCCAAGTAAAGCTGTTCCCAGTGGCGTTCGAGTCGGGCGCGGGCTGCGTGCTCCGCGATGTCGATGGCAATGAGTACATCGACTTCTCCTCCGGAATCTACGTGACGACGCTCGGGCACTGCCACCCGAAGATCACCGAGGCGGTGGCAAAAGCCGCCGGTCAGCTGATGAACGCCCATGACTTTACGACGCCGGTCAAGACGCAGCTCGTCGAGAAACTGGCCTCGATCCTGCCCGGCGACCTCAATGGCTTCCAATTCTACGACTCCGGCACCGTCGCGGTCGAGGCGGGCGTCCGCGTCCTCCGCGCTGCGACCGGCAAGCACGAGACCGTCTCGTGCTTCTACGATTACCACGGCAAGACCTACGGTTCGGTTTCGCTGGGTCATATCCGCTCGCACGTCTACGGCGCGGTGCGCGCGCCCGGCGCACACATGGTGCCGCGTCCCGACACGTACCGGCCGATGTGGAGGAAGGCGGACGGCACCATCGACACCGCTCAGTACCTCGCCTTTTATGATCAATATCTGGACAAGGCGACCGTCGGCGCGGTGGCCGGGTTCGTGCTAGAGCCGATTCAGGGCTGGGGCGGCTCGATTATGCCGCCCGACGATTTCTTCCCGAAGCTGCGCAAATTCTGCGACGAGCGGAGGCTGCTCCTGATGGTTGACGAGGTGCTGACAAGTTGGGGCCGCACTGGAAAGTGGCTCTGCATGGAGCATTGGGGCGTGGTGCCAGACGTGGTCACGATCGGTAAGGGCTTCGGCAACGGCTTCCCGGTAACGTGCGTGGCGGTCCGCGAACCCTACAAGGAGAGCTTCGAAGCCGTCTCTGCCTCCAGCAGCTACGGCGGCAACCCGATGGCGTGCGCTGCGGCCCTCGCCTCCACTGAAGTGATCGAGGAGGAACAATTGTTGGAACATGCCACGCACCTTGGGGAAGTCGCCCTGCGCCGCATGGAGCGCATGAAGGCCGAACATCGGATCATAGGCGATGTTCGGGCCAAGGGCTGCCTGATGGGCATCGAGCTTGTGAGGGACCGCGAGACCAAGGAGCCCTTTGACAAGGCTGGAACGCTGGTCTACCAACGGGCCTTCAGGAAGGGCCTCGCGTGGATTCCCGCCGGTCACATCCTCCGCATGAGCCCGCCGATTGTGATGGACGAGGCCACCCTCCTGAAGGGTCTTGACCTGATCGACGAGGCAATCGGTGAAACCGCGAAGGAACTCGGATACTGAGCCGGATGACCCTTGGAACACGCGAAAACATCGCGCACCTTGCGAGGAGGAATACCAAAGTTGACACCGTGGATCGGGCTTCTAGCTCGTCGGCGGGACCTCCCGATCCGCGTTGGGGAGGATTGAGCCGCAAACCGATACGGGGCGACACGGGAAAGGGGTGTATCGCTCCCTCTTAGCAGGGACCACTGAGCTCAGGCATCTGACAGCAATCCGTCAAACGACGGTAGTTCCGAACGCTGCGGACTTGAACTGCGGAGCATTTGAAAACGCCTTCGGGCGTCGCCACTACTTTACCTGCCGGGATCACCGGACCCCAGCTACGGACAAACCGACCTTATCGGATCGAGCGTTGGGAAGTATTCGGGTTCTGTTGCACATTTTTAGCGATCGCGCTTTGCCGGCTTTCGCCGCCGCAGTGGGAGTCGAAATTTCGCTCCCGGCGGGGACGCTTTCCTCATCCGCACAATTTCCTCCTTCGCCTAGTCAACGCAGGAAAAGTCGGCCGTAAGCTCGCTGGTATTGGCCAGAGCCGCTTGAGCGCAGCTGCAGAGGAATCGCATTTATCCTTGTCGGTTCTTGTCCATCCGTCGCTATTCCAGCGCTCTGTGGCAGGGAAGGTTGCGACCCGAGCCGCCGGCCGTTGAATCGGCCTGTGCAGACCTAGATCGTGCCTATGTACTCCAGCTCAATTCAACTTCGGTTTCTCGACCCCGCAACAAAACCCATGGTAGGGAATTTGGCGAAGCCATTAGGAGACGTTTCATTGCCAAACCGTTGACCTTGCTGATCGGAGCTCGGTTAGAATGCAGCCGTGCCAGATCTTTCGCGAGCCAAGCCTCCCCCTTCATGAAAACCATCCGCCTCGGCCTCATTGGCACCGGCCTAATGAGCCGCGAGATCGCCAGCGCGGTTGCGCGCTGGTGCCACCTTGAGGACACTGGCTTGCGCCCGGTCATCACGGCGCTGTGCGGCCGCACGCTGCCGCCCGCGCGGGTCGCGTGGTTTCGTGAGCACTTTCCGTCGATCCGGCTCATCACGACCGACCACCGCGAGCTTGCCGCGAGCGCAGACGTGGACGCCGTTTACTGCGCGGTGCCGCATCAGTTCCACGCGCGGATATACACCGACGTGTTACGCGGAGGTAAACACCTACTGGGCGAGAAACCTTTCGGCATCGATCAGGCGGCCAACGCCGAGATTCTCGCGGCGATCCGAGAACGCCCCGAGTTGCTCGCGCGCTGCTCGTCGGAATTCCCGTTCTTTCCTGCAGTCCAGCGCATCTTCGCACTCGCGGAGAGCGGCGCCCTGGGGCGCGTCATTGAGGTTAATACTGGTTTACTCCACTCAAGCGACCTCGACCCCGCCAAGCCGCTCAACTGGAAGCGCACCCGCGCCGCCAACGGTGACTACGGCGTGATGGGCGACCTAGGCATGCATGTGTGCCACGTGCCGTTCCGCCTCGGCTGGAAACCGCGCGACGTGCGGGCCGTGCTATCGAGCATCGTGACCGAGCGTCCGGACGGCAAAGGCGGCCGTGCCCCCTGTGACACGTGGGACAACGCCACGCTGCTTTGCGATGCCGAGGACCGGGACAGCGTACGTTTCCCATGGACGCTGCGCACGCAGCGCATCGCGCCCGGGCAGAAAAACACCTGGTACGTCGAGATCGCGGGCACGCGGACATCTGTCCGTTTCTCGACTAAGAGTCCCAAGCGTCTCGAGCTGCTCACTTTCTCCGGCGGCGAGCAAGCGTGGCAGGAGATCGACGTCGGCTATGCGGGCGCCTTTAAGACGGTGTCGGGTGAGATTTTCGAATTCGGTTTTCCTGACGCTATGTTGCAGATGACGGCCGCCTTCCTGCATGAGCTCGCCCACGGGCGCCCTCTACGACCCTCCGCCGGCTGCGTGAAGCCCGAAGAAACCGCACTTAGCCACCGGCTGTTCACCGCGGCCCTGCGCTCGCACGAGCACGGGTCCACGGAGAAAGTCTAAACCAGCGTGCCCAGTCGGATCGTGAACAAGTTCGACCTGCTCTGCCCCAGGGGGATATGTGAAGAGTGGCGGGGCTGAGAAAAGAGGTCCTGCCAATGAGAATCTTGCCAACGAAGCGCCCCCTTCCGGCATCATCCTTAGCCACCCCCATGTCTGCCGTGCTCATCCAAAACGTGCGTCTCGTCCGCCCGGGTCGCGACATCACCACGGGCGACGTTCTGGTACGCGGCGACCAGATCGTAGCGGTCGGAACCGTGCCGCGGCCGGAGGCGGCGACGGCCACCACTCGCATCGACGGCGGCGGGAGGCTGCTCAGTCCCGGGCTGATCGACGTGCACACGCATGGCGTGATGCGGAGCCTGTACGAGAACGACCCCGCGGGGCCGGATGGCCTGCGGAGCGCGGCGCGAGAGCTTGCCCGGTTCGGCGTCACGTCGGTGCTGCCCACCATCGTGCCGCGTCCGAGCCCCGGCTGGCTAGAACGGATCGCGGCCATCGCGGCAGCGATCCCCGCGGCGTCGGAGGTACATATCCCCGGCCTGCATCTTGAGGGACCGTTTATGGCGGTCGGGGGAGCAGCATGTCCGACGCTGCCCGGAGACCTTGGCGTCTTGGAGGAAATGCTCGCGGCGTGCGCGGGCCGCTTGGCGGTGATGTCGGTGAGTCCAGAGGCGCCGGGGATCATTCCCGTGATCCAGCGGCTGCGTGAAAAGGGCGTCATCGTTTTCCTGACGCATACCCGCGCGAGCGTCGAGGACACGGCGGCGGCACTCGACGCCGGAGCGCTTCACGCGACGCATTTCTACAATGTGTTCTATCCGCCCGTGGAGACTGATCCCGGCGTGCGACCCGTTGGCGCGGTGGAGGCGATCCTGGCGGACCCACGCGCGAGCGTGGACTTCATCGCGGACGGCGTGCACGTGCATCCAGCGGCCATCCGCGCCGCGGTCGCGGCCAAGACTTGGCACGGCGTACTATTGATCACCGACTCCAACATCGGGGCTGGACTCCCGGAAGGCACGTACGACACGCCGTGGGGCTATCCGGTCACGGTTTCAACGGCGCGAGCGGCGCGCCACGCGACGGATGGGTTTCTGGCGGGCAGCGCTCTGACGATGGACCGCGGGATGGCAAATCTCCTCCGTTGGCTAGGCCTGCCACCGGAGCAGGTCTGGGCCATGGGGACGCTCAATCCGGCCCAGCTGCTCGGGCTCCCGCGGAAAGGCCGCTTGGAGCTTGGGGCCGATGCCGATCTAGTGCTTTGGGACGACGACCTGCGCGTGCAACGCACTTGGCTTGGAGGGTCGGAGGTTTTCGCGCGCGAGTGAGCTGTCCGCCGCGCGTCCCATCGACGTCCTCCGACATTTTCATGAAATCACGCTGCCCCGCCCGCTTTACCTTCGCACCTGCGACCTTCGTGCCGTTCCGCGATCTACGCGCCGTCGCGGCGGCGCGCGCGATCCGGCACCAGGACATCACCCGCCACCGCAACCCAGACTTCCGGATCACGGTGATACCGGACGCCGAGTTAGAGCGCCGCTGGATCGCGGACATGTTTTCCCGCGTTTCCGAAGCGATGGCCGCGGGCCGGAGCTACGTGATGATTATGCCAAACCCGTGGCCGGGTTACGCTAAGCTCGCGACGATGCTGAACCGAGCGCGCGTCAATTGCCGCCGGCTGCACACGTTCAACATGGACGAGTACGCCGACGAGCATGGCCGGATTGCGCCTGAGACGTGGGAGTTCGGCTTCGGCCACGCCTTCAAGAAGCACTTCTACGCGGAACTAGACCCGAAGCTGCGTCCGCCGGAGCGGCAGATTCGCGTCTTCACCGACCAGAATCTGAAGGATTATGGACGAATGCTGGCTGACCTTGGCGGTGCCGATATCTGCTATAGCGGCCCGGGCTGGACGGGACACCTTGCGTTCATCGAGCCCGATGCGCCGGAGTTTGCCGGAACGTTCGAGGAGTGGAAGCGGATGGGACCGCGCGTGTGCACGCTGAGCCCGTTCACGGTGGCGCAGAACTCGCTGCACGGCTGCTTTGGCATGAGCGGCGACCTGACCGCGGTCCCCCCCAAGGCAGCCACGATCGGTCCGGCGGAAGTCATCGGGGCGAAGCACCGCATCCAGATGCATGGCATCACGGTGGACGGCTCGTTTGCGTCATGGCAGCGCCTCACCACGCGCCTCGTGCTGCACGGCCCGGTGACGAAACTCGTGCCAGAATCGCTCCTGCAAACTCTACGAACGGACGTATGGGTGACGAAGTCGATCGCCGCTAACGTGGAGCCGCGCTGGGACAAAGGTTACTGACCGAATCCCCTTGCCTTTGACACCGCCGGCGCGACAGACCCCCTACCAATCGCCCGCGACCCTGCCCTAAGCGCAAATCCCCACCTAATGAAGGCCCTTGCTCCGTCTTTCACTCTACTCGACTACGGTGTCTTCGGCGCGTATCTGCTACTCACCGCGGCGATCGGACTGCGCTTCGCGAAGGGACAGCGTAACCTCGACGAGTACTTCCTTGCAGGCCGGTCCATCGGCACTGTGGTGGTTGCGATGACGATCCTGGCGGCGTTGTTCTCCGGGATTTCCTTCATGGCGGGACCGAGTGAGTCCTACCTAAACGGCCCATTGTTTTATTTCGTCAACGTCGGGTTCTTCGTCGCAACCCCGCTGACGACGATCGTGTTCCTGCGACTCTACTACAATCCCCGCTTCTTCACCGCCTACCAGTACTTGGAGGAGCGTTTCTCCGGACCGCTGCGCACCTTGGCGGCGGTATCGTTCATCCTGCGCGTGCTGCTATGGCTGGCGGCTGCGACCTACGCTCCGGCACTCGCGCTCGAGCAGGTGACCGGGATGCCATTATGGTTCACCATCCTCTGCACGGGGTTAATCACCACGGTCTACACGACCTGCGGCGGCATGCGGGCGGTGATCTGGACGGATGTCATGCAACTGATCGTGCTCTTCGGTGGGATGCTCCTGATCATGGCATTTGCGATCGGCCGCGTTCCGGGCGGCTTGGCGCAAGTCGTCGAAATCTCGGGGCAAGGTGGGAGGATGAACCTGAGCCTGAGCTTTGATCCCACCGTGCGGATCACCCTCTGGGGCTTAGTGATCGGCTCGGTCTTTATGCATCTGGTACAGACGGCGACCGATCAGGTCTCCGTGCAGCGCTACCTTGCGGCGGCGAGCTTGAAGACGGCGCAGCGGGGACTTTGGCTAAAACTCTGGCTTCTGCTGCCCGTGACTGCGGTTTTCTTCAGCACCGGAGCCGTGCTGCATGCGTTCTACTCGGTACACGGCGACCCGCTTGCCGCTGGCATGATCACCAAGGCCGACCAGATCCTGCCCTACTTCGTGATTAACGAGCTGCCCCCCGGGCTGCCGGGGCTTTTCATCGCGGCGATCTACGCGGCGAGCATGTCGACGGTCTCCGCGGGCATCAATTCGCTGACTTCCTCAACCCAGATCGACTTGCATAGACGGCTCTGGCCCGGAGCCGACCGATCCGATCAGGCGCAGCTGCGCCTCGCTCGCGTGCTTACGGTTTCCTACGGCGTGATCGTGATTGCGCTGGCATTCCTAGTCGAGCGCCTCGGCACGCTGCTGGAGGCCACGAACAAGGTCGCCGGCCTAGTGGGTGGCCCGCTAATTGGTCTCTTCCTGCTCGGCATGATCACCGCCCGCGCCACGGCGCGCGGCGCGCTCATCGGCTGCGTTGCCGGCTTCTGCACCACGCTCTGGATCGCGTTCGACACCAAGGTCTCGTTCCTCTGGTGGGCCGCCGCTGGTACCTGCGCGACTTTCTCGGCCGGCTACCTCGCCAGCCTGCTCGAACCCAAGCCCTCGGACCACCAGCTGGACAAACTCACGTGGTCGAGACGGCCAACGCAGGAAGCTGCGGGCGCCCGCATGAAGCGTGATGCGGCGGATCACTAACATTATCGCGGTTGCGCTGACTGCTGTCGTTTGTGCAGCGATGGCATCAGCAGCCGGCTGGGGAAAGCGCGCGCAGCTGCTGGCAGGCAATGACGGCTTCGTCGCGGTCACGCTGCGGGGTCGCATCGTAATCGTTGGAGGCACCACTTGGGATTGCGACGTCAAGCGCTGGCTCGAGCTCGTTTGGAGCCATGATCCTGGGATCGGCTAGGGGAGTTAAGCCGGTCGGCTGCCTGCTGCCCTTGCCTACCCCAGGAACACCCAGATCGGTAACGCCCTCTGGTGGGCTGGAGTTAGGCCCGGAGCGGGCGACACGTGTGGGAGGATATCGACCTAGCCCGCCCGCGCTTCAACGTCCCTGTGGCGAAGCGCAACACGCAGAGCAGGCGAACGGCACGAGATTCGTGCCGCAGCCGCCCAATGGCTGCTCTTGTGCGAGGAATGCACGGGTCCTGCCTGCGAATCCAGCACGCTGAAGGAGCGACGAAGGCCTGAACCGCAAGCAACTCCGGACCTTGACGGAGACACGCGTCGTCTTTGAAGACTTCCGCCCGGACTACAATACCGAGCGGCCGCACAGCTCGCTTGGCTATGAATCGTCGCGACGCTTCGCGGCAAAAACGCCTTACCAAACTCAGGCTCCAGGCCGGCCAACCAAGCCGTTCCGTCCCTACGTCTGAGATTGCCAACGACTGCCAAACCTACCACTTGAACCCACGTCTCAGACTAACATCGAAGGTGGAACAGTTCCGGCGTCCCTCTCACCCTTCCCTCATAGCCGACCCGATGCGAGATCCTGAAAAGTCAGTTCCCTTTCCGCGACGCTCCTAGATCAACCCGCTGACCCCATTATGCTCTGCCTGAGCCCCTCCCGCTTGGCTGCGTCGCTCGTCCTCGCCTTGCTCTTGCCCGCCACCCTGCCCGCCGCCGCCTACATCAACAACTTCAACTCGCTCAGCGCCGACACCCCAAACGGCGTGATCAACGCCGCGATCAACCTCGGCGGCGGCACGATCAATGGAACGGCGGCGAATGTTACGCTGATTTCCAATCGCAAGGATGCTAACGGTACCGGCACGATCAATGTCGGCATCGTCAAGACGGGCATCGGCGCCAGCAACGAAACCGCACTGCGTCTCGCCGACAAGGGCACCGGTGGCGCGACCACCGCCCTCGTGCTGCCCGTACTCGATCCTAATGCCAGCGTGACCGAGTTCACCGTCACATTTCGGCTGCTCATGGATCGGCAGCCCAACGCTGTGCCGGCGGACGGGTTCAACATCAGCTTTGGCCCGGGACTGAGCGGCGTCGGCGGCGCCGCTGGGCACATCTCGGCCTTTGGGCTCGTCGTGAATTTCGACACCTACCAAAACGCCGCCAGCGACCCCCGGAGCATCGAGGTTTTCGCCGACGCCAGCAGCGTGGGCAATTACCTGGCCACCAACTTGCCTGGCGAAAATTTCACCTTCGATCAGACGTTCCGCACGGTCACGCTGCGCTGGAGTGCGACGACCGGCCTCGATCTGACCTATGACGGTATAGTCATTTTCACGCAGTTGCCGACACCAGGTTTCATCCCCACGGCCAACTCCAACTTCGCCTTCAATTCCTCCACCGGTGGACTTTCCCAGGACACGTTCATCGACGATCTGTCGATTACGACCGTCACGACTCCTATCGCGCCCGTCGCGACAAACAACGTCGTGATCGAGGAAATCCTCGCCGATAACGCCAACGGTCTTGAGGACGAGGATCGCGATCGACCAGACTGGATCGATTTCTACAACGGCACCCCGTCGGAAGTGAGCATCGCCGGCTGGCGGATCGACTACACGGGCGCGCCTGGAAGTAACACCGCGCCCATACGCTACGCTCTGCCCAGCCTCACCATCCCGGCTTTCGGCCATCAGATCATCTTCGCCTCGGGCAAAAACCGTTTTACCAACGTCCGCCCGCACACCAACTTCACGCTGCAAAAAGAAGGTGGCACCCTCACGCTCTCGCGCGCGGACGGCACCGTGGTGCACACGCTCACCTATGCCGCGCAGCAGCAGGATGTTTCGTTCGGCGGCTTGGGCTCCGCGCAAACGACGGGATACTTCGAGACCCCCACTCCCGGTGTGACCAACAGCGGCCGCCAAGCTGCGGGCCGCCGCGCTGCCGCGCCCGTATTCTTCAAGCCCGGCGTCGTGCCGCAAGCCGACCAACCCAGCGCGGTGATCACGGCGTCGCTCTCGCTGGGAATCCAGTTGCCACCCGGATCGCCCCCCGGCGCTGAGATCCGCTACACGCTGAACACCGCTGAACCCACCGAGACCTCCCCGCTCTACACCGCCCCGCTCGTCATCACCGCTGGCACGGCGGTGAAAGCACGCGTTTTTGCGCCGGGCTTCCTGCCGTCGAAGACTGGAAACCGCGCCTTCATCTGGCTCGGCAGCGGCGCCGACACCAGCGCCACCACGCTGCTCAACGTTGCGACCAACTACAATTCCTCCGGCCAACCGTTCAGCAGCAACCTGCCGGTCATCGTCCTCGACAGCTACCTCCGTAACATCGACCTCCTCACCAGCCCCGCCGGCCTGCGCCCGTTTCGCTTCACGCAGATCGCAATTTATGATGTCAAGCCCGGCACCAACCGGGCCAGCTTCGCCAACGCGCCTGACCAAGTGCTGCGGGGTGCGGCGCATGTGCGGGGCGAGAGTAGCTCCGGCCTGGCCGAGCGCCCCTATGCGCTTGAGTTCTGGAAAGAGGACGAGGACGACGATCGCAACGAGCCGTTGCTCGGCCTGCCGAGCAACAGCGACTGGATCCTGCAGTCCGTCTGGTTAGACAAGTCGATGATGCGAAATTACCTCATGCAGCAGACGATGCTTGCCGCTAACGGCCCCGGAGCCGGAGTCCGCTGCCGCTTTGTCGAGGTATTTTTCAACCAAGGTAACACGACCCTTGATTACGCCGACTACCGCGGTGTCTACCTCCTGATGGAAAAACCCAACCGCGGGCGCGAGCGCGTGGACATCGCCAAGCTCAACGACAGCATGAGCGATCCCGCGCTGCTCGACGGCGGCTACATTTTCAAAAACGACAAGCAGCCCTACAAATACCGCATTAACGCCGCGTCCGTCGCCACCGTTCCCGGATCGAGCCGCAGCTACGACATCGCCGATCCCGAGCCGCCCACCACTGCACAGGCCGCCGCGCTCGTGGGCTGGCTCAACCGCATGACCGCCGCGCTCGGTTCGCCCGACTACGCGAATCCCGCGAGCCCGAACTACTACGGCAACTGGCTCGACGAGCGCAGCTTTATCGATCGCACGCTTTGGCTCGAGCTCTGCAAGGAGACCGATGCCTACGTCTTTAGCTACTATTTTTCCAAGGACCGCGGCGGCCCGCTGAAGGCACTTCCTCTTTGGGACACCGACCGCAGCCTCGGCAATTCCAACTACGCCAACTCCAACGCACCCTTTGGCATGAAGTGGTGGAACGTGGG